>Ga0315274_10002071_pt1 | contig 30702 bp, 35 predicted proteins | sample YL17G02_20_MG_FD_203700 | JGI IMG/M metagenome (GOLD analysis project Ga0315274, IMG submission 203700) | Sediment microbial communities from Yellowstone Lake, YNP, Wyoming, USA - YL17G02_20 | ecosystem: Environmental > Aquatic > Freshwater > Lake > Sediment | place: USA: Wyoming | collected...
TTGTTTACGAATTTATATAATTGGGCCGCTGACCTATAGAAAGGGCAGAGCGGCCACCAAAGTTCGTATTAGAAGTGTCTTCGGATTTAGACAGAACTGGGAACGGTTCAAAGTTATGAACCCAAGCCTCTCTAAGTATGTGGTTGAGGAAGTGGAGAAGATGCTCCACTGCCGAGACCCAGAGTACGGTTTCTTAACTTACAAATGCCCAGGGTGCGGAGCCACCAAAACTATTCCTCTTGCATGTAAGAGCCGTATTTGCCCGCAGTGTGGGAAGAAGTATGCGGATGAGTGGGCTGATAGGCTGGCGCAAACGCTTTATGCCGTGTCGCACAGGCATATGGTGTTCACCATTCCTGAAGAGCTCCGGAGCGTTTTGGATGCGGATCGTAGTCTTTTGAAGGTGCTTATGGATGCTGTGAGTAACACGTTGCAGCAGATGATTAAGGAGAAGCATGGTGCGGTGCCTGGCGTGGTTTGTGTTCTTCATCCTTATGGTAAGGATATGAAGTTGAATCCGCATGTGCATGTTTTGGCTACTGAGGGTGGGTTGACAAAAGCGGGTGAGTGGGTGCCGGTTTCCTTTTTGGAGTATGGGGCGTTGCGGCGTATTTGGCAGTATCAGTTGCTTACGATGGTTAAGCGGCAGTTGCCTAAGACATGGGAGAATAGTTGTCTCATCGACAGCTTATTCAAGAGGCATCCGGAGGGCTTCTACGTCTACGCTAAGAGGAGGGTAACTAAGCCTAAGCGGATAGCCGCTTACATTGGGCGTTATCTGCGTCACCCAGCTATAGCTGAGTCGCGGATATCAGATTTTAATGTTGAAACTAACATGGTGACGTTCTGGTATGAGGAGGATGGAGCGAAGAAGTTTGTTACGTTGTCGGCTTTGGAGTTTATTGATCGTTTGGTTCGGCTTATTCCGGATAAGAATTTGAAGTTGATTCGGTATTATGGTTTGTATTCGAGGAGAACGCAAGGTAAACTCCAGAAAATGCTCACGCCTCTTAGCAGAGAAAAGCCTGCGCTTGAGCCCAAAAAAGTGATAGTTAAGTGTCCAAAGTGTGGTCAAACTATGGAACTTTTGGGAGTAACTAGGCCAAACGCAGACGAGTACGATTCAGAGTACGATTCATGGTGAGTAGTAGCTAGCTTATTTGCGCCGAAGGCGCCTTTCTTGTTCCTCTGCTAAACTGGGAAAGACCTTACCGTGGAGAAATCTGCACTGAACTTAACGTGGAACGTTACGACCTGCGCAAAGACGGCGCCATCGGCTTTTCTCATCCCACCGGAACACATGACGACGTATTCTGGAGTCTTGCCCTAGCCGTGTACTCAACCGTGGAGATGGGACCAGAACCATTCTTGGCAATTATCCCAAGATGAAAACAAACTCAAGGAACCATCCACAAAAAACGCAGCTTGAGTTAAGAGATAACCGCGTGGAAGCACCTCACCCTCCATTTTTTATTCTTTCAGCAACCCCCAAACCTCATCTGCAGCTACGATTTTTATCCTCTGAATTCTCGCAAAAAAACACCAGCGTGGACTGAGAAGAAAAAAACAAAGCTGAATGGCTCGTCGGATTATTGATCAACAAAAATTTACCTGTTCCCCAACAACACCAAACCCCAAACCATCCTCCAACCCAAAAAAGCAAAAAAAACAACCCCACAGCATAACCAGTGAAACTCCAAGTACACGCAACATGCATTCACTACCACAACCACAACAACACAACATAACGCCATGAACACAAGTGAAAGAAAACGTCTCCACCCACTTCCAAACGCGCCAAAAAACACAAACCCACAACCAAACACAACCCAAAACACAACCAAAGAAGTAGTGCCTAAGCAACTTGCCACTTCCACGCAAAAAGAAAAAATAAACCAACACAAACCGCCCATAGCAGCAATCGCCATAGCCACAATAATCGTTTACCCGCTTTGGCGTTCAAGAAGGATACATAACCATAGAAACTGAGGAAACCCCCAGCAACCCACAAGAAAACCGCGAAATCAAGGGTTTTCCCTTAAATGCCCATTGCATTTGAGTTTAGGCGTAATTTGAACGCTTTGCAGTCTATTTTTGTTTTTGATGCTCCTTTCCGCGTGGGGTTGCCAAAGATTCTGCGACGTGGAAGCTAACACGCGGAATGCTTCTTTATGTACTTAAAACTCCAAGTGTGGCACCTTGTTGGTTGAGCATATGGAAGAAAATAAGACTCTAAAAGAAGCCCTGGAAAGAGGGTTCAAAGAGGAACCATATTTTGGTGGGAGATGGGTTAAATGGTGGATGATTGAATCGAAGAGCCTCCGACAGGTTAAGGATAATCATCGTTTTTCAGCGGCTTCAGCTAAAGGAGAAGTCAAGCTTAACGCGGAAAGCGAAAAATTCAGTCTGAGCATTAAGTTAACGGGTTCACAGTTTTAATGAACGCGTAGTTTTTGAAGTCGTCAACGTTCTCAGTGTAGATAGCTTCTATTTTGTTCTCTTGCGCAGTTATGGCTAATACACAGTCGAATATTCCGCCTCGGGAAAGTTTCAGTTCCTTCGCACGTTTAAAAACCTCTTTAGGCACTAAAGGGGTTGGGTTTACTTTTTCGATTTCACGGCACTCCCAAAGATCCAAGCATAAATCAGAAGCCTCGCCTAAGGGCAAAGGATGCTCCACTCTTTTAGGGTTTGTGACTATTGCAAAGAACTCATATAATATCTGCGGAGCCAAATAAGCATCTATTTCTCCTTTCAATGCCTTCTTGACAATGTCGCTGGCTTTCTTTTGATTTGGCGACGCTTTGTTGTACGCATGTACCAGAATGTTAGTGTCAAGTAATATCTTCATAAATCTCTTCTCTAGAAAGGCTAACCTTTATTTTTCCAAGATCCGGCGGGTTATCCAACTTCGCAAGAGCTTGTTTAGTTGCATGACACCAGCGCGCAACACTCAGCTTTGCTACACCCTTCTCGACTACCTCGATGCGCAATACGTCTCCATCAACTATCCCTAGTTTCTCTCGAACCTCACGGGGAAGATAAACTTTATCTTCATAATAAGTGGTCTCAGCCACAACAATCACCATGTATTACCCAACCGATTGGGCAAAATATAAACCTTACCCGCATCTCCACATTTATTCTTTCTAACAAAAGAAAAACCTGATAGACGAAAAGATGGCATAACAACACGGCTAATTTCTCACAAGTTGCGTCTCTGCGAATCAACATGATACCTGCAACGAAGACACCAACATTTTCATGTACGCTCTTACAGCACACCCACATTTTGGGAAGACAGCTAAAAGTATTCTTGAGCGCATTGAGAAAGGTGAAGCAGCCATAACTTCTACATTGGTGCTATGCGAGGTGGCTTGGGTGCTAGAAGCTATGGGCAGGCAAGGAGACATCAAGCCTACGCTTGAGAAGATAATGTCTTACCAAGCTCTCGAAATTGTTGATTTCGGCAAAGATGACTTGTTGATTGGAGCGAACATCATGTCCGCAGAGAATGTAGACTTCAATGATTGCGTGAACCTTGCTTTGATGATGCGCCTAGGCGTCTTTGAGGTTTACTCCAACGACCAGAAGCACTTGGGCAAGTTGGACTTCTTGAAATTAGTTTTTGAATAATTTTTGTGAGAGGATTTGGTCGCCTCGGTTGGAGCTACAGATGGTTTTTATGTTGGTTTTTTTTTGCTATGGTGTTGCTTCTTAAGATGCCTAAGCCCAACCGCGTTGGATGCCGTCAAAAGTTTGTTGAGTTCATGAATTAGCCGATAGTTCCTCTGGGTCTTTTTGTTCTTTGCCTTTTCATATTTCGTTTTGTCAGTTAGCTTTATGAAAGCGTAGTTCCAGATTAGGAGCAGCTTTAGGGGCATGGTTAACGGTTAACGGCAACTTGGTTAGAAATCGCTTTCACCTAAAAGAAGTGTCCATGTGGGTAGCCATGGTGTCGCTTGCCCTATCGTTGATGTATTCGCTGTTGTTTGTGGCGAAGTTTTTTGGAGAATCTTTTTTTGTGCTCCACCAAAGAAGCATGGTCCAGTATGCCGTAAGCGGCGTTTTAGTCTCTGAGAACCTTGATCCCTTCATTTGGGGCGCTTCCATCGTGTTGGTTTCGGCTTGGCTTCTCTTGGGTTTATACTCGAATCGTGGGAAGGGGCGTTTGCATGTTTTGTTAGTTCTTGTTTCCTGCGTCTTAGTGGGTTTGTCGGGTCTAGGGTTGTTTGGTGTTTTGCCTTTGGTTTTGGCTAGTGGTTTGCTTGTTGTTCTGTCTACTTTTCTGTCACGTAGCTGTTTTGGTGTATCACGGCTTTCTGCGGGGAAGAGTTTGGTAATTGGTGTTGTTTTGGTTTTTGTTTTTGTTGAGTTGGCTGGGCTGGTTTTGTTTAATGCACCTGCAGTGTTGAATTTGGATCCTCAGTTATCCGGTGTTGCGGTGCATTGGCGGCTTGTGGAGTTGAGTTTTTCGAATTTGGCTTATCCGTTTTTGCCTTATGCGTACCTGTGTTTCATAGTTTTGGGGGTTGTTGCTTTTGTGGCGAAGGTGTCGCTGACGGCTAGTTTTTCCGAGAAATTTAGGGGTAAACGGTTTATTCAGTTTGCCAGTCGTTTCAAAGAAGTGATTGAGTCCTGCAAGGGGCAAGAGTGTGATCCTCTGAGCGGCCGTTTTCCACTTGTCCTTGCAATTCTAATTTCGTTTGTTGTGTCATCTTTGCTTGTGGTTATTACTGTTTTGCCTTGGATTAATCCGACTTACAGGGTGGTAAGCGTGGATGCTGCCTTTTATTACCCTCGGGTTGTTCATATGCGGCTTCTTGATGCTAATTCGGCTTTGACGTGGGCGTTTGGTACTGACAGACCAGTGTTTTTTGTGTTTTTAACGTTGGCTTCGTTTGTTGTTCCACTTTTGCATCTTGTCCAGTTTTTCCCTGCATTGCTGATTCCCATGTTTTGTATCGTTTCCGTGTTGGTTTTGCGGCTTTTCTGTCGGCTCCGTGAGGCTTTAGTTTACACTGCGCTTCTTGCGCCTTTTTCTGTTCCCGCGCTGGGGTTAATTTATTCTGGTTATTTTGCCAACATGCTCGCGGTGATTTTGGTGTATGTTTACTTTATTTTGCTTGTGAAGGTGGTTCGTGTTTGGTCTAGTTTGGGTTTTTTTGGTTTGTTGGGTGTTTCTGTGCTTATTCTTTTTACTCATCTTGGTACTTGGTTTGTTTTTGCGGTGTCACTCGGGGCGTTTTTGTTTTTGGAGTGGCGTTTGGCTGTTCGCGACAGGGGTCTGTGGCAGGGTTTTAAGGTGAAAGCAACTTTTGTTGGTGTGACTGTTGTTGTGGGTTTGGTTTGTGATTTTGTTCGACAAACGCTGTTTCCGTTTTCGACCTTAGCCTTCGTTTCTCAAAGTGTAAGCAGCAGCTTTGGCTTTCCTAATGGCGCTTTTATTCTGAATGGGTTGCGTGTGACTACTGATTTTCATTTAGGCGGCGTTTTTGCTAATCAGCTTCTCATTGTTCTTTCAATCGTCGGGTTCTTGTTTATGCTGAGTTTCAAGTCTGAAGTTTCCAATTTTCTTGTTTCTTGGGTTTTTGTGGCAAGTGTATATATGTTGTTTGCTTCTGGAGAGTATGTTTTTAATCGGTTCCTGTTTATGATGCCTTCCGCGGTGTTATCTGGTTTAGGGCTTTTCTTTATTGTTCGTTTAGGAGCTTACCGGTCTAAGGGTTTGAGGGTTCCAAAATTTGGGGTTGCGGTGTTGGTTCTGGTTTTTGTTTTGTTGGTTCTTGTGAATGGTGGCTTGCGTTACGTGTTAAACTTGAATGCTGTATAGTTTTTTCAATCTTTGAAGATTCCTTTTGTTGTTCAAAATAGTTCGGCTATATGGTTGTCCGAAAAATTTTTATATGTAGTCGCAATGAATAATTGAATGGTATTTTGGAACTATAAATTTGGGTCGAGTTTAAATGATGAAAAAATCTCAGAATTTAGCTGTGTTTGCTGCAGTCTTTGCAGTAGTTTTTCTTTCGCTTTCACTCTTTGTTGTTTTCACATATGCACAATATGTAACCGAGCAGACTACTGACGTGACTATTTCCTCCACCGGTGAAACTCACGTTGACCAAACTTCCACGGTCGGAGTTTCAATTGATATCGCTGGCACGCCTGGCGCAAAAGGAACAGTTTCTATTGCTACGTACCTTGATAATCCTCAACCTGACGCCGCAGCACCTTCCAATGTTACATTGACCCATTTCGTAGTTGTCACCTTTAACATGGCTGCGAGTGACTTCCAAGGAGCAAACATAACCATACACTACACTGATGCAGATGTTCAAGGCATAAGTGCACCATACTCGCTTTACAAGTACATACCCGAAAGTAACAGCTACATTCTGTTGCCTGTAGTTGTTGACACTGTTGCCAAAACCTTAACCGCCACCGTTACGAGCACTACTGATCCGTTGTTTGCTATAGGCGGCGCAACCGAGACCAACATTATATCACCTGATAACAGTTGGCTCTGGGCGATTGCGGCTGTTATCGTTATAGTTATTGTGGTCTTTGCGTTTCTGGTCTTGAGAAATCGCAGAAAATCTCTGTATTTAATTTCATGAATCATAAATACTAATAGTTACGATAAAGTTAAACTGAGAATTAAGACACCCGAGATGGGAATATGAAAATCGTGAAAATTGGGGCACAGCAAGATTCCGCTTTTAACTTCCTAAATAAAACAGAGTTGCTGAAGCTAAAAACTAAAGCCATGCGTTCAGGCGTATGGTTCAAAGCTTTGCAGAGGATAGATAGAGTACTTATCGATTTAACGATAAAGGTTGCAGACACAGTTCGCAGTCCAAAGCTGGCAAAAAGCATACTATCACTTGCTAGGAAGCTTGAAAGTGTTATGGAAAGCGGTTTTTCACGCGTTTGTAGGGAAATTGGTTTACCGCTTGCTCAAAAGCTTAGCATCGTTGCCCAAAAGTTGGGGAATACATCCGCTAAAAGTTGGGCAACTGATTCTGCATTCGCCATATATCTTGCTGCTATGCACTTTAGCGGATCTAAAATATTTGGGTCAAATTAAATGGAGTACACTAAAACGCTTCTAAAATACAATATTAAGATCTCTGGCAAGGCTGATTAATGGAACTTGTTGAATTGTCATTTGTAATTCCCGCGTACAATGAAGAAGTCTTAATTGAAACTACACTTGATGCCTTGGATAATATGGTTGCCCCCCAGAAGAGGCAATATGAAATTATTGTTGTTGATGACGGGAGCAAAGATAAAACCTTAGCAAACGCAACTAGATACGCAAAAATGCATCGTCATGTTAAAGTGGTAAGTTACCGCAAAAATTTAGGTAAAGGCTACGCGGTAAAAACCGGTTTTATGCAGTGTGGCGGGCAAATTGTGATTTTTGCCGACAGCGATATGGAGATTGACCTAGGTCTGATTTCAAAATATCTTGCTGCCTTAGAACATGGCGACATTGTTATAGCGTCAAAGTGTCATCCAGATTCTAGGGTTGAAGTTTCGTTGTCTCGTAGAATATTGAGTCTCGGTTTCAATGGTTTAGTTAGACTTCTCACAGGAGTCCCATTTAAGGATACACAGTCTGGGCTTAAAGCTATGCGGAAAAGTGCTTTTGTAAACATTTTTCCAAGGTTGGCTGTAAAACGTTATGCGTTTGACGTTGAATTGTTGGCTGTGGCGCGCCTTTATGGCCTGACAGTTGTGGAGATGCCTGTAAGCATCAAGATAGATGCGTCTCTTAAGCCAAAACAAATCTGGAAGATGTTTTTTGACTTGCTTGGAATTGCCTATAGACTTAGGTTGATTCACTGGTATCAACGTCAGATTCCCATTAAAAACGGGCTTCAAAACTTCGCTTCAATTGTTTTCCGTGAACAATGACATGCCGGCAAAGCCGTCGGTTTCAATTATTATCCCATGCAAGAATGTGGACGATTATACGAGGGAATGCATTGCATATTGTGAACGGTTGGATTATGCAGCTTTCGAGATAATCTTGTTGCCCGATTCTGCTAATGAGCTAATTGACGGTGTAAGAGTCATAGCCACTGGGTCAGCGCCTCCGGGAGCTAAAAGAAACATTGGTGTCAAAAATGCAAGTGGCGAATTCTGTGCGTTCATTGATAATGATGCTTATCCTCGAAGTGACTGGTTGACCAACGCGTTGAAGTTTTTTGAGGATGCAGCTGTTGGTGGCGTCGGCGGACCTGGATTAACGCCTGAAACGGATGGGTTTATGCAAAAAGCTGGCGGCTATGTCCTATCATCATTTATGGTTGGGAATTTATTAAGCAGGTATAAAACAAAAAGCTGTTTCGAGTCAGATGACATCCACTCCTGTAATTTCATAGCCCGAAAATCTGTGGTTGAAGCGGCTGGTGGGTGGAATGAGAAGTACTGGCCTGGCGAAGACACTTTGATGTGTTTGGCAATTAAGAGGCTGGGGAAAAAACTGGTGGAGTCTTCTGATGTGGTTGTTTATCACCATCGGCGTTCTCTCTTTAAGTCTCATTTGAAGCAAGTTTCAAGATTTGGCGAGCACAGGGGTTTCTTTGTCAAAAAGTTTCCAGAAAACTCTTTGAAACTGACTTACTTCTTTCCCTCCCTGCTTGTGTCTTCATTTCTTGTGGGGATAGTGCTTTCGCTGTTTTTTCCGTTCTTTGCCTATTTTGTGCTGTTTGGTGTGGCGGCGTATCTTGTTTCAGGTTTAATTGCGTCGGCTTTACAGGTGAAGAGCGTGAAGCTGCTATTTTCCGTTTGGTTGGGCATAACCGTAACACACATAGTATATGGTTCCTTCTTCTTGTCAGGTTTAGCGAAGCGTGATTTGAAAAGATGAAAATCAGCATCTCCTATCCTCCAATCATTTCAGAGAAAGGCGTCCCCCTCCTATCACAAAACCGCCAATTTCAGTTTTTCCACTTGCCTACGTACATTTACCCTGTTGTTCCAGCGTATGCTGCAACTTTGTTGGCGAACGCGGGTTACGATGTGGTTTGGGATGACGGAATTGCAGAGGAAAAAACTTACAGCCAGTGGATAAACGACCTTGAGCTAAGCAACCCAGATGTCATCATGATTGAGACAAAAACTCCTGTGGTGAAAAAGCACTGGTGTATTATTAGTGACACCAAAAAAGTTCTGCCTAATTCTAAAGTTGTTTTGGTCGGGGACCATGTTACTGCGTTGCCTTTGGAGTCGATGGAGCAAAGCAAAGTTGATTTTGTCCTGACAGGCGGCGACTATGACTTTCTGTTACTAAACCTGGTTGATTTCTTAAATGGCAAGGTAAAGCAGCTTGAGGCGGGGGTTTGGTACCGCGAAAATGGAAACATAAAGAACACTGGGCAGTTCAAGTTGAATCATAATTTGGATGATTTGCCTCATATTAATCGTGATTTGACGAAATGGCGGCTTTATAGCGAACGTAACGGCAACTTTAAAGTGACTCCTGGTGCTTACACGATGGCTGGGCGTGACTGCTGGTGGCGGAAAGATGGCGGATGCACCTTCTGTTCTTGGCCCACTCTGTATCCTGTTTTTAGAGCTATGAAACCTGAACGTTTAGCCGATGAGATTGGTTTGTTAATAGAGAAGTACAAAGTCAAGACGGTCTTTGATGATACTGGCTGTTTTCCAGCGGGCGAGTGGCTTAGACGCTTCGCCAACTTAATGATTGAAAGAGGATATAATAAGAAAGTTCAGTTTAGCTGCAACATGCGGTTCGGAGCATTAACTCGGGACGATTATCGGCTGATGAAGAAAGCGGGTTTCCGCATGCTCTTGTTTGGTTTGGAGTCAGCCAGCCAGAGGATCTTGGATGAGTTGAATAAGGGGTTGACTGTGGATGAGATTGTTGATTCTTGTAGAAAGGCGAAGGAGGCTAGGTTAACGGTTCATATTACCATCATGTTTGGTTATCCAAATGCGTCGAGGGAGGAGGAGTTTCAAACTTATCAGTTAGCGAAGAAGTTGATGGATGGTGGCTATGCTGACACGTTGCAGAGCACGCTTTTGATGCCTTATCCAGGGAGCAGGTTGTATGAGAAGGCTTTGGAGAATGGGTGGTTGAGGTTTTCGCCTGGTGAGTGGGAGCGTTGGGACATGTCTGAGCCTGTTTTGAAGAGTGGTGATATGTCGCCTGAGGATGTTAAGCAGCTGTGCGATGAGACTTATAAGTTGTTTTTGTCTCGGAAATATGTTCTAAGGAGACTGCTGTCCATACGATCGTTTGAAGACCTTAGGTTTGCTTTTCGGGGAGCTCGCAGGGTCATAGGCCATATAAAGGACTTTAAGTGAATCTAGGATGAGGGATAAATTGACGGCTGACATCAGGGATGTAGTGGGGTCCCTTTTTTCAGAAGGTAAAAGCCTAGAAGAAATTTCATTGATCTTAAGCATCCCCGTTGGAAAAGGAAATGAAACGGGCACCGCTAAAGACTACTTAAGGCGCTGGAGGATCAGCACATCCTGTCAAGGGCGTGCTCCTTGGAATAAGGGGGTGCCCTGTTCTGATGAAACTAAGAGAAAAATAGGTATGTCCCTCAAGGGAACGTTGCCTTGGGATGCTGGAAAACAGCGGTCTGAGGAAACAAAACAAAAGATATCGGTGTCTCATAAAGGGAAGAGCCTTTCTGAGGGGCATAAGCTGAAGATTAGCGTTGGATTGAGGGCTTCTGAGAAGTTCAAAAGGGCAATTAGAAGCGAGGAAAGAAGTGGGAAGATATCAAAGAGGTTAAGCGGCAGGGAGATTTCTGAGGAGTGGCGCGATAAGATATCCATGTCTAAAAGGGGTCAGATGACTGGTGACGTGAATCCTGCTAAACGACCTGAGGTGCGAAGGAAAATACGTGAAGCCTTGAAGGGGTCATGGCTGGATCCGAATTCTGGTTTTAACAGCGTAGGGCGGTCAGAAAAACTTCGCAAGAGAACTTTAATTCAGTTAAAGCAGAACCCTATCAAGGTGTCTTCCGCTGAAATAAAATTAAGAGATGCCTTGAAAAGGAAAGGTTTGAACAATTTCGTACCACAATTTCAAGTCTTGGACCGATATTTGATAGACATCGGTTTTCCACGGGAAAAAGTAGCGATAGAATGCGACGGTTCTTATTGGCATAACCTACCTGAGAGAATTAAAAGCGATGAAATGCGTGACAAACGATTACAAGAGAACGGATGGATTATCCTTCGCATACCTGACAAAGAAATTCACGAGAATACCGTTCACGTAGTTGCAAAGATATGCTCGATTATAGAATCTAATTGCAAGAATAAAATGATGTAAACATGAGGATGCGTTGAGTACGTTGAACCTTGCGAAGATGTTGATGCAGAAAGGCTGGGCTAACACACTACAGTCCACAGTTGTTATCCCCTATCCAGGAAGCAAACTTTACGCTGAAGCGCTAAAGAATGACTGGTTCCGGGTTGACCCGAAGGATTATGAGCGGTTTGACATGAAAGAGCCAGTTATGAAAACGACGGGTATGACGGCTGAAGAGGTAATGAAGCTTTGTGATGAAATTTATAAGGTGTTTTTATCGCCAAAGTACATGCTAAAGCAATTTGTTCGTATAAGGTCATTACGTGATGTTAAATACTCTGTTAAGGGCTTAGCAAAAGTTTTGGGGCATGTGAAGGATTTTGCCAAAAGCAAGTAACCTGGTACAGGAAACTGCACTTTACTCTGGACAGGTAATGACCGGTCCTTTGGTTTCTGTGGTTATAACTACTAAAAATGAAGAGAAAAACATTGAAAATTGTTTGCGCTCCGTAAAAGGTCAAACTTTTGAAAACATTGAATTAATCGTTGTTGATAATTTCTCAGGAGACAGAACTGTCGAGATTGCCAAGAAATATACGGCGAAAGTTTACTTCAAGGGGCCGGAAAGGTCTTCGCAAAGAAATTATGGCGCCCAAGTTGCTAACGGTGAGTATTTGCTTTATTTAGATGCGGACATGATTTTGAGCCCAACTGTAATAGAAGAAGGCGTGGAAAAGTGTGAAATCGATAGGGTTGATGCGCTTTATGTTCCGGAGCGAATAGTGGGCGAAGGCTTTTGGATAAAGGTTAGAGATTTTGAGAGAAGCTTCTACACTGGAACAGTCGTAGACGCGGTAAGATTCATTCGAAAAGATCTGTTTGAGCGGGTAGCAGGGTTTGACGTAAGTCTTGTCGGTCCTGAAGATTGGGACTTTGACAGGAGAATAAGGAAAATCGGTAGAACTGGAATAATTGGTGCAGTTCTCTTTCACAATGAGGGCAGTTTCAACCTGAAAAGGTATTTAAAAAAGAAAATTTACTACGCCCCTGGAATCAAGAATTACGCTAGGAAATGGGGCCCAAACGATTTGGAAACAACGAAGCAAGTGGGCGTGTGGTACAGGTTGATAGGAGTTTTTGTTGAAAAGGGCAAATGGAAAAAGCTAGTAAGAAACCCGCTGTTCACAATTGCAATGTACTTCCTAAGATTCAGGGTCGCCATTGGCTTTCTTAAGTGCAAAAACTAGAATTATTTCCAGATCCTATTGAGGTTGTGAAAATTCTGGAAGAAATTTCGGTCGGCTACCCGCTTTTCTCAGAATATTCCTTGAAGCAGGTGCATTTTTTCCACGAGGAAGTTTCTGATATTCTCTCTTGCGGCTTGTCCTTGTTAAATCGCAGTGTTTGCAAGTGCAGCATCGTCGATTTAGGCTGTGGCGATGGGAGTTTGATTTTTGCTTTATCCAAGAAAGGGCTTCTGAAGCAGGGGGATGAAGTCGTCGGTGTGGACCTTTCTGAAATAAGGATTAAACGGCTTAAATCAGCCTTGCCATTCGTGAGAGGCATAGTTTCAAGTGCGCTGCATGTTAATGAGCTTCCCAATTCATCGTTTAACTTTGTGATTTGCACACAATTGATTGAGCATGTTTCAGACGACCACAGGCTGTTGCTTGAGATTAAGCGCCTTTTAGGCGATGCAGGTACGGCTTATGTTTCCACGGTGATTAAGAAACGGTATGGTGTCTATTTCTATTTTAGAGATGGCTCATTTCGTTTGGATCCGACACACGTTAGGGAGTATAGTTCCTCGGATGAGTTTATTGATTTGGTTTTGAGGGCAGGTTTGGATATAATCGTTACAAGAAATAAACCAATGATGTTTCCGATTTTGGATTTGGCTGTGCGGATTTTTATCAAGTTGGGCTTTGTGAAACCTAACGTGAATTTTTTTGGCAGCCGCTGGCTTCAAAAGGCTCATAAGCTCAAGGTGCCTATTATTGGTTACAGAATGCTGGAAGTCTTGGCAAGACAAAAATGAAAAAGCTTTTAATCTATAGAAGTGTTGAACGCTGTTTCATGATTACGGAGTTGGCGGCGCCAAAATGAAGATTGTAGCTTTTTCGAATGCTTTTACACGTGGCTTCAGCGGCGGGGACAGAATTTTTGTTGAATTGGCAAAGCGTTGGAGCAAAATGGGGTGTGACATTTGTTTGGTTACGTGCGAAGATGCGTGTGAGACGTATCGAAAGTATGGTTTGGATGGGATTGATTGGATAGTTGTTTCTTCACGGCGAAATTGGCCTGTTTATTTGGCTTATTTGCTGAGAATGTTTGAAAGTATAGTTTTGGCCTATAGGAAGGTTGATTTTGAAGGGTCTGTGATTTATTCTGCCTCTGATTTTTGGCCTGACTCTATTCCGGCATGGCTGTTTAAGATGAGGTTCCGGAGTGTTAGGTGGTTGGCGGGTTTTTATTTTTTTCCTCCTTTTCCTTTTAGTCGTCCGTCGCCTTACAAGGGATTGCGTAGGTTACGGAGTTTGTTTTATTATTCGTCTCAGGTACCTGTTTATGGGTTGGTGCGGAGGTTTGCAGATATGATTTGGGTAACCAACGAATTAGACAGGTGGAGATTTATAGATGGCAAAAAGGTCACCTCCGATAGGGTTGTGGCGATAAAAGGTGGAGTAGATGCCAAAACGCCATTGTTGATCCCCGAACCTAAAACAAAGAAATTTGATGCAATCTTCATTGGGCGCTTAGTTCCGGAAAAGGGAATTTTAGAACTTATAGATGTTTGGAAATATGTTTGCGCAAAGAAAGAAGACGCCATGTTAGCTATACTCGGCTCTGGTCCATTGTATGATGGAGTTCAAAATAAGATAAGGCAAAACGATCTGTCTCGCAACGTTAAGGTATTCGGCTTCATAGATGGAATGGAAAAATATAAGATTATTAGAGAAAGCAAAGTAGTAGTTCACCCGTCAATAATGGACAGTGGCGGCATGGCTGCTTGTGAAGCGATGGTTTGTGGTTTACCCGGAGTTTCTTTTGACTTGGAAAGTCTGAAGACTTATTATCCAAAAGGTATGTTTAAGGTCCCTTGTTACGATTTGAAAATTTTCGCCGACACGATTCTAAAATTGTTGGAAGATGAAAGTTTTTACCAGTGCCTTAGTGAAGAAGCAAGTAATTTCGCCAAAAACTGGGATTGGGACAAAGTGGCCAGGGATGCTTTGAACAAAATACAGGTCATCATATATCAACGTGAAACAAAACTGGAGTTGGTTAGAAATGGATAAATCGAAATATTTTGATGCCAAAAACATTTTGGTGACCGGAGGAACCGGTAGCTTTGGACACAGAATTGTTTACAGGCTATTAGAGTTGAAACCAAACAAGGTTGTTATCTTCAGCAGAGATGAGAAAAAGCAATGTGACATGCAAAATGAATTCAAGAACAACGACCTTTTGGAATTTGCTATCGGTGATGTAAGAGACTACAACAGAGTCTACGAAATTACGAAAGGGATTGACATCGTATATCATGCAGCAGCCTTGAAGCAAGTGCCAAACTGCGAATTCCACCCTATGGAAGCCGTTAAGACAAATATTTTGGGCGCGGAAAACGTCAGAAGAGCCGCAATCGAAAACAACGTCGAAGTTCTTGTTGCGATCAGTACAGACAAGGCAGTCAAACCAATAAATGTCATGGGAATGACAAAAGCCATTCAGGAAAAAATAATGTTGAATCTCAACAATTCTGCAACAAAAAAATGGAACACAAGATTTCTCTGTGTCAGGTACGGAAATGTAATTGGAAGCAGAGGCAGCGTAATTCCATTATTCAAAGAAAAAATAAAAGCCAACCAACCTCTGCCTGTAACCAGCTTTGAGATGACAAGATTCTTATTGACACTAAATGAGGCAATCGATCTGGTCTTTTCCGTTACTATTGAAGGTACGAGTGGTCAATTGTTTGTTAAGAAAATGCCCGCGTGCAAAATAGTTGACTTGGCAAGGGCTATGGCTAAGGCAATCACTGGAAGAGAAGACTATCCAATTAAAAAGGTCGGTATTAGGCTTGGGGAAAAAATCCACGAGGTATTAGTTTCTGAGGAGGAAATGCGTAGGGCAATCGAAACGGATACTCATTACATTGTATGTCCTATTGAGGATCAAGTACGGCCCAGACTCTTGAGAGAGATACCCGAGTACACCTCGAACAACACAGAAATGCTTGGGGAAGACGGGGTTATTTCTCTGCTTTCTGCGGAAGGATGGATTTAATGAATGTTTTGATAACAGGCGGCAATGGACTACTGGGAAGCGCTCTATGTCTAGAGCTCATAAAAAAATACAAAGTGACCTGTTGCTACCGTTCTAGTGCTATAGAAATCGTGAACGAGAATTTTAGGTCTTTAAAGGTCGATGTCGCAACTGGCACCCTCAGCGAAATAGAAGAGGCATCGCCAGACATAATAATACATGCCGCTGCATTAACCGATCTAGAATTATGTGAGAAAAACCCTGGATTAGCTTATGAAATGAATGTAAACGGAACAAAAAACGTACTTGAAGCGGCAAAAAATTGTGGCGCCAAATTGGTTTATGTTTGTACCGACTACGTTTTTGATGGAACAAGAGGGCATTACTCAGAAATCGATGCACCAAACCCAAAATCTGCTTATGCAAAAACTAAACTGCTGGGAGAGGAGATGATAACGAAAAATTACGATGATTTTCTTAGCATCCGGACAAGTTTACATGGATGGAATCCAAATCCCTTAAGGTCGAGTCTGTCTTCTTCAATTATTAATTCCTCTAGAAAAAAAGAATGTTTCTTCGTCACCGACCAAATTAGTTCTTTAATGTTTACGAATGACTTTGCCGATATTATTGTTGAAATGCTTGAGCGGAACTTAACTGGCATTTACAATGTTGCAAGTTCTGATTCAATGTCAAAATATCGTTTTTCATTAGCGGTTGCGGATGTGTTTAATTTAAATAGTGATTTCATGAAACCTGTTAGCCTTGATGAGTTTGAGAAAAAGTTATGTTTGGCTGCAAATCGTCCCCAAAACATCTCTTTAGATGTTTCCAAGGTCGAAGGTGCTCTTGGGAAAAGGATGCACACTGTTTTAGAAGGAATAGTTTCAATGAAGGAAAAAGAGGCAGATTTTAAAAAAGCTGTAAGGTGGCTCGATGCGAATTAATGTAAGGAAAATTGAAAAACATGAAGACGCACGAGGATGGCTTATAGAAGTGTTGAGAGGCGACGCGATTGGGGAAGAAATGAAGCATATCCACTTTTCGGTCTCTAAACCCAATGCAGTGCGAGGAAAGCATTATCATAAAAGGAAGGTGGAGTGGTTTTGTGTTGTTAAAGGCGTAGCACGGCTGATGTTGGAAGATATTAACACGAAAGAGACGGAAGAATTGACTTTGTCAGAAGATAATCTGTTTTCGGTAGAAATTCATCCATATATTGCGCATACTTTCCAGAATATTGGAAATAGTGAAGTGCATTTGATATCAATAGTTAACGAAGTTTTTGATCCGAAAGACCCTGATACCTATGGAGTGTAGGAAATGGGAAAAAGAGCCAAACTCACAAATAGAGTTATCGATTTAACAAAGTCGAAGCCGCGTGTGAGTAAACTTGCGTCTTTGCTGCTTAATTCTCAGATATTGAGTAATAATCCTGTCTACGCTCATTTTTACAAAACGCAAATGAAACAAATTATGGTAAAACAAAAAGATGGACCTGTAAAAGTCATAATTGAGAATACGAATGCCTGTAATGCACATTGTACTTTTTGCGTTCACGACAAACTGACTCGAAAAATAGGGTTTATGGATTTTGCCTTATTTAGCAAAATAGTTGATGAGTGTGCAGATCTTAAAGTGAAGGAGGTAGCTATTTACAGGTTAGGCGAACCTCTGCTAGATTCAGGTTTTTCGGAAAAAGTTGCCTACGCAAAGAAGGCAGGAATTGAAATCGTATCAACTAATACAAATGCTTCTCTTCTAGACGAAGAGGTCGCTCTCAAAATTTTAAACTCGGGCTTAGACATAGTTTACATTAGTCTTGATGCGAACTCCAAAGAGGTTTACGAGAGAATAAGAAAGGGACTAGACTACGACGTGGTTGAAAAAAACATAAAGCGGTTCATAGAACTCAAAAATTCTGTGAGCAAAGAAACACCCGAAATTATACTAAATTTTTGTCGTACAGACGAAAATAAGGACCAAGTTAAAGATTTTGTAAGAAAATGGAGCAAGCACGGGCAAATTTGGATATCAAATACGCATGATTGGTCGGGTAAAGCAGAAGTAAAAGCAAAAAATTCTCTTGCTAGACGAATAGATCCCTGTAGACTTTTATGGACAGAGCTTGTCGTTTCTTGGGATGGAAAAGTGCCTCTTTGCTGCATAGATTATGATGACAAGATGGTAATGGGCGACTTGAAAAACGAATCTATACGTGAGGTATGGAGCGGAGAAAGGTTGAAAAAGAATAGGAAAATACATGTGGATGGCGATTTTAACAAATTACCCTTATGCAAAAGTTGCACCTGCTATTTCAGTTGGTGGATGCGCGATTGGGCAGAATGATGTTGTTGATTAAGAATATTTTTTGTGTTGTGAGGACTGGTTTGGTTCTCTCCTTGATACTTTGGAACGTTTGTTTAACTTTTCCTAATTCCATTTAGTTATCGGTATGTAACAAATGAAATGGGCCAATACTGGAATCTGCATGTCTGTGTTGAAGGACAAGAAGGAACAACAGGCAATTTTCGATGACGTGGCGCCTGGGATTTCTAATCACGCGTCGGTACTGGGAGGATTGTTACAAAAAGATGGAGATATGTTCATTGGAAAAGTAAAGAGTTATATTACGAAAGTCCGAAAAGGCGGTATAATTATCGATGTCGGGTGTGGTACGGGTTCTCTTCTGGATGCGGTCAATCATAATGCGCCAAATAACTACTATATGATTGGGATTGATATATCGGCTGAGAGTGTTAAGCTTGCTAAACAAAAAAATGCGCAGGTCGACTTCATAGTTTGTGATATAGAAACTCTTCCTTTAAGAGATCAAGTTTCCGACATGATCATAATAAAAAACTTACTGCATCACTTATCAACTCTCCACCCTCTGAATAATATAATCCGACTCCTAAATTCTAGTGGATTTTTGCTAATCGATGACAAAATAAGTGGGAATCCACTTCAGGGAATTCTAACTTTGGCCCATCCTTTGATACCTTATAATTTTAAAATGCTTTTAAGGGAAAAAGCTGATCATTTCGATCGATATGGTCATCTACCTCCCATAACGGAGTATCGTCCTAAAGCGTATCTGAAATTTATAGCACAAAATTCAAATAAACTAACTATAGTGGAAGTAAAATACCATGGCTTTTTCCTATTTCTTGGTGCTTTGGAGTATTTATCTCGCTTATTCCCAAGGATTTCAAACATCCATATGCCCATCTACACGTTATATTCGCTTGAAAGGCATAAAATGCTGCGTTGGTCAGCTGTTAGTATGACAATTGTCGTGGAACGGGTATAGCTTGATGGTAAGAAGTACTGCGTTTTTGAAGTCCTTCAGGCAGTTTCTCCATCTGCATTCGGGAGATGTCATTGCTTTATTGCTTATTGGGCTTATCGGTCTTCTTTCTGTCTCTTGGTTTAGAGGAGACTACTTAATAGCTGCAGGAGATTTTTCAATGCCGCTCAACCGGCTCAGAAGTTCTGTCGCTAACTTTTACAGTTGGGATTCCAGATCACTTGGTAATTCTAATCCCCGAATATTAGCGCTAACAGTTCCACTCGGGGCTTATTTTGCCTTTTCCGAAGTCATAGGCCTTTCCTCGATAGGCACCGAAAAAATCCTCTTTTATTTCATTTTTACAGTCAGTGGTTTGTCCATGTATTATTTGACAACCACTTTGCTGAGTACTTTTAGACATAAACGCCTTGCTGGTTTGATCTCTGGGGTCTTCTATATGTTGAACCCTTATGTTGCAATTAATATTATGCCGTTGCGACAAACTAGCTTCATAATTTATGCCTTGCTTCCTTTAATTTTGGGCATTTTTATTAGAGGCTTAAATCAAAAGAAGCCTCTTAAATTCGCCATAATTGCCGCTTTTATTATGCTGTTAGCTACATCCTTATTTGTAGATCCGTCAATTGTCCCTTTGACTTTTTTGCCGTTGCTCATATACCTAATATTCTTTGTTTTGACTAACCCTAAGAGAACGACTTTTTTTTCAGCGTTTAAATTTGCCTCAGGATTCACGATAACATGGATACTGCTGAATCTATATTGGTTAATTCCAGATGCGTACTCCTCCTCAAACGAACTCGCAAAGGTTACAAGCGCATATGGTAGTATTGGCGTTCAATCTGGAGTGCAGCTGGACAGCTCTCCTATTCTCGGTGCTGTCCGTCTTCTTGGTTATTGGGCTTTGGATTCTGGCTATAAAGGAGATCCCTATTTTGTTTGGGCCTCAGCATATCAGACCCCTCTTCTAATTATTGTAAGCTTCATACTACCGTTCTTAGCATTTATTCCATTATTATTAAAACCAAAAGACAAGAACGTTCTTTTCTTCACATCTTTCGCGGTTATAAGTCTCTTACTCGTTAACGGTAGCTACTCTCCATTAGGAAAATGGATATTCTCAAACATACCACTGTTTGCCGTATTTTTCCGCACGCCATATCTGAGATTTGGCATGTACGTAACCCTCGCATACGCTTTTCTAATTGGCTACGCTCTCACAGAACTCTTCAATCGTTTCTCGTCTCATCTCAAAAAAACTCGTTACCTTATACGCCAAATAATAAGCGGAGTTCCGATAGTTCTCATGCTTTTCCTCATCGTTGGTGTTTATGCTTTTCCCTTATGGACGGGGGATGTAATTCGACCTGGCACCGAAGTGATGCAGTCAAACCGGTATCAAATGCCGACTTATTACCAGACTGCTAGCGATTGGCTGGGAACTGATGCGGCAGACTTCAAAATCATTGGTCTTCCCATATCAAAACTTGGTTTCGCAGAATTTAAATGGGAAAACGGCGGCTATACTGGGCCATATCCTGCTGAATGGCTATTCCCCAAACCTGTAATACCCTCAACTTTAGATAGCAACGGCATAGCCGGTCTATTCAACGAGTTAATAGTTAAAAACTCAAGTATAGCTGCCAGCAAGCTGCTCGCCTTAATGAATGTCAAGTATGTACTCTTCCATGAAGACACTAACTGGCTATACATAGCCGGTAATTCATGGTGGATTTCAACTTCACCTGAACAGTTCCAATCAATTCTGGGCTCTAGTGCTGCATTAACTCTTGAAAAGAAATTTGGCGAACTCGATTTCTACAGAAACAACTATTGGAGTCCCATGCATATCTATGCGGCAACCAACACCATTCTAATAGACGGCGGCTTAAACCAGACGTTAAAAATTATGGAAAGAACTGACTTCAAGCCTGAAGAATCAGTTTTGCTGCTGTCGGATCAGCTTGATGCCCAACAAATCTCAGCCCTTCCTCTAAGTACAATATTCATTCAATATCAAAACTCCAGCTCAACTTATTATGCACTCTCCAGCGTCCTAAATAAAGGAAGAATTGTCTATACAATAGACTCCCAACCGTTCATCACAGCTAGATACTACTCAGGATGGAAGAGTGTGATAACCACTAACGGACAAGGCGACCCAGGCATGCTTATCTTCCAGTCACCTACCGAGTGTCCCTACATAAGCTATTTTCCATTGAACTTCACAAGCTGGAACGCCTACAACTCTACACTAATCTACATAACCACCGCCTCTTCGCCTTTAACAATAAGCTCTATACAAGCCGACGAAAACCAAACTAATGCTATTTATGCATGGTGGGAAACCGCTACATCGTGGGAAACTGGCTGGCCTATAACAATACCCGCGCATCAACAAGCAGTAATTCAAGTAAACCAAAACGCAAATGTCATTTCACTTCAAACAGGAAACGGCATAATAGCGCTTCAAGTAATAGACGGATGGACAAACCCGCCACCCACCCAAGCAGCATCCGAAACCTCAACCACAGTATTCACACCCAAAGCTGGCAACTACCTCTTAGCAATGAAAGTTGCAACAGGATACGGCTACGGAAAACTCCTAACAAAAATTGATAACCAAACCTTCAATATCGATGCCAATTCTCAAGAACAAGGACCAGTTTTCGCCTACAAATACCTTGGACCAATAAGCCTAACAGCTGGATATCACGCGATATCGACATCTGGAGAAAACACCACCATCCCCATCTATGACGGGCTGGCAAATCCAATAAACTGGACCTCCACATTCACAAACCAAACCTACGCCGCCAGATACTATCCTGAGTGGAAAGCAGTCGTAAGAACCGATGGATCAGAACCATGGGACACACTCAGCTTCTCAACAACAGCCCAAAGTCCATACACCTTCCCACTAAACTTCACAAGCTGGAACGCCTACAACTCAACATTAGTATATTTAGTCGCAGGTGACAACCCCCTCCGCATAGACGAAATAATGACCGACGGAAACACAACGTCAGACATCACTGGAGTCTGGTGGCAAACCGACTGGATGGGAATGAGCACAAAAACCGTCACTTTTCCAATAATAATACCCCCTCTCCAAAAAGCTATCATCCAAATAAACCATAACGCCGACATTGCCACTCTAAAAACGAATCCCCAGAAAATGGGGAGCATGCTACTCTACTCCCTAAGAAACGGCGAGACGTCCACAGACGCCAACAACTTGTTCTCTTCCAACCAAACAGGTACTCCCTCAATTACCTACGAGAAAATCAACCCCACAAAATACACAGTACACGTTAATGCTTCAAATCCATTCTTTCTTGTTTTCAGCGAATCCTACGACAAAGATTGGATTGCAACTATTGAAGGGCGGCAAGTGTCAAACGAATATCATTTCACCGCCAACGGTTTTGCTAATGGTTGGTACATCAACAAAACAGGTGAATACACTGTTACGCTGGAATTTTGGCCCCAAAAACTATTCTTTGTGGGCTCTGCAATATCTATAACCACCTTCATCTTATGCACTTTATATCTGAGCAAGAACAAAATAAAAAAGGCGCGTTCTTTTTTCACTTCTCACGGCTTAATTTTGTGAGCGAAAATTGTGGGGTGTTTATTCCCCGAGGCCTATTGCAGCAAAATGGGTGTTTTGTTTGAATTCCTCGGGGTCGAAGATTCTTCTTCCGTCGATGATTATGGGTTGTTTCATGTTTTCTTTGAAGTCCTTGGGTTTTAGTTTTTTGAATTCGCTCCATTCGGTTGCGATTATGCAGCAGTCTGCATCGTTAAGGCAGTTAATGGCAGATGTGGCGTATTTGATTTGGTTGTTAAAGATCTTTTTTGCTGTGGGCATCGCTACTGGGTCGTAGGCTGTTACTTGTGCGCCTTCTTTTGTGAGTTGGTTTATTATGGGTATGACTCTGGCTTCTCTCATGTCGTCCGTGTCTGGCTTGAACGCTAAGCCTAGAATTGCTATGTTTTTGTCTTTGAGGTTGCCGAGTTGTTCTTTGCAGAATTGGACGGCTTTAAGGGGTTGGATTTGATTTACGTTTTCGACGGATTCCAAGAGTTCGGGGTTGTATCCGAAGGCTTTTGAACATGCAATGAGGGCTTTTACGTCTTTGGGGAAGCAGGAGCCTCCGTAACCTAAGCCTGCATCTAGGAAGAGTGGACCTATTCGTTTGTCTAGTCCCATGGCGGCTGCCACGGCTTTTACGTCTGCGCCTGGGATTTTTTCGCACATGCTGGCTATTGTGTTGATGAAGCTGATTTTGGTTGCGAGCAGCGAGTTGCTGGCGTATTTGATTAGTTCAGCTGTGGAGAGAGTGGTTCGAATTATTGGTGGAACGTTTACGCCGTAGAAGTCTTTGTACAGGTTCTCTAAGGTGTCAACTGATTTCTTGTCGTTTCCACCTATGACTACGCGGTCAGCGTTAAACGTGTCGTGGAACGCAGAGCCTTGGCGTAGAAACTCTGGGTTCATACATAAACCAAAGTCTGTGCCGCATTTCTTTTTTGATTCTATTTCCAGGATGGGCTTGACTGTGTTTTGTGTGGTTCCGGGTACCACTGTGCTTTTAACCACGACAACGTTGTATTGGCTTTTTTTGCTGAGTGCTTTTCCTATGTCGTGTGATACGGTTTCTATGCATTGGAGGTCTATACTGCCGTCGGGTCTGCTGGGTGTTCCCACTGCGACGTATGTGATGTCGGTTTCGAGGACGGCTTTTTGTGTCTGGTTTGTTAGGCAATGTAGGTGACCGTTTTGGATGGTTTCTCTCAGCATTGCGGGAAGATCGGGTTCATGAAATGGGGGTATGCCTTCCTTTATTTTGTCCGCTTTTTCAGGATCATTATCTGAAGCGATAACAGTATATCCTTTGCTTGCGAACCCAACCGCGGTACACAATCCCACGTAGCCGACGCCTATCACGGATATTCTTGGTTTTTCCAAATCAACTCATCCCGAAGCTCGCGATGATTTATGGTAAGGGTCACATTAAAATATATACAAGTTGCACAAGAATTGTGATTGCGAGAAAGTTACAATGGGGCTCCGCAAGGTCATAATTCCAGCAGCAGGTTTGGGAACGCGTTTGTTTCCAGCGACAAAGGTCCAGCCTAAAGAGATGTTACCCATCTTTTCCCAAACGGTAAATGGCGACGTATCGGTGAAGCCTATTGTTCAGATGGTTTTTGAGCAGTTGTATATCGCAGGGCTTCGAGAGTTTTGTTACGTTGTTGGTAGGGGAAAGCGAAGCATAGAGGACCATTTCACTCCGGATTTTAGTTGTGTTCGAAGTCTTGAAGGGATGGGGAGAAATGGTCAGGCAAGTGATTTGGAGGGTTTCTATGAGAAACTCAAAACTTCAAGCATAATGTGGGTTAATCAGCCTGAGCCAAAAGGGTTTGGCAATGCGGTTTTGATGGCTCAGCCATTCGTGCAAAATGAAAGCTGCTTAGTACATGCAGGAGATAGTTACTTAATTTCGAAGGATATGGATTACCTCAAAAGGCTGATTGATGTTTATGAACGGTTTAACGCTGATGCGGCGTTTCTTGTGTTGGAGATTGAGAATCCGCGGCAGTACGGTATTGTTGAAGGGGACGAGGGGGAAGCTGGAGTCATTAAGGTTAGATCAGTGGATGAGAAGCCAGAGAAACCCAAGACGAACTGGGCAATAATGGCGATGTACGTTTTTAAACCAGTTATCTTTAAGGCATTGGAAGCGACACAGCCAGGAAGAAACGACGAGATACAACTGACAGATGCAATTCAGAAACTGGTTGATTGGGGTTTAGGCGTTTACGCTGTTAAGTTGGATAAGGGTTATGCGCATTTGGATATAGGCAGTCCTGAAAGGTACTGGGAAGCCTTGGAGCTGTCGTATCAGCGTTTTTGCAGGAGATAAAAAGAATATGATGGATGATATAATTCGCGAAGATATTAAAAAAATAAAAAGCGCCGTTAAGGGAGAAGCTTTCGAAGGAAAAAAAATCCTAGTTACGGGTGGTGCAGGGTTTATCGGCAGTTGGCTTGGCGATGTGCTGGTTGATTTTGGTGCAGATGTTGTGGTTGTGGATGATTTGTCCGCTGGAAGATTGAAGAACATTGACCATTTGATGAAAAATCCGAAGTTCAAGCTGGTAAAGGTTGATGTTTGCGCGTTTAAGAGCAAAGAGAAATGTGATGTTATTCTTCATATGGCTGGATATGCTTCTCCTGACGAGTATATGGTGCATCCAATTGAGACTTTGCAGACTAGCGCTGTGGGAACCGAGAACATGGCAGAGTTGGCAAGAAAGAATGATGCAACGTTGCTGTTTGCTTCGACTTCGGAGGTTTACGGCGATGCTGAGGTTGTGCCTACGCCTGAAAGTTACTGGGGAAAAGTAAACCCAATTGGACCCAGATCGTGCTATGATGAAGGCAAAAGATTTGCTGAAGCTTTACTTGTGGCGTATCATAAGCAGTATGGGTTAGATGTGAAGATTCCAAGGATCTTTAACTCGTATGGACCCCGGTTGAGAGAGGACGGCTCATATGGCAGGGCGATGTCACGTTTCATATTGCAGGCTTTGACTGATCAACCGATAACGGTTTATGGTGATGGAAAACAGACGCGGTCATTCTGCTACATAACTGATACCATGACGGGGTTGTTGCTGCTGACAGCCAACGAGAAAGCCAAAGGAGAAGTCGTAAACCTTGGAAGTGCTCAAGAGGTAACAATTCTGGAACTTGCGGAAAAAATTAAGGAAGTAACCAAATGCAAATCGTCAGTGACATTCCATCCGCTGCCCAAGGACGACCCGAAGAGACGCTGCCCAGACACGAGCAAACTGGAAAAGGTTGTTGGGTGGAAGCCGGACGTGAGCTTTAAAGAAGGGCTAAAGAGAACAATAGCGTGGTTTTCACAAAATAAGTAGTAGGCGTTAATGACGGAAAAGAGCTCTTCTGTGCAAATATGTCCAACCTAAAGATTAAGATAGTTATTAGAAGAAGAAGTCTTAGTGCTCTGTGTTTCTGGAAATGCTTGTTTTGGGTTGCTTTTTTGAAGCAAAGCTTAAATCGTTTGCAGGCTGCGTCTATTATGGTCAGTAGGCGTCAAGAATAGTCTGCAGAGGATGAAGTTAACATGCCGCTAACTCAAAAGGTCGCTTTTAAAACAATGCTGCAGAGAGGAAACCGAGTCCAAGTACCCAAACTGGTCCGATGGCAGTTCAAAATGGAAACAGACCAGGTGTTAAAAGTAGGTGTAAACGCTATAGACATGTGGACGGGCTGGCAGTTTTTCTATGCTAAAATGGGCAAAGACGGACGCGTACTAATTCCAAAGTTGACGCTGGCGCTATTGCGAAGCGAGCCTTGCAGGTTATGTTATGGATGTAACTCTTGAACCTGCATAAAACAGGACGAATTTTTTGTAAAGATTTTTAGGTTTAAGAAATTATTTTATTATTATTGCCTCTTTCACTGATTTAAAGTGTGCATCTCCAGTCAAAATCTTCGATTTGAGCTTTCTTGCAGTAGCTAACACGTAGGCATCAGCAAGTCCAAAATCTTTCACAGTCTTTCGCATCTCAAAATGCAACAGTCCCGCCTGTAAAGAAAGCTCCTCATCAACATTAACTATCTGCGAGTTACTCAACAGAACATCATAGGCAACCTGCACGTCTTTGCCCTTGCGTGCAACTTTGCTAACTACTTCCGCAATTGTCATCGCACAAGTACATATTTCATCAGCTTTTTCTAGAAGAGTACTAACTTTGTGGCCTGCCTCGCTTCCATCAAAGTATTCGATCCATGCATAAGCGTCTATGACGTATTTACTCATGTGCCGTCAGCTCGTCTTCGACAGTAAATGGACCAACGCCTTTCAGGATTCCAAAGCCGTCTTTGCGCAGCTTCTTAACCCTAATTTCGACAATTTCGCCTTCCTTTATTTTCTCATTTTCAACAAGCTCCTTAGGCAAAGTAACCACCAGTGACCCACCGACTTTCCTAGTTTTTGCTAAACACTCCGTCAAGTATAACCACCATTATATAGAATAATACATAAGTTATATTTAAGCAACTCTAATAAACGTCACAGAGGACGAAAAAATCCACTTTACCAGGGTTGGTTGTATTAGGTCTTCACTAAATATAAATGGGTTATAGGAGAAATGGGAAGGGAAAAGGATGTCAGAATGGTCCGCAAAGTGATAATTTCAGCAGCAGGTTTAGGAACACGCTTATTCCCAACAACCAAGGGATAGCCCGCATTTGAGTAATCATTTCCGAGATAGTGGCAGAGAGGATGGTTTGTATGGCAGGGCGATGTCACGTTTCATCATGCAGGCTTTAGCGAATGATCCCATAACTGTTTACGGGGACGGAAAACAGACCCGATCATTTTGCTATATTACTGATACTGTAACTGGGCTAATGCTGCTTATGGCATGTAATAATACTAAAGGTGAAGTGGTAAACATTGGAAATTCTCAGGAAATAACGATCTTAGACCTTGCGAAGAGAATTAGAGATTTGACAAGCCGCAAATCTTCTATTTAGTTTCATTCGTTGCCCCGAGATGATCCTAAACGGAGATGTCCCGATATTAGCAAAATAGAGCAATTACTTCAATGGAAACCTGATGTTGGTTTAGACGAAGGCCTAGAAAAGACAATGCTGTGGTTTTCACCAAAATGAGGGTAATAACTTATTTATGTTGATTGCAGAGGACGGTGGGCAGCTTGAAATTAAGACGGTTTGAATCTGTAGTGAATAAATTGGGTATTGAACAAAAGGCGGGAACAGTTTTAGACGTTGGTTGCGGTAATGGCCGGATTTCTTTACTTGTTAAAAAGATTTTGCCTCACATGGCTTTGGTGTCGATGGATATCTCAAAAAGCTGTGTAAGAACCGTTAAGGAGAATGTTGGCAACCAGGTCATCGTTGTTGACTGCACACGATTGCCCTTAATAGACCAAAGCGTTAGCCTAATAGTGTGCGACCAAGTGATCGAACACATCGAGGCTCAGGATTATTTTGTTCGAGAGCTTAATCGAGTTCTTAGGAAGGGTGGCAACATTTTTGTCGGTTCAGTACTTCGAAAGAGCCATGCCCTGAGTCCGTATCGGAATAAAGAAGGTAAAATGATCTTAGATCCAGGGCACGTAAAAGAATTTGAGAGTATTGAGCAATACATAAATTTGCTTCAAAACTGTTTTGAGGTTTTAGAAGTCTCAACTGAACCGATTGCTTTCCCGGCATTTATCACACTCTACAAGATTTTGTTTACCATGGGCATAATTAAGTTTGATTTGGATGTTCAGGTTCAGAGGAGCAATCAAGCTTTTGATTACTAAATTAATTTACGAAGAGTCGCCTGTAACATTGCTGAAACTACCTCGTCCAGGATTCTCATACATATACGTTCTAGCTAGAAAGCGGAAAATGTAAAATTCGAATCGTATTTTATGCATGCGTTTTCTTATGATGACAAAAACATTGTGAACTCTGTTTCTCTTGTGTTCTGTTCAGTTTAAATTCTTTGCTTCACTGTGCAAAAATAAACGAATAGAGTCTGAATAGGTTTTTCGACTTAGTTTATCATAATTACGGTTTTTGGGATCGTTTTTATCCACTGTATTTATTTTGCAGAGGTTATTTCGGTTAATTTGGTACTTTGGCGTGTTACTTACCAGCTTGTGAGTGCTGGGCAGATGGCGTTGAACCGTTGAGATGGCTCCATCCGTTGAATTCCCCTGTTGCTGGGTCTATACAATTCCAATACATACCAGAGAAAAGCACTTGATAAGGCTGAAGGCAATAGTATCAAAAAATAGTGTGAAAAAGTGTTAGTAACAAAAAAAGAAAGGGGGAATTTTTTTACTTAGCGACTGATTGCTGGCGCCGACGTAGTAGTTCCATCTAATTGTTTCCAACCAGACGATATGCCGTTTGCCAAGTTACTGTAGTATTGCCAGAGAGTATTGCCATACGTTCCTCTAACTAATATTTGCAGTTCACCATTTACTACTGTTGCTGCGGGGCTGTTTAAGGTGGATCCATTTGGTATTGCCGTCCAACCTAGCCATGTTGTTCCGTCGTTTTTGTTCATGTATATAACGTTGTCCGTTCCTTTAATTGCTAGATACAGGGTGTTTTCGTTTTCTGGACTTGTCAGTCTGGGTGCTGCGTCAGTTTCTCCTGGTAGGGCTTTCCATCCTGAGAAGTCGTTGTTAAATAAGTTTAGCGAACTGTACCAAAGAGTATTATTTTGAATTGCAGATGTTGTGCTGAACCCTCGAACGACGAGACTCATTGTTGTCCCAATTACTGTTGCTGCTGGGCTGTCTGATGTTTGAGTTTCAGGGATGCCAATCCAACCGCCCCAAGTGTTTGTTATTGTATCGTAATAACGGTACCATAATCCATTGTCGGTTCCTCTAACTATAAGAAGCAACTTTGAACCGTAGTTTACAAGCGTTGGCGCTGAAGGTGTCGATCCGCTAAGTTTTGCCCATCCTGTGAAGCTGAGGTCTGTGAGATTTAAGGAGCTGAAATACAGGCCCGTATCGAAGTCACCCTTCACCACGAAATACAACTTCCCACCGTAAGAGGTGGTTGCAGGACTAGTCGTCGTTGTTCCTGAAGGCAAAGCATTCCAATTGTTCCAAGATGCTGTTCCAAAGCTATATGTTCTGTAATAGATTCTATTGTCAGTTCCATGGACGACCCCATACATTGGTGGTAACTGCGACTGTAGTATAGGTGTCATTCTGCGCATCATTTCGTTGTCTTCGTGGTCTACTATGTGGCAGTGCCAAACGTATCCTTGGCCAGTTGTTGGGTCGAATGGGAATGCTGTGCCGTTCTGCTGCGCAAGTCGGATTCTCATAGTGGTCACTTGACCTGGCAACATTGTCACTGTGTCTAGCCATCCTTGCTCTTCTGGAGGCGCTGGAACTGCTGGACCTGTGAAGTAACTTGAGAGGTTGCCGACGTTTATGGTTGGTTTGTTAAACGGTGGTTCGCCATTTAGCGCTGTCCAAGCTGCGGTGTATCCTACGTCGTCAAAGGGTTGTCGTGAGATGAGTTGGAATGATGCCAAGTGCCAGTGCATGGGGTGTGCGTCTGCTGTTGGGTTAGCAATAACCCAGTCTTCGGTTGTTCCATTTACTGGCAACTCGCTTGTTGGGCTACCAAATTGTTGACCGTCAAGAGTTACCATCAATGGACCGCCTGGACCCATTACCTCTTTTAGCGTGAGCAATCGTTCCCGTGTGACCGTGGCGTTGGGCAGAGTTGGGAAGGTTCCGGATAGACCTGCGTTCAGTATTGTTGGCAAGGTGAATTGTGGGTTTGCATCTGGGCCTCTAACGCAGAATCGCATTACCTGCCCAACTGTGTTGGGGTCAGGAACGGTTCCTGTTGGGTAAGGTGCGGCTGCATTGTTCCACATGGTTATGTTTGTGCCTGCAGGTATGCCTGTGAAGTTTACGAGGATCTCTGCGCGCATGCCTGGACCGATGAGTTGAGAAGTCTCAACCACTGCCGTCTTGAGGTAGCCTTGGTCTCTTGCAATCAATGTAAATGGTACGGTCGCGTTGGTGTCGTCTCTTCTAAGAGTCAGGTTTAGGAAGCGTGCGTTACATCCGTCTAGGAGTCTGAAGCGGTATGTTGTCTGGGTGACGTTGAAGTATGGCCATGTTTTGCCGTTAACCATCATGGTGTCGCCGAAGTATTCAGGAACCCAGTATGGATGAACGCTGGGGTTTGTTGGAGGATCAACGTCGAATCTGAGGTTTCCGT
>Ga0315274_10002073_pt1 | contig 30680 bp, 21 predicted proteins | sample YL17G02_20_MG_FD_203700 | JGI IMG/M metagenome (GOLD analysis project Ga0315274, IMG submission 203700) | Sediment microbial communities from Yellowstone Lake, YNP, Wyoming, USA - YL17G02_20 | ecosystem: Environmental > Aquatic > Freshwater > Lake > Sediment | place: USA: Wyoming | collected...
ATGGAGGGAAGGTATGACTACGACGGCAGTGTCTATGTGGTGGTCGGCGAGACAGTCACCGCGTTCGGGTCCCTCCCGAAGCAGGAGGGGCACGCCATCAGCGAGGGGACGCAGGTACCTCCCGCGGCGACTCCCGTCGGGAGCGGGTCTGACAACCCGCTGTCCAGCCCGGTGGTTATCGGAGGTGCCATCACGGCCGGCATCGGGGCCTTTGTGACCATCTACACGCAGAGACTGAAGAAATAGGAATCCCCGGTCCCATCTTTTTCTGCCCTTCCCCACCGGTCCTGCAGGACAGCAACAACTATATCCCCACGGCAGAAAAAGTATGTGCCACAACCTCCAGGCGGGCTCGTAGATCAGGGGTAGATCGTTACGTTCGCAACGTAAAGGCCACGGGTTCGAATCCCGTCGAGTCCATATCGGGATAATTTTTTCAGGTCTGGGGGTATTTTCTCAACCGATCAGGTTGTCGGATGGTAGTGACAGGATGATACCATCCCCTGCCTGTCCTCATCGGGGGGTGGGATCGGGAGGGGGCTCTGCCTCCTCCCGTCACCCTCCCCCGGAGAGGATATTCACTCACTGACCTGTACCTTCCGGGCATCCTCTCCCATCCGGCCATGCCAGGGATCATGGTGTATCCTATCACGCCGGCATGCCACCATGCCCATCTTTTTCCTCCGGAGTATCCTATCGGAACTCCTGATGCCGTGACGGCGGGGGCGGAGTCCCGGTTCCCCAAGAAGAGTCGGTGAGGAGAAAACGCAAGGACTATCACCCCCCCGGGTTGAGGGAGAGTTCATGAAGCGATGGTCTCTTCTTCTCATCCTCCTCTTCCTCACCCTCCTCCCCCTCCACGCGCCCGCCCTGGAGACGCGGAGCGGGGGCGACGTGAGGATCGGGGTGGCGACCGATGATGACGTGTTTGCCTCCGGAGGTACCATCACGGTGGATGCCCCGGTGGGGAGCCTGATTGCGGCTGGCGGGCAGATCACCGTCAACGCACCGGTACGGGGCGATGTGATCGCAGCCGGGGGACAGATCACCATCAATTCCGATGTCGGTGGGAAGGTGGTGACTGCCGGGGGCACGGTGACCCTCAACGGGAAGGTGGGGACGAACGCTGTCCTGACCGGTGGGGATGTCACACTTGGCAGCCAGTCCTTTGTCGGAAGGGATGCGATGATCTCTGCCGGTAACGTGATGAATGGTGGAGCTGTCGCCGGGAAGCTGTCGGTGAAGGCAAACACCTTCACCAACAGCGGGAGTGCCGGGATCCTTGACGTGGAGCTGCAGCCGAAGAGCTCGGTCTGGGGCACGGTCCTCTCCGTCTTCGGGATCCTCTTCACGGTGGGCCTTCTGGTCATGGGCCTGGTCCTGATACGGGTCGCCCCTGAGCGGTTCAGGGCCGTGGAGAGCGAGCTTACTGCATCCCCGCTCCTCCCGGCCGCTGCCGGATTCATCGCCCTCGTTGCCGGGTTCGTCCTCCTCGTGATCCTCGCCATCACCATGATCGGGCTCCCCCTCGCCCTCTTCCTGGGCCTCCTCGGAGGGATCGCACTGCTCCTCTCGACACTCTTTGCATCCTCAGCCCTGGGAAGGTGGACAGGGAGCCTGCTGAAAAAGGATCTTCCGGATTATGTGGCTTTCCTCATCGGGTTTGTGATCCTGAACCTCCTCTTCCGGATCCCCGTGGCCGGTTTCTTCCTCCTCGTAATCGCGGTGAGCATGGGTTCCGGCGCGATCCTCCTCGCGGTCTGGCACCACCGCTCACGGATCTGCGGCCCCGCGGCCGCCTGATCCCCATTTTTCCCTCTTCTCCGGAATGGTATAGGGGAGTGGCTGCCCGTGATCCCACAGCCAGGATCCAGGGAGAAGCGTTGCGGGAAATGCCTGTACCAGGCGCTCCCTCTGTCAGGAGCCAGGCCTGTACCCTTGACCGGCAGTGACCCGGGGGATTCCGGATCCGCGGGAATGGAATTCTGTCAGAAGAGAAGGGATGGGGTGCGGGGATACTCTACCATAGGATCCCCTGGGCATATGGTTTCACCCGTTCACGCGGTGAACCACACCTTTACCAGCATGTCATATGCTGAATTGTAGGATAACCCGGTCCCCTTGTAGTGGATCCCGTCTTTGTACGGATTGTTCTTGTTCAGCGGCACCCGGTAGTAGTTCCGGAGATCGCTCCCGGGCGTGGAGAGAACGATGTAGTACGTGTTCCCGCTGGTGAGCCCGGAGACCGTCATCGGCACCGTCACCCAGGTCGGGTTTGCGTAATCGGTGGAGGTGACCATGGACGGAGTGATGGTGGCGGTGGCCAGGTCCGCACCTTTGATTGTGCTGCGCACCGAGAGGGTAATATCCCGTGGGGTGGTGCCCTTCTTCGCGAGGGCCACGGCTACCTGGGAGATGCCGGTGCCCGCTGCCTTCACCGACTGCCCCTGCTTCAGGTACGTGCTGGAGTAGGCCAGGAACGTGTAGGTGGTGGGGGTTTCTGTGGTGACCACGAGGCCGCCGGAGGAGGGCGCCGATGTGATGGTGAAGGTCTGGGCAGACGAGGTGCCGCCGCCCGGTGCCGGGGTATAGACAGTGACGCTTGCGGTGCCAGCCGCAGCGATATCCGAGGCCGGGATCGCAGCGGTCAGCTGGGTGGCCGAGCCAAAGGTGGTGGGCCGGGTGGCACCGTTCCAGCGGACCTGGGAACCGGCCGAAAAGCCGCTCCCCGTCAGCGTCAGGGTGAACGCCGCCCCTCCTGCCGTCGCGGTGGTGGGGGAGATGCCGGTGAGAACCGGTAGCGGGCTGGATGCCGCGGTGATGGTGAAGGTCTGGGCAGACGAGGTGCCGCCGCCCGGTGCCGGGGTGAAGACCGTCACGCTCGCAGTTCCCGCCGATGCGATGTCAGAGGCAGGGATCGCAGCGGTCAGCTGGGTGGACGAGACGAATGTGGTGGTGCGGTCAGCGCCGTTCCAGCGGACCACTGATCCGGAGACAAAATTGCTGCCCGTCAGCGTCAGGGTGAACGCCGCCCCTCCTGCCGTTGCGGTGGCAGGGGAGATGCCAGTGAGCACCGGTGCCGGGTTGGGGGTACTTCCAGAGCCTGCGAATGCTTTCACGCAGACGTTGTTGTTCTTCCAGGCGACCGCCACGTCAGACCAGGAATTCCCGTCCGCGCTCATGTAGCTCTGGCCGGCGGCTGCGTTGACGTTGCTCGCAAACCCCGTGATGGGCCGCTCCAGCGGGATCGGGTAGTTGTATCCCGGTGTCCGGAGCCGGACCACGACCGAGAATTTCTGGCCGGAGGTGACGGAGACCGGGGTGTCCAGCCGGACCGAGTGGTACCCGGGGATAGCGATGGTCCCCGTCTTCACCGAGAGGGGGCCGGCAGGGTTCACGGGCCCGCTGGTGGGATTCGTGTACACCGAGACCTGGTACTCGGAGTTGGGCGAGGCTGTATAGAAGGAGGCGGCGCTGATATCCTCTGCCGCGGCGGCGGTGAAAACATTCCCGAAGAACGCGGTGTCGCCGCCGTATCCCGCGGAGCCCAGCCACCCCAGGGTGTCATACTGGTACACCCTCTGGAAGTTCTGGGTGGATTCGCCGGTGAAGACCGCGTTGCCCTTCCCGATCACACTGTCGTAATAGGAGACGTAGAAGTACCCCTGCTCACCGAAGTAGGCCCCCCAGCTGTTCCGCACAATGAATGCACCGTTGCCAGACGGGGAAGTCCGGAACCTGCTCCGGTCATAGTTGTCATCCCATCCCACGATGGTGATGGCATGGTTCGCATAGGAGGTCCCGCTGTAGTAGAAAGACTTTGTTGCCGAACTGTACGCACCGTCTGTCCAGTACACCAGCGAATAGACCCCGCCGTACACCTGGACGGCATTCTTGATGTTGTCATTGTCCAGGGATCCGGACCGGTCCGGGATGTAGAGCACGTCCTGCACGTGCTTCCGGGCCTGGAGGTTGGAGGGTGAGTAGGACGAGACAGGGTTGTAGGGGTCATCGGCCTCGGAGACAGGGCCCGCGTACCGGGCCAGGTAGGCCGTGGACATGCCCGCGTTGCCGCCCGCACAGTGGGTGCCATCATAGCCATGCTTGTTCTTCAGGTTGTTCTCCGAGAAGTCCCAGGTCTCCGCCGGTTTCAGGGTGGATTCCAGGGAACCGTACGTGGCAAAGGCCCAGCAGCTGCCGCACGCCCCCTGGTCCCGGACAGCGGTCAGCCTCCCCTGGGTCCTCAGGTCGTAGGTTGCGGGAAGGCTGACGATGTCCCCGCCGGGGAGGCTCTCGTCAAGGCCCCCCTCGGCCGCAAGTCCTTGGGCTGCGGCCACAAGGGCCCGCCGGGAGACCTTCTTCCCCTTCATGTGGGAGAGGGATACCGGGGACGGGGTATAACCCAGGCCCTTCCCGTCCCGGGTGATGGTCTCGGCCCGGCCACTCATCTTGTCTTCACGGTACTTCTCAAAGTCCGTATTTTCAGGGGCGATGACGTAGGCTGCTCCACCGGTTTCTGCCTGAGGGGCAGCGGTGTATGCTGCAGCACCGGTATCTACGGCCGGTGCGGCCGTGTTCGGCGCAGCGGCCACCGGTGCAAGGCACGCGAGCAGCAGCGCCGCGATCAGGAGAGAGACGAGGGTCTTCGGGAACATGTGACAACCTCTCCGGGTAATCCCATTGCCCCCATCCGTAATGAATGGGCAGGGGGCAGGGAACCGGTCTTCAATGGGTAATTTACAATTACCCATAAGAAATATATATAAATTACTATTTCGATATGGTGGTTATTTTTACTTTGATTACGATATTACCGGATAATATAAATTATTTTTGGATAAAGACACCATTATTGTTTAATTTATTTTCCAATCCATGGGATCGATTAATGGGATCTCCTTATCCCCCGCAAACCGCAGGGAGAGGAGAAATCGCCGTGACCATGTCCCCTGGAGAGATCGGGACATGAGGGGCAGGGGAGGAGATTTCCTGCAGATTCGGGAAGCATCCGGATACGGGGGGGGGCGTGGGGTCAGCAGATCACGGGATCGGTCCGGGACCCTCAATCGGTATCCCACCGGTGGGCGTAGCCCCGGGCCGGGAGGGGCTCCCCGTCCAGGAGCACGCCCCGTTCCCGGACAACCCGGCCGATGATCCGGGCGTCCACCCCCGGCACGGGGAAATGCGCCTCCGGGATCGTGAAGAGGAGCTCGTAGTCCCCGCCGCCGAAGAGGGCAAAGGAGCGGTCCTGGGCCTCCGGCACACCCTCAGGAAGCGGGAGGAACTCCGATGCGATGGCGTAGCCGCAGTCATTCACTGCCCTCAGGTCATGGAGGGAGAGGGCCAGGCCGTCGCTCATGTCCATCATGGCGGTGGCCCCTGCCCTGCCGAGGGCGATTCCCTCCTCCACCCGTGGCTGCGGCTCCACGAGGTGCGTCCGGAACTGCGGGTATCCCTCCAGCGCAGCCTGGGCCCGGCCGGGAACGCCCGTGATGCCCACCAGGTCCCCGACCCGTGAGCCCCGCCGGCGCACGATCTCTTTCGGACCGACGAGCCCGAGGCCGGTGGTCACCACGGTCAGCTCCCGGTGCCGGTCAATGTCCCCGCCTATGATGGCCGCCCCGAACCGGTGGCAGCACGCGGAAGCGCCCTCCATCACGGGGCGGAACCGCTCGGGCCGGTCCAGCCCCACGGCAATGAGCAGCGCCCGGGGGGACGCCCCCATGGCGGCGATGTCCGATACGGTCACCGCCGCCGCCATCCAGCCCATCTGCCATTCCGTCATCCCGGCCGGGAAATCGGTGGCCTCGTGGACCATGTCCGTGGTCACCACCAGCAGCGCATCCCCGCAGGGGAGGACCGCGCAGTCATCACCTGCCTGCTCCCGGTCCACCAGGTCAAGGATTGTGGACAGGAGCGCCCGGTCATCCACCCTTCCTCACCTCCTTCTCCCGCTCGGTCCGGTACTCCCGGAAGATATACTCCACCATGGCCCTCTTCTGCTCCCGCTCCCGTTCCTTCTGGCCCTCTTCCCACTCCCGGAGTGCTCCCGCGAGAGCGCCGGCATCCACACTTCCCGCCTTTCCCCTCAGGTGGACACCCACCTTCCCTTCCGGAAGAAGCGGGAGCTGCTGGTCCCGGCAGGTCTCCAGCAGCTGGGGATCAGGATCCTGCGGGGATGTGGTGGCCGTGAGGAGGGCACGGACCCCCCGCTCGCCCAGGTCCCGGATCACGCTCCGCCCCCACCCCGCGGTCTTTGCTACGTACAGCAGATCCCCTTCCAGGATCCCCCCCTCGGCCTCCAGCCGCTGCACAGCGTCGCGGGTCAGGCTGTCCAGCACCTTTACCGGGATACCGGCCTCCCCCCCGGCTGGGGATGGAGGCCTGCGTATCCGTTCGATCCGGCGGCGCATCGCCCGGTTCTGTCGCTCCTCCCTGCGCAGCCGCCGCCGGAGATCCTGGATCAGGGCATCCCGACGGGAGATCTCGGCATCCCGCCGCAGCTGCTGCCTCCAGGCCGCCTGCATGTGGCCCAGCCGCTGCTGGAGGCGATCGACGGCCCGCTCCTTCTCCTTCATCTCGTCCTGCAGCTCGGCCACGTAGCCCTTGAGCCGCTTCACTGTGCCATCCAGCACCATCACCCGCTCGTCCTTCCGTGCCTCCACCACCGGTTCGGCCACGGTCTCCACCCGCTGCGGCGCCGCGGGCTTCATGCCACCCAGCACCTGCTCCAGGGACTGGCCCCGGATGATCCCTGCCCGGACCCGGTCCAGGTCCACGCCCTGCGGCACCCGGCGCAGTGCGTTCTGGAGCCGGTTGCGGTAGTGGCGGAAGCCGTCAATGGCCGCGGCGAGCGCGTCCCGCTCGTGGACGTTCCCGTAGGAGAAGCCGGTGACGAGCTCCGTCTTCTCCTCCCCGGTCCTGTCCTCCCGCGGGGTATAACCCACCGCAGAGAACGCCCTGCGGATCCGTTCCACGGAGAAGGGCATCTCCCTCACGTCCGAAGCGATGACCAGGGGTTTTCCGGTCCGGTAGAGCGCCTCGATCACGTCTGACATCGGCCGCTGGCGGGAGCTGGAGAGGTGCACCACCTTCCCGTCCAGGTCCAGGGCCGCGATGGCGGTGGTGGTGCCCGGGTCGATCCCCACCACCAGGTACCGGGAACCCCCCTCCAGTGGCCGGAACCGGATCCGGTCCGCCCGCCGGCCGCTGACCCGTACCTGGACATCCGTGCCCCGGCGGCTGTGGACAGGCACCAGTTCCCGGGGGGCAGAGACCTGGAAGATAACCCGGCTCGCCCCGCCGAAGGCCCGGGACTCCTTCTTCTCAAACCGGAGGCCGGCAGAGGAGAGGAGGCCTTCGATCTCACGCGCCTGGGAGAGCACGGCCCCGTGGATCTTCCGGGTATACCGGTTCTGGCTCCACCCCCCCTTCCCGATGGACCGGTGCCGGCTCACCACCACGTCGCTCGTGTTCTCAAAGGCCACCACCTCCGCCCCGCCGCCGAGGGAGGCGATCCGGGCGATGGTGCGGGCCTCGTCAAAGGGGTCGAACCGGTCAAAGGAGATGTTGTAGCGGGCCGCTACCTTCCCCAGGGTCTCGGGCCTCTCCCCGCCCGTGACCTGCACCAGGCGGGTACCGGTGGGGAGCGCCTGCAGGAACGCATACAGCTCCTGCTGGTCCCGGGCGATCTCCTGCAGGCTGTCCACGGCCAGGATCTCGGGCTTTTCCCCGGCCAGCTCCTTCAGGAGCCGGAACCGGGTCACCTCCTGTTCCCCCAGGATCTCCCCCCCCTCCATCCGGACCAGGGCATAGACCGGGCGCCGGGTCCGCGAACGCACGGATCCCTTGACCACGTCAATTCCAAAGACCCTCATCCGGTCACCTCTGCGAGCGCCTGCCCGACGGGGTATTCCACGGCATATTTCCGGGCAAAGTAGGCGAGGAGGTTCGTGAGATCCTTCCGGAGGTACTCCTCTGCGTTCGGGTGGGAAGGCTCCACCCACTGGGGCAAGTCGATGAGGGTCACCCGGTCCCCGTCCACCATGATGTTGAACTCCGAGAGGTCCCCGTGGATTACCCCGCACCGGTAGGCTTCTTTCACGTGCCCCAGGATCCGGTCCAGCACGTCTTCGGGCGCATCGACGGTGCAGCGGTTCAGGGTGGTGCCGTCCACCCAGCCCATCACGACAAGGTTCCGGTTCCGGACGATGGGGATGGGCACCGGAACCGCGGGGTGGAGGAGGGAGAGGGCAGAAAACTCCCTCCGGGCGGAGTGGGAGGAGGCAAAGATCCAGGGGATATGCCCCTCCTGGGGCAGGTATCCCCGCTTGATCCGGGCTGACTGGAAGGAGCGCTGGCCCACCCGGTGGAACTTCAGGGCCACCTCCGTGAGGCCCAGCCCCCGGTACACCACCGACTCCTTTCCCACCCCCACGAAATCGCCGAGGGCAGTCACCTCCCCCCGCTCTGAGACGGTGTGGAGGGCCAGGGTATCATACCCGCCGAAGATCAGGGCGTAGCCGTCGTAGGGGACCTTCTCGAACCGGACCATGCCCCGGTCCATCAGGCGGCCGAGCCGGTACCGGGTCTCGGACTCGGAGAGGCCGGCCTCTGCCTTCAGGTCTTCCAGCGGCACCCAGCGGTACCGCTTCATCAGGCGTTCCAGGGCCAGGAGCACCCGGAGATCGTTGGGCTGCAGGGACCGGATGCTGTCTGCGGAGAGGGTCATCGCTTCACCACAATTTATGTCCGACACCGATAAAAGAGTGATCGGATACCGATGAGATGCAGCCGGTGCCGGAGGGAGGCAGGGTATTACCAGCCCTATTCGGGGCTGCACCTCTGCGAAGCCCATTTCAGGGACGATGTGGAGGCAAAGGCCCGGAAGGAGATCCGTGCGGCGGGGGGGATCCGAAAGGGGGACCGGCTCGCTGTCGCGCTGTCAGGCAGCCCGGAGAGCATCGCGCTCGCACACTTCCTGCACCGGACCTTTGCAGGGCACCGGGACCTGGGGCTGCTGGCCATCACGGTGGATGAGGGGATCGGGGGCTTCTCCCGCCTCCCGGTTGCGGAACAGGCAGCCCGTTCCCTTGGCATGGAATGGATCCCCCTCCCGCTGGAGATGATGGAATGGGATCCGGGAGCGGAAGAGCCCTGCGCCCGCTGCAGGGCACGGAAGCGGGAGGCGCTGGAGGGCGCCGCATGCCGGGCGGGTGCCACGGTGCTCGCGTTCGGGGATACCCTGGATGGCCTGGCACGGCAGGTCTTCGTGCAGGTACTCCGGGGAGAGGTGCCGGCTGGTGCCCGCAGGATAGTCTCCTCGCGCACCGGCCTGCGGATTATCACCCCGTTCGGGCGGATCCCTGAGGAGGAGATCCGCAGGTACGGGCAGGCCATCGGCCTCGCGGCTGAGGATCCCGGGTGCCCGCGGCCAGGCCACGGGTTCGAGGGGATGGCGGGAGACCTCCTCTCGGCCCATGCCCGCGGCCATCCCTCGGCGCCCCATGCCCTGGTGCGGCTCTGGGATTCCCTCCTGGAAGCAGGAGATGGGCCCGGACCCCGCCACAGGAATCTCCCGGGCCGGGATGGGGGTGACTGACGATGGATAGGAGGCGGTTCACCCCGAGATCCCTCTTCCGGTCGGTGGTCTGGACCCCGGCTGTTCTCCTGCTGATCTTTGGTGTTGCCATCGCCGTGTACACCGCCATCTTCCACCACGTCTACCCCCTCCTCGAAGGAAAGCCCATCACCTGGCTCGAGGCCCTCCTCTTTGTGCTCGAGTCCATCACCACGGTCGGCTATGGCGACCTCCTCCCGTTCGGGAACCAGCTCACGATCCTGCTCACGGTCTTCATGATCCTGACCGGTATCTTCATGATCTTCATGTTCATCCCCCTGCTGCTCCAGCCGTTCCTGGCCCGGCTGATCCATACCTCCCCCCCTGCCACCCTCTCCCGGCCGGTGAAAGGCCACCTGGTGATCGTGGGCTTCGGGTCCATCTCCCGGGCGCTCGTGGAGAGCATGATGATCGCCGATATCCCCATGGTCGTTGTAGAGGAGAACGAAGCACGGGCTTTCGCCCTCCACCGGGAATTCTCCCCGCGGGTCCAGGTGATCTGGGGGCCCGCGAGCTCCCATGCCACCTGGGAGCATGCCTGCGTGAAGGACGCCCATACCATTGTCGTGAGCGGCGCGGAGCGCCGGGCTGCTGACATCATCCTGGGGCTGCGGGGCCAGACGCGGGGGTCCATCATCGCGGTCGTGGATGACCTCTCCTATGACCGGTTCCTGCGGTTCGCAGGTGCCGAGTACGTCCTCTCCCCCAAGAACTCCACGGGCAAGCTCCTGGCCCGCCACGCGGTGATGCGCCCCGAGGTGGATACGATCTTTGAGGCCATCAGCCTGGACCACATGAAGATGGAGGGGAAGAACGGGAGCGAAGGGGCCCTCAAGCTCCTGAAGATCCCCATCAGCCAAGGGTCCCATGCAGCGGGGAAGTCCCTCGCGGAACTGGCCCTCTTCGAGCGGTACGGCGTGGACGTCCTCTTCTTCTGGAAGGCCGGGCATTTCGTGGCCAAGCCCCGGGGCGAGGACACGGTGGACACCTCCACCATGCTCTTCGTGCTGGGGAAGGCCGGTTCCGTGGCCGAGATGCTGCACCGGGAGTTTGCTTCGCCCCATCCCAGGGAAGCCCTCGCCATCATCGCGGGTTTCGGGGACGTGGGGAGGGCCGCCTACCATGAACTCCAGATGGCCGGGGTCACCTGTGTCGTGGTGGACGAACGCCAGTTCGTGATGAACCAGATCGTGGGGAAGGCAGAGGACGAGATGGTGCTCATGGAGGCACGGGTGGAGGAGGCCAGGTACGTGATTGTGGCCCTGAACGAGGACAGCCTGAACATCTTCACCACGCTCCTTGCCCGGAACCTGAACCCGGAGGCCAAGATCCTGGTGCGGGCCAACGAGCCCGCCTCGGTGGACCGTCTGTACAGGGCCGGGGCCGACTACGTGGCGCTGCTCCCCACCATCGGGGGGCAGGTGCTGGCCGGTATCGTCCTCTCCGACACGGTGCGGGTGCTCCTGGACCTGCCCAGCGGGCAGAAGGTGGTGACCCGGCACCTGATGAAGCACGCCCCGGCCACGGTGGGCTGGCTGGAGCGGCGGACGGGGGCACGGGTGCTCGGGATTGAGGGGCCGTCCCGTTCCGTCATCCGGCCGGGTCATGAGGTCGTGATCGAGGAGGGGGACGCGGTGATCGCCATGGGGGATGCCGACACGCTCAGGAAGCTGATTCACCTCATCTGAGGAGGAGCGCATGGACGAAAGGAGCACATGGGAAGAACGGGAGATCGGGCGGATCGCTGAGATGATCCGGGAGGTACTGGAGGAGAGCGGTGCAGGGGGGCTGGTGGTGGGCGTGAGCGGGGGTGTGGACTCAGCGGTCTCCTGCGCCCTCTGCGCCCGGGCCGTGGGCCCGGCCCGGGTGCTGGGCCTGCTCCTCCCCTCCGCGGTAACGCGGGAAGAGGACAGGGAGGATGCCCATGGCCTCTGCGAGAGCCTCTCGGTCCCGTCCCGGACCGTGGAGATTGATCCGGTGCTCCGTGCCTTCGGGACCCTGCCGGGCTACCGGGACTCGCCGTACATCCGGGGGAACCTGATGGCCCGGATACGAATGTCGCTCCTGTACCAGGCGGCCAACCAGGAGCACCGGCTGGTCTGCGGCACCTCCAACCGGAGCGAGTACCTGCTGGGCTACTTCACCAAGTACGGGGACAGTGCCGCGGACCTGCAGCCCATCCTCCACCTGTACAAGCGGGAGGTCTACCTTCTGGCAGCAGCTCTCGAGATCCCGGAGAGGATCCGGAACAAGACCCCCTCGGCAGGCCTCTGGTCCGGCCAGAGCGACGAGGGGGAGATCGGCCTCTCCTACGCCGAGATCGATGCGGCCTTTGAGGCCCTGGAGTCCCACGGGTGGTCCGCCCGGACGCCGGTGGAGGAGAAGGTGCTCGCGCTCATGCGCCGCACCGAGCACAAGCGTCTCCCGGTCCCCTCCCCTGTCAGGGAAGGGTGAAGAGGCCGGGGTACTCCTCCGGCCGGTTCAGGAAGCCCAGCGCTTCGGGATCGCCGATCCACCCGTACAGGGATCCGCCGGGCAGGCTGCGGGGGAAGGTGAGGTCCCGTGCCCGGAGGAAGCGGAGCGGGGGCACGGCCGGGTACCGGGGATTCAGTTTACATCCGCTGCCCGAGAATTCGTAGTAGGCAGCCCCCTGCCGCTTCTCATAGTCCCCGTAGAGGCTCTCAAAGGCGGTGGAGACCAGGTTCACCATGGTGAGGGGCTGGCTGCCCGGGTTGATGGTCACGTGGCCATAACCGGGAGGCATCACCACCTTCTCGCCGGCCCGGGCATGGATCAGCACCACATCCGAAAGGGCCCTGTCCTGGAGGAGAAAATGGGCCTCGCCTTCCAGCACCTCGTAGATCTCCGGATATGCCCACCCGCAGGGATTCTCGGGATGGAAATGGCCCTTGGTCTTCACGAATTCGCCGCAGAGGACCCGGGCCGGAATGACCGTCATGTCGTACCGGATCTCCTGCTCCCGGAGCCAGGCGGCATCGGTGTCAGAGAGGGACAGTTCCCTGTACATGAAATAGAGCGGTTCGCTGCAGGTGCACTCCGGAACCGCGAGCACCGGCCGCATTTCCTCCATGGTGCGGACCTGGGGCGCAGGGAGCGGGGCCGGCCAGGGGATCATCACAGACCGTTGGGCGGGAGGGTTCATTAAGGCAGGGTTCAGGGCTCAGGACGGGATTGCATCCTTGAATCCTGAAAGAGGCGATTATCCTCATCGGGGGAGGGCGACGGGAGGGGGCTGGCCCCCTCCCGACCCCAGCCCCAGTGAGGATAGTCTGCACCGATAGTGTCCGGGAGCTTCTGCACCAGGGCCCCCGGGAACACTCTGAATATCGGTGGCCGGCCCTTTCAGTAGTCCTGGATGTAGCCCATCTCCCGGATGTCCATCAGGCCCTTCAGCGCCTTCGTCACCACGGGAATTCCCCGCTCCTTCAGGGCTGCCATGGGATTCGTGCCCCCCACCATGGCCACCCCGAAGTACTGGGGACTGACCGGTACCCCCAGCAGCGGGATGTTGGGGGCGCCCACGTCCAGGATCCCGGTGAAGCCGTGCTGGCCCAGGTCATCCAGGAGGCCCTCCACCTGGGCCTCGGCCTCCATGTGGCACTCCCGGATATTCCCCAGGATCGTGCCCCTGCCCTCCTGCATCATCCGGCAGATGGAGGTCTGGTCCTGGGCCACCAGCACCTCCAGCGGGTCGATGGTGGTGGCCTCGTAGAGGATCAGGTGGGTGAACCGTTTCGGCATCCGGTCCTCCACCTCCACCAGGCCGCCGCCGATGGGGTGCAGCGGGACCCCCCTCCGGAGCAGGAGGCCGTCCAGGGTGATGGTGCAGATGGTGCAGATCCCTGCGGTGGCCGCAGGCACCGTGAAGGAGCCCAAGGTCTCCCCCGGCGTGAGAAACCGGACCCGGTTGGAGACCGAGATGCCGGCCCGGTGCGCCTGCCGGAAGACCCGGATGGCGTCCTCCAGCTCGTCCTCCGGGATCAGGGAGAGGTTGTAGATGATGGTACCGGTGTTCCCGACCGGGTCATAGGTCACCTGCGTGGCCAGCTCGCCGATCAGGTCGTCGATGAACTGGAGCGCGGGTTCGGCCTGCACTCTTCCTGCGGGGGCTCTGCGGGGGGCCATGTCCTCTCTCCCAGAAGAGTATGCGGGCGCCGCCTTATAGATGTTCGGCCCTGTACCGAAGGGACCCCGTGGCCGCCCTCATGGATCTTTCCCGGCGGAGCCGGAGGGCTGCAGAAGAAATATTCTATAGTACAAAGGCAATGGTATGGTGAATGGACACTGAGACGCGAGAACGTGCACGGCTGGCGGTGCGGCGCATCCTGGAGGCTGCATCCTTTGAGGTCGAGGACCTGGAAGCCCCGCTGGACCTCTCCGCGATCCGCAGCGACACCTGCGTGATCGTGCTCTGTTCCGACGATACGGGCGAGATCGAGCAGTTTGACCGGACCAGCTACCGCTGCCGGCTCGGCGAACAGGAGGTGGCGAGCCGGAAGCTCCTCCTCACCTTCAGCGAGCATCCGGGAACGGGGCAGTGCATCCGGTGGGGCCGGGACGAGGTGGAGAAGTTTGCCGGGCAGGCTGCTCTTGCCTACATCCTGCAGAGACCCATGGATCTGGACCTGGGCTCTGCCACACACCTGATCGTGAAGAAGGAGACCGTGCCCCAGGAGCTGACCGGCCCTGACATCCCCCACCTTCCCGTGAAGGTGGACGAGGCCCGGGCCCGGGCCATGACCGGTGCAGAGGGAGAGGCCCTGTGCCGGTTCATCCCCTACTGGCACTACCACTACCGATCCCAGGGGCAGAAGTCCTTCGGCACCCAGGTGGTCAGCTTCAATGCCGAAAAAGCCGGTGCCCTCAATGCCATCAACGGGGAGGAGACGGAGCTGGATATCACGAAAGTCCAGACAGCGGGGATCCCGATCCACTCCCAGCTCCTCCAGCCCGTGATCCAGAAGGGGGATGCCGAGGAGAAGATCCGGACCCAGGTGGTGGAGCAGCTGACCCAGAAGGTGAGGGTCAAGCAGGCCAGGGGGGACACGATCTTCTACGAGGAACGGATCTTTCGGCCCGAGAAGAAGGAGATCACCGTGGACCTCCAGATGGTCTACATCCCGGTCTGGCAGATCAAGGGCAAGAAGATCGTGGAGCTGAACGCCTTCTCCGGTACGGTGCTCCGGGAACCCATGGACACAGGCGCCGAGATCCTCTGATTCCCTGCACACGCCCATGATCATTGTCATTGGTGCCGGTCCCGCCGGCAGGCTCGGGGCCATGCGCCTCGCACGGGCCGGAAAGGAGGTGACCCTGGTGGACCGGGGCGGCGTGGGGGGCCAGTGCCTCCACCACGGCTGTATGGTGGTCTGTGCCCTCTCGGACGTGGCAAGGACCGTCCGCTATGCCCGCACCATGAAGGACCTGGGGATCCTGGATGCCGTGCCCCGGGTCTCCTTCCCCGCCATGATGGGGGAGCTCCGGAAGGTCCAGCAGCAGATCGAGGCGGTGCTGGATGCCGAGACCCGCGAGGCCGGTGTTGCGGTCTGCACCGGCACCGAGGGCAGCCTGGACGGCCGCCATGTGTACATCGGCGGCAGGGAGGCGGATGCAGAGGCGGTGCTCCTGGCTACCGGTTCCCGGCCCGTGGTGCCGGAGGTGGAGGGGGTGGACCTCCCGGGGGTGGTGACCGCCCACACCCTGGGGAGCCTGGCGCACCTGCCCCGGCGGCTGGCCATCGTCGGGGGCGGGGTGATGGGGGCCGAGTACGCCTACATCTTCCAGGCTTTCGGCTCCGAGGTGCACCTCTTTGCCCGGAGCGGGCTCCTGCGGGAACTGGACATTCGGCTGCGGGAGGTGGCTCTCCGGGAGCTCGACGGGGTCCATCTCCACGAGCACCGGAAGCTGGTGCGGTTCGACGGCGGGAAAGCCGTGGAGGCGGTGGTATCGGAGGGGAAGGACGGCAGGGAGGAGACCCCGGTGGACGCGGTCCTCCTGGCCACCGGCCTCACGCCCCGGTCCGATGCCATCCGGGGGGTGGAGAAGGGCTCCTCCGGCGAGGTGGTGGTGGACGACCGGATGCGGACCAGCGTCGGGGGCGTGTATGCGGCCGGTGACGTGACCGGCCCTCCCTATCTCACTCCGGTGGCCCGGATGGAGGGCCTGGTCGCCGCAGACAACATCCTGGGGCTGGAGAGGAGGATGGACTACGGGTTCATCCCCCAGTCCCTGACGCTTTTCCATGAGCTTGCCTGGTGCTCCACCGACTGCGAGGGGCATGTCTCCCTGGGGGCCCCTTCCCCGGCCGGGCCCGGGTCCTTCTGGTCCGTCCCCTCCGGAGCGACGGGATTCACCAAGGTGGTGGTGGACCCGGAGGACGGCCGCATCTGCAGCGTGGCGGCTGCGGCCCCCGGGGCCTCGATTCTCGTCTCCTACCTTGCGTTCCTGATGAAGGAAGGGTACTCGGTGAAGGATCTGGACGGGTTCCTGGAGGTCCACCCCAGCACCGACGGGGCGTTCTCCCTGATCCGCTACGCCGATGAATGGCTGCGGAGCCGCAGATAGCCGGTATCCGGCCGGACCCTGAGCCGGCCCCCTCTCCCCGGCAGGGATTCCCCTGCATCCTGCCCCTGTACTGGCGCCATGGGATATCAAGACAAAAACCGCAGGGGGAGGGTAACATCTTTGGGGGAGGAACGCAGATCGTTCTAGAGACAACCATGAGAACCTGCCACGCCCTCGGAGCAGTGGTCCTGGCCCTGCTACTCTTCGCCCTACCACCGGCAGCCGCGGGAGCGGCCGATCTCACGGTGACCGCCACCGAACTCTCGCCGCCGGTGCTGATGCAGGGGGATACGGGGACCCTCGCCATCACCCTCAAAAATGGAGGATCGGATACCGTGGGCGTGCGGAGGGTCTTTTTACTGGGGGTCCCCCAGAACGTGATCTCCCTGAACGACCCCTACCCGACAGTGGGGGATATCGGGGCCGGCACCTCCCGGGTCTTCACCTTCCTGATCCGGGCAGACGGTCCCGATACCACCTACTACCCCCGGTTCGTGGTGGACTTCCGGGACGCAGGCAGCCTGAACCTTCCCGTCCCTGTGGTGGTGAAGTCCCGGGAGCTCTCCCTCTCGCTGCAGGTCCGGCCGGAGACCTTCTCACGGGAACGGCGGGAACTGGTGGTGGTGCGGGTCGGCAACCCCCGGAGCAATACGGTGAACGGCGTGACCCTGACCATGGACGGGGAGGGCGTGGAGGTGTTCCCGGCCTCCTACTTCATCGGCGACCTGGCACCGGACCGGGTGGCCACCGTCTCCATGAACGTGACCCCGTACCGGGACACCACGCTCACGTTCCGGCTGGACTACTCCAACGGGGTCAACCTCCATTCCCGGGAGCTGTCCCTCCCCATCGGGCTGGATAATGACCGGAAGAGGGCTGACCTGGTAGCCTCCAACCTGGTGGTGCAGACCGTGGAGGGGAGGTACCAGGTGACCGGGGATGTCTCCAACGCGGGGCTGGAGCCGGCCAATGCCGTGACCGTGACGGTGGGGGGAAACGCGACCCCCGTGGACCCGTACCGGTCCTACGTGATCGGGTCCCTGGAACCCGATGACTTTGCCTCCTTTGAGCTCTCCTTCACGGCGGATGCACCCGGCGAGATCCCCCTTGTCCTGCAGTTCAAGGATAACGACGGCAGGACCACCACGAGGGAGATCCCCTTCCGGCTCGATGCCCGTTCCGGCAGCAGTTCCCAGGAAGGCCTGCCGATACCCCTGGTGGCCATAGGTGTCGCGGCAGTGGTCATCGTGGCCGGGGCCGTGGCGTACAGCTGGAAGAGGCGGTGAGAGGCAGTCACCGGAAGTACCGGGTCAGGATCTGGTGGGTGACCCGGGATCCCAGGCTGGGCTGGACCGACTGGAGCCAGAGGTAGAACCCCAGCATCTGGTAGGAGCGGTTGGACTCGAACCGGAAGGTCCGTTCCCCTGCCCGGACCATCTTCAGGTAGTGCCGCTTCTCCCGTGACTTCAGGTACAGCAGGGGTTCCCCGTCCGGCAGGTTCACCGCGGGGATCACCTTGGAGTACAGGCGCAGGATCTCGCCCGGCGGGATCACCCGGTCCCCGACCCGGAGGCGGACCTCCTGGCCCAGGACCCGGACGGCGGGGGGGAAGAGTCCGCCCATCAGGACCTTCTTCACGAGCTCGGTCCCGTCACCCTTCGCCCCGGCAGGGAGCCCCTCCTTGTTCCGGTCCCAGAGACCGGAGAGCATCCTGCTGCGCTGGGTATCATGCAGGCTCTTGTAGTCAAAGGGCCGGGCCAGGGGCAGCTCCGGGGACTCCACCAGTTTCGGGTTCACCGGGGGCCGTGGGATCCGGGCGGTAAGGTGCTCCGGCCGGATCAGGGTTTTGATCTCCTCGCAGGTAGAGGTCGAGAGGAACGTGTTGACCGGATCCCGGAGGAGCCGCCGGACAGCCGAGACGCGGGAGAGGTCAACAGAGGAGATGAGCATGAAGGGGACCTTCTCCTGCCCGAAGAGGTAGCCCAGCAGTTTCTTTTTATAGGCGATCTCCTCCTCCAGCTCGTTGAGGTTGGCCGACGAGGTAACGATCTCGCCAAAGGCGATGGTGTGGTCCCTCCCGACGAGCAGCAGGTCGAACTCGGCCAGGTCCTGCCCGTTCCCCCGCACCTTGATGTCGCCGGACTGGGAGTAGAAAAGCCCGTTCTGCCCGAGCTGCACCTTCAGCCGGCGGATCCTGGCATCCGCCCCCTTGCTCACCACCCGCTCGATGGAATCCGAGGAGACAGCAAGCCGGAGCATCATCTCGTAGATCAGGGCCTCGTACCACCGCCCCTCGGCGGTCTTCATGGTACCGGGGTCCTCGGAGAAGAGGTTCTTCTTCTGCCCCTTGGAAAGGTGGCGCAACGCGCTGATGGCCGCAGCCCGGTCCGGCCTGATCGAGGAGAAGTTGCGGTTGAGCCACCGGATCATTGCACTCATATCCTGTGGGGGAGCGGCAGTGATAAAAGGGTCAGTCGGGCACCCGGAGGCTGGGGGGGCTGGCATTCCGGGCACCCCATTGTCCATGGGGGGACCCGGCCGGGGCGGGACAGTCAGGAGGTGAACCACGCTGACGTAACCACCACGGGCAGGAAATTGTCGCCCGAGAGGGTGCACCTCACCCGGGCGGTCCGGTTCCTTTGAACGACCAGGGTGTGTTCTGCCCAGCCCGAGGCACCCTCCTCAAAGTCCGTAAGGTCCAGGGAGGCCGGTTCCTGGGGAGAGCCCCCGGGCGCGGGGCTGGAATCGAGCACTTCGAAGGAGACGTGTGAACCGGTGGCTTTCCCTGAACCGGTGTTTTCGACATGGCAATGGATCTGGTACCGGGTGGTGGCCGGGGTCGAGGAGAGATCCGCCGAGGTGCAGGACATCTCCATCCGGGGGGCCTGGGACATGGGAAAGACGGTGACCGGCTGCTCCCGGAGTACCGGGGGGATCTCACCGGGGCTGCTCCCGGGCACGGTGGTGTCCACGTACGAGTAGCTGACCCCCTGGTACCGGATGGCGGGGAGCGACAGCGGCTCGTCCCAGGTGACCCCGACGGCCATGTGGCCCGGAAACGAGAGGAGGACCGCGGGCACTCCCATTTCGTTCAGCAGCGCCGCGGTGAGGATGGAGGTATCCTCGCAGTCACCGTCCTGCTCCGCCAGGGTCTCCACCGGGTATTTGGGGTACTCGTCATACCCGGTGGAGACATTGTCTTGGGCATACGGGAAGGCCTGGACAAACGAGAGGAGATTGAGGATGGTGTCGCTGCGGCTGAACCGGTGCTCTTCCCCGGAACGGAGGAACCAGAGGGCGATATCCCGGAGGATCTTCCGGTCATAATCCGAGACCGCGTACTGGGCATAATCCCTCTGCGAACCACGGGGTCTTCCCTGGTAGTACCGGAACACCGGGAGCGGGATGGAGTAGTTGAGGCTCCAATCCTCTCCATGGAACCTCCACACGTGCGTGCAATTCAGGATTTCAGACCCGGACTCTTCCCCGGACGGGAAAGAAGGAAGGGATCCGGCGGCAGGGGCTACGGGGGAGAGCACCGTTCCGTCGTCCCTTCCGACCGGTTCGGCTGGAGAGAGGGAAACCGGCTCCGGAGACGGGGCCAGCCGGAAGGCCTCCGGAAGACTCCCCTGCCCGGATCCTGCCCCGTGCGTCGCAACGGGAGAGGCCAGGCCCGTACAGCCGGCCCAGAGGAGGGAAAGGATCACGAGACCTGCTGCCAGGGGCGCACGCATATCGCTCGAACGGTGCCGGGGGCGCGCAGGCGGGATCAAGGTCAGGGTCACCCGTACAGGAATAATACCATTTTCACTAGGTTCTATATAGTCTTACCCTTCGTTAAATATTTCAATCCATTTATATTTTCTGTTTTTAATGGTTTTTATTTGAGATTCTGCCTGCCGGCGGGCCTTACACCGGACATTGTTCGCATGGCACAACGGGTCATTCCGGGCGGTTTCTGGGAAAGATTGTAATAGAATTATCGCGCAAATTTACGTAATGGACAGGATCGAGTACTTCTCGATTATCGCAGGGGAGATGGGGGAGATTTTCACCCTCCTGGGCCTTGTCTCCTGCATCCCCCTGCTGGCGATTCCTGTCTTTGGAGAATGGGGCCTCTTCCTCCCCATGGCACTCGTCCCCGTCATCTTCCTGCTCCTGGGGCGCCTGATGGTCCGGATCCACCCGAGGACCGGGGAGAGCCGGCTCTCCATCGTCCTCTCGGCCGTGGCCCTGATCTGGTTCTGTTCCGCCGCTGTCGGGGCCCTCCCCTTTGTGCTGGGGGCCCGGATGCCCGTCACCGACAGCCTCTTCGAGGCCATGTCCGGCTGGACCTGCACCGGGCTCTCCATGATCGTGATCCCGGAGACCATGCCCTCCACCCTGCTTTTCTGGCGCTCCTTCATGCAGTGGCTGGGGGGGATCGGCATGGTGGCCTTCACCATCTCGATCCTCTCCCGCTCCAGCCTCACGGGAGCCCGGTTCTTCCGGCTGGAGGAGGAGTCGGAGGCCTTCATCCCCAACCTGATCTCCATCGGCCGGCAGATGGGGCCTGTGTACCTGGTGCTCACCCTCGCGGCAATGGCGGTGATCCTTGCCTCCGGCGTCCCGCCCTGGGACGCGGTGAACCTGGCCATGACCGCCATTTCCACAGGAGGGTTCTCGGTGCATGCCGCCGGGATCTCCTACTACCAGAACCCCCTGCTGGAGTACGTGCTGGTCCCGGTGATGCTCGCCGGATCCCTGCCCTTCATGATCTTCTATTTCATTTTCCGCAAACGCCAGTGGGCGCCGCTCCTCCACTCCAGCCAGGCCAGGCTCCTCCTCACTCTCGTGATTGCCGGGACCCTCGCGGTTGCACTGGACCTGGTCTACATCACCGGGGCAGATCCGGAGCCCGCCGTACGGCGTGCACTCTTCATGACCGTCTCGGCCCTCACCACCACCGGGTTCCAGAACGTCTCCCTCCAGCTCTGGGCATCGGTCTCCATGATCCTGCTCATGATCCTGATGACCATCGGGGGGTCCTCGGGTTCTGCCAGCGGGGGGATCAAGCTCTACCGGGTACTTTTGGGCTACCGCGGGGTGATCTGGTGGCTGAAGCGGATCTTCGTCTCGCCCCGGATACTCGTACCATTCCACTGGGAAGGAAGGGATGTCCCCAACACCGTGGCCGAGAACGAGGTGAGGAACAACATGCTGGTCATCACCCTGTACTTCCTCACCGGTGCCGTGGCCATGATCGTGGCCCTCCACTTCTCCACGGTCTTCTTTGAGTCCAGCACCGTGCTTTTCGAGGTCGTCTCGGCCATGTCCAGCGCAGGGATCACCACCGGCTTTGTCTCCCCCCAGATGCACGAGGTCCTGAAATGGCTCTTCATCCTCCTGATGTGGGCGGGGAGGCTCGAGATCGTCCCGATCATTGTGCTGGGGATGGGGCTTGCCAATATCGCCCTGCACGACGATTCCGGCCAGCTCGCCGAGGTGCCCCAGGCCGGGGCGCAGGAGGGGGCCGTGAAAGCCCCGGCTGCGGTACCGGCAGGGAGCCCGGACGAATCGGCATGGCTGACATGGCTGAGGGAGCTCCTGGCTGGGTCCGACATCGACCCGGCGGTCTTTGAATCGGTCTTCAATATCGCGGTGGAGATATCCCGTGAGGGGCGCGAGGGGAAACCTGTCGGGACGGCATTCATCGTGGGTGATGCCCAGGAGGTGCTGGCCCGGTCCCGGCAGCTGATCCTGAACCCGTTCGAGGGACACCCGCGGGAGGCCCGGATGGTCGAGAACCCGGACCTGTGGGAGAACGTCAAGGAGTTCGCCATGCTGGACGGTGCCTTTGTCCTCAGCGGAAACGGTATCATCGAGGCTGCGGGGAGGTATATCACCATCGACACCTCCAGCGTCCGGATCCCGAAGGGACTGGGGACCCGCCACGGTTCCGTGGCCGGCATCACGCTGGCCACCCGGGCGGTGGGCCTGGTGGTCTCACAGAGCGGTGGCCGCATCTCGGTCTTCAAGGGGGGCCGGATGGTGAAGCAGTTCGCCACCCTCTGACGCCTGCTGGCGACCAGAGGGCAGATCAGCTCACCCTATCCTCTCGTGGGGGATGCCAGAGCGGCGGGGGCGAAAGCCCCCAAGAGCGTCCTGTATGGAACCCTGTAGGTTAATCGTATCGAATACGTGTACTGGTACGCTCCTGGGGGGACCTCCCGGTCCCCCCGCCGCGTGGGCGCCCCCCCTCCATGAGGATGGATGGATCTTCGGTTTCTTCAGGATGCAATTGTCTCAGGAAAGGATGGATCACCCCATCCTCACCGGGGGATGCCCACGCGGCGGGGGCGGAGCCCCCAAGCGCGTCCCACCCGTATCACTATGATAAAGGATTGAACGGTGTGAGTGGATCATCATCCACCCTCAACTTGCGCCTGCCCGCGAAGAACCTATACGTCAGGAACGCCCTTAGTGTAACCACTCAATGGACCGGAAGATTGTCATCCGTGGTGCCCGGGAGCACAACCTGAGAAATATCACCGTGGAGCTCCCCCGGGACCAGTTCATCGTCATCACCGGACTCTCGGGGTCCGGCAAGTCCACGCTGGCCTTTGACACCCTCTATGCCGAGGGCCAGCGCCGCTACGTCGAGTCCCTGTCGGCCTATGCCCGCCAGTTCCTGGGGCTCATGAACAAGCCGGACGTGGACGCCATCGAGGGGCTCTCCCCCGCCATCTCCATCGAGCAGAAGACCACGTCCAAGAACCCACGGTCCACCGTCGGGACCATCACGGAGATCTACGATTACCTCCGGCTTCTCTTTGCCCGCATCGGCGTCCCCTACTGCCCGGACCACCATCTCCGGATCGAGTCCCAGACGCCGGAGCGGATCGCCGAGACGATAGCTGCAGATCACCCCGGAATGGTCACCATCCTTGCCCCCCTGGTCCGGCAGAAGAAGGGCACCTACCAGGCCCTGATCCAGGAGCTGCACAAGGAAGGCTACGCCCGGGTGCGGGTGAACGGCGTCATCCACCGGACCGACGACGAGGTACCCCTGGAACGGTACCGGAAGCACGACATCGAGGTGGTCATCGACCGGCTGGAGACCGCCGACCGCTCCCGCCTGGCGGAGGCCTGCGAGCAGGCGCTCCGGAAGTCGGAAGGCCTTGTCATGGTACTCTCTGAGAACGGGGAGACCCGGCTCCACTCGGCTGTCATGGCCTGCCCGGTCTGCGGGATGACCTTCGAGGAGCTCCAGCCCCGCATGTTCTCCTTCAACAGCCCCTTCGGGGCCTGCGAGGAGTGCAACGGTCTCGGGATCAAGATGGAGTTCGACCCGGATCTCGTCATCCCGGACCGGGAGAAGTCCATTGCCGAGGGGGCCGTGGCCCTGTACCGGAACTTCCTGGACGGGTACCGGGCCCAGTACCTCTCTGCGCTCGCCAAGCACTACGGCTTCTCGGTGCTCACCCCCATCAAGGATCTCACAGAGGAGCAGTACAGCGCGCTCATGTGCGGCACATCCGACCGGATCCGGTTCTCCATGTCCATGAAGAACGGGGACGCCCACTGGTCCCATACCGGGGCGTGGGAGGGGCTCCTCCCCCAGTCGGAACGGCTCTACCGGCAGACCCAGTCCGAGTACCGGCGCCGGGAGCTGGAGAAGTTCATGCAGGTCTCCTCCTGCCCGGTCTGCGGGGGGAGGCGCCTGAAGAAGAAGGTGCTGGCTGTCAAGGTGGGGGGCAAGTCCATCGTTGACGTGACCGACCTCTCCATCACCGGCTGCCTGGAGTTCTTCCAGGCCCTGGAACTCTCGAAGCGGGAGCAGGAGATTGCACGCCAGATCCTGAAGGAGATCCATGCCCGGCTCCATTTCCTGGAGAAGGTGGGCCTGGGCTACCTGACCCTCTCCCGTTCCTCCGGTTCCCTCTCCGGCGGGGAAGCGCAGCGGATCCGGCTCGCCACCCAGATCGGGTCCAACCTGATGGGGGTCCTCTACGTGCTGGACGAGCCCTCCATCGGGCTCCACCAGCGGGACAACCGGCGGCTCATCGACACCCTGCGCACCCTCCGGGACCTGGGGAACACCCTCGTTGTGGTGGAGCACGACGAGGAGACGATCCGGAGCGCTGACTGGGTGGTGGACATGGGGCCCGGGGCAGGGATCCACGGCGGCGAGGTGGTGTCGCAGGGGACCCCTGCGGAGATCGAGGCCGACGGGAACTCCCTCACCGGCCAGTACCTGGCCCGGAAACTCTCGATCCCGGTGCCCGGGAAACGGCGGCAGGGCACCCACGCCATCACCCTCACGGGGTGCCGGGAGAACAACCTGAAGAACATCGATGTGGCGATCCCGGTGGGGGTCTTCACCGTCGTCACCGGCGTCTCGGGCTCAGGGAAGTCCACCCTGATCTACGAGATCCTGTACCGGGCCATGCAGCGGGCACTGCACCACAGCCGGGAGCCGGTGGGGTCCTACGACACCCTCTCCTTCGGGAGGGAGATCGACAAGGTGATCGTCATCGACCAGAGCCCCATCGGCCGGACCCCCCGCTCCAACCCGGCCACGTACACGAAGGTCTTTGACGAGATCCGGCACGTCTTCGCCGCCACGAAGGAGGCGAAGGTCCGGGGCTACAAGCCCGGCCGGTTCTCCTTCAACGTGCGGGGCGGCCGGTGCGAGGCCTGCCAGGGGGACGGGCTGATCCGGATCGAGATGAACTTCCTCCCCGACGTCTTTGTCGAGTGCGAGGAGTGCAAGGGGAAGCGCTACAACCGGGAGACCCTGGAGGTGAAGTACCGGGGGAAGTCCATCGCCGAGGTGCTGGACATGTCGGTCGAGGAGGCGAAGGACCTCTTCGAGCACATCCCTGCCATCCAGTCCAAGCTCGAGACCCTCTCCCGCGTGGGGCTGGACTACATCAAGCTGGGCCAGTCCTCCACCACCCTCTCCGGTGGGGAGGCCCAGCGGATCAAGCTGACCCGGGAGCTGGCGAAAAGGGCCACGGGGAAGACCCTGTACCTGCTGGACGAGCCCACCACCGGCCTGCACTTCCACGACGTCCGGAAGCTGATCCAGGTGCTGGATGACCTGGTGGCCCGGGGGAACACCGTGGTCGTGATCGAGCACAACCTGGACGTGGTCAAGTCCGCCGACCACATCATCGACCTGGGCCCCGAGGGAGGGGACCGGGGCGGCCGGGTCGTGGCCACCGGTACCCCGGAAACGGTGAGCCGGGTGAAGAAGTCCTCCACCGGGCAGTTCCTGAAGAGGGTCCTTGCGAACGGCCATGGTTGAGACTGCCGCGCTCCCCCGGGACCCGGGCTGCTACCTGTTCCACGACGGCGACGGTACCATCCTCTACATCGGCAAGGCCCGGGACATAAGGAAACGCGTGGGGAGCTATTTCCAGCGGGAGAGCCCCGACCCCCGGATCCGGGCCATGGTGGGGAAGGTGGCAACTGTGGACTTCATGGTCACCGATACGGAGGCGGAGGCCCTTCTCCTTGAGAACACCCTGATCAAGAAGCACCAGCCCCATTACAATATCGACCTGAAAGATGCCAAGTCCTTCGCGTACATCATGCTGACCCGGGAGAAGTTCCCCCGGATCGGGATCTCCAGGCGGCCAGCGGAGGAGGCTTCCTTCTTCGGCCCCTTCGTCTCGGCCCGGGAGCGGGACCGGGTCCTGCGGGTCGTCCGGAAGGCCTTCGGCCTCCGCACCTGCCGGAGGCTCCCGAAGCGGGCCTGCCTGCGCCGCCACATGGGCTCCTGCACGGCCCCCTGCACCGGGGACATCTCGTCCGCCGACTACGCGGAACGGGTGAAACGGGTGGAGGCGATCCTGAAGGGGCAGTCCGCCGGGATCCTCCGCGGGCTCCGGGCCGAGATGGAGGAGCGGTCGCGCCGGAAGGAGTTCGAGCAGGCCATGGCACTGCGGGACCAGATCCAGGCCGTGGAGCATCTCTCGCAGCGGCAGAAGGTGGAGCACCCCCGGGGCCGGGACCAGGACATCCTCGCTTGGGCAAAGGCTGACGCCAAAATCCACCTGATGGTCTTCTCGGTCCTCCGCGGCACCCTCTCCGAGAAGGAGGAGTTTGTCTTTGCCCCGGGCCCGGACTTCCCCGAGGAGTTCCTGGTCCAGTACTACGGCGAGAAGACCCCGCCGGCCGAGGTAATCCTGCCGGAGGCCGTGGAGGAGCCGCTCCGGGAGTTCCTCTCCCGTCGCCGGGGTTCCTCCGTGCAGGTCACCGTCCCGGAACGGGGGGAGAAGCGGAAGCTCCTGGACCTCGTGCAGAAGAACCTGGAGCACACCTTCTTCGTTGGGAAGCTCCGGCTCTCGGCCCTGCAGGAGGCGCTGGATCTCCCCTCCATCCCCTCAGTGATCGAGTGCATTGACATCTCCCACCTCTCCGGCACCGCAACCGTCGGCTCGATGGTCCGGTTCACTGACGGGAGGCCCGACAAGAAGAACTACCGCCGGTTCCGGATCAGGACAGTGGCCGGCATCGACGACCCGGCCGCTATCGCCGAGGTGGTCCGCAGGCGCTACTCGCGGCTGGTGCAGGAAGGGGCCCCCCTTCCCGATCTCGTGATCATCGACGGCGGCAGGGGTCAGCTCACCGCTGCCCGGAAAGCCCTCACCGACCTCGGGCTCACCATCCCGGTGATCGCCATCGCAAAACCCGAGGAGGAGATCCACATCCCCGGCCGCCTCGGCCCACTCCCGCTGGGGAAGAAGGACCCGGCTTCCCTGCTGGTCCGGGCGATCCGGGATGAGGCCCACCGGTTCGCGGTGGCCTACCACCACCTCCTCCGGAGGAAGCAGGTGAGGGCATGACCGCCTTCTCCCTCACCTCGCCCTTCGCCCCGGCCGGCGACCAGCCGAAGGCAATCCGGGAGCTCCTGGACGGGCTGGAACGGGACGAGCGCTACCAGACGCTCCTCGGCGTCACCGGCTCCGGGAAGACCTTCACGATGGCCAACGTGATCGAGGCGATGGGGAAGCCCACGCTGGTCGTGGCCCACAACAAGACTCTCGCCGCTCAGCTCTACAACGAGTTCCGGGACTTCTTCCCGACAAACCGGGTGGAGTACTTTGTCTCCTACTACGACTACTACCAGCCCGAGTCCTACATCCCGGCGAAGGACCAGTACATCGAGAAGGACGCCCAGATCAACCCCCGGATCGAGCAGATGCGCCTCTCCACCACCGCGTCCCTCTCGGGGAGGGAGGACGTCATCGTCGTGGCCTCCGTCTCCTGCATCTACGGCCTGGGAAACCCCGAGAACTTCCGGAACCTGGGTTTCGAGCTCCGGGAGGGGGACCGCTTCCCCCGAAGCGACATCCTCTCGCGCCTGGTGGACATCCAGTTCGAGCGCAACGACCTGGACCTCTCCCCCGGCAAGTTCCGGGTGAAGGGGGACACCATCGATCTCGTCCCCGGCTACGCCCACAACCCCATCCGGATCGAGCTCTTCGGGGACACGGTGGAGCGGATCCGGGAGCTGGACCGGAACACCGGCGCCATGGTGGAGCGGTTCCCCTACTACCACGTGTACCCGGCCCGGCACTTCGTCATCCCCGACGACGCCCGCAGGAAGGCGATGGGGACCATCCGGGCGGAGCTCGCGGAGTGGCTCCCGAGCCTCCCGATGCTGGAGGCCCACCGGCTGAAGCAGCGGACCCTCTACGACCTGGAGATGATCGAGGAGACCGGCTACTGCAAGGGGATCGAGAACTATTCCCGGCACTTCGACTTCCGGAACCCCGGCGAGAAGCCCTACTGCCTGCTGGACTACTTCCCGAAGGACTTCCTGATCTTCGTGGACGAGAGCCACCAGTCGATCCCCCAGCTCCACGGCATGTACAACGGGGATCGGTCCCGGAAGAAGGCGCTCGTGGACTACGGCTTCCGCCTCCCCTCCGCCTACGACAACCGGCCCCTGAAGTTCGCCGAGTTCGAGCAGTACATGCAGCACGTGGTCTTTGTTTCGGCCACCCCCGGCCCCTACGAGATCCGGTACTCGGCCCAGGTGGCCGAGCAGATCGTCCGGCCCACGGGCCTCCTGGAACCCGTGGTCCTGACCCGGCCCATCGAGGGGCAGACGGTGGACGTCATCGCCGAGTGCGAGAAGACCATCAAGCGGGGCGACCGTGCACTGGTGATGACGCTCACCAAGCGGCTGGCCGAGGAGCTGGCCGAGTACCTCTCCGAGAAGGGTATCAAGTCGCGGTACCTCCACTCCGAGATCGAGACGATCGAGCGGACCGAGATCATCAGGGAGCTCAGATTAGGAAAATTCGACGTCCTGGTGGGGATTAACCTGCTCCGGGAAGGCCTGGACATCCCCGAGGTGGGGTTCATCGGGATCCTGGACGCTGACAAGGAAGGGTTCCTGCGGGATGAACGCTCTCTGATCCAGATCATCGGGAGGGCGGCGCGGAACATCAACGCGTACGTGGTCCTTTACGCAGACCAGGTGACCGGGTCCATCGACCGGGCCATGAAGGAGATCACCCGCCGGCGCACGCTGCAGCTGGAGTATAATGAGAAGAACGGTATTACTCCCCGGACCATCGTGAAGCCCGTGAAGGACCGGGAGATCGATATCAAGGACATCAAGCATATCCCGAAGCGGGAAATCCCGAACCTGATCATTGAATTATCCACCCAGATGGAAGAGGCAGCGGAGAGCCTGGATTTTGAGCGGGCGATCGTGCTCAGGGATCGGATACGGGAGATGGAACGGAGGGTGGGGAAGGTGGGGTAATGCATCAGGTTTGTTTTGATTTGATATAGAATCCTTATGAACTTACCAAAAGATTATTAGTAATAAGATAGCTTCACAAATTGACGAAAGATGACCTCAGAAATCGTAATAATGAATAAAAATGGAATTGCCGTTGCAGCAGACAGCGCTGCAACATTATCGGAAGAAAAAATTTTCCGTGATATAAAGATTTTCACGTTATCAAAATATCATCCGATTGGACTTATGATATATGGAAGTTCTCAATTCTTAGGAATTCCTTGGGAAACTATTGTAAAAATTTATCGAAATAAATTGAAAACCAATAACTTTCCTCGTTTATTCGATTTTTTCGATGATTTGATTAATTTTTTAAAAAATCCTCAAGAAACAATCTATAACAATCAATTCTCGGAATTTCAAAAACAATTTTTTATTGAATTTTTTGATTTTATGAGAATTATTTTTGATTCTTTAATAGATGAAATTGAACGTCGTGTTGAGTTAAAAATTTCAAAAAAATCATCAATAACACATAAAGAAATTGAAGAAATTTGTACTGATGTCATAAAAGAGCAAGAGGAACATATCAATTTACTTGAATTTCATGCCATTTTAACTAAAAAGGATGTCTATATAATTAAGCGATTATATAAAAAGGAAATTGATATATTCATTAAAGAAGTATTTCAAAATTTACCCATTTCCAGAAATAAGAATAAATTGAGATTAATTATCGTAAATGTATATATAAAATGGTATCTTCAAGAATTAAATCACACTGGCTTGGTAATCTTTGGCTTTGGTAAGGATGAGATATTTCCATCGTGTAAAGATCTCTCTATCGAAGGGATAATAAATGACGAATTAAAATTAAAAGAAGGAATAGAAAGAAGTATAAGTCTATCGGAACCAGCGGCAATTGTTCCATTTGCCCAAAAAGATATGATATACAGTTTTATGACTGGAATTTTACCGAATTTTCGTGATTTTATTACAGAGTTTTACATAGCATCACATGGAATTTATAAAATCGAACTGCAAAAATATATGCAATTTTCCGGAAAGAAGGAAAAACAATTTCTCTCCGCATCAAAAAGCATCAAATCGAATCTACTAGCTTTTTATAATGATGTAATGAAAGCCTTTGTCGGTCAAAACGTTGAAGATATTTATAATGTCGTTGAACACCTTCCCAAAGAAGAATTAGCTCAGATGGCTGAGGCATTGATTAGTCTTACCTCAATAAAACAGAGGGTTACAATGGTAGCTGAAACAGTTAGTGGACCCATTGATGTAGCAATCATTTCGAAAGGAGATGGTCTTGTTTGGATAAAAAGGAAATATTATTTCCCTCCTGAATTGAATCCCCAATTCAGAGAGCTTTATTACTTTGGAGATGCTGAATTAGACAAAGAATGATAGGAGAGGGAGAAGGGATGAAAAAGGAGTATAAAAACATTAAAGAGTTTCACAAAGATATGATTCCGAGATTCGAGATGGTTAAAGAAATTAAGAAATTTGAAGAAAACAAAGAACTACAACGAAAAAGACTTATGAAAAAATTATTAAAATTTGGTAAACCTATTGAATAAATCTATGGTGATTGTGTAAGATCCACCCCTAACCTTTAGTTAGGAAGGGTACTATGGATCGTATGGATTTCCGGGAGATCGGGAAGCTTATATCAGATGATCGGAGAGCTCTCGAGTATCTCTGGACAAAGCG
>Ga0315274_10002074_pt1 | contig 30664 bp, 22 predicted proteins | sample YL17G02_20_MG_FD_203700 | JGI IMG/M metagenome (GOLD analysis project Ga0315274, IMG submission 203700) | Sediment microbial communities from Yellowstone Lake, YNP, Wyoming, USA - YL17G02_20 | ecosystem: Environmental > Aquatic > Freshwater > Lake > Sediment | place: USA: Wyoming | collected...
CCCCTCTCCTCCAGCAGAGGATTGAAAAGAGTAACGCGCCTTCTGCCAATCTATGTCGCAAATGCATACGAAGGAATTGCAAAGGAAATAGCTTCTCGCTGTTCCTCAGGAGAAACTCGCATAGCGGAGCTGTAATCACGGACATTCTTGGTTCGCTGGAACAGGGGAACGTGGCGCAATCGTGGAGAAAGACAACCAAAAATCAACCATATTCGTCCCCAGTCGGTGACTTTTCTGGTCACGTAGTACAAACGCTGAAAGCTTTTGATCCGCGCCCTCACTGGATTTGACTTCGCCAGTCCAAGCGTAAGGATTATCCCGGCCACCTCGACACAATCACATAGGCTGTCGAGAATGATTCTCTCGCCAAACGAAGGCTTCATATAGTGGTATAGAAAGCGAACGATATGCTCCATCTCTTTTCCCATCTGCCGGTCGCTGGGATTGTTCCAGTAGCGTTTGATAATGCCCCTCCAGACCTTCTTTGCCGGGGCATACTTAGGCCTGACTCTGCCATCTTTTGTTGCTGCCATCATGCAGTCAACGAAAAAACGGCGGTCCATGGCAAGGTATTTTTCGGTGTGTCCGTATCTATCAATATCCTCCAGGAAATCCTCCGGATAATCCCTGAGGCCGGAGATAATCAACGGGCGTTCCAGATCTTTGATGTAATCCTGCGTTGGGTTGTCCAGATACCCCCTCATCGTTTGTGACGGCGCCGTCTCAGGCACGGGTATGAGATACTCGTGCCTTTGAAGTGCTTGAAGTAGGTTGGCAAGTCCTTGAGTCACAGATTGTGTTTTCTCTTTTTCATGCAAAGCCAAACGCACGTCGCTAAGAACCCTTCTGCAAAAGACTTCCCCTATCCGTATCGGGCTCGTAGCCGGATCGAGAGCCTTCTCAGGCATCTCTTTCGCTTCTACGATAGCGTGCAACACCTTCTGAAAATCTTCCCAAGCAGTTGGATTGTGATCGCGCAGGAGATCAAGCAACACGGATGGCGCCGTCCTTCCTCCAAGATGAAGGGCGATTTGCACCTGTCCACGCACTGAAGGGTCCAACTTCCCATCGCTCCAGATTTGCGCCTCCCATACCGCACGTCTCTCCGGTTCAACTGACCCGTGTCCCACTATCTCAGTCCCAGGCGAAATCTCGTGTTGCTCCAGCGCGATGCCGCACACGGTCCGCGGTCCATGTTTCTGAAATCCGCTGCCAAAAAACTGATGTACCAGTCTTTCTATAGCGTCCTCTGTAATCGCAGGAATAGCGCTGTTGCGCTCATCATCCAGACCAGAACAGATTCCAATTATCGGGACTTCTTCTCCTTTCTTCGTATACACAATTCGGACGAGATAGGACGTTCTGATGGGATGCCTGGTCTTGATGACTATGCTGATGGCCGGAAAATTGGGCGAGAATGATAAATGGTGTGCCGCAACATCAATGCCAAACAGGACATAGCCCCTGACAAGGCCTCTTGCGCGTTCTTTCGTTTCGTCGTCTAGTTTGCCAGTATGCTCTTCAATCCGTTCAAGAGCGCCCTCGACGAACGAGGTGTTGAACGGGGGAACCTCCCGCCACATCGGAACAAGCTCGGCAATGATCTCAAGAGCAGATCGCGTCGGTTCTCCAGGCAAACGCTTGGCTATCTCTTCAAGGTTTCGGAGATCTGCGTAAACACCCCTTGTCAACTGAACGAATACTTTTTCCGCTCCGCTCCTGTCTTTGCACGCCACGCAGAAGAACTTCAGTCCTCCCTTGCAGCAACACGCGCAAACCCTGATCTTCTCCTCCTTCAGATCCTGCACGATCTTCGTTAGGCGATCTGTAGCTGGGCAGGGGCCGCTACAGCCAACGGCCTTGCAGATCCTAGGCAGCCGGACCTTATCGCTTTTGAGATCATCGAGCGTCCAGAGTGACGCGGACGGCCCCTCCGTCTGACCCATACTGGCAGGGGGTTCCCCCGCATCAGCACCGCTTGCTGAGCTCTCCGTTGTCTCTCCTAAGGCCACCATGACATTGTTCATCCTTCATCGTCTTGGTATCGTTTATATAGCTCTCCGCGGTTTGTCACACCTTGTTCCGCCGCGTACCCGAAGGCAGCGATGTACTCCCGCTGCCTTCCTAATCCCTCACATTATGCGGCGCCTTGGCACCTCAGTTGTTTGTCTTCTACCCTTAGAGACCTGCGGGTGGAAAGCAGCAACTTCTGGACCAACAGAAACAATCGTCCCCTGTTGCTGTAAGTCATTCAGAATCAACGTTATCCAGAAAAAGCGTCTCCGCCCTGCGGCGCAGAAGCGACAATCGTGGGTAACGGCTTACACATTTTCGTCACCTTATTTACCCACTCTTCCCGCCGCTCCCACGGCTGGCTGTTCGAATCCCGATTCGGCTAATGTTCCGCCTGTGCCTCTTCGTTCCCTTCATCAGTAGCGGCTACTGGCTGGGCGGCAGCCTCGGAAGTAGCCTCTTCGGTCCCGGTGACAGCCTCGGCCGCCTCGGGCGCCACGTCAATGTTGCGGTAGATGGGCAAGCCGGTTCCGGCTGGGATCAGCAGGCCCATGATGACGTTTTCCTTGAGGCCGCGCAGATAGTCCACGCGGCCGCGCACCGCCGCATCGGTCAGAACGCGGGTGGTCTCCTGGAACGAGGCCGCCGAGATGAACGACTCGGTCTCCAGCGAAGCCTTGGTCAAGCCGAGCAGCCGCGCGCTCGCCGACGCCGCCTGGCCGCCCTTGTTTTCGACCTCGGAATTCTCCTGCTGGAACTGGAACTTGTCCACCTGCTGGCCGTACAAGAACCGCGTGTCGCCGACATCCTCGATCATGACCTTTTTGAGCATCTGGCGAATGATGCTTTCGATGTGCTTGTCGTCAATCGTCACGCCCTGGAGCCGATAGACTTCCTGGATTTCGTTCAGCAGGAATTCCTGCAGGGCCTTTTCGCCCTTCACACGCAACACATCGTGCGGGTTGAGCGAACCGTCGGTCAGCGCATCGCCGGCCGTCACCCGGTCGCCCTCGGCCACAATCAGCTGGCGGTTGACCGGAACGGAATAAACGTAGTCCTCGCCCGTGTCGGTGACGACGGCGATCTTGCGGGCGCCGCGCGCGATGCCGCGATAGTGAATGACACCGTCCACGTCGGTGATGACGGCGCAATCCTTGGGCCGCCGCGCCTCGAACAACTCGTCCACGCGCGGCAGACCGCCCGTGATGTCGCGCGATTTCGATCGCGTCTGCGGAATGCGGGCGATGATCGCTCCCGCCTGCACCTCTCTGCCGTCCTCGATGCCGCGCGAAATAACCGTCCCGGCGGCCAACTCGCTCTTGCTCATCGGCCGGCCGCCCGATTCGATGATCAGCCGCGGATGGAGTTCCTCTTTGTGCTCGGTGATGATCTTCTGGATATTCTCGGTGACGGCGTCCAGTTCCTCGCGCACGGTGACGCCGAGAATGAAGTCTTCGAACTTCACTTTCCCCTCGGTTTCCGCCACGATCGGGATGGAGCGCGGATCCCACCGGACGAAGATCGAGCCCTTGGTCACGTGCCCGCCGTCGGCGATGTCAATGGTCGCGCCATAGGGAATGTTCGGCAGCGTTTGTTCGTCGTTGCCGTCTTCTTCCTCGACCCGGATGCTGCCGGTTCGGTTGATGACCGTGGACGTCCCCTCCGCGTTCCGAATCACGCGCAGGTTCTTGTACTTCACAATCCCGTCGAGGCTGGCTTGATACCATCCCTCGAGCAGAACGCCCGCCACACCGCCGACGTGGAAGGTGCGCAGCGTCAGCTGCGTGCCCGGCTCGCCGATCGACTGGGCGGCGATCACGCCGACCGCCTCGCCCATTTCGACCAGCCGGCCCGTGGCCATGTTCTGTCCGTAGCAGCGGCTGCACACGCCGCGACGGGTCTCGCAGGTCAGCACCGATCGGATCATCACGCTTTCGGTTCCCGCGTCTTCGATGGCGGTGGCCAGCAAGCGGTCGAGCAACGTGTTGCGCGCCGCGATGACTTCGCTGGTCTTGGGATCGAGCACGTCCTCGGCCAGGCAGCGGCCCGTAATGCGGTCGGCCAGCGATTCGAGCATGCGCTCGCCCTGGGTGGTCACTTCGGTGATCGGACGGACCGTGATGCCGTTCTGGGTTCCGCAGTCGTCTTCGGTGATGATCAGGTCCTGCGCGGTATCCACGAGGCGGCGCGTCAGGTAGCCGGCATCCGAGGTCTTCAGCGCGGTGTCGGCCAGGCCCTTGCGCGCGCCGTGGGTGGAGATGAAGTATTCGAGCACGGTCAGGCCTTCGCGGAAGTTCGACATGATCGGCGACTCGATGATTTCGCCGACGCCGCCGGTGACCTTTTTGGTCGGCCGCTGCATCAGGCCGCGGATTCCGGCGAGCTGGCGGATTTGTTGCTCGTTGCCGCGCGCGCCCGAGAAGGCCATGATGTAAATGGGGTTCATCCCGCGCTGGTCGCGCTTGAGAAGGTCGAGCATGTCTTCGCCGATCTTCTCGGTGGCGTGGGTCCAGATATCAATGACCTTGTTGTAGCGTTCGCCGATCGTCAGGTTGCCGCGCTCGTACTCGCGCTGCACGACGTCCACCTCGCGGCGAGCGCCGTCGAGAATCTCCAGTTTGCTCTCGGGCACCTTCATGTCTTCGACGCAGATCGAAATGCCGGCCCGCGTGGCGTATTCGAGGCCCAGGTCTTTCATCGCGTCGAGCATCTCGGCCGTCCGGGCCGGCCCGCAAACTTCATGCGCCAGCGTGATGATCTGGCTCAAGGTGCGCTTGTTGAGAATCTCGTTGGCGAACGGATGCTTGTCGTTGAAATAGGACACTTCGGGCGGCAACACCTGTTCGAGGAGGATGCGCCCCGCCGAGGTCTGACGCCGCGTGCCGTTGAGCCGCACGGTGACTTCGGCCTGGAGATCAATGACGCCCGACTTGTAGGCGAGAATGCACTCCTCGGGGCTGGCGAACACCATCCCCTCGCCTTTGACGCCCTTCTGGATTTTGGTCAGATAGAACAGGCCCAACACGATGTCCTGCGACGGCGTGGCGATCGGCTTGCCGTTGGCCGGCGACAGAATGTTGTTTTCCGCCAGCATCAGCATCAGGGCCTCGTACTTGGCCTCGACCGACAGCGGCACGTGGACCGCCATTTGGTCGCCGTCGAAGTCGGCGTTGAACGCCGCGCACGCCAGCGGATGGAGCCGGATGGCCTTGCCTTCGATCAACACCGGCATGAAGGCCTGGACGCCCAGCCGGTGAAGCGTCGGCGCGCGGTTGAGCAAGACCGGGTGGTCTTTGATGATGTCGTCGAGGATGTCATAGACGACCGGATCCTCGCGCTCCATCATCTTCTTGGCGCCCTTGATCGTGTTCACATAGCCGCGCTTTTCGAGCTCGTGGATGATGAACGGATCGAACAGCTCGAGCGCCATCTTCTTGGGCAGACCGCACTGATTGAACCGCAGTTCGGGGCCGACCACGATGACCGAGCGGCCCGAATAGTCCACGCGCTTGCCGAGGAGGTTCTGGCGGAACCGCCCCTGCTTGCCTTTGAGCATGTCGCTGAGCGACTTGAGCGGGCGGTTGTTGTGGCCCTTGGTCGGGCGACCACGCCGGCTGTTGTCGAAGAGCGCATCCACCGATTCCTGGAGCATGCGCTTTTCGTTTCGCAGAATCACGTCGGGCGCGCGCAGCTCGATCAGGCGCTTGAGACGGTTGTTGCGGTTAATCACGCGGCGATACAGGTCGTTCAAATCCGACGTCGCAAACCGGCCGCCGTCGAGGTGGACGAGCGGGCGCAGGTCGGGCGGAATGACGGGCAACACCGTCAGCACCATCCATTCGGGATTGTTGCCGGACCCTCGGAAGGCCTGGACGACTTTGAGTCGCTTGATGATTTTGGCGCGCTTCTGGGCCGAGGTCGCCTGGCGCATCTCCAGCGAAAGCCGCGTGTAGAGGTCTTCGATGTCCGGCTGCGCCAGCAGTTCGCGCACCGCCTCGGCGCCGATCATGATCTTCACGCGGTTGCCGTAGAGCTCGCGATACTTTCGCGCCTCTTCGTCCGAGACAATCTGCTTGTGTTTGAGCGGCGTGTCGCCGGGGTCCACGACCACGTAGTCCTGGAAATAGACGATCCGCGCCAGGTCGCGCGCGCTGACGTCGAGAAGGTTGCTGATCCGGCTCGACGTGCCCCGATAAAACCAGATGTGGCAGACGGGCGCGGCCAGCTTGATATGGCCCATGCGTACGCGCCGCACCTTCGATTCGGTGACCTCGACGCCGCAGCGGTCGCACACGATCCCCTTGTACTTGATTCGGCGATACTTGCCGCAGGCGCATTCCCAATCCTTGACCGGGCCGAAAATCCGCTCGCAGAACAGACCATCCTTCTCGGGCTTGAACGTCCGATAGTTGATGGTCTCGGGCTTGCGCACCTCGCCGAATGAGCAACGGCCCTGTTCATCCAGCGACTTGCCGCATTTGCAGGTGCCGCGGCGGTCGGTTTGGCGGCAATACCGCCGCGACCACGTCAGAATCTGTTCGGGCGAAGCGAGCGTGATTCGACACACCGCCCTGGCGTCCGACAGATCGAACGGCAACATCTGCGATTCGTTGTCATAAGCGACTGCCATGGTAAAAACCCCCTTGCGAGCCTCGTGAGTTGCGCGCTTGCGTTTCCAATCTTCCGTCCTGGCCTTCGCACTCACAACTCAACACTCAAAACTCAAAACTCCGCCTCTTGCCCCTCCGTTGCGCCCTTCTCCTCCTCTTCCTCCTCGGCTTCGTCAAAATAGGCGATCTCCTCGGCCGTATCAATCAGCGACTCCAGAGCCGGCGCTTCTTCCGGTTTCTCTTCGTGGAGCGCATCTTCGGTCAGCAGCTCCAGATTCAGACACAGACTCTGAAGCTCCTTGACCAGAACGTTGAACGATTCAGGAGTCCCCGCCTTTAATATGTTTTCGCCCTTGACGATGGACTCGTAAATCAAGGTACGCCCGATGACATCGTCCGACTTGACGGTCAGGATTTCTTGCAGAGTATACGCGGCGCCATACGCTTCGAGCGCCCAGACTTCCATTTCGCCAAATCGCTGACCGCCGAACTGGGCCTTGCCGCCCAACGGCTGTTGCGTCACCAGCGAATACGGCCCGATCGAGCGCGCGTGCATCTTGTCGTCCACCAGGTGGGCCAGCTTCATCATGTAGATTTGGCCCACCGTAATCGGACGGTCAAACGGCTCGCCCGTGCGCCCGTCGTAGAGCACCGTCTGGCCCGACCCGGGCAGGCCCGCCTCCCCGAGGATCTGCCTGATCTGCTCCTCGCGCGCTCCGTCGAAGACCGGCGATCCGATCCGCAGCCCCAGGGCCCGGGCCGCCCATCCCAGGTGGGTCTCGAGAATCTGCCCGACGTTCATGCGCGACGGAACGCCCAGCGGGTTCAGCACGATGTCCACCGCCGTGCCGTCTTCGAGGAACGGCATGTCCTCGGCCGGCAGAATCTTGGCGATCACGCCCTTGTTTCCGTGGCGACCGGCCATTTTGTCGCCCACCGACAGTTTCCGTTTTACGGCCACGTGGACCTTGACGAGCTTGAGCACCCCGGCCGGCAGCTCGTCGCCCGTCTTGATTCGGTCAATCTTGTTGCGGGCGGTATCTGCGATCTTCGACTCTTCGGCCGAATAGGCCTGATAGAGCGTCTTGATGGCCGCCCCGCACTTGCCGTCCACCGGAAGCACGCCGGTTTTCAGGGAGCGGTGGATATAGGCGAGGTTCTGTTCGTTGACGCGGCTGCCCGGCTTCAACTCGACGTGTCCCGTCTCGAAGTTGATGATCTCGCGGTCGAGATCCTTGAGAATGCCTTTGAGGTCGCGATAGAAGTCCGAGCGAATCCGCTCGATCTCGACGTCGCGTTCCTTCTCGATCTCCTCGATCTGCTTCTTCTCGTCGCGATCGGTGCGGCCGGCGCGCTCCTTGCGCGAAAACACCTTGGTGTCCACGACAATTCCGCGGCTGCCCGGGGGCACGCGAAGCGAGGCGTCGCGCACGTCGCCCGCTTTCTCGCCGAAGATCGCCCGCAGCAGCTTCTCTTCGCTGGTCAGATCGGTTTCGCCTTTCGGCGTGACCTTGCCGACCAGGATGTCGCCGGGCTCCACCTCCGACCCCACCAGCACCAGTCCTTCGTCGTCGAGCTTGGCCAGAGCGTCCTCGCTGACGTTCGGAATGTCGCGCGTGATCTCTTCCTTGCCCAGCTTCGTGTCGCGCGCCTCGATCTCGAACTCCTCGACGTGGATCGAGGTGAAGACATCGTCCTTGACCAGTCGGTCGTTGATCAGAATGGCGTCCTCGAAATTATAGCCGCCCCACACCATGAACGCGCACAGAACGTTTCGCCCCAGCGCCAGATCGCCGCGGTCGCAGGCCGGGCCGTCGGCGATCACCTGGCCCATTTCGATCTTCTGTCCCACGTCCACAGTCGGCTTCTGGTTCATGCACGTGTTCTGGTTCGACCGCTGGAACTTCTGGAGGCGGTAGATGTCGAGACCTCCCAGTTCGTTGCGGATGCGGATCTCGCCGGCGTCCACAAACTCCACGACGCCTTCGTTCTTGGCCGTGCTGCAAACGCCCGAATCCACCGCCACCTTGTGCTCGATGCCCGTGCCGATCAGCGGCGTCTCGGTGACGACCAGCGGAACTGCCTGGCGTTGCATGTTCGATCCCATCAGCGCGCGGTTTGCGTCGTCGTGCTCGAGGAACGGAATCAGGGCCGACGAGACGCTGACCAGCTGCTTGGGGGAGACGTCCATATAGTTCACGCGCTCGCGGGGAACGCGCGGAAAGTCGCCGCGGTAGCGGCAAAGAATGTTCTTCTCGGCCAGCATGCCTTTGGCGTCCAGCGGCGCGTTGGCCTGCGCGATCACGTGCTCGTCCTCGATGTCCGCCGTCAGGTACTCGACCTCTTCGGTCACCCGGCCGTTCCTCACCTTTCGGTAGGGCGTCTCGATGAAGCCGAACTTGTTGATCCGCGCATAGGTCGAAAGCGAGGAGATCAGACCGATGTTCGGGCCTTCCGGCGTTTCGATCGGGCAGATTCGGCCGTAGTGCGTGTGATGGACGTCGCGCACGTCGAATCCCGCGCGCTCGCGGCTCAATCCGCCCGGCCCCAACGCGCTCAGCCGCCGCTTGTGCGTCAGCTCCGACAACGGGTTGGTCTGATCCATGAACTGCGACAGTTGGCTGCGGCCGAAGAAGTCGCGGATTTGCTGCGCCACCGGCTTGGGGTTGATCAGATTGTGCGGCAACAGGTTCTCGAGGTCCACGATCCCCATGCGGTCTCGGGCTGTCTTTTCGAGCTCGGCCAAACCCAGGCGAATCTGGTTCTGGAGCAACTCGCCGACGGAGCGGACGCGCCGGTTTCCGAGGTGGTCAATGTCGTCCACGTCGGCCTGATCGCGGTGCAGTGCGATCAGGTGCTTCATCACGTCCACAATGTCGCGCCCCGTCAGAATCCGCGGCCCTTCGGGCGTCTCGCGCTGGAAGCGGCGATTGATCTTGTAACGTCCGACGGTGCCAAGATCGTAGCGCTTCTGGCTGAAAAAGGTCTCTTCCAACAGCCGCTTGCCGCTCGCAAACGACAGCGGGTTGCCCGGCCGCAGCCGCTTGAAGATCTCGATTACCGCTTCCTCGTATGTCTTGACGCGGTCCTTTTCCAGCGTGGCCAGAAGGACATCGTTGCCTTCATCGGCCACCGAGAGGACCTTGATCTTCTTGATGTGGCAATCGGCGCAACGGCGCAGCAGGCTGGTCGTCACCCGGTCCCAACACTCGGCCAGAATCTCTCCGGTCGAACTGTCGGTGACATCGGCCGCCAGAATCCGTCCGAGGATTTCCTCGTATCCCTCGGCCGTATCGAGCGCCACGGCCTTGATCTTGTGTTCCTTGAGCACCTCGATGGCGCGGCGCGTGACTTTCGCCCCGCGCTCGACCAGCATCTTGCCCAGTTTCGGCTCGATCACGTCCTCGACGAACTCGCTCCCCAGGTGCTTCTCGAGCGAGGTGATCTTGGTCATGCCCTGGCTGAAATCGTCGAGCGCGATCGCGTCGGTCTGGAAGAACTCCGCGGCGATCTGCTCGTCGTTTTCAAATCCGAAAGCCCGCAAGAACGTCGTCGCCGGAATCTTGCGCTTGCGGTCGATCATCACCCACATGACATTGTAGGGGTCAACCTCGAGCTCCACCCACGCGCCGCGATACGGGATGATCCGCGCCCCGTAGGTCGTCCGACCGTTGGGATGAACGCCCGACGAAAACGACACGCCCGGCGACCGGTGCAACTGGCTGACGACCACGCGCTCGGCCCCATTGATGATGAACGTCCCCTGCGGGGTCATCAGGGGAATGTCGCCCAGGTAGATTTCCTGCTCCTTGATGTCGCGCACCTCGGTTTGCCGGGTGGCCTCCTCCGTTTCACGAACGATCAATTGAAGCCTGACCTTCAGCGGCGACGCGTAGGTCATCCCGCGTTCAATGCACTCGCGGATGTCATACTTGGGCATCCCGAAGTCGTATTGCGCAAATTCGAGCGTCGAGGGATTGCTGGGCGCAGCAATGGGGAAGACGCTCCGAAACACCTCCTGGAGACCAAAATTCTGCCGCTGGTCGGCCGGAATCCCATATTGAAGGAATTGCCGGTAGGATTCCTTCTGCGTCTCCAGCAGGTAGGGCATCTCCATCACTTCCGGGATTCGGGCGAAACTGTGTCGCCCGTCTCGGGTGGGCAATTGCGCGAGCTTTGTGCTAGCCATGAATCGCTAACCTCCTCGCCTCGAACCAGGGGCGGAACTTCTTCCCCCCGGCAAACAGAATGGCCACTCGCGCACGAGCCTCGCGCTCGGCGCGATGGGCATACAGACTGTGGAACTTCGGGCAGGCAAACCCCTCACCTTCATTTGCCCTCCCGCCTCGCAATGGCCGCTTACTTGACCTCGACCACCGCTCCTGCGCCCTCGAGCTGTTTCCTGACTTTCTCGGCCTCGGCCTTGGGCACATCGCGCACCACGACGTTGGGGCATCCTTCGACCAGGTCCTTGGCCTCTTTCAGTCCCAGGCCCGTAATAGCGCGGATTTCCTTGATCACTTTGATCTTCTCCGCGCCGAATTCCTTCAAAATCACCTGAAACTCGGTCTGCTCCTCGACGGCCGGCGCTGCGGCAGCAGCGGCGGGAGCGGCGGCGACCGTCATGGCCGCCGAAACGCCGAACTCCTGTTCGATCTTCGATACCAGACTGTTCACTTCCAGGATCGTCCAACTCTTAATCGCCTCTACCACTTGATCTACGGTTATATCCGCCATTTCTTTGGTCTCCTCGATTGAATGGATGTCTCAACTTGCTTTCTTCTCGGCCACGGCCTTGAGCGCCCTGGCCAACTGCGCCACGGGTGCGTTGAGCACCAGAGCCAGTCGCGCGATCGGGCTTTTCAGGCTGCCCGCCAGGCGCGCAAGCAACACTTCGCGCAGCGGGATCTTCGACAACTCGCCCACCGCTTTCGAATCCAACCAGCGCGCGCCGAGAAATCCGCCTTTGATCGCCAGATGCTGGCAGCCTTTCGCAAACTCGCTCACCACCCGCGCCGGCGCCGTCGGCTCTTGCTCGGCAAACGCCACAGCGGTCGGCCCGCGCAGGGTCTCCTCGGGCAGCGGAACCCCCGCCTCGCTCAACGCCCGCTTGGCCAAGCGATTCTTGATGACCAGAAACCGGACGTTGGCTTCCCGGCAGCGCCGACGCAACCGCGTGGCCTCGCCGACCGTCATCCCACGGTAGTCCACAAACACCGTGGCTTTCGACCGGCGGAGTTGCTCGCGGATCTTGCCGACGCTTTCGACTTTCTTCTGTTGAACCATCCACTCACCCCCTTGTTCGCTGGGCGCCTCGTGCGGCATCCCGTTGTCAGGATTGACCGGATTGGACGCAACGAACAGCGGGGAAGACCTCGATCCCCTTGGGTTCGCTCGGCCAAACCTCGGTAGGCGGTCTCGGCGACCTTTACCGCCCGCGGCTTTCACCGTCGCGGGCGACCTACGGTCTTCGGCTTCAAGCCGTCAGAACCGTTTGTTTCCAACCTCGTAGCACGGGCGTCCCGCCCGTGAGAATCATGCTCCCGACCCTGCAAAATCAATCGGGACCGCCGGCCCCATCGTCGAACTCAACGTCACGGATCGCACATAAACGCCTTTGACCGACGCCGGACGCGCCCGAACCAGGGCGTCGAGGAGAACCTGTCCGTTGTCGCGCAGGTTGTCGGCCGTGAAGCTGACTCTGCCGATTCCACAGCTGATGTTGCCCTGGCGATCCACTCGAAACTCCACCTTGCCTTTTTTGATTTCCGCAATCGCCTGAGCCACTTCGAACGTCACCGTGCCGGACTTGGGGTTGGGCATCAGGCCGCGCGGTCCGAGGATCTTGCCCAGTTTGCCGACGTCGCGCATCATGTCGGGCGTGGCGATGGCCGCGTCAAAATCCACCCAGCCGCCCTGGACTTTCGCAATCAATTCATCGGCGCCGACGTAGTCCGCTCCCGCTTCCTCGGCCTCGCGGCTTCGCTCCCCCCGAACGAAAACCAGCACCTTCTTCGTTTTGCCGGTTCCGTGGGGGAACGACACGGTTCCGCGAACCTGCTGATCGGCATGGCGCGGATCCACGTTGAGCCGAACCGACAGGTCCACGTTCTCGTCAAACTTGGCAAAGCTACACTCCTTGACCAGACGAGAGGCTTCTTCGAGGGAGTACTTGCGACCTTGCTCGATCTTGGCTTTGGCGTTGAGAAACTTCTTGCCGTGTTTCACGTCGTCCTCCTTGTGGTGCAGACGACCGGCCGTGGGACTGGTTGGCAACCTGTCCCACCACGGTCTCCCACACGTTGTAGAACCCCGCCGCCACAAAGCTCAGGCGGGCGAGATTAATCAATGACTTGAACCCCCATGGAACGAGCCGTCCCGGCGACCATGCGGCATGCCGATTCGATCGAGGTGGTATTCAGGTCGGGCAACTTGGTCCTTGCGATCTCTTCCATCTGCGCCCGCGTGATCTGCCCCACTTTTTCCTTGTTCGGCGTGCCGGAACCTTTGGCCAGACCCACCGCCTTCTTGATCAACACGGCCGTCGGCGGCGTCTTGATCTCGAACGTAAACGACCGATCCGAATAGATGGTCACAATGGCCGGTACGACCAGACCCGCCTGATCTTTGGTCTTCGCATTATACGCCTTGCAGAATTCCATGATGTTGATGCCGTGTTGGCCCAGAGCCGGGCCAATCGGCGGGGCCGGCGTTGCCTGTCCCGCCGCACACTGAACCTTGACGATCGCCAAAACCTTCTTCGCCATGCCACGACCTCCGCTGCGGCGGTTCAGACCGCCTCGACCTGGAGAACCTCGAGTTCGACTGATGTCGGCCGGCCAAAAATCGAAACCATGACCTTCAGTTTGCTCTTCTCTTCATCAATCTCGTTGACTTCGCCCACGAAGTTCGTAAACGGCCCCTCGATCACTTTGACCTGCTCGCCCACCCGGTAGCGAATCTGCGGCTTGGGTTTCTCGCTCTTCTCCTGGACGATATTCAGGATGTGATTGATCTCCGATTCGTCGAGGGGAGTGGGATGGGTGCCGTCGGGAAGGAAACCCGAAACGCCGGGGATCTTCGTGATCAGGTTCATCAACTCTTCGGCCGACTCCATTTCGACCAACACATAGCCCGGATAGAGGTTCCGCTGGGTCTGGCGCTTCTTGCCGCCCTTGATTTCCACGAACGTTTCGGCGGGGATCAGCACCTGACGCAGCTGATCGCGGAATCCCTCGAGGGTGGCCCGATGCTCGATGTTGTCCTTCACCCTTTTCTCAAACCCCGAGTATGTCTGGACCGCATACCATTTTGGCGCCATTGGAATCTCACTTCCGTTCGGGTGTCACAGGTGTCATGGCGGAGTCGAATCAACTCATGGTGAGCGACAGGATCAGGTCGAGAACGCTCGACAGGAGCCGGTCCTCGATCCCGATGGCGATGGTGAGGACGACTGTGCTCACCAGAACGACGAACGTCGCTCCGTAAACCTCTTGTTTGCTGGGCCAGACGACCTTCTGCATCTCCACGCGGACTTCTTTGAGGAAGATCGTGGCCTTCTCGTACCAGCGCATGAGAGTCTGACGTGTGTAGTACGCCGCCGCACCCAGGGCGGCCACGATGATGAGGGGAATCAGGATTCGCATGTTCTTAGGAAGACCCTCGCTCGTTCAAGATCATCTACTGGCAGACCAGGAGGGACTCGAACCCCCAACCCTCGGATTTGGAGACCGATGCTCTACCACTTGAGCTACTGGTCTGCATTCGCGACGATTGGACAAACAAAAAAGCCCTGGGTCCGGCCCTTCGCGCCCAGAACTTTCAGAAGAAACCTCTTTCCTACCTCTACCTACCATCTAGACCGTTGAAGGTAGCCGCGCGGTTCGCCGACTGTCAAGCCCAAACTGCGCCCCCAAACAAACTTTTTCGCCCCGATCGCGTCCACTGGTGTGGGGATAAGTCGTTTGCTTTCAGTGGTGTGGCGGATATGGCCGATTGACGCTTTTCAGGCCGATCCGTGAAGCATGGGTGGAGCCCACGACCAGAATCGAACTGGTGACCTCATGCTTACCATGCATGTGCTCTGCCGACTGAGCTACGTGGGCTTTGGCCGCCGCTCCCGTCGCACGAACTCGATACTTCGTCTGGCGTTCGTCGGCCCAACTGTCAAGCCAATTATTCCGCGCGATGTCCCTCAAAACCGCTTGACCTGTCCGGCCCGACCAATCCAGCATCCTGCACGATGAGTCTAATCTATCGTCGGTACGTGGAATCAAACAATCGCGGAAAGGGGACAAGCCCGATGGAAAGGATTCGCAGGTACTCGTCCGTGGTCTTCGGCGCCGTGTTGCTGGCCGGCAGTGGAGTGTGGGCTCAGTTTCCGCCCGACTTCATGCGTCAGGGCAAAGGTGGTTTCGGAGGTCCTGAGAACCAGTCCATGGAGTTCATTCAATCGTTCGACGCCAACGGCGACGGCCAGATTGACAAGGCCGAGTTCCTCAAGGCCGCAACGGCCATCTTCGATCTCATGGACCTGTCGGCCGACGGCAAGATAGACGCCGAAGAGGCCCGCCGCGATCCGGCCGCCTCTTACGGCAATCAGTCGCGGTGGGCCGGAATGGTGATTGACCGGTACGACCTGGACGACGACGGCAAGCTCTCGTCCGATGAAGCGCCGTTTGGCGCGATTGCCTTCGCCCGAGGCGACACCAACAAGGACGTCCGGCTGGAGCGGCGCGAGTTGACGCAGATGGCCTTCGAGAACGCGATGCTGTCCGAGGGGCTGCGGATGGCGGACAGTACGATGCGGATCGCACAATCATTTCTCAAGAAGTACGACAAGAGCCGCGACGGCAAGATCACGGCCGACGAATTCGAGTGGGGCCCTGATTCCTTCGCTCAATACGACCGCAACGGCGACAAGGTTCTGGAGCTGGATGAGATCGGGCGCATTCCGCCGCTGCCGCGCAGTCCCAGGGCCCAGGCCAAGGATTTCCTCAAGCAGCGCGACAAAGACACCAATGGGCAGCTGACCCTGGAGGAGTCGGCGTTGCCGGCGGATGCCTTTCATTCGATGGATCTAAACGCCGACGGGCTGTTGACGCTGGATGAGGTCACGTCGGCCTCCCTCCAGCAGCCCCAGTTCAAAGGCAGACGCGAGGGACGGCTCGATGTCCAGCCTGGTGCGCCGCTGGGGAAAGGCAATCGGCAGGGCGCCGACCCAATGGCCCCGCCGCTGCCCAGGGGCGGCCAGGGTCCCGGCGCACCCGTTCCGCCGCCGGTGGCGAAACCGGTTGCGCCGTAAGAGAGCCGGGATTGGCCGGAAGTTGCGCCGGTCGAAGGGGGGACACCTCAATCCGTCCCGCTTCGACCTCTCGCGGACCGAAGGGGGGATTGGTCTGTGCGGTTTTCTGATTTCTCAAGCGCCAGAAGCCACAGGAGTGTCAACACGTCCTTTGCCGCTCTTCTGGTCGCGACGATATTCCTGACTTCATGCCGTTACGTCAGTTTCTCGCCGGCCACGTCGGCGGGCGGCTTGGTAATCCCAACAACGATTCTTCCCGAGCGGCTGTCGGGCGGGCTTGCGCTCGCCGGCGCGCCGGAGCGATATGGCCCTCTGGACCTGTGGAAGAAGATAGACGGCGCCGCCGATCTGTTTGTCTCCTATGGTTTCCGCGAACTGCTGATCGCGGGTTTCTCCCGCGCGGGCGCCAAATTGTCCGAGATCGAGGTCTCGCTCTACGAGATGGGCAGCGACTTGAACGCGATGGGGGTCTATTTGCAGGAAAGGTCGGAGGGCGGCGACCCGGCGGGCGTCGGCTGGGAAGGTTACCGAAGCGGTGTGGGCTTGTATTTCCACAAAGGCCCGTACTATGTGAAGATTGTGGATTTGAGCAAAGAGGGCACGCTTGGCGCTCAGGTCGGCGAAGTGGCTCGGCGAATTGACGGGGCGATCCAGGTGCCTCGACAGACCATCGCCAAGATGACGGTTTTTCCGCCCGATGGGCTGATCGCCGGTTCGATCCTTTACGTTCATCGCGACGCGATGGGCCACGGGTTCTTGCAGAGAGTGTTTCAGGCCAACTACACCGTCGCAGGAAAAACGGCGACCTTGTTCTATTGTCGCCAGAAGGACGCCGATCAACTCCTCGTCAAGTATCGCGACTATGGGAAGGAATTCGGCAAGATCGAGCGCGAATGGAAGGACGACGACTTGAGCCTGTTGGCGGTGCAGGCATTCAGTAACCCGGAGTTGGTTTTCGCTCGCGGCGATGTGTTTGGCGGGATTGTCGGCTGCCCCGACCAGGCGGCCGCGCTGAGACTGATTCGTGCTCTGCTTGAGAACATCGCCCGCGAACTTGGCCCGCACCGCTCTCCGTGAATTGTAGCCGCCGACGCAAGAAGGCGGACAGATCAGAGTCCGAAAGCGTCCGCCTTCTTACGTCGGCGGCTACCCACTGTCGGGGATTCCTTATGATTGGTGAGAAATTCAGATTCGGTAGCGGCAAAGGAGAGTTCTTCTGTGGAGTCAATGGATCGTCGTCGTTTTGTCGCGGCTCTCTCGGGTGGTCTGGCGGGAGTCGCGTTGACTGCTTCCGCTGGAGAAACCCCAACAAACGCCAAGATTCCCCGCATCGTTCTGGGCCGCACCAAGATTGAGGTCTCGCGGATTGCGCTGGGAACGGTTTCGCCGCCGACCGCTGCCGTGCTGGCCTACTGCATCGCGCAGGGACTGGACTTCATTGACACCGCGCCCAACTACTCCAACGGCAAGGCGGAGGAAGCCGTCGGGCAGCGGTTCCGCGAACTTGGACTCGACCGCAACAAGTTCATTCTGGTCTCCAAGACCAAGGAGCGGGACGTTTCCAAGTGGCCCACGGTGGTCGCCGAAAGGTGCAAGCGACTCGGCACCGACCGGCTCGACCTTTTCTATGCGCACTCGTTGGGCGGATGGGGCGGCCGGCCGGGACAACCGCTCGAGGACTCGCCGACCTGGTTGCTCAAGCCCGAAGTGGCGCGCGCCGTGGCCGAGCTCAAAAAAAGCGGCCTCATTCGCGCGTTCGGCTACTCGTGCCACGTCACGCTGCCGGAGTTTGTCAACCCGCTGATCCGCGAATCGGCCAAGGGCGAACACGTGGACGCCCTCATGGTCCGCTACAACTTTCGCGAGCTGGGCAACCGCGAACTGGCGGAGTCGCTGGAGATCGCCCACAAGGCCGGGCAGGCGGTCATCGCCATGAAGACGCAGGCCGGCGCCAAGGATTCGCCCGACCAGGTCAAGCCCTATCTCGAAGGCGGTTTCAACCCCTGGCAGGCCGCGATTCGTTGGGCCGTCGGTAATCCAAACGTCCATGCGGTGTGCTCGAATATGACGACGCTCGAAATGGCGCGAGACAATCTGGCGGCGATCAAGCAGCCGCGCCTGTCGGCGCAGGAACTCCGCCATCTCCTGCTCCATGCGCGGGCCACCGCCGACAGCGCTTGCCGGATGTGCGCCCGGTGTCTCCCCGTCTGCCCGCGCGGTCTGGCGATCCCCGAAATCCTCCGCGCCACCATGTATCAGGATGACTACGGCGACCGGCCGATGGCGCAACAGACGTATCGCGCGATCCCGGCTCAATGGCGAGCCGAGGGGTGCGGCGAGTGCGGGGCCTGCGAACGTGTCTGCCCCAACGGCCTGACTATCCGTCGCCATCTCGCAAGAGCACGCCTGGTCTTTGAGCCAGCGTGAGAATCCTTGGAAGGAAATGGTAGTATGGGTCTCAGAAAGAAGACACTGGCCCGACGACAATTTGTCGAACAGGTCTCCAAGGGATTGCTCGTCGCCGGCGGAGCGCTCTCAACGAATCAGACCCATCTCCCCCGAGCCGCTGGACCGGCCGCTGCTCCGCCACAAGCCAACGCTGACGCGGAGACAGGAACGATGCCTACCGTCGTGCTTGGACGAACGGGCCTGCGCGTCTCGAAGATCGCGTTGGGCACGTCCCCGCCCGCCACGCGGCCGGTCCTCGCCTATTGTGTCGAGCAGGGCGTGAACTACATGGATTCGGCGGTTGCCTATGCCAACGGGCAGGCGGAGAGCGCCATTGGCATCCTGTTCAAGGAACTCGCACTTGACCGGCAGAAGTTTTGTCTTTCGACAAAGTCCTACGACCGCGATCCCTCGAAGTGGCCGGCCTATGTTGCCGAATCGCTGAAGCGCCTCCGAACCGATTATGTTGACCTCTTCTTCGTTCACGATCTCGGTATTCACACCAAACAGGACAGCGACCAGGACCCGACCTGGATCAGCCGGCGCGACGTCGTGGAGGGTGCGAAGGCGCTGAAGAAGAGCGGGCGGATTCGACACTTTGGGTTTTCGGTCCATCATCGCCGCCCCACGCACACCTTTGGGTTGCTGCGCGAAGCCGCCAAGAGCGAGGTTGTGGACGTGCTCATGCTCCAATACAACTTTCGCGACGAGAAGAACGAGCCGCTTCGCGAGGCCTTGGCCGCTGTTCGTACCGCTCGGATCGGCGTCATCGCCTGCAAACCGCAAGGCACCAACGCCCCGATTCCCGATCACCTCAAGGCCTACCTGTCGGAGGGCTTCAACCGCTGGCAGGCCGCGATCCGGTGGCTGGCCAATGACTCGTTGGTGGACGTGGTTTGCTCGAACATGCTGAACCTCGAACAAGCCAAGCAGAACATTGCGGCCGTCAAAACGCCGGCGCTTCGGGCCGACGATCTCCATGCGCTTCGGACGTATGCACTGGCGACGTCGAGTCTATGTTGCCACCAATGCGGGCGCTGTCTCGAAGTCTGCCCGCAGCAACTGGACATTCCCCGGATCATGCGCGCAAGGATGTACTATGCGAACTATGGCCTGCCCGATTTGGGCCGCGAGACCTACGCCTCGATTCCGGCAGGAGAGCGGGCCGGCCAGTGCCTCTGCGACGGCGCTTGCGAAGGGGTGTGTCCCTACGGCCTGGCGATTCGCAAGCACATCGCCCAGGCCGCCGGGCTGTTTGGGGCCGTGGCATAGCCGGTTGCCTGGTCAATGAGACTTGGTCTTTGAACTCAAATCCTATCTTTTCGTTTCGAGGCGGAGTCATCTATCGTGGGCAGAGGCAAACATGTTTCGTCTATTTCACTATCTCGCCGTGGGGAGGACTTCTCCATGAACCGGCAATGCAGAAAGACCCTTGTGGTGGCTGTGAGTTTCACGTTGTTGACCTTGGCGTTGGCTTGCGTGCTCTCGCCGATCTCGTGGTCGCCCGACGGACGGTGGATTGCGTTGACCTGCTGGAGAGAGGAGAAAAAGGGCGATCAGGAGCAGAACTATAGCGAACTGTGGCTGGTCTCGCCGAGGCCGATTGAGCGGCGACGCCTGTTTGTCACCCCGGGCACGATGCTCGGCGGTCCGACCTGGTCGCCCGACGGCAAGGGCATTTATGTCGTGGACCTTCCCAGCGAGAAGACGTCCGGCCCGGCAGTTTTGCGCTTTGTTCCCCTCGACGGGCAGCAGCGCGCCGTTGTCAGCTCGCCGGTCAAAGAGGAGGCGGGCGGCGCGGCCCTGGCGGCGCCGGCCATTTCGCCCGACGGCAAGAAGATCGCTTTCATTCGCGACAAGGCGAACGTGGTCGTTGCGACGATCGAAGGCCGCATCGAGCGCGTGATCGAAGGCGGGGAGCCGGGAACGGTCGCGTGGGCGCCCGACGGACGGTGGCTGGCCGTAGTCAGCGGCGGCGATCAGAACCTTGCGATCCAGTTCTTCGACACGCAATCGAGCGAGAGCCTCATTCTCGACATGCGCTATCGCTCGCTGGCCTGGCTGCCCGACGGCAAACGCTACGTGGCTTTGAAGGGGCAATCGGGCGATACGAAGCAAAAGCCCTCGATCGCGGTCTTGGAGGGAATCGCCACGCGACGCGAGGCGGCGAGTCTCGACCTCGACGTGAAAGTCGCCGGGCCTTTGGTCCCTTCGCGCAAAGGCGATGCGGTCTTCTTCGCCCGCGAAGAGGAAGGCGACCAATCGCCGGGAATCTGTAAACTCGACCTGGGCAACGGCAAGTTGCAGACGATCTACGAGACGCCGGGGCCGGTGGTCGCCTGGTCGGTCTCTCCCGACGGACGGTCGCTGGCCTTCCGCGAATCGGCCATCGGCAAGGACTCGGGCGGCGATTCGTTCGTGGGCGTTCTGGATCTGACCACGACGACCGAACCGATTTACCTCGCCGTTGACGACAAACAATGGGCGGCGGCGATCAAGGGCTATACCGATGAATTGAAGAAGGCCGAAGCGGGCAAGATGACACTCAAGGAAGAGAAGGCCGCCGGTTTGGCGATCACGCAGGCGGAGCGCTTTCTGGCGGCGTTTCGGCGGGACTTCCCCAACAGCCCTCTGCTGGCCGAAGCGACAGCGGCGGTCAAGCAAGCCCGCGCCGCGCTCAAGGAGGCGGGAGTTTCGCTCAGTCCCGGGGGAGGGACCACTCGCTGGTAGGCTTTCCCGAATTGTGGCCTCGCGGCTAGCCAATCGCAATTCCACGATAACGTGCTGTCCGGCAATGGGGCGCTCTGTCGGCGGGAGTACACAGACCCGACAGAACGCATGGGATAAGATATTGTAAATCAAGTATCTATACCAGGAACCTCAGCTCTGCCGAATCCGTGAAATCCATGTGGGCAGATTGTGCTTTTTGGCACATAAGCTGCACAAGAGGGGCGGGGGAAGGATTCTTGCGGTGGGTGACTATGCCTGAAGCGAAAACACAAGAACTGGGCCGGATTCTGGTAGCCCGCAACGAACTTGATCCCGACGACCTTGAGCGCGCCCTCCGCGAGCACTATCAGACGGGCGAGCGGATCGGCCAAATCCTCATCAAGATGGGGCTGGCCAGCGAGGAGACCATCCAGCGCGCCCTTGCTCAGCAACTCTCGATCCAATACATTCGCCTCAGCGACATAGACATTCCGCGCGACGTCCTGGCGCGCGTTCCCGCCAAGATCGTCACCCACTACCACCTGATCCCGGTGGGCCGCAGCGACGGCACGCTTCGGGTGGCGGTCTCCGACCCGCTCGACATGCACACGTTGGACGACCTGCGGTTGGTTCTGGGAACCGACGTCGAGCCGGTGATCAGCACGGCCGACGAGATCGAAAAGGCGATCAAGCGTTACTACGGCATCGGCGCCGAAACGGTCGAGGGGATGCTCAACGGGGGGCAAACCGAAAGCATCGAGCTGGATCGAGCCAGCGACGTGACCGACCTCGAGGACACCGCCGAGGACGCCTCGATCATCCGGTTCGTCAACCAGGTCATGACCGAGGCGTTGGCCAGCCGCGCCACCGACATCCACGTCGAGCCGATGGAGCACGAGCTGCGGATTCGCTACCGCATTGACGGCATGCTCTACGAGGCGGCGGTTCCGCCCAACCTCAAGCGATTCCAGTCGGCCATCATCTCGCGCCTCAAGATCATGGCCGACATGAACATCGCGGAACGCCGTCTGCCCCAGGACGGCAAGATCAAGCTCAAACTGGGCGAGCACGACTATGACTTGCGCGTTTCGTCCATGCCCACGCCTTACGGCGAGAGCATCGGAATCCGCATTCTGTATCGGGAAGCGGAATTGATCAACCTCGAACGGCTGGGGCTGGATGAGTTCAATCTCGGCATCCTCCGCAAGATGATCACGCGCCCCTATGGGATCATCCTGAACACCGGCCCGACCGGAAGCGGCAAGTCCACGACCCTGTACGCCGCGCTCAGCGAAATCAACAAGGTGGACTGCAAGATCATCAGCATCGAAGACCCAATCGAATACCGGATTGCCGGGGTGACGCAGGTGCAGGTCAACCCGGTCATCGAGCTGACGTTCGCGCGCATTCTGCGCAACGTGCTGCGCCATGACCCCGACGTGATCATGGTCGGCGAAATCCGCGACACCGAGACGGCCGAGATCACGATTCGAACGGCGCTGACCGGCCACCTGGTGTTTTCAACGCTGCACACCAACGACGCCTGCGGCGCGGTGACGCGGCTGCTGGACATGGGCATCGAGCCGTTCCTGATCGCTTCGTCGTGCATCGGGTTTCTGGCGCAACGCCTGGTGCGCCTGTTGTGCCCGCTGTGCAAGGTGGCGGCGACGATTCCCGAAGAGATTCTTCAGCATCTGCACATTGCGCCGAGCGCGCTCGACGGGGCCTCGATCTTCCGCGAGGTCGGGTGCGAGAAGTGCCGCTACACGGGTTTCCACGGGCGCACGGCGATCTACGAGATTGTCCAGGTCAACGAAAGCCTCAAGCGGATGATCGTGGATCGGACGGCGGCCAACGTGTTGCGGCGCGACGCGATCCGCTACGAGATGCGGCCGATCCGCGAGGACGGCTGGCTCAAGATCAAGAGGGGAATCACCACTCTCAACGAAGTGCTGCGCGTGACGATGGAAGAAGAGTTCGACGTGAAAGCGGATTGAGGAAAGCAAGGCAAAAGGAAAAAGTGAAAAGGAAAAAGTCCGGGCCTCGCCTTCTGACTGTTGTATCTCCATCTGAAACGTCGAGCGGAGCGCAGGCAGGCATGATGGAAGGTGTTTCGACAATGAATTCGGCGCCCACTGTTCTTGGTGTCCTTGTCTCGCGGCGGCCATCTTGCCATGGGTTGTCTCGCCCGTATCCCCTTTTGCCTTTTTCCTCTTAACTTCTTCCTTTTCGAGCAGCGAGCATGCCGACGTTTGCCTATCGAGCCAAAGACCAAAAGGGCGAAACCATCAGCGGAACGATGGACGCCGAGGGGCCTCACGCCGTCGCCGCCCGGCTCCAGACCATGGGCTATTTCCCGCTTCAGATTCGCGACGAGGTCAAGCGGCGGCAAAGCCTCGGCGGGCTGGTTCAGAGCTTCAGACGCCAGCGCATCCGAACGCCCGATCTGACGACGTTCAACCGCCAGTTGGCCGACCTGATCGGGGCCGGGGTGACGCTGGTCAAGGCGCTGACCATTATCGTGAGCCAGACGTCGAGCGAAGCGATGCGCGAGATCGTCAACCAGATCAGCGCCGACGTTCAGGGGGGCGATACGCTGGCCCAGTCGCTGTCGAAGCACCCGCGCGCGTTCTCGAAGATTTACGTGGCCATGGTGCGGGCGGGCGAGACCGGCGGCATGCTCGAGGGCGTGCTGGCCCGTCTGGCCGATTTCGCCGAGGCCGAAGAAGAACTCAAGGGCCGCGTCAAGGCCATGTTGATCTATCCGTGCATCATGGTCACCGTGGGCATTGTTGCGGTGACCATCCTGATGACGGTGGTCATGCCCAAGATCACGGGCATTTATAAAGATATGAACCAGGCGCTGCCCGGCGTCACGCAGACGTTGATCACGATCAGCGGTTTTCTGGGCCGTTTCTGGTGGATCGTTCTTGGCGGTGTGGTCTTGCTGGCGGCGGCGCTCTGGAGGTTTGTGCACACCACCGAGGGCAAGACGCTTTTCGATACGTGGGTGCTTCAGGTTCCGGTTCTGGGGACGGTGGTGCAGAAGCGCGAGATCGCGCGTTTTGCGCGCACGTTTGGTGCTCTGCTGCGCAACGGCGTTTCGATCCTGCCCGCCCTCGAAATCGTGATCGAGGTGATGACCAACAACATTGTGCGGCGCGAGGTGGCCCAGATTCCGCAGAATATCAGTCAGGGCGCGGGCGTGGCCAATCCGCTTCGCAACAGCAAGGTGTTTCCGCCCGTGGTGGTCAACATGATCGCCATTGGCGAAGAGACCGGCCGGCTGGCCGACGTGCTCAGCCGCGTGGCCCAATCCTACGAGATCGAGGTGGACCGCTCGGTCCGGTCGCTGGTTTCGCTGATCGAACCGTTGATCATTCTCTCGCTGGGACTGGTTGTTGGGTTTATCGTCATTGCCATGCTGCTGCCGATCTTCTCGCTCGATCCGAGCACCCAGAGCGGGTGAGAAAGGCAATGATGAATGATGAACGCTGAATGATGAACGCTGAATGATGAACGCTGAATGATGAATGATGCGTATGTGGAAAGCCAGACGCGGCAGCCGAGCGATGACGCTGCTGGAGATCACCATCGTCCTGCTGATCATCTCGGTCATGCTGGCCGTGACGCTGCCGCGGTTCGGACCGCTGCGGCTGAAGGCGGAGTTGCGGACCTCGACGCGCAATCTCGCCACGCTCATCCGGTATGGGCGGGCGGCGGCCATCTACGGTCGCCGGGTGGTCAAACTGCGCATAGACGTTCAACATCGGCGCTATCGGCTGGACCTGATGACCGACTCGATTCCCGCCGGCAAACGCGACGAGGACAAGCTGGAGAGGGTCGAGGCGATTCGCGATCTGCCCGACAAGGTGTACTTCGAGCGCATTGTTCTGTATGAAGAGCCGGAGAAGGCAGGGGAGGGCATCGTGGTGCTGAACTTTACGCCGCGTGGGAACGTGACCCCCGCCACGATTGTCCTGTCGGACGTGAAGGGGCGGCGGATGACCGTGGACATTTTCGGAACGACCGGCGCGGTCGAGGTTTATCAGGGCGCTCCCGCGGAAATCGGGGGCGACCGGGAGAAGTCGTCGTGAAAGGCGAAGTGCCACATACTCAGGGGAGCCGGATGCGGTTGAGACGCAGCGCCTCTTTCTCGTCGTTGCGAGGAGCCGTTTTGTGGCGACGAAGCAATCTCAGCCCGGGCGCGAAGGAAGAACGGGATTGCTTCGTCGCCACAGAACGGCTCCTCGCAATGACGGGTGGGATGCTGTGTCAACAGCATTACGCTCTCCTCAGTAGGACAAGGACACGTTGCGCCTTCGTTTTGCTCGAAATCCTGATCGCCATCGTGCTGCTGGGGATTGCGCTGGCCTCGGTCTTGCAGTGCTTCACCAACGGGCTGAAGTCGGTCAGTTACGACCGCAAGATAACGCAGGCGGTGTTGCTCGCGCAGGGGTTGATCGAGGATTTCGAGGTCGAAGCGCCGGAAGAGGACAAGGTGGAGGGGAACTTCGGGACCGAGTTTCCGGAGTTCAGCTATACGGCGGAGTTCAAACAGGTCGCGATCAAGTATCGCGACATCACCGCCACGATGTTCAAGAAAGAGATGGAACCGATGCGGAAGGTCGCCGTCCGCATTTACTATCATCCGGCGAACGGGACGAAGACGGTGCGTTTGCTGGATTTCGAGACGTGTCTGACGGAGATCGAGAAATATGCGCCGGGTACGAAAAACCTCAATGGGCTTTTCTGAATCGAGCCGCTGCGACCGTTGGACCGCGCCGGACGTCGCCGCGATGCGTCGCGCGTTCACGCTGCTGGAAGTCATGATCTCCGTGACGATCTTCGGCATTATCTCGATGGCCGTCTATAGCACGTTTCGCGTCGGGCTGAAGTCCTACGAAGCGGGGCGCGAGCAGATGATGGTGACGCAGAGCGCGCGGACGGCGTTGGACATCCTGAGCCGCGACCTGCGGGGTCTGCACTATCAGCCGCCGGGCGCGTACAATCGCAACCTGATCGGCCAGATGCAGATGCGCGCCATGAGACTGCTGCAAATGCCCCAGGTGGGCGGGCGCGACCGCAACGAGGAGGATGAAGAGAGACTGCTTCCCGGGATTCCCATTGATTTGACTATCGTCGGCGAAGACCATGGCGAGGGCGATGCGCTGAGTTTTGCCACCTATCAGGCCCATTGGGGAACCGCCGCGATTGAGCCGTGGGCGCTGGCGCGAGTGAAGTATTTCGTGCAGGACGGCAATCTGTTTCGCGTCGAGGGGCCGATTGCGGTCGAGAAAGTGCCGAGCTTTCAGACGCAACTGATGTCGCTGCTGCCAGCCACGCCCGCCAACCTGGGACGCCGCGAGGAGCCGGCTCCGCCGCCCCCGCCCGAGGACGTGGAACATTATCTCGCCGATGCCCCGCGCGAAGCCATCGCCCGCGGCGTCAAGTCGTTTGATTTACAGTACGGCTTCTGGACAGGCGGGGAGTGGTATGAAGCGCCGGATTGGTGCGCGCACGAACGCCGCTATCGCAATCCGCCTTACGAGATTGATCCGAAGAATCCCTACGCCCAGATAATGATGAACCGCAATCTGTCGCGTCCGACCGACGACGTCCCCGCCTACATCATCGTAACGCTGGCCTTGGGCTATGGGAAAGACAACGCGCGAACGCAGGTCTATCGGTCGCGCATCCGGCTGCTGACTTCCTCGGAGACGTACGAGCCGTTTGTGGACCCGAATCTGGTGACGCTGACGGGAGTGCCGCGGGCGCTTCGGCCAAGGTCCACCCAGGTTCCTCCGGAGCTGATCCCACGATAAGGGAAAGATGCAAGGATGAAGGCGGAAGGATGAAGGATGAAGTGCGAAGGATGAACCCAGGGTCTGCCATGCGGACAGGCGGTCGGGCCAGGCGGGCGGCGATCCTCGTCCTGACGTTGTGGATCGTCGTGGTGCTGGGTCTGATTTCGGCCTCGATGCTCGAGGAGGTTTATCTCGAGCTGAAGCTGGCCCGCTTCCAGCGCGACGATTTCGAAGCGATGGCGCTGGCGCGCGCCGGTCTGGCCCGAGCGGTCGCCGATCTGCGCAACGACCTGATGATGGATCAGGCATTGGGCCAGAACTACGATGCGTTGACCGACGTGTGGGCCCGCCAGGACGCGGACAAGGTTGGCCGCGACAACGAAGGCGTTCCGATGGGGCATGGCGCCTATTGGGTTTGGGTGGATGACGAAGCGAGCAAGTTCAACCTGAATATGGTCAATCCCCTTCTGCTCAAGGCGGCCCTCTATGAGATGGGCGTCGAAGAGACCGAAGTCCAGAGAGTGGCGGCGGCGATCCTGGACTATCTCGATCCCGACGACGTGGCCCAACCGCCCGGCGTCGGCACGGAGGACGAATACTACTCGGCGCAGACGGCCAAGCAGTCGCGCACGCGCTGGAAGCCCGGCCAGACGCTCCTCTATCGCTGCAAGAACGACCGATTTTCGAGCGTGGACGAGCTGCTTTCGGTCTATGGCGTTACGCGGTCGCTTTTTTATGGTCTGGAAAACGATGAGGATGACCCCCGCAGTCCGATCGAGCGACTGAAAGGTCGGTCCGAACGCGCCCGAACGCGCGAGGAGCGCGACGAACGCGTGGGTCTGCGCGACATTTTTTCCACGTATTCGCCCGGTCCGATCAACATCAACACGGCCGATCCGGCCATTCTTCGCATTTTGTTTCGGGCCGCTTCCAGCGATCCGAAAACGCCGAACCCGGCGGTGGAGAAGCTGCTGGCGATGCGCCGTTCGGCCGGCAAGGCGGGCAAGACCGGCGCCGAGAAGCCGTTGCGCGACATCGCCGAGGTGATGGGGGCGGCCGGAGTGCCCATGGACGTCGTGGCCCGGCTCATGACCGTTGCGCCGTTGACAGTCTTCTCGAATCAGTATCACATCTGGGCGTTGGGCGAAGTCAAGGGGACGAAACACTTGATTTCCGCCAGCGTGGTACGCAGTCCGGAGACCTGTGATCCGAATCATCTGGGTCCGCTTTTCGAGCAGGGGCTCGTTCACAAGCGTTTGATCGAGTCATTTCGCCGACGGCATCGCGACGCGCGCGAGCCGATCGTGCAAACAACCGTTCGGGTGGTGCAATGGCAAGAGCTCTAACCTTCAAGATTCACGCGCGACGAGCGGCGCGGGCGGCGGTGGAGTTTTTCGACCGCGGCGCGAGGATTGCGATCCTCACCCGCCACAAAGGCCGGTTTGTCGTCAGCGACCTGGTGGACGTGGAGTTTCCGCCGGTCAGCGAGGGGCAAACGCAGACCCCGGCGGTCAAGGCAGCCGCCGTGCGCGAAGCGTTGCGGTCGCGCGGCTGGCGGTTGCGCGAGATCGCGCTGGTTCTGCCCAAGAACCTGGTCACCATGCGCCTGGTGATGTTGCCTTCGATCCACGACGCCGAGCTGGTCGAGATGGCCCGGTTCGAGGCGCAAAAGCACATTCCGTTCAACGTCGAGCGCCACGTGATCGCCCACACGGTTCTGCGCAAGGAAGGCGTCGAGGGAAGTCGCACGCTGATCGTGGCGGTGGACCGCGCCGCGTTCGAAGAGCCGTTGGCGATCTGCCGCGAAGCCCGATTCGACGCGACCACGGCGTGCGTCTCGTCGCTGGCGCTGGTCGAGGCGTTGCTTCTCGATCCTCCGGCGGGCCACGCCGAGCAAACGTTTGCCCTCGTCAATCTGGGTTGGTCCACGGTGGACATTACGATCATTTCCGGCGGGATTGTGCGCTTCACGCGAAGCGGCACCATCGGCTTGGAGCGGATCGCTGTGTTTCTGCGCGAGGTCATCGGTCCGAAAGCGGCGGTGACCGGCGAGACGCTGGCGGGGCTGGACGCCTTGGATCCGCGATCGTTTTTCGAGAAGCGCGGCCGCCCGGTTCGTCGCCGCGCCGTCCATACGGTGGACGATTTCGAGGCGGACGAAGCCGACGAAGGGCCTCGCAAAGGCGGCGTGGCGGTTGCCGCCGGCGGCGAGGCCGTTGCCGAACCGGCCGCTTCCGCGCTGACCGGCCCGGCCGGCGAGATTGACAAATGGCTGGGGCGGCTCGTTCAGGAGATTCACCGCACGCACACCTTTGCCGTCCGCGAGTTCGAATGTCCGGAACTCGAGACGGTCTATCTGGCCGGCATCGGTTCCTACATTGTGAACATGGGCGAGTATTTGCAGAAGAACCTGACCTGCCCTGTGGTGTTGATTCCGCCGCCGGCCTCGCTGGATTTTGCCGCTCCGAAAGGACGCGATCTGCGCGGGGTCTGGCGCGAGTATGCGATTACGATCGGCGCCGTGGCCGGCAGCTCGCTGCCCCCGGTCAGTCTGTTGCCGCCCGAATACACCGAGACGTTGCTGGTGCGCAAACGAAAGCGGGCGCTGGCGATCATGGCCACGCTGGCGTTTTTGTTGTGCGCGCTCGCCGCCGGCTATGGGGTCCGTTGGGTTCGCGACCAGCGCCACCAGGTTGAGTTTTACCGGGCGCACAACGAGAATCTGTCGCCGCGGGTCACGAACCTCAACAACCGCGAGCGCCACTATCGCATCATCCGCGAAATCGTCGAGGATCCTCGCTCGGCCGGCGCGATTCTGGAAATGCTCAGCCGCCTCGACCTGGTGCGGCAGCGGAAGATCACGCTGCTGGACTATCGCTACATCAAGGGCGACAAGGTCCAGCTCGAGGGCCACGCGTTGAGCTACGCCGACCTCGACCGTTTTGCCGCCGAGCTGGAGAAGTTCGGCTTGGACGACGGCGCGACGACGGGAACGGCCGCGCAGAAGAACCGCACGTTCGACCTGGTCCAGCAGAAGTCGCGCCCGACCGTGCCGTTGCCGGGCGGCCGCCCGACGGTCATCAAGTTCAACCTCGATTGTCTCTTTCCGAAGAGCGAGGGGAGGTAGGCGGCATGGCCATCTCGATGTCCCGACGCGAGCGAGTCATCCTGATCACCACGGTGGCGCTCGGTGTGGTGGCGCTGATCTATCACTTCGGCCTGAGCGGCCTGCTGAGCGCGTTCGCCGACGAGCGCGACCAGTTACGGCAGGAGAAGGAGACGTACGGACGCTATATCCAGGAGCTCAAGCGCGAACCGCGCGTGGCGGCCGACATTCGCCAGCTCGAAGGCAAGTACCCCATGACCGAGCAGCGGGTCAAGGAGTTCACCGCCAGCATCGAGGCGGCGTTCAAGTCGTTCGGCGTGGCGGACGTCCCCATCACACCGCCCGAACAAGAGGCGATCAAGGGCGCCGAAGACTACGGCTTTGTGACGCTCCGCATCAACTGCGACGGCGACATCGGAACGGTGACCAAGATTCTGGACTATCTCGATCGCCAGGCGATCTTGGTCAAGGAACTCGATTTGAAGACCAACATAGATATGTCTCGAATCCACGTGGACGTCAAGGTGTCGCAGTTCGTGAAACTCAGCGAAGAGATGAAAGCCCAGGAGAGCAAGCGGACGGGGGCGACGAGCCGGGTCGTGAGGCCGCGGGACACGAGCGGACTGTGAGGAGGGATGAAGGATGAGGGCGGTAAGGATGAAGGCGG
>Ga0315274_10002076_pt1 | contig 30636 bp, 31 predicted proteins | sample YL17G02_20_MG_FD_203700 | JGI IMG/M metagenome (GOLD analysis project Ga0315274, IMG submission 203700) | Sediment microbial communities from Yellowstone Lake, YNP, Wyoming, USA - YL17G02_20 | ecosystem: Environmental > Aquatic > Freshwater > Lake > Sediment | place: USA: Wyoming | collected...
AATTAGTCACTATATTGACCCTTGAACGATGTGAACCCGCGTTTTTAGCTGCGAAAAGGGCGTTTGCCGGCCTGCCAAGGGTCAAAAAAGACCGGTTTCGCATCACCGGTGCGGAAGTTGGGCTACGGAGTCGGTCCGCCAGCCCAAGGGCTGGGGCACCCAAGCCGTCCCGCCCGGACGAGCCTCGCCGGCATCCCGAAAGGCGCTCTACTTGTGGGTAACAGCAAGGCTCGCGCTCGCGGCTCTTTACGCCACGCACAGGGCGTGGCGTTACATTTGCGCGAGCAACTCTAGGATTTGGATGGCGTTGAGGGCGGCGCCTTTGCGGAGTTGGTCGCCGCACGCGAAGAGCTCGATACCGCGGCCGTCGGGCCGGCTGGCGTCTTGGCGGATGCGGCCCACCAGCACGTCGTCGCGGCCTGAGGCGTCCACGGGCATGGGGAAGCGGCCCCGCTCCACATCGTCCACAACCTGAACGCCGGCCGCGCCCGACAGAATCAGGCGCACTTCGTGGGGAGTGATCGGTCGCTCGAAGGTCAGGTTGATGGATTCGCTGTGGGCGCGGAGTACAGGTACGCGGATGCACGTCGGGGCGATGGTGATTGACGGGGCGTGAAAGATTTTCCGTGTCTCGTCGATCATCTTTCGTTCTTCGGTGTTGTATCCGTCGGGGCCGATCGGCGTGTTGTGGGAGAACAGATTGAACGCGATGGGGTGAGGGAAGACGCGAGGGACGACGTCTCGCCCGGCGAGGTGGTCAGCCGTTTGAGTTCGTAACTCCTCCATCGCCGCCGCACCGGCTCCGCTGGCGGACTGATAGGTGCTCACCACGATGCGTCTGACCGGGTTCACCCGATGCAGCGGCCAGACGGCCATGACCATGATGATCGTCGAGCAGTTCGGGTTGGCGATGATCCCGCGGTGTTTCTTCACGTCGTCGGGGTTGATCTCCGGCACCACGAGCGGCGTGTCGGAGTCCATGCGGAAGGCCGAGGAGTTGTCGATGACGACTGCTCCGGCTTTGACGGCGATCGGGGCGAAGTGCTTGCTGCGCTCGCCGCCGGCGCTGAAGATCGCGTGACCGACGCCTTCGAAGCTGTGATCGGTCAGCTCTTGGACTTCGATCGCACGGCCGGCAACTTCGATGTGTGAACCGGCGCCTCGCTGGGAGGCGAAGAGCGAGACTCGACCGACCGGCGGGCGTCGTTCAGTCAGGATGGCGCAGACTTCGCGTCCGACCGCCCCTGTAGCACCGACAACGGCTAGATGTTTGATCATGGTAGGGTGCGTATCGGTGGGGGAGTCGCTCAGCCTCCGTGCCGCTGAATCACGTTACGGGACGCCGGGGCCGGGGTCAACTCCAGATTGGCTTGGGCCTCGGCTGGGCGTATCTCGCTTCGCCGAGCCTCGTGCGGACGGCGAGGGGAATTGCGTAAAAAAGCGCTTGAATCCCGATTCGGGGCTTGCTAGACTGCGTGCCCTCGTCGAAGCGGAATGACCCGCCGGAGAGGGTTCGGGCGCGTGCATCGCGCCCACTTTTGTCGCCGACTGTGCCATTTTGGTACAAAGTCCAAGCGCGGCAGGTGGTTTCCCGATGGCGAACGGCGACAAGGATCGACCGTCGTGGCTTCGGTTTTCGGGGATCGGTATTGAGTTCGCGGCAGCCGTAGCGGGTTTCACGATGGTCGGGTGGTGGGTCGATCGGCATTGGAATTGCCGTCCGTGGGGCTTGCTCATCGGCGCGGTGCTGGGCCTGACCGGCGGAATGTACAACATGATCCGCCAAGCGCTGGGGGCGTTCAAACCGCCCGGCGATCGCGGGCCGCGGCAGCCGTCATCGAAGCCATGATCGGCCAACGGGCGACGTTCGGCGGATACTACGCGGCGTTTGTCGGAACCGGTTTGGCGACGGCGCTGGTGGTTGCAGCCCTCGGGTATTTTCCGACGATGCGGCTCACGAGCGGCGGGGGAGCCGCAGCCCTAGCGGTCGGCTGCGGTGTGAGCTGGATCGCAAGCTGCGTTGGGGCGGTGCCGATCAGTTTGGCTTTGTCGCAGTCGCGGGCGAGCCTCGGATCGGCGGTCCTCGCGGCGACGGCGCTTCGGTTCGGCGTCGTGCTTGCGTCCACCCTATGTGTTGCCCTGACGCGCGTGTTTGAGCCGGCGCCTCTGCTGATTTGGGTCGCCCTTAGTTACCTGACCCTCGTGGCTGCGGAGACGACGTTGGCCCTCCGATTCCATCGGAAGAGACCCACGACGGTGATCTGATGTTATACGGCTCCGCCATACTCGCTTCCAGCAATCCGCTTGAGCACGTGGTCCAGCATCCACTCGTGACCCGCCCTGCGAATTGGGGGCCCCTTACACCCGAAGGAAACGTGACGCTCTTCAGCAACCAGATTGCGATGCTGGTCGTCGCGGGCGTGTTGTTGGTCTTGGTTCTGCCGGCGGCGGTGCGGAAGCGGCGCGGGTCCGGCGACGTCGATCGGCTGGTTCCGACGGGATCGGCCAACTTTCTGGAGGCGATCTGCCAGTACCTACGTGAGACGGTTGCTCGACCCGCATTGGGGGAATACACGGATCGGTTCATTAAGTATATCTGGAGCGTGTTCTTCTTCATCCTGACCATCAACCTGCTCGGCCTGCTCCCGCTCGGGGCGATCACCCCGTTGTTCGGAACGCACATTGGGGGCACGGCGACGGGGAACATCTGGATGACCGCGACGATGGCGCTCGCCACCATGACCATGATGGTGGTTAATGGGCTCCGTCTGGGAGGCCGACACTATCTCGCCCACTTCTGCCCCGGCCCGATCTGGCTGGCGCCCTTGCTAGTGCCCGTGGAGATCATCGGGCTTTGCGCGAAGATTTTCGCCTTGGCGGTTCGTTTGTTCGCCAACATGATCGCGGGTCACATTCTGCTGTCCGTTCTTGTGGGGTTTATCTTGAGCGCCGGGACCGCGATGGGCACGGCCGGGGGACTTGTGATCGCGGTGCCGGCTGTGCTTGCGAGTGTGGCGATCACGCTCCTGGAAGTTTTCGTCGCGTTCTTGCAGGCGTTCATTTTCACGTTCCTGACGACGCTGTTCATCGGCATGTCCGTGGTTTTCCACGATGAGGGACACCACGAGGAGCAGGCGGCGCATGCGGCGGCGCACTGAGGATCGACGGATGAATCGAGGATTTGAGATTTGAGATATCAGAAATCTTATCTCGGCGACGATTTGAGGTTTGAGATATCAGAAAAAAATATCGCCATGCCCGAACCAGTGCGGGGCACTCGGGCCGTGAGGCGTGACTGCGATGGCGGTTGCCAGGTGGGTCGTCGACCCCGCTCGTCGACCAGTACGAAAAAGGGTTTCGGAACATGAACAAGCGGTTTTCCAAGACGGCGTTGTGGGCGATCCTCATCGGAACGGGCCTTATGTTCTTCGACGGCGCGACGGCCCAGGCGGCGGAAGGCGCCACATCCGGCGCCGCTGAGCACTCGACGTTCTTGAGCACGGACGGTGCGAGGAAGCTCGGCGGAGCCATCGGCGCCGGTTTAGTCATCATGGGCGGTGCGGCCGGGATCGGACGCATCGGGGGCAGCGCGGTGGAGTCGATGGCGCGACAGCCCGAAGCTTCCGGTAACATCAGTACGGCCATGATCATCACCGCGGCGATGATCGAAGGCGCGACGCTGTTCGCGGTGGTGGTCGGCTTGCTGGCCGTCCTGTAGGTCTCCGTCGCGTTGCGCTGACGGAATCTGTAACGGCAACGGATGATGATGATGCAAAGATTCTCGTTCATCGTGGTCGCCTTGGGCGCTGCAGCCCAGGCTGCGGCTGAATCGGGTGAAGGGAAGGGCAACCCTTTCGCGGGCGACATCGGCAACGCCCTCTGGACGTTGGTCGTTTTCGTCTTGGTCGTCGTAGTCCTCGGCAAGTTCGCGTGGAAGCCGATTCTTGGGGCCCTGCAGAAGCGTGAGGACTTCATCCGCGATTCACTCGCCCAGGCCAAACAGGACCGTGAGGACGCGGAACGACGGCTGAAAGAGTACACGGAGAAGGTGCTCGCGGCGCGGGCGGAGGCCACGGCGATCGTGGATGAAGGTCGCCGCGACGCCGAGGTCGTCAAGCGTGGGATCGAGGACGAGGCCAAGTCGGAGGCCAAGGCCATCCTGGAACGCGGCAAACGCGAAATCGCCATCGCCACGGACACGGCGGTCAAGGAACTGTACACACTCGGCGCCAAACTGGCGATTGAGGTCGCCGGGCGCATCCTTCGCAAGGAACTCAACCCCCGCGAGCACGAGCGATTGATCGCCGAATCCATCGACGAGTTGCAGGAGGCAGCGGGTAACTAGTGCCCTATCGCACCTAATTCTGCGGGTAGGTGTGGCCCAGCCGCCCTCGGCTGGGCCATCGGGCACAGCGGAGGGCCGCTGTGCCACAAAACACCGAACCCAGAAGTTTCGCTGCGACAAAGCACTGGCGAGGGGGCGGGGCAGGATAAGCGATGTCGAGCGGAAGCGATCGAGAAGTCGGGATTGCCCGAGTCTACGCGACGGCCATGCTGCATCTGGCGAAGTCGTCGGGTCAGGAAGATGGGCTGCGCGATGAACTCGTCAGTGTGTCCGCGCTGCTCGCGGGCGAGCCGGCGTTCGAAGCCTTCCTCTCGAACCCAACGGTGGACTCGGAGGCTCGGCAACGGACGATCGAGAAACTGTTCCGCGGGAAGTTCAGCGACGTCCTGGTGGACGCGCTGCAGGTAATGAACCGCAAGGCGCGGCTTGGCATTCTTTGCGAAGTGGCCGAAGCCTATCGGTTGCTGCACGAGGAGTTGAAGGGACGCGTGGAGGTTCACGTCCGCACGTCGGCGCCGTTGAATGAGGTCTTGCGGGCCCGGCTACGCACGAAGTTGAAGGAGAAGACCGGTAAGCAGGCCGACCTTGTGGAAACGGTGGACGAGTCGCTGATCGGCGGGATGATCGTACAGATCGGCGATGAGAAGCACGACAACAGCGTGCTGCGCAAGCTGGCGACGCTGGGGCGGAACCTCCTCGACCGGGCTTCGCGCGAGATTTATAGCGGACGGACGTACACGGCTGAACGTGCCGGCTAAAGATACGATGTAGCGTCACCCCTTGTGGGTGACGACGAGTGAGAGCGCCGCCCACAAGGGGCGGCGCTACATTGGAGGCGGGAAACAACGTAGATGAAATTCAGAGTCGATGAGATATCGTCGGTCATCACCGAAGAGATCCGGCAATACCGCGGTCGAGTGGACGTGGCCGAAGTCGGGAAGGTGCTCGAGGTCGGCGATGGCATCGCTCGCGTATACGGCCTGAGCAACGCCATGGCCGGCGAGCGGCTGGATTTTGAAAACGGCGCCTCCGGACAGGTGTTCAACCTCGAGGAAAACTCCGTCGGCGTCGTCGTGCTCGGGGATTACCTGGGCATCAAGGAAGGCCACGAGGTCCGGCGGACCGGCGAAGTGCTGAGCGTGCCGTGCGGCGATGCGATGGTCGGTCGAGTGGTGGACCCACTGGGCCGGCCGCTGGACGGAAAGGGCGTCATCGAGACGCCGCACCGACGTCCGTTGGAGTTCAAGGCCCCCGGCATCGCCCAGCGGCAACCGGTCAACGAGCCGTTGCAGACGGGTATCAAGGCGATCGACAGCATGATCCCCATCGGCCGCGGGCAGCGCGAGCTCATCATCGGCGACCGCAAGACGGGCAAGACGGCGATTGCCATCGACACGATCATCAACCAACAAGGCGGAGACGTGATCTGCGTCTACGTGGCCATCGGACAGAAGGAATCCACGGTCGTCGGCGTGGTGGAGAAGCTCCGCTCGCAGGGGGCGATGGATTACACCATCGTCGTCAATGCCTCCGCTTCCGATCCGGCGCCGTTGCAGTTCATCGCCCCGTACGCCGGGGCGGCGATGGCCGAGTATTTCATGTACCTGCACGGTCGGGCAACCCTGTGCATCTATGACGACCTGACCAAACAGGCCCATGCGTATCGTCAACTGTCGCTGCTGTTGCGCCGTCCGCCGGGGCGCGAGGCCTATCCCGGCGACGTGTTCTATTTGCACTCCCGACTGCTCGAACGAAGCTGCAAGCTTCGCGATGAATACGCGGTGGTGCCCAAGGAGACGAAGGAGGATTCGCGCGATCGTTCCGTGGCGAAGAAGCATCCTCAGGGTCTGAAGGCGCCGCACGAGCATCGGCCCGATGATGTGGACGGGCTGTTCCATCGGCCGCATGGTCGTGAAAAGGCTGACGCTTGGCTCAACAGTCTGCCGGATAAGGACAAGTACAAGGTGCTGCGCTTCAAGGATTCCGGCGGATCGCTGACGGCGCTTCCGGTGATTGAGACGTTGGAAGGGGAAGTGGCGGCGTATATCCCCACGAACGTGATTTCGATTACCGATGGGCAGATTTACCTGGAGCCGGACTTGTTTTTCGCGGGCGTCCGGCCGGCGGTGAACGTGGGGATCAGTGTCTCCCGCGTGGGCGGGAATGCTCAGCGGAAGGCGATGAAGAGAATCGCGGGTTCACTGCGATTGGACCTCGCCGCCTATCGCGAGTTGGAGGCGTTCGCACAGCTCGGCACGGAGCTTGACGCGGCGACTCAACGGCAGTTGGACCGCGGGGGGCAGATGGTGGAGCTCCTCAAGCAACCGCAATACGCGCCCTTTAAGCTCAGTGAGCAAGTCGTCAGCATTTTTGCGGGGACGAAGGGATATCTTGACAGTCTGGCCGTGAATCAGGTGCGGGAGTTTGAGAAAGCGTTGCTCAAGCACGTGAACGACGAGTTTCCGGAAGTCGGGAAGGAGATCACGGACAAGGGTGATCTCTCGGACGATTTGCAGAAGAAGCTGGGCAAAATCATCGAGGACTTCAAGACGCATTGGGCGACGAAGAGTAGTGGGTAATCCGTGTGCCTACGCCGCGCACGGAGCCGGAGCGGGCTTCCTGTCGCGGTGATGCGCTGGAGCGGGACTGATGCCGAATCGGCGAATCATCGTTAAACGCCGCAAGACGGTGCGCAACATCCGCAAGATTACGCGGACGATGCAACTGATTGCCACGGCGCGCTTTCAAGCGGCATACACCCGCGCCACGGCGACCAAGCCGTACACCGAGCGAATGGCGGAACTGGTTGCGGACCTCTCCAGCGCCGTCGGAGAAGAGATGGCTCATCCTCTCATGCAGGCGCGGACGGATGTCAAACGGTCCGCCGTGGCCGTGCTCACCAGTTCCCGCGGACTATGCGGCGGTTACAACACGGGCGTGTTGCGGGCCGCCGTCGGTCACCTCGACGCCGAAGCGGTGAAGGGCGTCGAGAACGACGCGTATATGGTGGGGAAAAAAGGGATCAGCTACTTCAGGTTCCTTCGCCGATCCATGTTGGAGCGGATTACGCATATCAGCGACGCTCCGCGGTTCGAGCAAGTGCAGCCGATCGCCAACGGGCTGATGGATCGGTTTATCCGGGGAGAGATTGGGGCGGTTCACGTTGTGTACACGCGGTTTTATTCCCTTGGGCGACAGCGGCCGGCGGTGATGCAACTGTTGCCGTTGACCAATGAAAAGGTCGGTGCGGCGACGGAGGAAAAACGGAAAGCGCCTGTGCACTATGAGTTTTCGCCGGGGCCGAAGGAACTGCTGGCCGAGCTGTTGCCTGCGACCGTGCGCGTGCGACTGTTTCAGTGTTTTATTGATGCGACGGTGAGCGAGCAGATCGCGCGGATGGTGGCGATGAAGGCCGCGACGGAGGCGGCGGCGGACATGATTACGGCGCTCACTCGGAAATACAACCGCGCGCGGCAGACGCAGATTACGATGGAATTGCTGGATATCGTCGGCGGGGCGAATTCGCTGGCCTAAGGACGAAGGTCAAAGATCGAAGTTTAAAGTTCAAAGAAACGGGGAAAACGGAAACCGGTGAGCACATGTCGGACGACAAGGCGCCGTGTGATATTGGCGAGCGGACGTACGCATTTGCAGTCCGCATCGTCCGCGTGGTCAATGCATTGCCACGGACGCTCGCCGGCGCGGTTATTGCGCGGCAGCTCATGCGCGCGGGTACGAGCATTGGTGCGAATGTCCACGAGGCGCGAGGCGCCTCGACAAGGAAAGAATACAGCCGACGAATCAAGATCGCCCGCTCGGAGGCTCAGGAAACCTTGTATTGGCTACGGCTTCTGAGCGACGGTGAGTTGCTCTCAAAACGCCGACTCGCGCCGATGCTTCAGGAAGTACAGGAATTGGTGAAAATCCTCGCTACGATCGGAAAGCGAACGGAGTCAAGATGAAGGGTCCGCTTGTTCCTTTCTTTTTTGAACTTTGAACTTCGAACTTTGAACTTTGACAGGTGAGGTCATGGACAACGGCAATATCGGGAAAGTGACTCAGGTGATCGGTTCAACCTTGGATGCCCAGTTTTCCGAGGATCGAATGCCGACGATCTACAATGCGCTGGAACTCGAAGTGACTCGCACGGTCCTTGGTGAAACGACCAAGGAGACGTTGTGGTGCGAAGTCGCTCAGCACTTGGGCGGCGGGCGCATTCGAGCCATCGCGTTGGGGTCCACCGACGGGGTGCAACGCGGGGCGCGGATTAGGGACACGGGCCAACCGGTCACCGTCCCCGTGGGCGAGGAGACGCTCGGTCGGGTCTTCAATCTGGTGGGAGAGGTGATCGACGGTCGCGGGCCGATCCAAGTGAAAGGGCGACGCCCGATTCACCATGACCCGCCTGAAATGGTCGACTTGACCTCCAAGACCGAGCTGTTCGAGACCGGGATCAAGGTCATTGATCTTCTCTGTCCCCTGGTGCGCGGCGGCAAGGCGGGATTGTTCGGCGGGGCGGGGGTGGGAAAGACAGTCATCATTCAGGAGTTGATCGCCCGCCTGGCCCGGTTTCATAGCGGATACTCCTGCTTCGCCGGGGTGGGAGAACGTACCCGCGAAGGCAACGACCTCTGGCTGGAAATGCAGGAGGCCAAGATCGGCGACACGGGGAAAACCGTCATCGACCAAACAGTCATGGTTTTCGGACAGATGAATGAGCCGCCCGGGGCGCGGCTACGGGTCGCCCTGTCGGCACTTACGATGGCCGAGTATTTCCGCGATCAGACCGGGGCCGACACGTTGCTGTTCATCGACAACATTTTCCGATTTTCGCAAGCTGGTTCGGAAGTGTCGGCTCTGCTGGGACGAATGCCTTCAGCGGTAGGGTATCAGCCCACGCTCTCTACGGAAATGGGGCAGTTGCAGGAGCGCATCACCTCCACCAGCCGCGGCGCGGTCACCAGCATCCAGGCGATCTACGTTCCCGCGGACGACTATACCGACCCGGCGCCCGCGGCCGCGTTCACCCATCTGGACAGCACTGTGAATCTGGAACGGGGCATCGCGGAAAAGGGTATTTACCCCGCCGTCGACCCCCTGGCGTCGAGCAGTCGACTGGTCGCTCCGGAGTTCATCGGGGAGCGGCACTATGCGGTCGCCCGGCGCGTGCAGCAGATTCTGCAGCGGTATAAGGACTTGCAAGACATTATCGCGATCTTAGGTGTGGACGAGTTGAGCGCGGAGGACAAGGTGATTGTGGCGCGGGCGCGGAAGATCGAGCGATTCTTGTCGCAGCCGTTTTTCGTGGCCGAGCAGTTTACGGGGTTCAAGGGTAATTATACCCCGCGTCAGGAAACGATTCGGTCCTTCGAGGAACTCTGCGAGGGAAAGTGGGACCACCTGACGGAGCAGGCGTTCATGTACGTCGGGGCGATCGAAGAGGCGGCGGCGAAGGCGGAAAAACTGGCGAAAGGGCAATGACGAATTACGAATTACGAATTACTAATTACGAATTACGAATGCTCCGTACTTGGTGCGGGCGAAGAGGGATGTGTACTGATCTACATCAGTTCGTTTTGTAATTCGTAATTAGTAACTTGTAATTCGGCGGTTAGGCATTCGGCGGATACACAGCATGGCAAAGACCCCCACCCTGCATTGCAGCGTCGTCACTCCCGAACGGGCCGTGCTTGAATGCGAGGCCGGGTTCGTCGCGTTTCCCGCTCACGACGGAGAAGTGGGCGTGTTGCCGGGCCGCGCGCCGCTGGTGTGCAAAATGGGGATTGGAGCGCTTCGCGTCCAGACCGGGAACGCAAGCCATGTGTTTGTGGTTGACGGCGGGTTCGCCCAAGTGCTCAACAATCGGCTGACGATCCTCACCGAGCAGTGCCGCAGCGCGGAGGAACTGGATGCGGCCCGCGTGGAGAAGGCCCTGGCGGACGCCTTGGCGATGAAGATCCCGGACGATGCGGCCTACGCCGCGCGTAGCAAGGCCCTTCAGCGGGCGCGGGTGCAGCGGAGGCTGCTGGAGACCGCGGGACAGTGATCTGTTGCGGGGATGGACCGGCCCAATGACCAGGGCCGGGGGTTGCGGGTTTTGACGCGGCCTTAGAACCGGTATCGAACGGCGGTGGTGACGTTCCAACCGTTGTATTCTTCCGGGCGGTAGAAATGGAACTTGTAGTCGCCGCTCAAATTGATCGACCAGTGGTCGTCGAGGGGCAGGGCCCAACCTAATCCGAGCAGGCAGCTAAACAACCAATCGCGGATCTTCAGTTCGTCGTGATAGGCGTTCACGCCGCTGACGGTATAGTCGCCCTCGCCCTCAGCGCTTACGTACCCGCTCTCGAACCCCGCGAGAAGGAAAGGCCGGCTCGTGCGTAGGCGTTGCTCCCACGACGGGGCCGCGGGGACGGCCGGAACCTCCCAGGGATAATACTCCGCCGTGACCCCCGTGTAATAGTAACCGTATTTGAAATCGACCTCGAGCGTCTGGTAGAGGAACCGCTGATGGTTGATGTCCTTGCCCGCACCGGCCCCGACGTAGTACGTCCAGACGAGATGCGTGTTCTCTTCGCGGCCGACGCCGGCGTACCAGGTGGTCATCCCCAGGTCCGTCTTTCGGTCGATGGGGGTGTAGGGACGGTCGAAGACGCCGAAGAAGTCGGTTTTGAGGGGCAACTCCAGACGGCGATCGAGTTGTCGCTCGGTGGAGGCGAGTTTGTTGTGGCTTCCGCGGAAGGCCAAGTCGAGGTGCCAACGCTTGGTCGGCGGGAGGGGCGCTTCATCCGTCTTGTCCGGGGCCCCGTCTGTTTCGGACGGTCCACTTCCATTCGGAGACGACGTCTTGGGCGCGTTGATGATCGGCGTCCGAGGAGCGGCGCCTTCGCCGCGGGGCTCTTCGAGCTCGGAAGGCGCCCGCCAAGCCGTAGCGACGCGAAGGGGTGGGTCCGTCCGGGTGGGGGCCACGCAGCCGGCGCAGAGGCTCATCGCCAAGGCGAGGAGGGTCACGGTGATAATTCCGCGATGGGGCCCGGAGGCTCCGCGATTGCTCATTTCCGCATCCTGTCTCGCGCGACGTCTCGCAAGAAAGTATAGGCGGCTCACTCGCCGCGTTCGCCGCGCGTCGCCCAATCGCAGCCCGTGATCGACATATCGGTTCGTCCCTACACGCCCGACACTCGAAGACACGTGTATGATTCGGCCCATTATCGACCCCACGCCGGTCGCCACGCGGGAGCGAGATTTCTCGGCCCTCGGCACCAGGCCGGGCACGTCCGCACCGATGTCCCCGGATTTGGCGATGCACCCCGGGGACTGCCTTGGCCGATAACCTTGGAACCGGAGTAACGTGCGTTCCGGGCGTCGTTGCAAGACGGATCGGCAAAATGAACATCGGCGTGTTCAATCATGGTTGGTGGAAGCCCGCGTGTGATGCACTCTCTCGCGCATCGTTGACCTTGCCGATCGCGGAGCATCCGAGCGGCAACGCCTATGCCGCTCATCTCGGCAGTCGAATCACCAACGGGGAGACGGTCGCGGCCCTCCTTCCTGGGCGCGGGGTCGGTCTGCTGATCGACAACGGTGGCACGGGGCTGGGCTTTGTGCGGAACCAAGAGTGCGCGGACGATCTCAAGCTGGCCCACGAGGTCGCCGGAACTCCTCTCTGTTCCCATTTCATCGACCCGGTCTCGACGACGTTCCAGGGGCTTGACTGGCGAGTCGTGTGGCAGAGCCTGCAAAGCCGAACCTGGCTGAAGGCGGTGTGGGACCGCGCTCACGCAAGAGAATTGCAGAACTTCGGAATACCCAATGTCATCCATCTACCTATGGCCGCGCCGGACCGCGTGTACGACACGCGCCCTCTCGATCCGTCGCAATGCCGTCCGCTAGTTTCTTTCGTTGGCGGCCAAAATACCAGTTACTTCGCGGCGACCGGGGCCGTGCCTTCCAATAGTTTGTTGGCCGGTACTCTGACGCAAGCCATCCGGTCCGATCTGCGCGACGTGAGCTTCTATGATGCCTACCACGACGTTTTCGAGCTCGCGGAGCCCGTCGATCCGCATTCCCCATTGGATGTGAATGTGCAGAAGACGTTGGCGTATTTCAATGCCAAACTCTTCTACCACGCATCCTTGTGCATCCGCAACCGGGATCGCTTTGTGATCTTCCTGAAGCGAAGATTGGGGGACACGTTTGAACTCCGTGGGAGCCGCTGGGATACGGCGTATGGTCTGCCGGTGCGTCCCCGGCTTGCGACTTCGGATGACTATTTCAATCATTTTCGCGAGGTCGCGATCAACCTGAACCTCGTGAATGGGAACGCGGAGAGCGGCCTGAACATGCGGCATTTCGAGATCACTGCCGCGGGCGGGTTCATGCTTTGCTACCAACAGCCGGAGCTCGGGGACCATTTTCAGATTGGAAAGGAGTGCGCGGTTTTCAGCAGCGAAACCGATCTGTTAGAGAAGACTCAGTATTACCTCCGTCATCCGGACGAGAGAATCGCCATTGCCCAGGCCGGCCAAAGACGAACCCTGGGGCAGCACCTTTACAGTCACCGCCTGAAGTATTTGCTGGAAATGGCGGAACCGAAGGCGTTGCCGGTGCAGTATTCGGCAAGTACATGGTCGGAAGACTGCAAGTCGCTGCTCCCCATGCCGGACGTCATTCTTGACTGTGGAGCCAATGTCGGGCAAATGGCGGCCGGTTTCCGTCAGCTTTATCCGCAGGCGGATATCTACAGCTTCGAGCCGGTGAAAGCGGTCTTTGAGAAGCTGCGGGGCCGTGCCCACGCGTTGCACGTCCACCCGGTCCATAAAGCCGTGGGCGATCGGGACGGGAGGGTGAGGATGAATCTTACGACCAGTCCGGAGGCCAATTCCCTTCTTGCTTATCAGGAGGGCAATCCCTGTGCGAAGTGGACGGGAGTCATCGGCCAGGAGGAGGTCGAGGTTTGCACGTTGGATCGGTGGTGCGCCGAGCAGGGGATTTCATCGGAGCGGGTTGATATTCTGAAACTCGATGTGCAGGGCGCCGAACTCCAAGCTCTGTATGGCGCTCGCAAACTCCTGGAAAGGACAAGGCTCGTCTACGTGGAAGTGTCCTTTGTGCCGATCTACAAAGATTGTCCTTTGTTCGGGGACATTGAATCGTTCATGAAGGAGTGCGGATACCGGCGATATGCCGTGTATCCGTCCGACCAGCCGCAAAACTGGGGAGATGCTTTGTACGTGAAGGGAGCGGAAAAGGGGGGTAAGGGATGAGCCGTCGCCCGCTCAGGATCGCCACAACGAAGCAACTGGAGCGGTCCGTTCGGGAGGCGGGGTGTGAGGCGTTCCTACTTCCCGACTTGACCAGTTTGGATTTCAACAGACCCTTGGCGCAACGGTTGGCGGACGGTGCGACTTACCGACCGTTCCTGGAAAGGAACGACATTGAGCTCGTCCTCGATTTTAACACCGAGGCGCTGACGCTCTCGGCCTCGCCGTCTACCCCGGATCAAGTGGCTCTGACGACGGCGACCCTGGGAATTCCCTATGTGGCGTGCTATTTGGACCCGGTGACCGCGACAATGGCTCAGGTTCCGTGGAGTGATCACTGGCAGTTGTTGGAGCAGAGCAGTTGGATCAAGTGGATTTGGGAGTCAGGACACGCGGAGGAGTTGACGAAGCTCGGTGTGCCCAACGTCTTGACGCTGCCCATGGGGGCCGCCGACGGGGACTTCGACCTGAGTCCATTGCCGGAGCCGGACCCGGGTCCGGTCGTGGCCTTCATGGGGCACCCGGCCTCCTCGTGGTTCGGCTCGGCGCAGGCGGTCGAGCCGCGGGCGTTGTTCGCCGGTCTCATGGCGGCGGCGGTGCGTGCCGACATGCCCGACCTTCCGTTTCACAAGATCTACTACGATCTGTATCAGTTCGGCGCGCCTCCGAATCCGTCCGACGATCCGCAAGTCCGGGCGGCCAAGGCGCGGCAGTATTACGATCAGAAGTTCATCTACAATGCCTACCTTGCTCTGAAACAGCGCGATCGGTTCGCGCGGTTTCTGAAGGCGAAGCTGGGGGACCTCTTCGAGCTTGTCGGCGATCACTGGGACACTCATTACGGACTGAAGCACACGCCGCGTATATGGGATATGAAGGTGCTCCATGATCGAATGCGACGGGTTCCGATTTGCTTGAACCTGATGAAGGGCAATCTGGAGACTGGACTGAATATCCGTCATTTCGAGATCACGTCGCACGGGGGATTCATGTTGACCTATTTCACGCCGGAACTTGGGAGTTGCTTCGAGGTCGGTAGGGAATGCGACGTGTTTCACAATGAGGCGGAGCTTCTGGAAAAGATCGGGTATTACCTTGAACATGCCGAGGAGCGAAAGGCCATCGCCGCAGCGGGACAACGGCGCACACTTGGCGAGCACTTGTATAGTCATCGCATCATGAAGCTGGTCGCACTGCTGACAACGGCGGGTGTTCTGCCCAAGAAAGGAATCGGCCGGGCGACGGCCACTGTGCAGCGGACCCCGCCCAAGGCGCTGGCGATTCAGGGCGCGTAATTCGGGGCCGAGGCCGTGACCAGCGTTCAGATCGACCATTTATACCGTGCCCAGTTCGGTGAAGATCGAATTCTATGGCAGGTGTTCCGCCGGCGGGTAAGCGGGTATTTCGTCGAAGTCGGCGCTTACGACGGGGTGACTCTCAGCAATACCTACTTCCTCGAACAACTGGGTTGGCACGGGCTTCTCGTCGAGCCGATTCTGCCGCTGTGTGATCGGGCCGCACAGAGTCGGCCGCGCAGTCGAGTGATCCACGGCGCCTGTGGAAAGCGGGGTAGTCACGGTACAACGCAGTTCACGGTAGCGCAGAACGTGCCGGTGTTGTCCTTCTTGCACGCGGATCAGGATCACATTGACCGGTGCGTGCGAGAGGGCGCCGAGCTTGTGCAGATCGAGGTGCCCTTGAGTACTTTGGACGACATCCTCTTGCAGGAACGCCGCAGTCCCGGTCCTCTTGGCGGACCTTGGCAGTCGAACGGCGGATGGAGTATCGACGTTGTGTCGATCGATACGGAGGGATGCGAACTGGACGTGTTGGACGGATTCAACTTGGAACGGTTTCGCCCGCGTGTCCTTGTGATCGAGAACGATCGCCCGTCCGGCGAGGCCATCGAGCCGTATTTGAACGGGCGCGGATACCGGAAGTTCCACCGGCAAAAAATCAATGACTTCTACGTTCGTACGGAGGATGCGGCCACTGATCTTACACTGGACGGTTTTCTTCTACCGCCGCGGCTGGTGTGAATCACGGCTTCGCGCCGAGGGGGACTCATCAAGACGACGGATCGGGGGGGCGACCCTCGAGCCACGCCATCGGGCAGAACCGGCGCGACTGTGAGACGAGGGCAATGACGGACAGGGCAAGAAGGCCGATGTTCACGAGTAGCTTCGTCCAAATCACTACCGGTCCGGTACCGCAGCCGCAGTCGAAGACAACTTGGAAGAAGGAGATTGCCTTCTCGGCTTGAATGGACAAGGCCCGCAAAAAAATGGCCGGGGTAAATACGCACAACATGATACCGAGCATTGCGGCCGCACCGCGCACCGCAAAACCGCCGATGAGGGCAAGCCCCGCGATAATCTCCAGCCAGGGCAGTACGATTGCGGTTGCGTTGAGATAGATAGGCGGGGACTCGGGCAGCATGTGGTACATCCGCACTTGCTTGAGAAAATCGAACGGCTCGCGGACCTTCATGGCCCCCATATAGATAAAGGTAGCGGCCAGAATGAGCCGCACCAAAAGCAGCGGAATACCGCTCTGGTCAAGCCGCCGAAGGATGGATTCGCGCCGGTCCACTATTCCTCGCTCGCCGTGGAGACCGGCATTCTCTTGGCCGTCCATTCGCTCCAACCTCCGGGATAGACGAATATGGTCTCGTTGGGGACGCTGGCCTCAATCAACTCGCGGCACATGAAAACACTGTCCTCGCAATCCCCGCCGCCGCAGTAGACGATGACCTTCTCCACACCGTTCGCGCGGGCGAGAACCGTCTCAATAGAAGCCTGCGGTTCATAGGGATCGCAATGAATCGCGCCGGGGATGTGACCTTCGTTGAACAAATCAGCTTTTCGAGCATCCACCAAGATATTCAGACCTTGCGCCGTTTGGGGATCGTTCAAAATCCCGACTACATCGTCGAAGCTGATTTCCTGGTAGCCGTGTTGCAGATGCGTGGAGACGCCCCCCCCGGAGAGAGAAGACGACGCGGGGCGTCCAGACTGCATTGACGCCCCGGGCGTGGCGACCGAGCTCGAGTCATCTGCGGGGAGCGCGACGCCGTCGGGCTTCGTCTTGTTGCCGGGGTTGCCTTTGTCGAAGTAATCCTTGGTGAGCTTGATGAAGCCGGTCTCGCGCACGGCGTTCGCGCCGAAGCTCACAGCGATGCCGACGAGGCCCAGCACGAGCAACTCGATCGACGTTCTCGTAAAGGCGTTCATCGCGAGTCCTTCCCCAATGCACGGTATGTGAACCAACACCGGGCTATTGAATCATGCCGAACACAACGGTCACGGTCAACGAAGTCGCCGTCGTCGTTACGTCCAAGTGACAGTCGCGGCGTCGTACATCCAAGAACTGCGTCATGGCAGTCCGAAAACCCGCACGAGGCGCGTGGCCTGTTGCCGGCGCTACCGCGGTTCGTTGTCGTTGACGAAGACGACGCGGACGGACATGGGGTTCACCCAGAGTGAAATGCGTCCCTCCGGGCTGACAAACTGCCGGCTGCCGCCGACTTGAAGCCGCATGATCTTGCTGATGTCCGGGGCGATGGAACTTCCGCCCGGACCTTTCTTCGGGGGTACCTTGAGCTGAGGACTCATCAAGGCCACGAGCTGGCCGGGCCTGCCCGCGGGAAGCGAAACCTTCTGCTTAGCGGAGCCGTAGTTGACAACAAGGATCACCTCGTCACCGGGCAGCGCTCGTGCGAAGGCGAGGAGCTTCCGCTCGTCGTCGAGCAGGACAGGCCTCAACTCCCCGCGGCGGAGTGGGGCATACCTCTCGCGCAGCTTGTGAAGCCACTGAACCACGGCAAAACAATCGCCGCGAAAGTGGGGTGACTTGGCTGGAGGATCGGGGAGGTCGCTCCACCACATCGGCGCGGTGGTGTAGGGCTTCGGGCCTCCATACATCCCGACCTCGTCCCCGTAGTAAGTCACCGGTGTACCGAGGTAAAAGTGTTGGAAGATCGTCGCCAGCCGCCAGCGGTCGATGGCGTCGTCGAAGGGCGTGGGGCCGGGTGACGGCGCCTCAGCGCCGGCGGCGGCCGAACGCGGCTCGGACAGGTACGTAAGCAGTCGCGGACCGTTGACCGCGCTCAACATGTTGAGGTTGGAGAGGCGTGCCTCGGCGGGGCAACTCGGATCGAGCGCCCGCAGCGTGTCGAAGAACTCCTTGGCCCGCGGCGATGGATTCTGCGGATGGAAAAACTGCTGAATGCTTGCCGCGACATGAAAACCGACGGCGAGATCGTACGGCTCTTGAGACAACCGGCCGACGGCGAACGGCCCCCCGGCGATCAACACCGCGTTGGGGTTGGTCTTTTTGACCTGTTCCGACAGGCGTCGCCAGAATCCCTTCTCGGCGGCGGGCGCCAATCCTTGCGGAGTCTCCTCGAGCGAGCTGATCCACCCGTCTACACCGTCGGACGGATCGCCGTCGCCGTTGGGATCCATCCACCGGCGGACGGCGGCCAGGGTGTAGGACTCCAGTTCGGCAATCCGCGCGCTGGGTCCGCCGATCGATCCGAACAAGCCGCCGATCACGACCCGAAAGCCGGCCTCATGCGTCTGTCGGATGAGGTCGAGGAAGACACGGTCGGAGGCGGACCATTTCCAGGTGGCCGGATCGGCGCCTTCGTCGTTGATCTCCGCCAAATTGCCCTTGACCGCGAGGACCGGGTCGATGTGCCGCAGGTCGGGTTGCCGTAACCGGTCCTCGGCCGCTCCGTGGAAAACGGGCGAGAGGCATAGCGCGTTGACGCCGAGTTCCTTGAGGTAAGGCAGGCGTTGGATGACTCCCTGAAGATCGCCGCCGTACCCCCTCGATTCCAACTCCTTCCCGCGTGAATCGGTCTCCCCGGGTTTGCCCGTGGTCGCGGTTGGCCAGTCCGTCGACCAAGGGACCGTACCCTGCGGGTCGTTCGAGGGGTCGCCGTTGGCGAATCGTGGGACGACGATGTAGTACCACCGGGCCTCGACAACCCAGGAGGGAAGCGGTTCTCGTGCCCCGGCGGGCGGCGAGAACATGACTGCGAGAATCGCGACAAGAGCGGCGTTTCGGACCCACATTTCATCCGAGATTGTAGGTTCCCCCGGTTGCATGGCAACGTGCGGGACGGGTCAACGGCGGAGGTCGGGTGTGCAAAGGCCGCAAGGGCGGTAAGATACGCTTGAAGCGGGGGCGCGGTTAACCAAGGAATCCTGCACGACGAGCCGACGATGAAAAGCCGAAAAAACACCAAACGATCCAGCCTCAACCGAACGAGCAGTCGAAAACGCGGCATCAAGAGGCCGCCGGTACTGTTCGAGAAGACGCACAAGATCATCAACCGCATCAACGAGATGATCGACGGTACGTTCCTCACCTATTGGACCTCCGAGTACGGGGCCATTTGCGGGAATGACGTACAGGCGATGTACGAAGCGCTGAAGGTCGTCAAGCCGCAGGAGCGGATCACGCTGTTCGTCAAATCCGACGGCGGCGACGGGCAGTCGGCCCTGCGGCTCATCCATTTGCTTCGCGAATACGTGCGTCATTTGACGGTCGTGGTTCCGTTGGAGTGCGCGTCGGCGGCGACGATGCTGGCCTTGGGAGCGGATGAGATTCAGATGGGCCCGCTGGCGTTCTTGACGCCGGTGGATACCTCGCTGGAACATGCCATGGGCCCGGTGGATCCGCGAAACGAGACGGCCTACGTGGGCCAGGATGAGGTGCAGCGCGTCCTCACCCTATGGCAAAAACACTCCCCGCAAAGCGACGTGAACCCGTTTCAGGAGTTGTACAAATATCTGCACCCCTTGGTAATCGGAGCGGTGGATCGGGCCACCTCGCTGTCCATCCGGCTCTGCACGGAGATTCTGCGATACCACATGACCGTGCCGCAGGAGGCGGAACGGATCGCTAATGCACTCAACGCGCAGTATCCCGCCCACGAGTATCCCATCACCCCGCGCGAGGCCCGGGAGTTGGGGCTGAACGTCAAGGACCTCGCCCCGGAGCTGAACGACGTTCTGCTGGAGCTCAACAACCTGTACTCGGAGATGGGCCAGCGGGCGGTGACGGACTACGACGAGCACAACTATCACAACAACGAGATCGTCAACATCATCGAAGGCCCCGGCGTCCAACTCTACTTCCAGAATGACAAGGATTGGCACTACCGCAAGGAGGAGCGGCAGTGGGTGTCGCTCCACGTCGAGTCGTGCTGGTATCGCTGCGTCATGAAGAACGGACGGATGCGGCAGACGAGGCTGTACATGAGTTGACGGCGAGCACCGATCAGAGCCGGGAGCAGAAGCGACCGGATGATCCGAACCGTGACCCTCAGGCAGCGGACGTTGTTCCACGTGGAACAAAACTCGCGCGCCGGGCGCGCGGATTGGGCGCAGAAGGGGCAGCGGCTCCATAGATAGAACTTGCGGTGTGATCGGTGGGAGGGTGATCGCACAGTGATCACCCGGAAACTAGAAATAGAGACTGGAAACTGGAAGCTAGATCGTCTACGGCTTACGGCGTGGGAACCACCTGCGGTTCGATCAAGGGTTTGCGGGCGTACGGAGCGGACGATGCGCGACAGGGAGCGGGTTACGGCGTCGGGGCCGCCTTCGGCCCGCCGCGTAAAATCACAAGCCACCTACCACCCCGCCTGTATGGTACAATCCGGGTGAGGACAGACGCCGTGCACGGTGGAGTGTGCTCGATGAGTGAGCGAATTGTAGTCGACCCGAAGATCTGCCATGGCAAACCGGTCATTCGCGGCACGCGCGTTCCGGTCAGCGTCGTCGTCGGCAGCCTCGCCGCCGGGATGACCCACGCGGACATCGAGCGGGAATACGAACTGACCGCCGACGACATCCGCGCCGCCCTGGAGTTCGCCAACTCGCTTGTCGAACGCGAGGAATACCATCCGCTGCCCGGCTGACCCGGCATGCACTTCCTGATCGACGCCAACCTTCCGCGGAGTCTTGCCGACCGCATCCGGTTGCTCGGGCATTCCGTGACGGACGTACGCGGCATCGGTCTCGGCGATGCCGATGACGAGGTTATCGCCGCGCTCGCGCGGCGCGAAGGCATGATCCTTCTGACCCGCGACTTCGATTTTGCGGATGTGCGAAACTATCCCCCGGCTCAATACGCAGGCATCGCCGTGGTGAACTTCCCGAGCGACACATCGGCCGGGGTGATCGTGGCGATGATCGAAGCGGCCCTGAGCGACCCCGATTTCTTGGACAAACTCTCCGGCCGCCTGGCCATCATCGAACCGGGCCGCGTCCGACTGCGTGCGGAGTAGCGTCTCCCCTCGTGGGCGGCGCGTATCAGAGCGTGGAGCGGGAGCGACACGACACATCGGAGCCGTCCGGGCGCGCTGCAACCTACGCGTCCATGAATTCTGCGACTTTCAGGTCCGTCGCCCATTGAATGAGCGTGCTCCGATTGATTGGCTCAAGTCGCTTGACGTCGAGTCGTGCTGGTACCGCTGCGTCATGAAGAACGGACGGATGCGGCAGACGAGGCTGTATATGAGCTGATCACCGCGGTCGCGATCACGGGAGAGCACGGCGCTTCATCACGATCCTCCCGCCCACGCCCAACAACATCGCAGCCATCAATATCAGGCCCCATTCGCTGACCGTGGGAATGCACTGACCCTCGACTTGTGTGTTCGTAGGATCGTGGGGGCACGGGTCACATATGTCGGGAAGCGAATCGCCGTCCAGGTCGCGGCCGCAGTCGGACTCCAAGCCATGGAATACGCCGCTTTGGGTATCGCATTCAGCTTGGCTGGCGACTTGCATACAGCTCCCGTTGCTCAAACAACACGCCCCGCTTCCCCTAATCGCCAGACTATGATATCCGCCCGCGGCGACGGCGACGAAACCCGTGTTGGGCGCGGGGACGGTCGTCTGATCGGAGTAGTTGTTTCCCCACGCCACAATGGACCCGTCGGCCTTAAGACCCAGACTGTGGAAAAAACCCGCGGCGACGGCCACGAAACCACTGTTGGGCGCGGGGACGATGCACTGACCGTAGTTATAGTCAGGTATGCCGCATCCCCACGCGACGATGGAGCCGTCGGACCTGAGGCCCAGACTGTGGGCCCCGCCCGCGGCGATGGCGATGAAACCCGTGTTGGCCGCGGGGACGTTCGTTTGACCGAAGTAGTCGTCTCCCCACGCCACAATGGAGCCGTCGCCCTTGAGACCCAGACTGTGCGAGTAGCCCGCGCCCACCGCGACAAACCCGGTATTGGGCGCGGGGACGTTCGTTTCACCGAAGTAGTTGCCCCCCCACGCCACGATGGATCCGTTGACCTTGAGACCCAGACTGTGGGACCCGCCCGCGGCGACGGCCACGAAACCCGTGTTGGGCAAAGGGGTATCCCAAAGGGTGCAGCATCCGATGTCGCAGGGGGTTTCGTGGCACCCCCAAGCCACGATGGACCCGTCGGCCTTGAGACCCAGACTATGCGCTCTACCCGCGGCGACGGCCACAAAACCCATGTTGGGCGCGGGGACGTTCGTTTGACCGTAGTCGTTGCGTCCCCACGCCACGATGGACCCGTCGGCTTTGAGACCCAGACTGTGCCACTCGCCCGCGGCAACAGCGACGAAACCGCTGTTGGGCGCGGGCACGTTGGTTTGACCGTAGTTGTTGAGTCCCCACGCCAGGATGGACCCATCGGCCTTGAGACCCAGACTGTGGCCCACGCCCGCGGCGACGGCGACGAAACCCGTATTGGGCGGGGGGACCATTGATTGACCGTAGTGTGGGAAGTTGCCGGTGTTCGATTGTCCCTCACCCCACGCCACGATGGAGCCGTCGGCCTTGAGACCCAGGCTGTGATAAAATCCCGCGGCGACGGCGACGAAACCCGTGTTGGGCGCTGGGACGTTGCATTGCCCGTAGTCGACGTCGGGATTACCACATCCCCACGCCACGATGGACCCGTCGGCCTTGAGACCCAGACTGTGCGACTCGCCCGCGGCGACGGCGACGAAACCCGTATTGGGCGCGGGGACCATTGATTGACCGTAGTCTGGGTAGATGCCCGTGTTCGATTGTCCCGCACCCCACGCCACGATGGAGCCGTCGGTTTTGAGACCCAGGCTGTGATAAAATCCCGCGGCGACGGCGACGAGACCCGTGTTGGGCACGGGGACGTTGGTTTGACCGAACCCGTTCCATCCCCACGCCACGATGGACCCGTCGGCCTTGAGACCCAGACTGTGCGACTCGCCCGCGGCAACGGCGACGAAACCCGTGTTGGGCGAGGGGACCATTGATTGACCGTAGTGCGGGAAGAGCCCGGTGTTCGATTGTCCCGCACCCCACGCCACGATGGAGCCGTCGGCCTTGAGACCCAGGCTGTGAGTACCGCCCGCGGCGACGCCCACGAAACCCGTGTTGGGCGCGGGGACGTTGGTTTGACCGAAATCGTTGTATCCCCACGCCACGATGGACCCGTCGGCCTTGAGACCCAGACTGTGCAAGAAGCCCGCGGCGACAGCGACGAAGCCTTCGGAAAGGTCGACGCCCACGACCTGCCCTCCCCAGCCGACGATCGCGCCTTGCGGGTGTTCTCCGCGAGCGATGCCTGACCGTGCGAACATCGCGCTGAGGCAGGCGAAAACGACGATCCAAGCGCTGCGGATTGCAGCGCCATCGCGACCCGCGTTTTCTCGAATGGGCGGATTCATAGAACCCTCCCCGAAGGTGCTCGCCGGATTCGATTGCGGCGATGGCAAAGAAGGATAACTAATTATACCGCGCCCCGGCGGAGGAACGCAAGCCCCCCAAAAAAAGAACGCTCGATTTCGGGGTTCGGGGTCGGGGTTGGACCCCCCTCCGGTCCCCCCTTGGTGAGGGGGGATGGGGTCCGGTCGCTTGCGCTCGCGGGTCGGATTGCCCGCTCCTTGACAGTCGCGGTACAGATCGGAGGGGGCCGCTCCATGCTGTCGCGGTACTGATTGCGCCACCCACGAGGGGTGGCGCTACATCGCCGGGGACAAGCCCCGACACTACGGTGTCCGCAGCCTTGCGCCCGCGGCTCGGATTGGCCCCGTTCGGCGCGCCGCGGGAACGCGCTCGCTCGGAGTCGATAGGGTCGGTTCTTCGATGCGGGGGTAGGCGGTCACCGTCCCGCCCCGCGGAGCGAAGCTAAAAAACCACCGATCGGACCAGGCACGCATGATGTCCGTTCCGATGATGAGGTCGGGCAGGCCGGGGGTGTCGAACAGGCCGACCTGAGCGGCGACGGTCCCAAGCTCTCCGCGCCCGATGCGGATGTCCGCCCGATCGCTCATGGCCGAAGGAGCGGCCGCGAACAGTCCGCGGCGCATGACCGTCGCGTTCGTGCCCGTGTCGAGCAAGGCGAGTACACGCAGGGCGATGTCATAGCCGCGGGGGGTGACATCGACCTCGATGAAGGCGCTGTCGAAACCCGGTAGTTCCGGTGGGGGCGGGTCGAACGCGAGGGTGACCCCGCCGTCCGGGACGGCGGTGAGGAAGTCGGCTCGACCCGCTGGAAAATCCAAGCCCAGGACCGTCCCCGTCTTGCGGAAGAAATGGAAGCCCACGCCGTTGCAATCGCAGACGGAAAGCCCGACCAGGGCGAAGTCGGCGGCAGCCTCGATACCACCGACCGAATACCGGAACGGCTCCGTGACCGCGACCGTCTCCCGGCCGCCGAACACCAGCACCTCGGCGGTGTCCACCAGCGACAGGCCGGATCGATCGCGCAGGATCACTTCGTAGTCGCCGCCGGTGTCGATGACGGCGTCGCCCACCGGCGCCCCGTCGACCAGCAGCGGGGCGGTGAACAACGGGGCGGGGCTTGGGGAGACGACGGCGCCGCAACCGCCGAACCAGGCGGCCGTCAGCCAAAGCGCGGTGCTAGTGGTCCGACACAGCGTGTTCTTCGGGTGGCATGGCCAAGCGCAGCGCCGCCATGCCGAGGAAAGACATGCCGGCGCTCGGCTACGCCGAGCTTGGGCATGCCACCCAGCCCCCAGCCAAAGCGCGGTGCTCGCGAGGAGGCCCTTTGCGGGCGTCCGGGGCAGGGAGCGGGCCGATCGGACTCTCATCGGGGAATCGTAAGGATCGGGCAGTGTCCTAGCCACGGTGGGTAGAACTCCTCAGGATTTTGCACTAACCTTACGTGTCACCGACCGATCTATAGTCATGGCGCTCCCGGCCGGCATCGACGATCGCGTCTTGACCGGCGGGAGCGGTTGATCACAATCATGGGCTGCGAATTGAAGCTCCGGCGAGGCCAGGTTTGTTGAACGCAAATCAACGGAAAACTGGAGCTGGACAAGGCAAGGAAAACATTATGCGGAATCAACGGTTCATCGGGCGTTTGGGTCTGGCGTTGGTCGTGGGCCTCGCCGTTCAGGCGGCGGCCCAGGAGAACATGGTTGAAGTCACCGTCACGGGTGAGGGAATGAGCGAGGATAGCGCCCGCAACGACGCGCTCCGAAGGGCGCTGGAGCAGGGCGGCGGGGTGGAGATCAGCTCCCACAGCCAGGCGGAGAACTTCCAACTCATCCGCGACACCATCTACGCCCGCGCCGAGGGCATCGTGTCAGACTACAAAATCCTCGAACAAGGCGACGCCGCGGGCGGGGTGAAGTTCTGCAAAATCCGGGCCAAAGTCAACAAAAGCGCCATCGCCACCACGTGGGGCGAGGTCCAGAACGTGCTCGATCAAGTCGGCCGGCCCGGGATCGCTATCTACATCCTCGAACGCATCGACGGGCTGGTGCAGGACAGCAGCATTCTCGAATCGCAAATCGAAAACCGCTTGCTCAAGGCCGGGTTCAACGTCTACGCCGGACAACAGTTGCGGGCGCTCGCGGAGAAGGAGGGCGGCGACGCCGGGTCGGAGGGCAACGTGGCCAAGGTCCAGGCGATCGCCAAGGACTTCGGGACGCAAATCTTCATCACCGGCACGGCCCAGGCCAACTCCGCGGGGGTGAAGGAACTCGCCGGCGAGCCGACGGCCATGTACAACGGCGATGGCATGATCAAGATGTACTACACCGACACGGCCCAGATGCTGGCGAGCGAATCGCTGGCCAACTGGCGGGGTGGGGCACGGGGGTTTCATACCGTCTCACCGCAGGCGGGTAAGAAAGCGTTGGAAAACGCGGGCGAGGAACTCGTCGAGCGCTGCTACCAGAGCGTGATGAAGCAGTGGGCCACGCGGATCAGCGCCGGCGGGGAGTTGGCCCTTGAGGTCGAGGGGATGTCTTTGGCCGACGCTCTGAAACTCAAGAAGAAAATCCAGGACATCAGCGCCGATAAGATCAAGAACGTGAACCATTCGCTGACCAAAGGTATCGTCACCTTCCGCATCAAGGCTCAGATGACGGCCGAGGAACTGGCCGAACACCTCGCCGGCGGTGAGTTCGCACAGATCATCGAAATCGTGGACCTCAAGACCAACCGCATCCAGGCCAAAAAAGTAGGCGGTTAGTTCATGCCTCGCCATAGCGACCCCCGTGGGCGGGATCATAGTCGACGGCGCGGAGCGGCTTGACAAACTTCGCAATTTTGCGAATAATGAGGGCAGCGGAAGTTGCCAAGGACGAAGGTAGTCTTCTATCGCGAAGCGGATGGAATCGTCCCGATGCTCGACTGGCTCGACAGCCTACCGTCCAAGGTCGTCGCAAAGTGCCGCGTCCGCATCGAGCGCCTGGCGGAACTCGGGCACGAACTTCGTCGACCCGAGGCCGACGTTCTTCGAGACGGCATCTACGAGCTTCGCGTCGGGTTTCGCGGGCAGCACTACCGGATGTTGTACTTCTTCAACAGGAATGTGGCCGTGGTTCTGTCTCACGGGCTTGGAAAGGAGCGGGCCGTGCCGCCCGTCGAGATTGACCGCGCTATCGAGCGAAAGAAGAGTTTCGACAGGGATCCAATGAAGCACACGCACGGGGAACCTTGAACATGGCCAAGAAGCGAAGACCGACGACCGACGCCCTCGAGATCCTCCATCGCCGCTACTTCGAAGGCCGGCCCGAGCGACTTGCCGAACTCGAAGAGGAGCGCGCCAACGCGCAAGTCGCTCGAAAGATCTACGAACTACGCAGGAAGGCCGACATGACGCAGGCTGCGCTTGCGAAACTCGTCGGGACGACCCCGTCGGTAGTTTCGCGCCTCGAAGATGCCGACTACGACGCCCACTCGCTCTCCATGCTCCGCCGCATCGCCGCCGCCCTCGACAAGCGTATCGAGGTTCGCTTCGTGCCCGCCAAACGCAAGCTCGCCGGTGCGTGACGAGGCCTGAAGGACGTCAGGCAGACGTACTCGCACGCGGACGGAGTGGGAACCAAGCGACGTGAAACGCTGACGGTATTCAATATCGGCGGGAACAAGGACCGCTTGATCGCCCGCGGAAGCGGTCATCACGTCGTAGAACCTCCGTTGGCGAAGATCGTCTGGCCGCCGGTCGGAACAGAAGAAAGAGGGTCTTGGGAGCTAGCCTACCAGGGACTGAAGTCCCTGGCAACCAGCGTCCCCCCTTCGGGCGGTGAGAGCCCATTCCGCCTCGGCGACCCCTGGACGTGACCGTCGGCTTGTATTGCGGTAGACTGGCGGGCGATGCCACGAGAACTTCATGGACAGCTCAGCGTTGACGGGCAACGATTCGCCATCGTGGTGAGTCGCTTCAACGAGTTCATCACCTCCAAGCTGCTGGCGGGGGCGGTTGACGCATTGAAGCGGCATGGAACCGCCGACGAGAGCATCACCGTCGTCCACGTGCCGGGGGCGTTCGAGCTTCCGTTCATGGCCAAGAAGCTGGCGGAATCGGGCTTGTACGACGCGGTCATCTGTCTGGGTTGCGTGATTCGCGGTCAGACGCCGCATTTCGAGTACGTTGCCGGTCAGGCGGCGCGGGGGATCGCCGAGGTCGGTCTGGCGACCGGCCTCCCGACGACGTTCGGGGTCATCACCGCCGACACGCTGGAACAAGCCGTCGAACGCGCGGGGGCCAAGGCCGGCAACAAAGGGGTCGATGCCGCCGTGAGCGCGATCGAGCTTGTCAACCTCCTGCGGCAGTTGCCGACCCAACCCTAGGGCCTCATGTCCCGCCACCGCCGGTCATCTCGAATCCTGGCCATGCAGGCGTTGTGTCAGTGGGAAGTGCAGGGCGACGCCTCGTCGGAGGCCCTTGCCGAGTTCCTTGCGGTACAGGATGCGGCACCGGACGCGACCGCGTACGCGACCGAGCTGGTCCAGGCGTTCTGGCGGAAGCAAGGGGAGATCGACCAACGAATCGCGTCAGCGTCGATCAAATGGGACCTCGCCCGCATCTCGCCGGTCGAACGGAACGTCATGCGAGTGGCGATCGTCGAATTGTCGGGTGGTGAGGTTCCGGCGAAGGTGGTTCTGGACGAGGCCATCGAGATCGGGCGCGAATACGGCGGCGCGGATTCGCCGCGCTTCATCAACGGCGTGCTCGACGCGGTGTTTCAAGGCATCGGAGCGGAGCTGGGGAAAAACGGCTGATGGGACTGTTGGATCGGTTCAAGAAAGGGCTTGCCCGAACGCGGGAGAAGCTGGCCACGGGTCTGCGGTCGGTGCTGCGGATCGGTCAGCGGATCGACGAGGAGACGCTCCACCGGTTGGAGGACGCGATGCTCGCGGCCGACTTCGGCCCCGCGACGACGACCAAGCTCATTGACGTGGTCCGCACGGGGTGGAAAAGCGGCGAGATCGCCGAAGAGCAACAGGTCACGGAGTATTTACGCCGGCACGTCAGCTCGCTTTGGCCGGAGTCGGATCGCTCGATCCGGTTCGCCGAGTCGGGTCCGACGGTCATCTTGGTCACCGGGATCAACGGTTCCGGTAAGACGACGAGCGTGGCCAAGCTCGGTTACTATTTCACGCAAGCCGGCAAACGCGTGATCCTCGGGGCGTGCGACACGTTCCGCGCCGCCGCGGTCGAGCAACTGAGCATCTGGTCGCAGCGCGTGGGCGTGCAGATCGTGAAGCACGACCAAGGGGCCGACCCCGGGGCGGTGGCCTATGACGCCTGTGAGGCCGCGGTCGCGCGAAACGCCGACGTACTCCTGATCGACACGGCGGGGAGGCTCCACACCCAGGACCACCTGATGCGCGAATTGGGGAAAATCCAGAAGGTCGTCCAGCGGAAAATCCCCGGCGCGCCGCACGAGGTTCTGTTGGTCCTGGACGCCACGATCGGTCAGAATGCCCTGAATCAGGCGAGGCAGTTTTCCCAACACGTGTCCATCACCGGAATCTTCCTCGCCAAACTGGACGGCAGTGCGAAAGGCGGCGTCGTGGTCGGCATCCGCGACCAATTGAACGTGCCGGTCAAGTTCGTGGGACTCGGCGAGACGCCGGCGGACATCGAGCCCTTCGATCCGGCGGTCTTTGCGGAGGCGATGTTCGCGGAATAAATGGGAAAACACAGAAACGCAGAAACGTAGAAACGCGTGTCATGGTTCTCGGCAGTGACGAGCTCGAACGCCTTGCGGATGAGGCGTACAAGGACCGGCGCATGGCCGGCACGGTCTATTGCGGCAACTGCGGGTACAACCTCCGCACGCTTTTTTATGTGTACCGGTGTCCGGAGTGCGGTCAGGAGTACAACGCCCGGCCCTTGGTGATGAGAGGCATATTCCTACCACAGAATGTTTCCCCTCCCTTCGTAGAGATGTTCGCCGTGGTGCTCTACGGACCGATCGCCTTTGTGCTGATCGACGGCGCGACGCAGCCGTTCGAGCCGGCCAAGTTTGTCATGGGGCTGGGGGCCGCCGTACTCACCGTCGTCTACCTCTGGCTGGCCTATGGCCGCTGGGTACGCGTGTTGAAAGCACGCATCATCGCACGCCGGATCGCCCAAGCGGAGCGCGAGTGAGGCAACCGAGCAGCGATAGCCGGCCGCCGCCCCTCCATGCGGACCCTTCGCGGCCGGCAGACTTCGTCGAGCCGGCGTACGAGACGGATCGGGGTGCATCCCATTAACGGTGGCGGAGGTAATCCTTTCGCGTCGTGCTGAGCGGAGCGAAGCATCTAGGCACGTGAGAAGATTCTTCGCTGCGCTCAGAATGACACCGCTGCGCTCAGAATGACATCCCGTGGGCGTTTTCGCCACTCCAAACGGGATGCACCCGACGGATCGGCGGATCGAGGCCGGGTGGCCTTGGGCGGGCAACCGCCCAAGGCCACCCGGCCCTCAACGAGTCCCCACCCATTCGACAATCGACATTCGACAACCGGGGCACTCCCTTTTTTTCGGTTCATCCGGGATTTCCGGGATGCTTCAGTTGCTGTAACGGGCGCTCCATAAAGCCTTGTAGGACGGCGGTTTACAACCGCGAACGCAACGAAACCCCCGAGAAAAGCCGCCAACTAAAGACTCTTCCACGCCGATTCTCGCTTGGCGGTTCGGGCCCAAAGGAGACCCCAGGCACGCCAACTTTCGAGCCGGACTCAACGAGGCGTTTTTCTGCGGGCGATCCCGAAATTCCCGGAAGAACCTTTTTGGCTCATGGGGGGTTCAAGGTGAAGGTGCGGGCAGGTTGTAGCCGATCGTTCTATGACCGGGCATGGAAGCCCGGGATGACGGAACGGAGGCTGCAAAGACGATGGATTTCCCACTCGGCGATCTCTTGGATCCTGAACGATGTTACGATTTTCTCCTCTCGGTCTTACACCCTCGGGGTTTCGGCTGTCCCCAGGGACACGCCCTCCAAGAAGCCTTCGTCCACAAGCGCGATCGGACCCCCATCCTCGATTATCGCTGTAGGACATGCGGACGCTGTTTCAATCTGTTTACCGGAACGGTCTTGCAAGGGACCCATTACAACGAAGTCCAGATTGTCCAACTGCTGCACGGCATCGCCGAGGGCAAGCCGACCGCCCAACTGGCCCGGGAAATGGGGGTGGATCGCAAAGGGTTGTTGATTCGTCGCCATCAACTGCAATCGCTGGCCTCCCGGGCACGGCCCTCCGAGCCGCTTCCCGATCCCGTCGTCGAGGTGG
>Ga0315274_10002078_pt1 | contig 30632 bp, 32 predicted proteins | sample YL17G02_20_MG_FD_203700 | JGI IMG/M metagenome (GOLD analysis project Ga0315274, IMG submission 203700) | Sediment microbial communities from Yellowstone Lake, YNP, Wyoming, USA - YL17G02_20 | ecosystem: Environmental > Aquatic > Freshwater > Lake > Sediment | place: USA: Wyoming | collected...
ATAACCGTGCATGAACTTCAATGAGGAAAATTAAGTCGTTAAATGCGGTAACTATAGTAACCGAACGGGCATCCAGGTGGAAGGTTCAGCAGGTGGTGATGGGCTCACCATGGTGCTAGTATATGAGGAAGATATTGCACTCTGTGAGCCGACAGACCAGCCGGACAGAAGCCGGGAGCGACCGGCTCTTTTTATGAATGAACGACAGGTTCCATGGAAAAAGAAACCGCTTACGTGCTACTGCAGAAAGGAAGAGAACTGCTGGAGGATGGGAATCCGGCGCAGGCGGCGTTTGTCCTGGAGAGGGCCCGCAGCCGGGAACCGAACAAGGGTTCGATACTCGAGATGCTGGGCATGGCCTATTACGGATATTGCCGGTACAGGGACGCGGCACGCAGTTTTGAGGAGGCGCTCGAGGTAGACCCGACCAATGACTACGCGCACTACTGCCTCGGCCTGTGTTTTCTCAAACTTGACCGGCGTTCGGAGGCCGGTGGACACTTCAAGCTTGCCTGGTACCTCCGACCGTACGAGATGTACCGCGGAAAGGCGGTGCGTTTCGGTGCCAGCTGCGGGCCTGCCCCGGAACACGTCGCAAACGGATACGGCGCTGACGACAAAGAGGGATAATGGGGTCGCTTCTAGATGAATACGGGGCGTTTATCATCGACCTGGATGGGGTGGTTTATCTGCTGGACGACCCTATACCAGGTTCAGCCCTGGCTATAAACCACCTCCAGGAAGCTGGCGTCCCGTTCGTTTTTCTCACAAACAACTCATCTTCCACGGCGAAGCAGTATGTCAGAAAGCTGCAGCGCTTCGGGTTAACGGTTGAACAGGATCGCATTGTTACATCAAGCCAGGCTGTGGCAAGGTATCTCGATGGCAAAACCGAGGGCCGCAGGGCATTTGTGATAGGTGAAGAGGGGCTCACCTCGGAACTGAAACCACTCGGCATGGAGTTGGTCGGCGCCGTTGCGGCCAGCAGGGTCGATTACGTGATAGTTGGCTGGGACAGGGAGTTCGACTTTAACAAGCTGAAAGCCGCCGTGCTGGCGATCCGAGATGGAGCGCACTTCATCGCCACAAACGCGGACGCGACCTACCCAACCCCTGAAGGTCTGTGGCCCGGCGCTGGTTCTATCGTGGCCGCGGTGAGCACCGGATCCGGACAGGTTCCTGTAGTCGTCGGAAAGCCGAACCCGCTGATCGTCCAGATTGCGCTTGACAGGATGGCGTCAGGGCCGAAGGGGACGCTGCTGATAGGGGACCGCCTGGACACGGACATCTTGTCGGGGATCGCGGCCGGCATTGACACGCTCCTGGTACTGACGGGTGTGTCGACACCGGAAGAGGTCAACGAGACGGGCATAAGGCCAACCCATGTGCGGGACAGCCTCAGCGCCATGCTGAACGGGTAGTATGTTAGAATTACTCCCGTCCTATCCAAAGCGTCAAGGTGGTGAAAGAAGTGTATAACCCCGAGATCGAGTCTATGGATAGAGGAAAACTTGCGGACCTGCAGCTGGAACGGCTGCGGGACACGGTGAAGCGGTGTGAGGAAATGGTTCCTTTCTACCGGCAGAAGCTCAGGGAGATCGGAGTTTCCTGGAAGGACATCGGATCGCTGGAGGACATACAGAAGCTGCCGTTTACCTCCAAAGATGACCTGCGCGAGAATTATCCGTTCGGGATGTTCGCCGTACCGATGCGAGAGATAGTGCGAATACATGCTTCTTCCGGCACCACCGGCCAGCCGACCGTGGTGGGTTATACAGACAACGATATCGAGAACTGGTCCGAGCTCATGGCGAGGTCGCTTGTGGCGGGGATGGCGGATAAATCCGATATTGTGCAGATAGCTTACGGCTATGGCCTGTTCACCGGCGGCCTGGGATTCCATTATGGAGTGGAAAAGCTCGGAGCATCGGCTATCCCGATCTCTGGCGGAAACACCAAGCGGCAGATACGCTTAATGGTCGACCTGGGAACAACAGTGCTGTGCTGTACGCCTTCCTATGCGCTCTACATGGCGGAGACAGCGGAGGATATCGGGGTAGAATTCAAGCAACTCAAGTTGAAATCAGGCATATTCGGGGCGGAACCCTGGAGCGACCGGATGAGAGAGAAGGTCGAGCGTTTACTGAACCTCTCGGCATTCGACGTTTACGGGCTGAGCGAGGTCATGGGCCCCGGGGTGTCTATCGAGTGCGAGCAGAAAAACGGGCTGCATATTTTTGAAGACGCTTTTCTGCCGGAGATCATAGACCCCGCTACGGGCGAGGCCTCGCCTGTTGGTGAGCAGGGCGAACTCGTCTTCACTACCATAAACAAGTTCGGTATGCCGCTGTTGAGGTACCGCACCAGGGATGTTACGTCTCTGGATTCCAGCCCGTGTGGGTGTGGACGTACCCACATCAGAATGAAAAGGGTGAGGGGCCGCACCGACGATATGCTGATCATCAGGGGCGTCAACGTGTTCCCCAGCCAGATTGAGTCTGTACTGATGCAGATCGAGGGCATATCCCCGCATTACCAGTTGACAGTAGATCGAGAGGCCGGCCTGGACGTGCTGGAAGTGCAGGTCGAGGTCTCGGAGGAGATGTTCTCCGACCGCATAAGAGGGCTGGAAGAGTGGCAGGATATTATCCAGGCTGAGATCGAGAGTTACCTGGGTATCGGTTTGAAGGTTGGGCTCGTGGAACCACGGTCCATCGCGCGCAGCGAGGGCAAGGCTGTGCGCGTGATCGATAACCGTGAGCAGTGACTGAGGGGAGGGGCCATGACGGTCAAGCAGATATCGGTGTTTCTTGAGAACAAGTCGGGGAGGCTTCTGGACGTCACCAGGGGGCTTGGGGAGGCCGGGGTGAATATCAGGGCTCTCTGCGTTGCGGACACCAGCGAATTCGGAGTAGTCAGGCTGATAGTGGATGACCCGGCTCTGGCCCGGGACAGCCTTCGCGATAAAGGTATGACGGTTAAAGAGACGGTAGTCATCGCGGTGGAAGTGGAAGATAAGCCAGGAGGGCTTTCGGGGGTGCTCAAGCCTCTGGTAGACCAGGAAATGAACATAGAATACCTGTACTGCTTCCTGGAGAAGTCAGGGGATCAAGCTATAGTCATCATACGTGTCGAAGAGGCGGAGCAGGCAATCGGGGCGTTGAAGGTCGCCGGCTTCAGGGTAATACCGGAGGACGAACTCTACGCGATGTGAGGCCGTAAATGCCTGTTGTATCCGATTCGTTCAGCCTGAAGACACGTGGAAACGGCCAGATCCTTGATATCACCGGCGAGGTCTCCGAGGCGGTGAGGAAGTCCGGGCTCGAAAGTGGCCTGGTAACCGTCTTCGTGCCGGGCTCAACGGCCGGGGTAACGACTGTAGAGTATGAACCGGGGCTCGTTGAGGACCTGGACGAGATGTTCGAGAGGGTCGCCCCCGGCGACAGTGAGTACCATCATAACCTTCGCTGGAACGACGGAAACGGCCATTCACACGTGAGGGCTTCGCTGCTTGGAGCCTCTCTGACGGTCCCCTTCTCGGGTTGCAGGCTGATGCTGGGAGTATGGCAGCAGGTCATACTGGTAGATTTCGACAACAGGTCCAGGAGCAGGGACATCGTCTGCCAGGTTATGGGCGAAAAAGACTAGCCGTTCTGGTCTATCTCATCAAGCATAAGCTGTACCAGCTTGACCGTACGGTCCAGAGCATCCCTGTCGATCTCATCGTATACGTCTTCCCTGTTGCGCCAGCCCCTGTAGGCACCACCGGTGAGCGCCCCGATTGTAATGGCTTTCCTGCCTCTGGCAAGGGCGATCATCGAGTCGCTTTTCTTTACGCGACACCTGCCTTTTCCGAGTTCGATGCCCTTCGAATTCCTGGCCGCACGTGTAGCAATCCGCTGAAGCCGCCTGCTGCAATGGAAACCCAGCATCACGCCTTCCCTCGTGAAGACCCGGGTGTTCTCGCCGCAGGGATGGTCGATGTTTATTATGAACGCGTCCCTGATCTGGTAGCGACGGCTTCTCAGCAGCGCCGCCATGCCCCTGCCGCCCGCGAACCCCCTTGCGGTAGCCACACCCCATACTTCCGTATGCTCGAGCGGGTTGGTGACAAGCGAGCCAAGCACAGAGAGCATGGCGCCGACCCCGGATGCGTTGTCGTTGGCGCCCGGCGTGTAGCGGCCGAATACCTCGCCCCACAGGATGGAACAGAACAGGACCAGGATATATACAGTGAACGGAGATATCGCGATCCAGATCACGAACAGCGTGTGCCTCTGCACTTTTGCAAGGGAGGCCGCAACTCCGAGCATGCTCACGAGCACGATGATAACGATGCAGATGAAAGAAACTGTATACAGGACCCTGTACATGCGGGCTATCCGTGGTCGGCCGAGAGGCGATTCCCTTGAGCTGTCATAGTTGGCGACCACGACCACTCGCTGGGACACCTCTTCGGTCGCGCGCACCCGGCCCACGATATTCGAGGCCTTGCTGTGGGGGAAAAGACGGGAGACAACGCTCCATGTGTATGTTTCCATCTGGAATACAAGGAAGACGAAGATCGCAAGGGCGAGGCTGATCATGTAGTTCAGCGGGAATATGCCGTAGGCGAGTACTGCCAGCAGGTATATGAGCGCCAGGCCCTGCAGGTCGGACTTCCAGGACGAGAAGCTCTCCTCAACCACGTCGATGTCGGACTCTTCCATCGCGTGCAGGATGTAGGAAGCGGCGGCTTTCTCACCGTCGCTCCCCGCGTACCTGTTACCGATTTTCCTAGACAGGTGGAGAACGTGCTTGCTGGGTAGATCCATGCGGGTATTCTAGCACAGGGAAAACGGCGGCCCCGGCAATTCTTGTGCCCGACAGGGGCGTTAAGTACAATGAAGAGAGCCGCCGGATCCTGCCGTGGCTTGAGCGGCAATCTCGAAGCCTGCCGGGATACTTTCGGCCGAATCGAAAACCCGGCCGGGATTGAGATGTCAGACTTCAGGCTGTAATTGGAGCGGCGGTGGCTATGAAGCGCATTTACACTGGCGGTTTTCGCAGTCTGAATCGGATCGGGCGGATATGAACGAACGCATATTGAACAGGATCAATTCTCCCGCTGAATTAAAGCGCCTCAACAGTCGAGAGCTGGAAGCGCTTGCCGGCGAGATCAGGGAATTGATAATCGATACTGCGAGTGTGACCGGCGGACACCTGGCCTCGAGCCTGGGGGTTGTCGAGCTGGCCATAGCCACCCACCGCGCACTGGATGCTCCCGTGGACCGGATAGTGTGGGATGTAGGGCACCAGGCCTACGCGCACAAGATACTGACGGGACGCCACGAGAGTTTCGGCACGTTGAGGCAGTACGGTGGCTTAAGCGGGTTCCCCAGGCGGGCGGAAAGCGAATATGACGTGGTGGACAGTGGACATGCGGGAGGCTCGATAAGCTACGGGTTAGGGCTGGCCCTCGCAAGGGACATGCTCCGGGAAGATTACTCGATCGCGGTCATCATCGGTGATGGCGCGATGACCTCGGGGGTGGCTTATGAGGCCATGAACCAGGCCGGCCACCACCTCAATTCGAATCTCATAATAATCCTTAACGATAACGAGATGTCCATATCCGAGAACGTCGGTGGGTTCTCGTCATACCTATCCAGGATAAGGCTGAAGCCGGGTTACACTCACCTCAAAGAGGAACTGGAAGAGATCCTGACCTCACTGCCCCCCATGGCGGACGGTTTCATAAGACTGGCTCACAGCGTAAAGGTAAACCTGACCAACGCCCTCGTACCCGGGGTGCTTTTTGAGGCTCTGGGACTCAAGTACGTGGGGCCTATCAGCGGTTACGACATGCCCCTGATAGAGGAAACAATCGCGGAGGCCAGGGAGATCGACGGGCCGGTGTTGATACACGTAGTAACAAAGAAGGGAAAAGGGTACGGGCTTTCCGAGAAAAGCCCCACGGAGTTCCACGGCGTTTCCCAGTTCGACAGAAAAACCGGGATCATGAGAAACAGCGATGGATCCTCCTATACGCAGATCTTCGCAGACACAGTGGTTAAGCTGGCAAGACGGGATCCAAAGCTGGTCGCGATAACCGCCGCCATGAAACTGGGTACAGGGCTCGACCGCTTCAGCAAATTGTTCCCCGAGAGGTTCTTCGACGTCGGCATCGCGGAGCAGTTAGGGGTCAACCTTGCCGCCGGCCTGGCCCTCAGCGGCCTGAGGCCGGTTGCGGCGATCTACTCGACGTTCTTACAGAGGGCTTTCGACCAGATTTCCCAGGAGATATGCCTGCAGAACCTCCCGGTCGTGTTCGTGATAGACAGGGCGGGCCTGGTCGGTGAGGACGGCTCCACGCATCACGGTTATTTCGATGTATCCTACCTGCGGATGCTACCGAACATGGTGGTGATGTCTCCGGGCAGCGGTGGAGAACTGGCCTCGATGCTTGAATACGCGTTTCAACTCGGCTCTCCGGTAGCGGTTCGGTTTCCCAGGGGTAAGGCGGCCGAACTCGATGAGGTTGGCCGGGAGCTTATCGTGCTCGGAAAAGGCGAGACCCTGAGAAGTGGTGAAGATGTGACCCTGCTGGCGCTTGGGGACATGGTGCCCATTGCCCTGGGCGTCGCGGAGCTGCTCATGGACGAAGGCATATCGACCTCGGTGGTGAACGCGCGTTTCGCCAAGCCGCTCGATTCCGCTTTCCTCGAGGAGATATGTGAAGGAAAGAAACTGATGGTGACGCTAGAGGATAACGTCCTCGCTGGCGGGTTCGGTAGTGCCGTCCTGGAGACGCTTACGGGGAAGAGAATTGAAGTTAATTTACTTCGCAAAGGGCTGCCGGACAGATATATCGATCACGGTAAGATCGCGGAGCTATTAGAGGAAGTGGGCCTGTCTCAGTTCCAGATCGCGACAGACATAAGAGAACGTCTCGAAGAAATAACATGAAGAGAAGGCTGGATCTCTGTCTCTATGAAATGGGGTATTTCAAAAGCCGCGAAATGGCAAAAGCGGCGGTAATGGAAGGCCTGGTCTCAGTGAACGGGCGACAGGTCAAGCCGGGGACTCAGGTCAGGGGCGACGAAGGGATCGAGATACTGGCCGGGGAAGATCGGTACGTCTCCCGGGGCGGCCATAAGCTGGACCAGGCTCTGGACTCCTTCGGGATAAGCGTAAATGGAGCGGTAGTACTTGACGTAGGAGCTTCAACGGGCGGTTTCACTGATTGCCTTCTGAAGCGGGGGGCCTCGCGGGTTATAGCACTTGACGTGGGGAAAGGCCAGCTTCACTGCAGGCTCAGGGAGGACCCGCGAGTAACCGTGATGGAGCGTCTCAACGCCAGGTACCTCAAGCGTGAGGACCTGGAAGTGGAACCCTCACTGGCGACGATTGATGTATCCTTTATATCCCTCAAGAAGATAGTGGAACCTGTCCTGGGCGTTCTTTCGGGAAAAGGGGAAGCGGTGGCGCTTGTAAAGCCCCAGTTTGAAGCGGGGCCGAGCCTGGTAGGAAAAGGAGGGGTCGTCCGCGAGGCGGCGGTGCACAGGGATGTGATCAGATCTCTGAATACCTGGATGCAGGAACGCGGAATAGGGGTGATAGGCCTTGTGACCTCCCCGCTTAAAGGCCCGAAAGGGAACCTCGAGTTCTTCTTGCACATCAGCGGAGGGCTTCCCTCCAGGGTCGGGAATGAGGAGATCGACCAAGAGGTCATGCTGGCCCACGTCGATATTTGATACCGCGAAATAATGAAGAGATGGAGTTGGCCGATGGATAAGAAGACAGGCAACTGGGTCGATCATATCCTGATAATACCGCACGTGAGGAAGGCCCGCATTGCCGGCATGGTCATTGAACTGGCAGGGTGGCTGGAGAGCAGGGGCATCGGGTACTACCTCTTTCCCGAGGACGCGGAGGCGCTCGGGGTGAGCATGCCCGCTCCACCTGAAGAAAGCCTGGACGGTTCGGTTGACCTTGCGATCGTGCTCGGAGGTGACGGCACAATACTCCACGCTGTCGAGGTGCTGCGCGGAAACGACATCCCCCTGTTCGGGATCAATATCGGCAAGATGGGATTCCTGACAGCCGCCGAGGTCCACCAGGTAGACCATGCGCTCGAGGAACTGCTGGCGGGCCACTACTGGATAAGCGAGAGAGTGCCGATCGGCTGTTCCCTGGTGTCGGAGGATTCACGGAGAGATTTCCGCGCGCTCAACGAGATCGTTATCGGGAAGCTGATAAGGGAAAGGCTTATACACCTTTCGACATATATAAACGGCGAGTTCTTCATGCGGTATTCGGGGGACGGCCTGATCTTTTCCAGCGCAACCGGTTCGACGGCTTACTCCCTCTCCTCGGGCGGGCCCATAGTGACCCCGGAACTCAAGTGTTTCCTGCTCACCCCGATATGCGCGCACATGCTCTTCAGCAGGCCGATGGTCCTCGACGCGAGGGACAGGGTCAAGGTTGTGGTAGAAGAGGAACCGGAGCGGCTTGCCCTGAGTATCGATGGCCGACAGGATGTCGAGGTTCCCACAGGGGCCGCTATCGAGTTTTACTGCCTTGACGAGAAGATAAGGATACTCGAACTGCAAGGAAGCTCTTTCTACCAGACGCTCAGGAAGAAGTTCCTGAGCCCTCCCCCGGGGGAGGAGGGCTAGAGGCCCGGAGGTTAAGTTGCTCTCCTACCTGAAGGTAAAGGATTTCGCGCTCATAGAGGACGTGGAGGTTGAGTTCCAACCCGGGTTTAACGTCCTCACCGGGGAAACGGGAGCGGGGAAGACGGTACTGGTTGGCGCGATTGCCCTGCTACTGGGTGAGCGCGCTGACAGCCTGCAGGTCAGGCAGGGGGCCGGGGCAGCCGACTTCTCCTGTTCATTCGACCTGGCCGAGCAACCGGAAACCCGGGACTTATTTGTCGAGCTCGGGGTTCTCGAAGAAGGGAACCAGGAGCTGATTCTGGGACGGACCGTTTCAAAAGAGGGGAAAAGCAGGTGTACGGTTAACGGTAAGCTAAACCCCGTCTCAACCCTGTCTGAGATCGGCGACATGCTGGTTGACATACACGGTCAAAACACCCACCAGGCGCTGCTGAAGACCGGTTCCCATCTCGATTACCTGGACCGGTTCGCCGGCACCGGTCATATCCGGGTTCTATCTGAATACAGGGAGCATTACAGACTGTTGAAGTCATTTATGAAAGAGCGGGCTGAAGCAGCGGTGGGAGGCCGCGACACAGAAAGAGAGGTCGAGCTGCTCCGGTTGGAGATCGAAGAAATCGAGCAGGCAAACCCGCAGCCCGGTGAGATCGATGAACGCGAGAAAGAGGCCAGGAAGTTGCGCCACGCTGAAGAGCTCCGGGATATCGGATCCAGGGTCGCCAGATCCCTCTCCGCAGATGAAGAAAGAGCCATGACCGCGAGGGGGGTCCTTCTGCAGGCTGCAAGGGACCTCGGCAAGATGGCTTCACACGACGCTGCGATAGAGAGACTGGCCAGGAGAGTGGAGTCGTTGTCGTTCGAGGTCGAGGATATCGCGTCGGGGCTTGGAGATTATTGCGACCGACTTGATACCGACCCCGCCAGGCTGGAAGAGGTGGAAACCCGCCTGAGTACGCTGAGAACGCTTGAAAGGAAGTACGGAGGGTCGATAGACGGTGCAATGGCATACCGTGACGACGCTGTCGATAAGCTCGAGCAAATTGAAAACTCCCTCGCCCGTGCAGATGAGATTGAAAAACGTATAGAAACTGAAGAAGCCGAGCTGACACGCCTGGCCGACATGCTTTCCAGAGGAAGGGCGAAAGCCTCTAACGCGCTCGCAAAGGCCGTGCTGCGCGAACTCGCGGAACTTGAGCTGGCTGGAGCACGTTTCGAGGTCGAAATGAGCGACGGTGGCATACAGGGCGACAGGAAGAGAGGGGAGGAGGAACTATTGGGTCCCCGTGGTCGCGACTCCGTGGAGTTCACGTTCAGCTCCGAACCTGAACAATCGCCCAGGCCGCTGAAGAAAATCGCCTCCGGCGGCGAGATGTCGCGGGTGATGCTGGCATTGAAGATCGTGCTTGCCGGTGCGGACAGGACACCCGTACTCATTTTTGACGAGGTCGATTCAGGGATAGGCGGCGAGACTGCCGGGAAGGTGGGAGAGAAACTGTTCCAGCTGACCCGCTACCACCAGGTATTCTGCGTAACACATATCCCCAGCATCGCGACATTCGCTGACTGGCAGTACAGGGTTTTTAAAAGAAAAGTGAAACAGTCCGCCCGTACGGACGTCCAACTCCTCGAAGGCGACAGCCGGGTGGAAGAGATGTGCCGCATGCTGGGTGATCCAAGCGGCCGCAGCGTGACGCTTGAACATGCAAGGGACATACTGAGCAGGGCGGAGAAGAAGAAAAAGGCTACGGTCTGATATCCTGATAGATGCGTTATGAGATAATTGCCGGGACCCAGGCGGGTGATTTTTTGCAGATGAGACTACCAGGTGATACTTCCTCAAAGCAGTTAGATCAGGCGACCGGGCTGGAAGGGATCGCCAGGCTTGACAAGAAGACGAAGAACCTTGTCAAACGCCTGCGCCCCGGCGAGATCGCGATAATAGACCACACGGACATCGACCGCGTCTCAGCGGAACTTCTCATAGAGGCTAATCCTGCCGCGGTCGTGAACGCGGCCTGCTCCATAACCGGAAGCTATCCGAACCTCGGCCCCCTTACCATCATCGCTTCGGGAATAAGCATCATCGACGAGGTAGGGGGGGAGATCTTCGACCTGGTCCCCGAGGGCGCTATCGTGAGAATGGTCGGGGAAGCGGTCTACATGGAGGGGGAGGAAATCGCCAGGGGCCGTAGGCTGACCTTCGACGAGATAGAGGCCAGGATAGAGTCGAGCAAACTGAGGCTCGGTCGGCATCTCGGTGACTTCGCCACGAACACCATGGAACTGCTCGAAGCGGAGAAGGAAATACTGCTGGAAAGCGTCGATCTTCCGCACATAACAACAGTGTTTTTCGGCCGGCATACCCTGGTGGTGGTCAGGGGGCATGACTACAAGCGGGACCTTAAGGCTCTTCGTTCCTACATCCGGGAGGTAAAACCCGTCCTGGTAGCTGTAGACGGTGGCGCTGACGCACTGATCGAGATGGGGCATAAACCCCACATAATAGTGGGCGACATGGACAGCGTGAGCGACCAGGCGCTTCGATGCGGGGCAGAGCTCGTCGTCCACGGGTATTCAGACGGAAGGGCGCCAGGGAAGCTCAGGCTTGACGAGATGGGGCTGCCCGCGACGGTCTTTCACTACCCGGGGACCAGCGAAGATATCGCGATGCTCATAGCTTACGAGAAGGGTGCAGAACTGGTTGTGATGGTGGGTTCTCACACGGGGCTGATAGAGTTCCTGGAAAAGGACCGAAAAGGCATGGCCAGTACGTTTCTGGTGAGGCTGAGGGTTGGTTCCGTGCTGGTTGATGCCAAGGGCGTGAGCCAGCTTTACCACGGTCGTGTGAAGGGCTGGCACCTGGCCCTGATGGTGCTGGCCGCCCTGGTGACGATATCGATAATCATCGCCTTCTCGGAGCCTGTAAGACAGGTGTTTTCCGTCATGGCGATGAGGTTACAGGTCTGGCTCATGAAGTTGCAGCACCTGATATGATTCTCACGAGGTGAGTAGATATTGATTGACATGCGCTACCACGTCATATCCCTTGTCGCGGTGTTCCTTGCCCTCGGTATCGGTATACTTCTCGGCACAACCCTGGTTGAGAGGGGGCTGATAGCGGAGCAGAAAAGCCAGATAAAATCTCTTCGGAAGACATTCGGGGAGATCAAGGAAAAGAACAAATCCCTGCATGCCGAGCTTGAAGCGTACCAGGAGTTCTCCGATCAGGCCAGGCCGTATATGACCGCGAACAGGCTGGCGGGCAGGACATTAGCGGTTCTGTCCACTGACGATCTCGATGACCGGGTGGTGGGGAAGGTCTCCGAGGCCGTGAGCGGTGCGGGGGGAAGCATCCCGCTGACAGTTATCTTGCCGGATCCAGCCCTATTTGATGACGCTGCGGTAAAGGAAAGCCTGTCACAACTTTTCCAGGTACCCCCTCAGCCGGCGCTCCTGAAGGACAGGACGTATGCGGAGGTGGTCACCCAGTTGAAAAGCGGCTCTAACCCCGCCATGCTGTCCGAACTGGCCAGGCTTGGGGTCATACAGATCAGGGGCACCTTTCCCGGGGCGGTCTCTGCCGCAATCCTGATAGCATCGAAGAAGTCGTCGGATCCCAAATACCTCGAAAATGCCGACCTGCCGCTTGCGCGGGCCATGGTGGCAGTGGCTTTACCTGCGGTAGGAGTCGGGGGCGCGGAGACACCCGAAGCGGTCCTGGAGGGATACAAGCAGTCCGGAATATCTACCGTGGACCATGTTGATACATCTCCTGGACAGGTTGCGATGGTGATGGTACTGGAAGGCAGGGGGGGGAACTACGGTAGCGGGAAGGCGGCTGAAAGGATGATCCCGGAGCCCTCCGGGATCTGATATCGATATGAAAGCGGTAGCGGTTGTTCCAGCGTACCAGGAAGAGGACATCCTTTCTGAGACGGTCAGCACATTGCTTGCCCTGGAGGGGGTGGAGAGGGTGCTGGTGGTGGACGATGCATCTACCGATAACTCGGCAACGGCGGCCCGCACCGCGGGTGCCACCGTGGTGGTTCACAACCGCAACCTCGGAAAAGGCCGTTCGCTGAACAGGGTCTTGCCCGAGCTGGATTTTGAATGCCTGCTGTTGATCGACGGAGACCTGGGGGTACATGCCGGCGAAGCGGGACTGCTGCTTGAACCCGTGTTAACCGGTAAGGCGGACCTGGCGATCGCCGCGTTCCCGGCTCCTTTGAAAAAGGGAGGTTTCGGATTTGTGCAGGGGCTTGCCCGCCGGGGCATCAAAAGGCTCACGGGCAGGGTAGTGAGTTCACCGTTATCCGGTCAGCGGGCGATGACGGGAGAGCTTTACCGTGCGGTGGCTCCTTTCGAACGAGGTTTCGGGGTAGAAGTAGGGATGACTGTAGACGCGCTGCGCAATCGGTTTCGCGTGGTTGAGATAGAGACCACCATGTCTCACAGGGAGACCGGCAGGGACTTTGAGGGCTTTATGCACAGAGGACACCAGTTCATTGACGTATCGATGGCCCTGTTGAAGCGATTATTAGCAGGAAGTGGCTAGAAGGTGCTCTCTGCTGCAGCTTTCTTTGGATCGTTCCTGGCGGGAGTACTGTTTCTGGTTGGCTGCCGGTCAATACTTGCATGCCCGAATCTTGCCAGGACCAACTATGCGAACCGGCAGGTACCGACGTCCGCGGGGTTCATTTTCGTTCCCGTTTACCTGCTCGTCTACGTGGCAATCAGGTTATCAGAGAAAGCACATGCCACGAAGTTATTCGCACCGGGGGAATCACTGCTGATCCTGATCATCGGCATGTGCCTGCTGGGAATAATCGACGACATGCTCGGGGACCGAGACTCACGCGGCTTCAAAGGCCACCTTAGAGCGTTATTCAAGGGTGATCTGACCACCGGACTCATCAAGGCGATCGGAGGCCTGCTCATTGCGGCAGCCGCCTCCTTCTGGTTCTCGAACCACCTGTGGGAACTTGCCCTTAACGTTTTTCTCATCGCCCTGTGCGCGAACATTTTCAACCTGCTGGATACAAGGCCTGGCCGTGCCCTGAAAGTGTTCTTTCCCCTGCTGGCAGCTGCGATAGCCCTTAACTGGCGCATGGGAGACGCGTTCATACCTTACCTGCTCTCAGTTGGAGCGGTTGCGCTGGTGCTGCTCCCTGGAGATCTGCGGGAGAGATTCATGCTCGGAGACGCCGGCTCGAACGTGCTGGGGGCCACCGTTGGGCTCGCACTGGCACTCGGCGCCGGAAAGTGGTGGAAGCTCGGCCTGGTGATCCTGCTTGGTTCACTGAACCTTTTATCCGAGAGATACTCATTTTCCCGCTTAATAGAGTCGAAGAGAGCTCTCCGGTGGGCGGATCTACTGGGAAGAAAAGGACACGGACAGGATAAGGTAAAATATACATAAGAACTGCACACGGATCCGGAGGTTTTTAATGCCCACCAAGTACATATTTGTGACCGGAGGAGTCGTTTCTTCGCTCGGGAAAGGGATCACGGCCGCCTCTCTCGGACTTCTACTGAAGTCCAGGGGCCTGAAAGTGATCATGCAGAAGATCGACCCGTACATTAACGTTGACCCGGGGACCATGAACCCGTTTCAGCACGGCGAGGTCTTCGTGACGGACGACGGCACAGAGACCGACCTCGACCTGGGCCACTACGAGAGGTTCGTGGACATAAACCTGGCCAGGGAGAGCAACGTGACGACAGGAACGGTCTACGGCTCCATCATCTCGAGAGAGCGAAAAGAGGAGTTCCTGGGGGCGACCGTTCAGGTCATACCTCACATCACCGACGACATAAAGAAAAGGATCCAACAGGTCGCAAAGGACGGTGAGGTCGATGTGGCCATAAGCGAGATCGGAGGCACCGTCGGTGACATCGAAAGCCAGCCTTTCCTCGAGGCTATCAGGCAGTTGAAGAAAGACGTAGGCCACGAGAACGTCTGTTACATCCACGTCACCCTGGTCCCGTACCTCTTGACATCGAGGGAGCAGAAGACGAAGCCCACGCAGCACAGCGTGAAGGAACTGAAGAGCCTTGGCATCCAGCCCGACGCGATCGTGTGTAGGGCAGACCGGACGATCACAGGAGATGTCAAGGACAAGATATCCCTCTTCTGTGATACTGACCGGGAAGCGGTCGTATCTGCCGTCAACGCAGACAGCATATACGAGGTCCCCTTGATGCTGAACAGCGAAGGCCTCGACGACTTCGTGGTAAGGCACCTCGGCTTGACCGGGCACCCTCCGGACCTTGCCGAGTGGAAGGCCCTGGTGGATACGATAAAGGGCTTAAAGGACGAGATCAAGATCGCTATCGTCGGGAAGTACGTCGACCTTCCGGACGCGTACATCAGCATAGTGGAAAGCTTCAACCACGCGGGTATAAAGCACGGGGTAAAGGTAAAACCCGTGTTCGTCGCATCTGACACACTGAAGGACCAGCGTTGCATGGAGAGGCTGAAGGATGTGCACGGCATACTTGTTCCCGGTGGGTTCGGGGTCAGGGGAATAGAGGGCAAAATACTGGCGACCCGGTACGCGCGCGAGAACAAGATCCCGTTCCTGGGGTTATGCCTCGGCCTGCAGTGCGCGGTCATAGAGTTCGCGCGAGACGTAGTCGGGATGGAGATGGCGAACAGTTCCGAGTTCGACCCGGGCACACCGTTTCCTGTAATAGACCTGATGGCGGACCAGAAGGAGATAGACGGCCTCGGTGGGACGATGCGGCTTGGCCTGTATCCGTGCAGGATCAACCCCGGTACGCACGCTGCGGAAGCGTACGGGGAAGAGGTCATCTATGAGAGGCACAGGCACCGCTACGAGGTTAACAACAACCTCAGACACAGGCTCGAAGAAGCGGGGATGGTATTCGCGGGTGTCTCGCCGGATGGCAGGCTGGTCGAAATCGTCGAGGCCCCGGACCACCCGTGGTTCGTGGCATGCCAGTTCCACCCGGAATTCAAGTCAAGGCCGCTCCGGCCGCACCCGCTTTTCCGGGAGTTCGTCGGTGCCGCGGTGAAGAGGCAACGGCTCGCTGACTCTCACCTCAAGGTAATCGAGAACAAGGAGGCCCGTGCGGCAAAATGACGCCGGTGCCAGGCCACGATGTTTCTGCAGTATTATCGATATTCTTTGATCTCGCGGGCATTGACAGCGAATCGGGAAAAGAGGGAAACGCCTCCCTGTTCATCAAGGACTTCTGCTCCGCGCTAGGGCTTGAAGTCCACGAGGACGATGCCGGGCTGTTGACTGGCGGCGAATGCGGCAACCTGGTCATAAAAGCACCGGCGACGTCAGGATGTCTGTCGGTAGACCGGATCATCCTTAACGCCCACATGGACACCGTGCCCCCCGGCACGGGCGTGGTGCCCATCGATGACGATGACAGGTTCAGAACTGCCGGAGAGACCATCCTGGGCGCCGATGACAAGGTCGGGGTTGCCGCGATCCTGGCGACGTTGGAACATGTCACACGCTCGGGAGAGGAGCACCGGGGGATAGACGCTGTAATAACCGTTCAAGAAGAGCCTGGACTCCTCGGAGCGAAAAACCTGGACTTCTCTCTCCTGGAAGGGGACTGGGGAGTTGTACTGGACGGGTCAGGGCCGGTAGGTGGAATAATAATGGAGGCGCCCGGCCAGTATCGCCTCAAGTTCGAAGTGCGCGGGCGCTCGGCTCACGCGGGGGTGGAGCCGGAGAAAGGCATAAACGCGATAAGCTGCGCTGCCGAGGCGATATCGGGCCTGGACCTCGGCCGCCTGGACCCTCAGACAACAGCCAATATCGGGCTGATAGAGGGTGGGCGCGCGGTGAACATTGTGCCGGATCTCGTTGTCGTGGAGGGGGAGATCCGCAGCCTTTCGGAAGGCAGGCTGGAGGAAGAGCGGGAGCGCATGGTCGAACAGTTCAAGCAGGTTGCAGGTTCTCGTGGATGCGGCCTGGGCCTGGAAGTTGAACGTTCTTTTCATGGTTTCAAGCTGGATCCCGACGCAAAGCCAGTTCAGCACCTTTTGAAGGCAATGAGGATGTGCGGCGTCGAGCCGGATTTGATCACCAGCGGTGGAGGAAGCGACGCTAACGTTTTCAACGTTCGAGGCATCACTGCCGCGACCATGAACATCGGCCTGGTGAACGCCCACAGCCAGCAGGAATACGTGTTGAAGGAAGACCTGGTAACGGTTACAAGAATAGTATCGAGTCTCGTCTCAATGACTTACGACGAGCAGGGGGTCGGTCAGCCTTGAGTTCATATCGGCGCGCTTCTGTTGTAAAAGTCAGGTCCTGGGGGCCGGGCATACAGGAAGCCATGCTGGAGTTCCCTGATGGTTCTCAAGGACCGGCGTTGGTGCTCGAGGATATCATCGGGCCTGTCGAGACAGGTGACGAGCTGATCGCGAATACTACCGCCGTTGAACTGGGTCTTGGTTCCGGTGGTTATCATTTCGTGGTGTGGAACCTGTCCCGGGACAACATCGTCCATGAATCCGCAGGACACATCATGAAGCTTCGATACACCCCGTTGCAGTTCAACGTGATGTCTGTCGAAGAACAGATGAGCCCCGGGCATGACGAGTTCGTCGACGTCGCGGGAGCGCTGGAAGGCGTGCCCGTAGTGGCCGGCTCGCTGCACAGCCAGCTTCTACCTGTAGCGGTCTCATTCAGGCACGTGAAACCCGACGGGCGGCTGGTATACGTCATGACCGACGGCGGTTCACTGCCGATCAAGCTCAGCCATACCGTGCGGTTTCTCAAGGAGAACGGCTACCTTGAGGCGACCATAACCTGCGGGCAGGCTTTCGGGGGGGATTACGAGGCCGTAAACATCTACGGGGCTATGGTTGCGGCCAGGAGGGTCTGCGGAGCGGACGCGGTCGTTGCGCTGATGGGCCCGGGGATCGTGGGTACGGGGACCGCGATCGGCTTCAGCGGGATGGAGCAGGGAGTAGTGTTGAACGCGGCGGGGTCTCTCTCGGGAACGCCGATAGCCGTGCCGAGGATAACTTTTGCCGACAGGAGAGGCCGTCATAACGGGTTAAGCCACCACACCATATCGGCCCTTCTTTACGGGGCATGCGTCGAGGCCCTGGTTGCCTTGCCCCTCATGCAGGGGAATAAAAGGGACCTGGTATGGGACCAGTTAAAAAAAGCGGGCATAGACACTGGCCATTCAATACAAGAGATCGATGCCGAAGATGCGCTCCGACTGATAAAGGAATGCGGATACGACGCAACCGTGATGGGAAGGTCGGTCGACGAAGAGCCGGAGTTCTTCATGGCAGCCGCGGCGGCCGGCATCCTGGCGGCAAGTATGAGCGGAGGCTGATGGATGGACGGTAAAGGAAAAGGGCACGAGATACTTGCGAGCGAGCTTGTTTTTGACGGCAGGGTCTTCAAAGCCTTCGTTGACGATATTCGGCTGCCCGACGGGAGGGAGGCCCGATGGGAAAGGGTGAGCCATCCCGGCGCGGTTGGAATGGTGCCGGTCCTGGCCGACGGGCTGCTGGTGATGGTGCGCCAGTACAGGAACGCGGTCGGAGGCGAACTCCTTGAGATTCCAGCAGGGAAGCTGGAACCCGGAGAATCCCCGATGGAGTGCGCGCATCGCGAACTGGTAGAGGAGACCTGCTATCGGGCGGGAGAGATGGTGAAGCTGGCAGAGTTCTACAACTCACCCGGTTACAGTGACGAGCGGTTCCACCTCTACCTGGCCAGGGGACTCGTCTCCGAACAGGGACAGTCGGAGCCTGACGAGTTCCTGGAGGTAGTCGAGATAGACATTGAAGAAGCCCTGGAGATGGTGTCGGAGGGATCGATAAGGGACGCCAAGAGCATTATCGGCGTTACCCTTGCAAGGCTTTTCCTGCGCGGGGAGGTAACGCCTTATCTGAGTCCAGGGCCTGCTTGAGCCCTCAAGGGAATGGGGCTGGCGCGTATACTTTGTGGGCGCTGAGTAGTGACATCACCGGAAGAAGTGGAATGGTAGACCTGTCGGTCTCAGGCAAAGCGGGAGAAAGCGACCCGGGAGAGCTTACACCCATGGTGGATTCTGGGCGCGAGTTCATCAACTACCTTCAGGTGGAGAGAGGGCTCTCCGTGAACACGCTTTCTGCTTACCGTCGTACGCTAGTCCGCTACCTTGATTTCCTGGCGAGCAGAGAGATAGAAAGGCCTGAGATGGTAACCCAGGACATCGTGGTGAGCTTTGCAAATGAGCTGAGATCGCCCGAAGGGGCGGCCCTTTCCGCCCGTTCGGTTGCCCAGGCCTTCAGCGCGGTACGGATGTATCACAGGTTCCTTGTTACTGAAGGCTACGCGAAAAAAGATCCCAGCGGATCGCTGGTCTCTCCAAGGACGCCCCGAAGGCTCCCCCGGGCGTTGACCCGTGAACAGGTGGAGCACCTGCTTGATGCGCCTACCCAGGGGGATGAGAAGGGGGCAAGAGACCGGTTGATCCTCGAGATGCTCTACGCCACAGGGATGCGCATTTCCGAACTCGTCAACCTCGATGTCGGCGACCTCGAGGTGGCAGGCAGGCTTGTGACCTGCCGGGGCAAGGGTGGGAAATGGCGGGTCGTCCCGTTTGGCACATCGGCGGCTCATGCTCTCGAGGTTTACCTCGAGGAAGCAAGGCCGCAGCTGGCGGGAAAGAAACGCTCAGGCGCGTTGATCCTGAACCTCAGGGGTGGAAGGCTGACCAGGCAGGGGTGCTGGAAGATCGTAAAGGGGCATGCGCGGGCGGTGGGCCTGGAGGATGTCGTGACCCCCCACGGGCTCCGGCACACTTTTGCCACGCATCTTCTTGAGGGGGGCGCGAACCTGCTGGTCGTCCAGGAGCTTCTCGGTCACGTGAGCATATCCACCACACAGATATATACAGAAGTCACCCGTGAGCACCTGCGGGAGGTGTACAGAAAGGCACATCCGCGCGCATGAGAGATGACTTGATACCCACGTGGCATGAATCCGCGTTATCTTGTAAGGGTTAACTGCGACCAATACAATGAGCTGAGCAGGGCAGCTACAGATTAAGGAAAAATGTGGACTGGCAGAAGATAGCATATTTTCTGGTGGGGCTTTTTATAGGCGTGGTCTTCCACGAGTACATGCACGGCCGTATCGCAGACTACCTTGGCGACAATACCGCCAGGAAAGCGGGGCGCCTGACCCTTAACCCGATCCCGCATATCGACCCGTTCGGGACTATTCTGTTACCGATTGCTTTGATCCTGATAAGCCGGGGCACTTTTTCTTTCGGATACGCAAAGCCGGTGCCTGTAAATCCATATTTCATGAGGAAGCCAAGACGCGACATGGCACTGGTAGCGCTGGCGGGGCCTGTAACAAACTTCGTTCTCGCGGCAGTAATAACGGGGATCGCCGCGGTATTGAGACTCGGCTTCAGTCTGCAGTTCTACGTCAGTCCTGATGGCAAACTGATCTCGGGAAGCGGAGCCGTATGGGCGGACCTATTCATGCTGCTGGCATCTGTGGCTGTCATAAACGTGATTCTGGGGATCTTCAACCTGATACCCATCCCCCCTCTCGACGGTTCTCACATGCTGGAGTATTTCCTGTCGCCCAGGGCCACGGAGGTATACGAAACGATAGGTCGCTACGGTTTCGTAATAATATTCCTGTTCCTGCTTCTGCTGGGGGATGTATTTTTCGGCCTGATGCAACCGATATTTCACTTGATTGAAACGGGGGTGTTCGGTTCCCTGATCGCGGTTTTCTAAAACCGTCTCAGTGCACCGATACGTGATGCCGGTGGAGGTGGCGATTTGAAAGACAGGGTAGTCAGTGGATACAGGCCCAGCGGGAGGCTTCACCTCGGGCACTACCACGGCAATTTGAAGAACATGATCGAGCTCCAGGACAAACGTGACTGTTACTTCTTCGTGGCCGACTGGCACGCCCTGACCACCGGGTACAAGGATACATCGATGCTCGGGACTTTTACGACCGAGATGGTGCTTGACTGGCTGGCTGCGGGGCTCGACCCGAAAAAGTGCACCATATACAGGCAGTCGGATATCGAGAGCATACCGGAGCTGGTCCTGTATCTTTCCATGATAATCTCCCTGGGTGAACTGGAGCGGTGCCCTACTTACAAAGAGCAGCTGCGAGAGCTTGATGCCAGGGTTGTAAATACTTATGGCTTCCTCGGATACCCCGTAATAATGGCCGCCGACATACTGATAGTGGACGCGGAACTGGTGCCTGTAGGCGAGGACCAGCTTCCCCACCTGGAGCTTACCCGCGAGATTGCACGGCGCTTCAACTCTATTTACGGGAATACGTTCCCCGAACCGCAGCCGATCCTTTCCGGCTCACCGAAAATACCCGGTTCAGACGGCCGAAAGATGTCGAAGAGCTACCAGAACTACATACAGCTGGACGACGAGCCGGACGAGATAGAACGAAAGGTCAAGAAGATGATCACCGACCCCGCGCGAAAACGCAGGGAAGACAGGGGACATCCGGATGTCTGCACGGTGTTCCAGATGCACAAGGTCCATTCGGCGGACAGGGTCGAGACGATCGAAAGGGAGTGCACGGAAGCGCTCACGGGCTGCACGGACTGCAAAGGAGAACTGGCGCAGCGAATAGCGGGCGACTTGAGAGGGTTCAGGGAGCGCCGCAAAGAGCTGGCCGAAGAACGCGGGACCGTGGGTGAGATACTCTCTGACGGGGCCTCGAAGGTGAGGCCCATAGCGTCAGGATGCCTGGATAGAGTGAGGACGGCCATGGGAATCGGAACCCTTTGAGGGGAGGGGGATTTGGCTTTCCCGGTAAAGATCGCGGTCTTCGAGGGGCCGTTCGACCTGTTGCTCCAGTTGATAATGCGGCAGGAACTCGACATTCACGAGGTCCCGGTCGCCCAGATCACCGCGTCGTACCTCGAGCATATTGAGAACGCGCGCGGCCTGGACCTGGATACCGCGACGGAGTTCCTCCTGATCGCGGCCACCCTGCTGCTCATAAAGGCGCGCTCCCTGCTGCCAAGGCCTGATGAGGAGCCAGAGATCGCCGAGGAGACCGAATCCGCAAGGGAAGACCTGGTGGAGCGGTTGATCGAGTACAAGAAGTTCGCGAACGCCTCCGAATGGCTTGGAGATGTATACAGCCACGAGGGATGGTTCATGCCACGCTTGAGGGAGATGGAAGATGACTACTCGAGCCTCTATCCTGACCCATTTGAGGGTGTATCTATCGAGAGCCTTACCAGGGCGCTTATCGAACTGCTTATAGAGAAGGTGAAGAGCGGCGTCGATACCTCGTACATCGCTCCAGTAAAAGTCTCGGTTGCGGAGCAGATCCAGCGCGTGCACGAGTATCTTGCTCGCGAGAAGGCCGCGACCTTCAGCGCGCTGGTCGCCGATGTCGGCTCAAAAATGGAGCTGATCGCTACGTTCCTGGCTATCCTGGAGCTCTACAAGAGGGGAGAGGTTACCCTGGCGCAGCGTCGTCGATTTGGAGAAATAGAGGTCAAGACAAGGGAGGGGGAGGCAAGCAGTGTCGCCTGACGATGATATGGAAGACAATCTGGATACCGACGGTTTCTGGGATGCCGGGCCACCGGAGGGTAGTGAACTGGCGATCATCGAAGCCCTGCTCTTCGTTTCCCCGGAACCTCTGTCCGTGGAAAAACTGGTGGAGATAACGGGGATCGACGCCGGAAGGGTAAGGGAACTCCTGGTGGAACTGGTAGGTTCTTTTGCGCGAAGAGAAGGAGGGCTGGCTTTACGGGAGGTAGCGGGAGGCTTTGGCTTCTACGCGGTCCCGGCGGCGGCGCCTTTCATTGCGCGGCTCATAAAGGCGCAGGTCAACCCTAGGCTTACCAGGGCGGCACTGGAAACGCTTGCGATCACGGCGTACATGCAGCCTGTACCCAGGAGCGTGATCGCGGAGATAAGAGGTGTCCAATCGGAAGGAGTCATGAAAACGCTGGAGGACCGCGGGCTGGTTGCTGCTGCGGGAAAGGGAGGCCCTCCCGGCTACCCGACCCTCTACGCGACAACCGGGCGTTTCCTGGAGAGATTCGGTTTGAAGAGTGTCGAGGACATGCCGCCTCTTGAGAGGTTCGAACCCGACCAGGGAATGGTGGATAAGATAGAGAGGAGCCTTTCCTGGGAATTAATGGAAGGTGATGAAAGTGCAGGCTCGCGGGAAACCGGAGCGCATACAGAAGATACTGGCGCGGGCGGGCATAGCGTCCCGGAGGGCTTCGGAGAAACTGCTTCTCGAAAAGAGGGTGACCAGGAACGGTAAGATCGCGACGCTGGGTGACAGGGCTTTAGCGGGTACCGATGTTGTCGAGGTCGATGGGATACGAGTCGAGAACGTGGTACCGCCAAGATATTTTGCACTTAACAAGCCGCGGGGGGTTATCAGCACGACCGACGATCCACAGGGAAGACCCACGGTTATTGATATGCTCCCCGATGAAACAAGGCGGTCGCTGTCCTTGTTTCCAGTTGGCAGGCTGGACATGGAATCAACCGGACTTATACTCTTAACCAACGACGGCTTCCTGACGAACCGCATTACGCACCCCAGGTTCGAGGTGCAGCGTGAGTATGTGGTCGTGGTCGAGCCGGTGCCAGGTGCGGAAGACATCGCGCGGCTGAGGAAAGGCGTCGATCTGGAGGATGGGAACACCGGGCCGGCGCGCGTTTCCGTGAAGGACAGGGCCGGCTCCAGGGCCCAGGTCAGAATGATTGTTCACACGGGGCGAAAGCGACAGATCAGGAGGTCGTTCTCGCATCTGGGGTACGAGGTCATCGAACTGTGCCGGGTCAGGATAGGGTCACTAGGGCTGGGCACAATGAAGCCGGGAGAGTGGAGAGAGTTGGACCAGGGTGAAGTGCGCGGACTTTACAGGCAGACCGGTATTAGCACTTAGGAGGCGCAATGAAGGTAAGGGTCCTGAGAGGTGCTATCACAGCCGAAGATAACACCAAGGAGGCTATCGTAGAGGCGACCACCGAACTGCTCGAGGAGATGCTGGACAGGAACGACGTTGCCACGGATGATGTGATATTCATTTTATTCACTGCAACCAAGGAACTGACGGCAGAGTTCCCGGCGGCGGTTGTCAGGAAACTGGGCCTGAGTCATATACCTGTTCTATGCGCGAGGGAGCTCGATGTGGAAGGCGCCCTACCTTTCACAATACGCGCGATGATGATGCTTTATACGGAAAAAGCGCGAGAACAATTGAGGCACGTATACCTCAAGGATGCCAGACAGCTGAGGACAGACCTGCCTGAATAGATACAGGCTACGCGGGTAGGGGGTGATGCGGCATGATGATAGTTATGCGCGACGGCGCCACTGACGAACAGGTGCAGGCGGTCGTCGACAAGCTGCACGCGATCGGGGCGGAGGCCCACCTTTCTCAAGGCGATTTCAAGACCGTCATCGGGGCGATAGGTGACAGGGAAAGGATATCCGAGATCCCGCTCGCCGCGCTGCCCGGTGTGGAAAAAGTAATACCCGTAATGAAGCCATACAAGCTGGTCAGCAGGGAGTTCCACCCTGATGACACCGTTGTAGAGGTCGGGCCGGTAGCACTGGGCGCGAAGAAGTTCGTGGTCATAGCTGGGCCATGCGCGGTAGAGAGCGAAGAACAGTTACTGGCGGCAGCAGAGGCCGCGCGTGATATGGGGGCACATATCCTGCGTGGGGGCGCATTCAAGCCACGCACTTCACCCTACTCGTTCCAAGGCCTGGGTGAAGACGGACTCAAACTCCTGGCCAGGGCGCGGGAAATAACGGGATTGCCTGTAATCACAGAAGTGGTAGACGTCCGGCAGGTTGTGCTGGTATCGAAATATGTGGACATACTCCAGATAGGTGCGCGCAATATGCAGAACTACCTGTTATTGAGAGAGATCGGGATGCAGCACAAACCGGTTTTGCTCAAGAGAGGGCTCAGCAGTACCGTCGAGGAACTTCTGATGGCTGCGGAATACATACTGCGCGGTGGAAACAACAACGTGATCCTCTGCGAGAGGGGTATCAGGACGTTCGAGACAGCGACCAGGAATACCCTGGACTTGAGCTCGGTACCGATCGTCAAGCGGGTCAGCCACCTTCCGATCATAGTCGACCCCAGCCACGCAACCGGAAAAAGGGAGATAATCCCGGCGCTGGCCAGGGGGGCGATGGCCGTCGGCGCTGACGGGGTGATGGTCGAGATGCATCCAGATCCCCAGGCGGCGCTTTGCGACGGGCCTCAGTCCCTTACCTTCGAAGAGTTCGGAGGCATGATGGCTGACCTGAGGTCCGTGGCTCCTTCTCTTGGTAGGGATGTCTAGAGAACAGTCGGGCGGTGGAGACGCCAGGGGCATGGATAAGAGGATTCCAAAGGCGGGGATTATCGGGACCGGGTTGATGGGCGGTTCACTTGCTCTTGCACTCAGGTCTAATACGGGCATCTCCCGTGTAGTCGCATACGACATATCAGAGAAGACCAGGCGGGAGGCGGTGAAGCTCGGGGTCGCCGACGAGGTCGTCGAGTCGCCAGTGGAGGCTGTAGACGAAAGCGATTTCGTGTTTCTCGCTACGCCGGTGGGAGAATTAACAGAGGTCTTCGCGGAGATCAGAGAATACCTCAAGCCAGGCGCGGTGGTTAGTGACCTTGGCTCAACGAAGCTCCGGGTCACCACCGCGATAGAGGAGATGGTCCCACGGGGCGTACACTATGTCGGGGGTCACCCGATGACGGGTTCGGAGCAGTCGGGTGTGGAGTCAGCGAGGGGTGATCTTTACAACGATTGCTACTATATCCTGACCCCCACAAGCAACACCGACACAGAAGCCTTTCGCAGGCTTCACGGCCTCCTTACAGACATAGGCGCAAGGGTCATATCGATGGAACCGGAAGCGCACGACCGCGCGATGGCAACGATAAGCCATGTGCCGCACCTGCTCTCGCTTCTGCTGATGGACATGGCCCGGAAACACAGGGAAAAGATTAGAAACCTCTTCACTGTTGCCGCTGGTGGTTTCAGGGATATGACCCGCATTGCGGCGAGCAGCCCCGATCTCTGGACAGACATATGCATGGAGAACCGCGAGTTCATCGTGGAGAGGCTGGAAGAATACCAGGAAGAGATCCGGGGACTTGTAGCGACGCTGGAAAAGGATGACCGCGAGGGACTGAAAGACCTGTTCGAGAAAGCCAGACGCGCACGCAGCGAGTTCAGCCTCAAGGCCGGGCAGGAGATCGAGGGGATGTTCGAGGTCTCGATGCCGGTACCCGACAGGCCGGGTGTTATAAGCACCGTGTCCACCGCGATGGGATCGCTCGGCGTAAATATCGAGGATCTCGGCATCGTTCACCCGCTGGAAGGTGAGACTGGCATCCTTACCCTGCGGATCCTCGGGGAGGTCAACGCTCGCCAGGCTTTACAGGAACTGGAATCAAAAGGTTATCGCGTGAGCCTGAGACGGGTCTGAGGTCGAGATGTTTGCTTATTTCAAGGCCAGCGAGGAATTGACAGGTGTGATCACGCTGCCGGGAGACAAGTCGATATCCCACAGGGCAGCGATCATCGGGTCCCTTTCCAGCGGCATGAGCCGTATCCATGGATACAGTACGTCTGCCGACTGCCTGAGTACGCTTCGATGCCTGGGCGAGCTCGGAGTGGACATGAAGAGGGAAGACGAGGTGCTCGTGTTGGGTGGCAGGGCGGAAGAAGGGTTCGCCCAGCCGGCTGATGTGCTCGATGCCGGCAACTCCGGAACCACGATGAGGCTTCTCACCGGTGCGCTGGCGGGGCAGCCGGTGAGCGCGACCATAAGCGGAGACAGCAGTCTGCTGAAGCGGCCGATGGACAGGATCATCGAGCCCCTTACCCGGATGGGCGCGAGCATCAGGGCCGGTACCGGTGAAGGGCTACCACCGCTCGAGATAAAGGGGGGCCGGCTCAACGGGATAGACTTCTCCCCCCCAGTCGCGAGCGCGCAGGTCAAATCGGCAGTGCTGATAGCCGGCCTCAATGCCGAAGGCAGCACAACCGTGCGCGAGAAGGTACGCACCAGGGACCATACCGAGAGGATGTTACGCCGGATGGGTATCAACATCCGTTCGGAAGGGACGTCCGTGGTACTCGAACCGGGGACTCCACTTGCCTGCGACCTCGCCATACCGGGAGATCTCTCGTCTGCCGCTTTCCTGATCAGCGCCGCACTGGTGTGCCCCGGCTCCAGTATCACCCTCAGGTCAGTCGGGCTGAACCCTTCCCGCACCGGCTTCCTCGAACTGCTGGCCCGCATGGGAGCCTCGATCCAGGTGAATGTCGAACCTGATGATTCGTGGGAGCCGCGCGGAGAGATCACCGCTGGGTACAGCCAGTTGAAAGCGATCGATCTATCTCCGGAGGACTCCGCCAGGGCCATAGACGAACTGCCGCTGGTCGCTTTCCTGGCTACACAGGCCGATGGAATCACCAGTATAAGTGGGGCAGGGGAACTGCGGGCGAAAGAATCGGACAGGATAACGGGAACCGTGTCCGCCCTGGACAGGCTGGGCGCAAGGATTGAAGAAAATACCGATGGCATGAAGATAATCGGGCCGAGCAGGCTTGAGGGAGCGGAGGTGTCCAGCATCTGCGACCACAGGCTCGCAATGATGCTGGCGGTGGCGGGACTTGTGGCAGGGGGAACGACCTCCGTTGATGGCTGGGAGTGGACGCAAGTATCCTACCCCGGGTTTCTCGAGGTGCTCGTGAGTTTAGGCGGTGGAGCCGGTGTCGAGAAAAGGCGCTGAGAATGTGGTAGCCATAGACGGGCCTGCCGCGTCCGGTAAGAGCACCGTAGCTCTGCAGGTTGCAGGGAGACTGGGGATGCGGCTGGTGGACAGTGGTTCCATGTACCGCGCGGTGACGTTGCTGGCGGTCGAGAGAGGGGTCCCTCTGGAAGACGAGGGATTGCTGATGGACCTGGCACGCGAGGTAAGGAGAGAGTTATCAATCGATCTGATCTCCCCGGGAGACCTTAGGGTATCTCTGGGCGAACGTGATGTTACTGGTGATATCCGGTCCGCTCTGGTCGGCGAAGCGGTTTCGCCGGTATCGAGGCATTCCGGGGTGAGAGAGGAGATGGTAGCCTTCCAGAGAGAGATCGTAGCCGATCAGTGGTCAGTGGTAGAGGGAAGAGACATCGGGACCACTGTGTTCCCGCACGCTTCATTGAAGGTATTTCTGGATGCTACGGCGCGGGAGAGGGCCGAAAGGCGTTACCTTGAACTAAAGGATAAAGGGATCGAGGTGACCCACACCCGGGTCGACGGGGAGATCCGGATGCGCGACGCAATCGACTCCTCGAGGGAGTGCAGCCCGCTGGTCGCTGCGGAGGACGCCATGCTGATTGACACCAACGACCTGACTATCGAGCAGGTCGTGGACGAGATAATCAAGGAATGTCAGGCGCGCGGGATAGTGACATGATGCTGAATTTCGAGCGGAAGGTCCGGGTCGTGCTTGCATTCTTGCCCTGAATATCGTAAAATGCCAACACTGTGAAGAGAAAGGCAGAATACCAGGCAAATATCAATAGCTGGTGGTGGGGCTCCACATAGGAGTTTCACGATGCCCTGACATAGCAGTGGACAGCCGTGGAGCTTGATAGATTCCGCGGCATTGTTGTATTCGGAGCCGGCCGCGGGCCGGTTTTTTTCCTTGCAGGCTGTTCGAGCGAGAAAGGAGAAGAGAGATGGCTGGAAAAGAGGGTCCATATAAGGTGATTCTGACAGAAGAGGAGATGCCGACCTCCTGGTACAACATCCTGGCGGATCTGCCGGTGCCGCCGCCACCACCGCTGCATCCGGTGACCAGGGAGCCGTGTGGGCCGGAAGACCTGGCGCCCCTGTTCCCGATGGAGCTCATCAAGCAGGAGGTGAGTGAGGAGCGCTACATCGAGATCCCGGAGGAAGTGCAGAGGGTTTACCACATGTACCGGCCGTCTCCACTGCGCAGGGCGTACCGCCTCGAGAAGGAGCTGGATACCCCTGCCAGGATCTTCTACAAAGACGAGAGCGTCAGTCCCCCCGGGAGCCACAAACCTAATACGGCCATAGCACAGGCGTATTACAACAAGAAAGAGGGAGTCAAACGTCTTGCCACTGAGACCGGTGCCGGGCAGTGGGGAAGCGCGCTGGCCCTCGCCTGCAAGTTCTTCGGGTTAGACCTGAAGGTCTACATGGTGAAGGTCAGCTACGAACAGAAGCCGTACAGGCGCACCATGATGGAGGTATGGGGAGCCGAAGTTGTGGCCAGCCCGACCGATACCACCAACGCCGGAAGGGCCATGCTGGCCGAAGACCCGGAGTGTCCGGGCAGCCTGGGGCTTGCCATAAGCGAAGCTGTAGAAGACACCGTGACCCACGAGAACACAAAGTACTCCCTGGGAAGCGTGCTCAACCACGTATGTATGCACCAGACGATTATCGGGCTGGAGGCTAAAGCGCAGATGGAGAAGCTGGGTGAATACCCTGACGTGGTGATCGGCTGCGTCGGTGGTGGCAGCAACTTCTCGGGGATCGTGTTCCCGTTCATGCAGGACAAGTTCGCCGGCAAGGAAGTCCGCGCAATCGCAGTCGAGCCTGTCTCCTGTCCCACCCTGACCGGTGGGAAGTACGAGTACGACTACGGGGACGAGGCCGAGATGGCTCCCATCGTGAAGATGTACACCCTCGGCCACAAGTTCATCCCTTCGCCTATACACGCTGGCGGACTCAGATACCACGGAGCCGCACCGATACTGTCCCTGCTGGTGAACGAGGGTTACATAGAGGCCGTTGCATACCCGCAGACGCCGGTCTTCGAGGCGGCGATGATGTTCTCAAGGACGGAGGGGATGATCATCGCGCCCGAGTCAGCACATGCGGTGAAATGCGCCATCGACGAGGCGCTGAAGTGCCGCGAGAGCGGTGAGAGTAAGAACATCCTGTTCAACCTCTCGGGACACGGGTTGCTGGACCTTGGCGGGTATCAGGAGTTTCTAGCAGGAAATCTTGTCGATTAAAAAGGTTTTTTCCGTCAGACGCTTAAAATATGTAGTAAAATAGATACTGGTAGAGAGGTGAAGGCCACAGGAAGCTTGGGGTAAAGGGGCGAGGTGTAATCGTGGTCATGTACTGTCTGCACTGCGGAGCGGAAAACCCTGAAAGTGCGAAGTACTGCAATCTGTGCTTTACCACGATGGGCTTCGAAAGCCTGGAGTACACCAGCGTAGCCGGTTCCGACGAGGGTTACCTTGACAGTTACCCTTCCAGTTTTCACGAGGGAGCTGTAGACGGGTCGGGCCGGCAACGCATGTACCCGGGGACAGATTCTGCTGCCAGAGCGAAGTTGGGCAGGAGGAAGTCAGCATAGAAGCCGGTCGTGGTTTGAAAGCGCTGTCCAGGCGAGTGGAAAACGCGTCGGGTGGCGGGTGGGGCAGATGCACTGGCTGGACAGTAACAGCTTGAGGCTTCTCGAGCCTCATTGTAACTTCTGAAGAATTGCGCACAGAATCCCGGTTTGTCTGTTATTATGTTTACTGCCCTGTCAGCGGTCCATGGAGGTTAAGATGGCCATCGTTATTTTTGCAAGGGAGCCATTGATTGCGTGGTCGAGCCACTGGACTTACATCATGTTCGGCTGCCTGGTCCTTGCCATCATACTGGGGACATGGAGCGGGGCGGTCGCGGCCGGCAAGGGGCGAAGCATGCAGAAGTGGTTCCTGATAGGGTTCTTTCTTCCTATAATCGGGCTTGCAGCTTCATACATCGTGAAGCCTTCGGACACTTCTAAGCCCGTAAAGAAACCCGCGGAACCCGATAAGAAATAGAACGCATACAGAATACGATAATCCGCGCGTGGTGATAATTCGCTCGGAGCCCGGCCACTGTCGCTAACTGATAATTACGATGTCCCTGTTTGACCCCAGTCGATGAAATAAA
>Ga0315274_10002079_pt1 | contig 30626 bp, 43 predicted proteins | sample YL17G02_20_MG_FD_203700 | JGI IMG/M metagenome (GOLD analysis project Ga0315274, IMG submission 203700) | Sediment microbial communities from Yellowstone Lake, YNP, Wyoming, USA - YL17G02_20 | ecosystem: Environmental > Aquatic > Freshwater > Lake > Sediment | place: USA: Wyoming | collected...
GAAGTAGTATGCAACTACCTCAGCCAAAATAGTGCCAAGAGAGCCAGCTATCATATAGGCCAGCTTTTCATCTGCCGTCTTCCAGGCATACAAACCGAGAACGAAAACGAAGCAAGCTATGATAGGAGCAATGATAAGCAGAGCGATCCTAAAGGTTCCTGGTTTTGAAGTCTGCTTGTCAGCCGGTTTTCGCTCTGGGCTTGAGGGATTCTCAGCCATCTAGCACCCCCTCACTGTCAGAATCCAAAGGAGGCTTCTGACATTTCTCATTCTTGCAAACATACCCCACTATTGAGTCATCAATTGACCTTGCTTGTTCTACCCCCTTGGCCTCCATGACTAGAACTTCTGCTTTCTCCATTTCCTCACCACATTTTGGACATTTGGGCTTCACGCATTCCCCCCTGACTAGCATCCCTCCATCAGATTTTTGACCTCGTATTTGCCTGCTTCCCACTCCATGTAAGTGTAAGGGCCCGAGCCCATTGATCCCAGTACCTCAACCCAGTGCGGGTGCACCGGAGCTGCATTGAGCGACTGCCTGAGATGGGTATGGCCCATGAAGATGCTCATGTCGTTGTCGATCGCGGATTTCTGAGCCCGCTGGTGGATCGGGCCAGTAAGCTTCATCAGCGCGTCGTAGTCGCCCCGGTTGGCCAGGCTCGAGGGACTTTGAATCAGGAAGGTCCTGATCAGCCCGGGCAGAATCCTTTGCACGCAGCGGAAGTTATTCCAGAAGCTGATAGTGAAGTCAAACTGGGCGCCATGGGTGAAGAGCTGCCGATATCGGGGCTCCCAGACCTCTTTGCAGATCCGGATAGGCGCCAGGCGGTCCGCGACGCTCATCAGCCAGCCGTAATCGTCATGGGGGAAATTGCCTGCTATGCAGGTGACCGTTTTTCTCCTGGCCAGGTCCCTGAGCCTGTCGGTGAGCTCATCTGTGAGCGTGCCCTCCTCGCCGGCCGAGCGGTCCCAGGTATCGCCGCCGTAAATGACCTCGTCGTACTCTGCAGCTCCGGCCAGGTCCAGGCATTTGTGCTGCGCCTGGCGGTTAGAGCTCTTGTTGTGGATATGGAGGTCAACGGCAAAAAGTCTCATGATTCAAACCTCAATTCGATGCACCACCCTTAGCCTGCTTACGTTTCTGCATGTGCCCTCTCCACCGATTGAATCCAAAGGCTATAATCAGCACGGCCATTGCTGTTTCAATGCCCCGGACTATTTTGTTACTCTCAAAGATCCACACTCCTCCGTATATCCAGAAGAGCGAAAAGTGAATCAGCAATATCACGCCAAAGGCGATAATCAGCCAATCTCCAGCAACCTCGAAATACCCCTCTAGCCGCTCTCTAAGCTGTTTGACCTTACACCACCTCGAGGCACTGCTCCCAGCTCAAGGGATATTGCCCGTCCCTGAGCAGATTGCAGTGCATGATCCAGGGCCCCTTAACCGTCGGGGTGTAGCTGAAGTTCACGGCTGCCCTCGCACCGGGAGCAAGGATACCGGTGATGCCGGAATCGGGGATGATGACCGTCGGGGAGATCTTCTCGCCAACAGGAGATACCAGGAAATACTCAAATGTGTACTTGCCTAGCGCCTGGCCCACGTTGCGCACTTCAAGCCTCACCCATAGCGCCTGGCCCAGTTTTCGGCTGGCATTCTTGAGCCAGGGGAAGATGGCCAGCATCCAGGACGGAAGTCCTTGTGCAGGCCCGGGGTAGCTTTTGCTTCCCCACATGATGTTCGGGACATTACTTTCTATGAATCACCTCCTCAATAGCCTTTTCCAGCCGAACTGCACTTGAGCTATTGTCCCCTCCTATCTACGTCAAGGAGCCCGTCAACACATCGAAGACATAGACCCTTTGGTCTACTGGGGTAAACCAGTCGCTTCCCACCACGGGACCCGCCATTGCATACCCTGGCAGGTCAGCAAGAAGCCACCACAAGTTGCCACCGAAGTAACCTCTTCCCTGATAGTAAGGGCTAGATAGCACGTGATTAAGATTAAATATGTACTGCACACCTTCGGCTATCGGGACAAACTCACCAGATATATTCGTGGCATCCAAGGCTACCGGGTTGCCGCCACCTCGTACCCAGAAACGCAACCCCGCACCCCAGCCACCTGGTGGATTATGCCCGTATGCCTTTTCCAGGAAGCTACCAGGAGGAGTGGTGTACGGAGGGGGCAGGTTTGTGAGAACGACTATGAAAGTACCTGGGTCCGCAGACGGTGGCACGGGTGTAGGCGGAGGTGCTGGCGTAGGCGTTACAGGTATAGGTCCCGGTGGTGCAACCGCCTTAGTGGATTTCCACACGAACAATATCGCTATCGCTGCTGCTGCAAGGCCGAGCCATCCTTTTCCGTTCATAGCTTCTCCTTATCTTCTCTTGCTACACCCCAAGCAGGTTCGGTAACCAATAGAACTTCAACAGCCCACCAGCGGTATAGTAAAGGTGTATGTCCTGCGAATACTGGAGAGCCGGTGCGTGAGGATAGCTCGTAGCGCCATTCACGTCTGATTTCCACGCATAGATGATGTCCTGCCACAGCCCACCACGAGTGAACGCAAGTTGGATGTCTAAGCCATCTATCCAGAACACGTAACGCTCGCCATAATCGTCTACCGATATAATCGCAAAGTGGCTCACGGCAGACAGAAGGTCCTTGCGAACTATCGAGTTAGAGGCATACTGGTACTCTGCATAATGTATTCCAGGATAGGGATTCTTAACTAAAAGGCACTCACCGTAGCCCCAAACACCCTCGTATGAGTCAAGGTAAGTCAAATGTACTGAATCTCCCATGCTTACTGCGGAGAAGTTTGCGACCGCACTAAGGCTATCTACACCAACGGGATTACGACCGCCTACATTCCAGTTGCCTACGCCATCGTAGCTCCAAATCGTCATACCGCACCAACACGAAGTGTAGTGTGAATTTCCTCGGCATCCTACCAGAGCCATCTTGTCGTTCATAAGTTGCATAATCTCGGAACGAGCAGTAGGATTTACGCCCCCTACAGTAAAGAGAGTCCTGGGGAAACCCATCTCTGTATGTTCGACCCACGTGCCATCTGCTGTCTTTGATTTCCAAACAACGCCTGCACGACTGACGAAAGGATGGTCCGACGAGTCGCAAGCAATCGAGTCTACGCCAGTAAATCCCGCAGTCTGCACAGGGTCAAATTCTATCTGACCGAACTGGTCTGGGGTGCCTCGCTGATAGTGGTTACCCCAGGCAAGATGGACATGGTTGGAGACTGGATTGTAATGCAGGGCCCACTCTGTATAGCCAATGCCCGCTACAACCAGACCGTGAGTTGCTGTAGGGTCCCACCACTGGTCTCTCGACGAGATAAAGTATAAATTGCCGCCCTGAAGGTAGAACTCAAAATATCGTCTGGGGACGGTGTTGCTGACGAAGTTGTATCTCTGGTACATCTGCTTTCCGCTGCCATAAATACCTATTATGATTGGTTCTTGAGGAGGCACTGGTGGGATTATCACTTCAAACGAGCCGGTAAGCTCCCCGGGGTTCACCGTGATGTCATGCACTCCCAGAGTTACGGGGTATATCTCGATGGAGACAAGCGTATAACCGCCAGGCCCAAGCTCGATCGTCTCCTTGTCCAGCAGGTTCGTACCATCGTAGAACGATACTATTCCTGTGCCTGGATTCGTACCTATGTTGGTAGCGTTAACCTGAATCACCACTTTGTCACTTGGGTAGACCTGCTCAGGGCTTATGATGAGGCTGTCAAGCCTAAGGTTAGCCTGCGGCTCTTTTGGCTTTCTGGTGACTACGAAGATACCAAGACCAAGCAGACCAAATAGTCCCAGTAGTCCCCAGAGCCCTTTATCGTCTTTCTCGGTAGCCATGCCAGCCTCCTACTGCACTCCTCATCTTAAAGTATCTTCGTGTCCGTCCACGACTCGGTGCCGCATTTACACTTCAGCGTGGTCTTCCCATCCTTCATGCTAAGCGACTGTATAATGCGGGTTCCTTTAGCGTCAATGTAGACCAGTTTGGCTTGACACACTGGGTTTGAACAGAACAGAGTGATACTGCGCTTGTAATCAAGCTTCTTAGCCTTGTTGGCTTTAGTGAACTCGGCCTTTGTCTCTACGCCGGACATTCCTGTACCCGCCCTCTCCTCAAAGTGACATCACAAGCACTTGCTACTCCTGTTCCAGTCCCATAATCAAGAAGGCAAGGATGTGCTTCAAAAGTTACACGCTGCCAAAATATCCTGCAAAGCACCCGCAGCCTGATTCACATAAGGCTCTGTGCCTGCGGCATTCTTGACTATCGCCCTTAATCTCAACTTGTCCCAATAGGAAGCGCCCGCATTGGCAATAAGACCAATTCTAGTTCCAGAGTAGTTGCCATCTGTGAAATCTAATCCCCATACCGTTGCGTTCCCCCAAGGACTATAACCTACCTTTATCTTCCCTCCAAAGCGTTGAACGAAAAGTCGCCAAGCCAGACCAGGGTAAAATCGTGGAAGTGGGAAGATGGGGATGGTATAACTCTGTGCAGGGGAGAAGGCAACAAGGGCATTGGCCACTATCTTATAACACTCTAATGTTGGTACACCAGAATGATAAGCTAAAAACGCTGCGTATCCAGTTTGTGCAGTCTCGTCATAGTTGAATAAAATGCCAACAGCAGTCTGCCCTCCTGCTGGTTTCAGCATTAACTCTGTCATAAGTTCAAAGTCACTCGGTGCAGCATAGTTATCCTTGTAAGCAAAGTGAAGGCCAGTGGTATTTGAGAGATATGCTTTCTTGATGGTGTTCTCGGCTGCAAATACGCCGTTTAGGGTAGCCGAACTGGAGCAGCCAGCATAGTTCATTATCCACTTGCCCAAGAAAGATTCGGCTTCAACCAACGGAATTCCGGCATGGTGCATATAGTAAGTTGCAATGTCTAGTAATAATCGCGGAGAATAGGTTACGCCTGCTGCAAACGGGCCTGTATTTATGGTAGGGTCAGTCGGCCCTGCCCATGCAGAAAAGTCATCATGGTCAGTGCGCCAATAAGATATTCTAAACCCCCCACCAGACAGGCGAATGGCAAAAAGATACCAGTAAAGTAAACTGTCATAGATTATGTTAAAATCCTCAACGTAATCTGGTGCTGGGTTTATGGTAAGGCCATAATCGGTAAACGATGTCGCATTGATCCAATTTTCAGGCAGGTCAGTAGTGATTGCATACCCCAAGCGGATGTTGTTAGCGGCATTGCTTACTTTATAGATTATGCGCCACTTGGTGCCATCGTGTATAAATGTGGCTCCATAATGGAGAACAAAATCGCCGACGGCCCAGTTCCCCGTGCTTTGCAACCATGTATCGTCGAGGAGAAAATTAGTGTTGATGGTCCATACAGGGACGTCCGCATAAGGGTCTGGGCAACTGGCTATGCCTAATCCCTTACCATTTTGTCTTACATACAATACATAGAGTTTCTTATTTGCTCCTGTACCGTAAACCCTTGCGCATTGAGGCCATATTCCAAATGCGTATCCGGAGTAAACTGGGTCAATAAAGGCAATCTTGCCGGGCCCGAACTCCCCGTTTATAGATGTCCCGAAGGCAATTTGGATATTCAAACGGGAAGGCCAGTAGGAACCTGCTTCTTGCCAATAGCTTCCACAGGCAACCATTATGTACTTGTCGGTATCCCACTTGACGACACTAGGTTGCCTGGTGAATGTTCTACCACCTCCGCCGCCAAGGGGAACATTTCCAGCATCGCCACGCCTGAACACAGGTTCAGCTACATCTGCCGCCGCCCATGTGCCTGCACCGATAGCGGTATAGTTTGCCCATGCATCGTAATCATCCCAAAAGGCATCAGCGTCACCGTAAACCTGAGTAGGGTCGTTATATGGATTTGGTGAACCTTCATTGAATGAACTGTTCCCAAAGTACGCACAGATACCCGAAGCCAAAGTAGTAGTGCGGAGTATAACATCAATAGAATCGCCAGGGTGCTTAGAACGCTCTGCAAGTCTATCAGGATACCAGTAAATCTCAGTAGTGCCATCTGTCCCTGTTAGAGCAATGTCATAAGGCCAGTTCAGGGCGGCGTTCTCTGCAAAAACCACACCATCCTCATCATAGATTACATTGGGAACAAATACCTCGGGTTCATTCTCCACAAAGTCGCCAACGGCAACATAATCTATATGCTGATGAGGCCCACTTTCATAGCAAGCAATAAAGGGTACATAATCGATCCCATCATCTGCGACAAGGTCGTTAAATTGGTCAGCGACTATTGGTGTCAGAGTCCAGTAATCAGGATAGCCATTACTGCGGTCTCTGATGAATACGTAATGAAACTTAGTGCCAACCTTACGCATCTCTACAGTAAAAGCACCAGTTGCAGGTAAAGCTATGTTTTTCAGGTCGGAAGTAGCATCAGCCCTGTAAACTGCAAACTCATTAGCAACAATTCCCGTACTATGTATGGCAGAAGTGGTATAAGAGTTCGCTGTAGTAGAACACATCCCAGTTCGTGCTTGAGAGTCAGGAACATGAGTAACATAGCGAATACGAATCTTGAAGTCGTGCCCATGAAATGAGGCTGTTAAAACTCTGATTCCTGAAAATTGGCCTGCTGTACTTCCAGTAACATTCACTATCGAGGAAGCAGCACCAACAGTTATGGTGGGATGAGCTGCACCACCAGTACAGACCAATTCCCATTCTGGATAGGCAGCTATGAAAGCATCGTGGTCTGCTGCTGTTATGGCAAAATCCCTAAAGAAGTTCCATACCCCTGCGGCCGTATCGGGTGCGCCAAAAAGATAATTAGAGGACTGCTCCGTTCTATTGGAGTCGAAATAGACATAAAATTGGTACTCAGTTCCCGCACTCATAGCCAGTGGGATTCTCAAGATGTAGATGGTGTGGTCGGTGTTCCAGTTCTCAACAACACCCAGGTTAGTTTCCATACAATACTTACAGAGATTCGTAGTGTCATCTGCTCCGTCTTTCTGCACAAACTCCACCGTAGAGGCATAACTTATAGCAGCGCCGCCAAAGAACTTGTTAATGCCCCCCGCCACAAGTTTAGCAGTATCTATTGCCACCTCAACGCCTGAATACCCCGCACCAGTCGCAGACAGAGCGGTGATGGTAAAAGGCAAACGGTAACGATACGCCTTACCGTTGATTGTCCTATCAACCCTCTCAACCGTAGGCGAACCTCTATGGATGATGATGGGAAGTTTGTAATTAGACGGAACAGATGGTGTTCTTGTCCAAGTCAGGGTCAGTAATGGTCTACTGGCAGGTGTAGTATTGTCGACTGAGCCGAAGCTGGCGTAATCGTTGTCACCGGATGTCTCTGCACTATCCTTTAACATGAGATTCAGGACATTAGAGCAGTTGGTTATAGCATCCTGAACAATAGCCAAAAAGTTAGCATCGTTCCAGGTCATGGTTGCAGGGCGGATGGCAGGTTTAGTGACAGCTGAGGCAGCCAAAGCCCCATCTATGTCTGCTAGCCCGCCATCATGCCCGCCAGTCCAATCAGTCTTAATGCCTTCACCATCGTAGTGGTTCCAATCGGCAGCCGATACCCATGCCGTTCCTGGTGTATTCTTAATTTTGTAGTAATTGTATATTCGTGCGAAAGCGCCCCAAAAGTCATCAAAGGTTGTCAAGACCAAGGAGGCCGAAATAAGGGTGTAACCGCTTGGTACTGATGTTAAGGCAAATCTCTGAATCATGCGGGTGGCATTGGTAGATTTCCCCCAGATGTAACCCTCAGCATCTGTGCCATGGTCTGCGGTAGGGTTTGCTAGTTGTAGGTGAGTATCCAAGGTTGGGTTATAGGTTCGGGTAATAGTCTCCAGTGCTGGTGTCACAGTGGAGAGCGCAAGAGTTTTCTTCTTCGCCCATTCAGCCGGATTTACCGTCATTATCCTGTCCCCGCCGTAGAGTAAGAACCTATCCAGACACCTGCAGCGATAGGATTCAAGCTTACAAGAAATCTAGCCTTTGCCGTTGTGCCTAACGTAGAGAGGGTGTCATTGTTAAGCCAAGTAACCCCTGTCCACTGGAGTGTGCGTTCTATGGCATCATCCGATTTAGTAAGGTATATGTGGTAAACCATACATACTCCAGGGTCGGGTAGGACACAAGCTGAAGTCCATGATAGATTGACTGTGCCAGTCTGCCAATAACCGTTTGTGGCAAAATCTATTGTGGGAGTTGCTCCCATATTACCAATAGCATGAATACCTGCATAGGGAGGACCAATCTTGTGACCATTGGGGTCAAGATTGGCACCCATTTTTTCAAGACAGTACAATGGGTGTGGGTCTGCGGCTGCAATGTGGGCATAAGCCCAGTTAGAGGAGATAGGGGCATGAAGTTCACCATCTACTGGAGTATCATCTATCCACTCTGTCACTGCTCCTGTGCCTGCATTGGTTATCGTCCCAACATTACTGGTGTCTCTCAAATCTATAGTTGTCGCGCCTGTAGCAGCAGAGTTGATGTTCTGTCCACCCAAGTCGCAGTGAGACAACTTGATTACATGAGCAAAGTTGCCTGCGGTCTCTATCTGACTTACTGCCCTTACCTGCTGGAATTGACTATGATAGACAGTTAGTGTGCAGATGGCAGTAGAGAGATTGATGTCTCCTTCCCTTATTAGGGTATCGTATATATTGAGATAGCCACCGGTCATTACAATGGAATCGCCTGCAACATCCCGAATAAGCCTGCAATTCCTCAGTGTGGTAGTCTGCCCTGTAACCTTTAGGGTGGGTCCATTCTGAGACTGACTGAGAGTGATGTTGGTAAGTGAACAAAGAACATTACTACTTATGGTAGCGTTGGTATTACTGCCATGTTCTATAATGACATCTTCTGCACAGCCTTCGCCAACTAGGCGACAAGCGGCAGTCATCACAAGTGTACCTGGAATACCGTAAGTGCCCTTCTTTAAAATAATGGTCTTACCAGCACCAATAGATACAGCCCATACCAACATATCGTGGTCGAGGACTCGTAAAACCATTTCTGCGACGTACCAGAGCACTTTACCTGTGCAATCTATAACATTTCTTACCAGGCCTCCCCAGCATTCTACCGTTCCTACTGCGTTATCACATGAAATATCATTTACATGGCAATTAACACAATAACTATGGCCGGTAGATGCGTTCCAGAGTGTGCCTAGTATATCTGATTCATAAATATTCCAATCAGCAGTAGAAGTGTTATTCAAATTGGTAAAGGTGCAGTGATAAATATTGGATGTTCCTGTACCTGCATGAGAGATATTGGTGATTCCACTACAATGACGCAAAGTTATTGTGGTAGCACCTGTGGCATCGGAGCATATCTCACTACCAATGTGGCAATGCTCAAAGGTGAGAGAGTGAGCCAAAGCCGCAGCAGTGGTTTCTATATAGTTAGCACGGCAGTGATACATTGCGAGAGTACAAGCCGCTGTTGAGAGTTCAATGTCGCCCACCACTATGGTAGTATCATAGGCGTTGAGCGTACCACCTGTCATCTGGATAGCATCGCCTCCGCCTGTGCCACTGATTCTACACTCACGCAATGTAAGAGTGTTGGCTGTGACCCTGATGGCAGGCTGGCCTGCGTTCTGGTTAATAATGGTTAAATTGGAGATAGTACATGTCACACCTGAGTTCACTATCGGGTTGACTCCATCGTTGACTGAGATGATGCACTGGTCGGGGTCGGTGCCCACCAAGTCAACATTGGCTTTCAAAGTGAGGTTAGATTCGGCATAGGTGCCCGGGAATATAAGGATAGTCTCACCGGCGACAGCGAATGCTAGTGCCGCAGCGATGGTGTTGAAATTCGCATGGGCTATCCCTACCGGTGCCACCGTTATGGCATTGGCAGGTAAAGCGGCAGCTTGTTGTCTAATACCAGAGTCCGTCATCGGCTTAACTCCTGCACGTTCAAGTTATTCAGCGCCAGTTCGCCATCGAATATGTGCACCTTTGCACCAGCCTTCATCAACAGTATTTTTACCTCATCTCCTCAACGTCTAGGTTGTTCAACTCAAGCGTCTTGCCTACTCCGTCACCACCAACAGTGGAACAAAACTGAAGCTGATAGCCACTTTTGTACGCATACGCACCGAAGTTGTTTTCCTCCGGCGCAATCTCGACTGGGAAATTGAAAATCACTTGCGTTCCCGAAGTGAAGTCTGTATCCTGCTCGTAGTATCCCTGAAACGGAAATAGCAAATTGGGCGTGCCAGCACCATCTACAATTCTTATTCGAGCTTTGCCTGCCCAGCCACCTGCAACAGTGACCTTAAAACCCCAAATGTGCGTTGGCCTTATAACTGGAGTGGTAAATGTCCTGTTGAGTATGGTTACCCAGCTAAGACCGGCGGCATTTGTGGGGGCTGCTGTCTCCTGAAAACAGCGAGAGGCACGAGGAACGCCCTCCCTCATATCAACTACAGTTGTGCCCGCGCTGAGGTCCGTCAGATAGCAGGGCCCGTACACCAATATCGAGCCAGCGGTGCAGGTATCGTATATAAACAGGCTGCTGCCAGGTTTCATGTGAACATACGATGTATTAGGCCCAATTCCTGCCGTGAGATTGGTTATATACAACTTACCGGAGAATCCATCTATGTACTGGTAGTTGTGGTTGCCCGTTAAATCAAGCTCAGCGACACCGTCCTCACCCCAGCAGTTGAGCACAATCGCGATTCCAGAAACCTGTATAGAGCAGATTATGTTGCACTCAATCAGGTATCCACTGAAATTGGTTATAGGCGGGCCGCCGCCAAGTGTGCAATGGTAGAATATGTTAAATCCACCTACGTCACCATCATGGATAAACAGGTTCTCACAGACCATTGGTGTGGTGAAACCGTTCACGGTGAGAGTCCAGAAAGTCCCCAACCTATCAGGCCCGATAAAGTAACACTCCCCCATGTTTCGGTCGAGGGTTATGTCGCTAAAAATCATAACCCTGAACGTGTTGCGGGCATTGACGATTGTTTTGAGGTCAGCAACATTGTTTACAGGCATCTGTGGCGTTCCTATGGGGTGTGTGGTGCCAGCAAATCCATTCACTGCGTTAAAGTAAACAGCGTCGCCCTCAAGTATCTTTTCTAGCTTCACTCTATCTAAAAGGTCTCTCATAGCAATACCACCTCGTAGCCAATCCTAACAGCGCCAAGATAAGTCTCAAAGGTATCAGCGCCACCGCCAAGACTGGCAAAGTACCACGATGGATACATCAATCGGTCAGGCAGGACAAGAGGGTCTGCGTGAGTTGTCCGCAATACATCATCGACATAGAATCGAATCTCACCCTCGACGACCTCGATTTTGAACTTATGCCAAACATCCTCAATCACCTCAACAATGCCAATGCTCAATTCTGTACCGGCATCATCGGTGATAGACATGAGCTGGTCGGCGCCGTCATACCTGAAGCCCACGATGTTTGGGGATGTTCTCAGGTATGCAGCAGGGTTGGCAACCAGGCCAAAGAAGCTCGTCGCCTGATTTATATGCGCCACGTCATTGTGATATAGCTCAAACTCCATGACGAGCTTCTGAATCGCCAGGTGCGGGGAGATAATGCCGGGATAGACCCGCCAGCGATTGCGGTTGACATGCCCGATAAGATGACCGTTCTCGGCATTCTGAACGTCAAAGCGAACTACGTGCATTGCCTGATATGGCACTGCATCGGTGACTACGATAAGTGGATTTGTCGCAGGGTGCGTCGGCGTCCAGATATCGAGGTCGATAGTCTCCGTCTGCCAGTCTTCATTTACAACATTCCCTGGAGGAGGTACAACCAGCCCGATAGCAGTAATCAAGCCCACCATATTTGCGGTAGAGATGATAACGAATGAGAGGCCAGCTATTATCTGTTGTACTGCTGGCGTAGAGTTAGTAAAGGCAGCATCGACGGTAAGGGTATTTCCAACATGTGTGGCGATGTATCGCATCTGACCGGCGGCACCACCGCCAAGCATCTTAACAAACTGACCGGCGTATGAGGGTTCGTTTGCTAGGCCCGCACATATCAGTGTGACGCCAAGTGGATCCCCATCGGCTGTAGTAACGCCCTCATAGCTCAGGATGGCCCCATATAGAGAGACCAACTCGCTTGCAGGAGGTCTTTCTGCCATAATTCACCTCACGATTGCCGTCAACTATATACCGCGTTGCCCTGAATAAAATGTACGCTGCTTCCACTAGGAGTTACCACAATTCCTGTGGCTGATAGCTCGCCTATACCACTAGCAGGTGCCTGGCCGAACAAAGATTTAACCCCCTGCGAAGTGAGTGCTCCCATTCCCGATAGTACAGAGTCCCCGAATTTGACTATCCATGAATTAGCTGAGGCTAAGCCTAGCCCTGATAGGCCAGCAACCCCATAAAGGGTTTTGAGCCCCTGTGAGGTCATTGACCCGATGCCAGACAAAGCCGTACTGCCAAAGAGCGTTTTTACACCAGAGGCAGCCATTAACCCGATGCCTGATAAGACTGAGCCTGCGAACTGCACCCTGTTCCCTATGGCAGAAAGCGCACCTAAGCCAGATAGGGATGCTGCCCCAAGTGCTGTCCTTAATCCAGAGGCAGTGATTGACCCTATGCCTGACAGGGTAGATACCCCAAAACTAACCTTGCTACCTATAGCAGAGAGAGCACCTAGACTGGATGATACTGTTGCTCCAAATAATGTCCTTAATCCAGAGGCTGCCATGCTGCCAATCCCAGAGAGTGCAGATGCCCCCAGGATAATTCTAGTACCAGCAGCATTAAGAGCACCTGCTCCTGAAGCTACGGCTGACCCAAAGATTGTGGCGCTTGCACTGGCGGCTACTGAGCCGATGCCAGACAGTGCGGCAGCCCCATATCTAAAGCGAGCACCTATAGCCGATAAAGCTCCTGACCCACTGGCTGTGGCTGCACCGAGCAAAGTCTTAATACCAGATGCCGCAATAGAGCCTAGGCCAGAGGCGGTCACAGCGCTGAACATGACTTTTATCCCAGTTGTAGCGATAGCTGCTACGCCTGATAGCGACGCCAGTCCACCAAATATAGCTTTACCTTGGGCTGTTTCTGTGCCAACACCAGATAAAGTGGCAGAGCCGTACTGTATGACTGCCCCCGGCGATATTGCCACCAGTTGCCCTATGTTGATTGCTGCTGTTGCTAGAGTTGCCGTACCAAGCCCCGTTGCCGTTACTTCCGGCCTCGTCCCGCTGCCCATCGCCAAACAGGTTGCCGTGGTAGTGAGGTCATATCGCTCAGTCCATGAAGGATTACTAACGACAATAGCATAGCCGCTAGTAGCATAAGCCCCCGCACCAGCCCCTAGCATAAGAATTACGCTGTTTGCCACGGCGGGAGTTATTGCAGGAGAAGTAATGGTTAACGAAGAGGCATTGCCTTGCCCGTTATTAGCACCGATTGGCGCAGCCGAGTTATGCCCGTACCATGCTGTTATAGCCCCTCTGTTCCTACCACTGCCACATGTAAAAGTAAAACTTGTAGCATCCACGTCTGCCTGCACAGCATTTTTCCAAAATAGCGCAGAGCGGATTGTAGTTGAGTAAACGTCTTGTCTTATCCCGTTCCAGCCGCCGGGTGCCGTAATAACAGTTCCACCCGCTTTCGATACAACGTGGGCTACCATCAAGTCGCCCACAGTCAAGCCTACAGGTTTGACAATGACGCAGGTAGTCGAGTTCGCACCAGGGCTAACCCCTTTTTCGCGGTAAGTCACAGTCATTATTCACCTGCTAATCCAAATCAAGCACCAGAGCGTCCACGGCAAACTTCAACTGGTCAGTGTTATTTATCGTCTTTTGAACAGTCATGGGCCCATAGTAGAGCAGGTTGCCCACGGTAAGGGTATCCCTGACTCCGACAAAGACGATAAGTCCCCAATCTGCCGTTGCCACTGGGAAAACAATCTCAACGCTGTTTTTGATTGTTGCTTTCCCGCCTACCTGGCTTGGTGCGCCGAAGGTCACAGCTTGACGAGCGTATGCGCCTCCCGACACTTCGACCCCAGCATCGGCCTCGCCTGGGTCAGTTGTATAAAGAGCCAGATAGGTTGTGGCTGGCGAACCTAAGGCAATGTTTCTGAATACATGGTTCAGTACTGCCTCTTCAAGATAGTTACTCAGTGCTCCCATCTGTCATCTCCTCCTTATGACGTAAAGTAAACTCTCAATCCAACTTGCATGTCATTGAAATTTAGATTAGCTGCCACAGCTACCCCTGCTGGCATCTGAAAATTATAGATAGCATTGCCGTCAACTGTTGCAGAGACCAAATTGATAGTCCCTTCGATAATAAGTCCGCCTTCACGACCTGCGGCTGTAAATGTAAACATGCCGACGACCATGTTAATGGCGTCAACCCACGCTCCTGCCGCCTTGCGAACCTGAATGGCTTGAGCACCGCTCAGCCCGTTCGCACCAGGAAAAGTATTCTCAACAACTCGAAATCTCATCAGGGCGACTGCCCTGATCAGCGTAACGTTAGTAGGTATTCCCGCAATCACAACGTCGGGAAGAGGCTTAACACCAGGAGCGGCGGTAAGCTGCATTTCCTCCTGCGACATAGACCAGAAATCCATAAACGCAAGTGGTTCGCTTTGCGGTCTAGCCATATTACCTCATGGTCCATAGGTCACTGTCACCTTAATGTTTGTTGCCGGGCGAACCGCGTCGAGATTTTCGATACGTACCTTTAGAATATATGGGTGGGTTTCGTAATCCTTCGTCTGTATCACAGTTGCGCCTGCAACAAAACCACCGACATTCCAGGCATCCCAATCAACCGTGTCGTAGATTACTCCATCATACGAGGAGATAACATGCACTCTGACTCCCGCAACTGCCAGTGCGTGATACGTTGCCTCGATAGTCACGGCTAGACGCTCGGGATTGCTGTGTAGGTCAACCGCTGTGCAATCTGCGAGTGCTGTCGTAGCAAGAGCAACCAGATTCGCTACGTCTATCACCTCTTGAATTGTTTTTTCGGCTGGAGTTGGCAATGAATAATCGGGGGAGCCTGTACCTCTTGGGATAACAGTGTATGGCACTTCTTTCATCTATCTCTCCTCTACGGTAGTCGTCACGGTTATGGTGTGCGGCCAGACGGCATCAGCGTTTGCGATGTCCACCATAATATCTACGCCGTCATCAACATTATTCCCTACACCAAAGTCATATACTAATGTCACATTATTAAGTGCTATTGCGCCCTCTCTGGGAAGGATACGCTCTGCGGCTCTGTAAACGCTAACGTCAACTAAGCCGTTGCAGCCAGGCGGGAAATGAATTATTACGTTGGTAACTCTTGCCTTGAATAAAATCGTCTCGTATATTCGCACTCCCGTAGCTGGTAGCACAGCCCTGCCAAATCTGATTACCTCTGACATTTTCTCAACTGGAGGGGGAGTTCCTGGTGGCAATTCGCCTCCTGGTGGAATAACTATTGCTTTTATGGCATTAAGAATATCAGTATCGGTAGCATTGATGTTGTTTATCACCGTCCCGATGGCCGCTAAGAGAGTAAGTAAAGCCTCATCTGTGCTATTTGGTTCCGCCTTCGCCCTTCTTGTCGCCAAGAGTATCGCAGCACTAAGAATACCTGCGCCAAGTATAACTTTATTACCAGTATCGCTTTTTCCTTCAGTCATACTATCCCCCTCGACTATGGTGCTCTGAGCAAATGACTCTCTTAGATTCTGCATAACGTTCCTCTTACTAAGAGAGGGCCGCCTCATGCTAAGGCAAGCCCTCTCTTTCTCTCAGCCTTTAGCCACAATAAGGCGTTCGGCATCTTGCTATGCTGGCAACGGTTTTCTTGTCGGTGCCCCCTCTTTCAGTATGCTAGGGGCCATCTCTGGTCCAGGAGGCATCGGCCTCCTTTTCGGAGCGTTCTCGTCTAGTATACTGGGAGCCATCTCCGTCTCGACAGCCCCTGGTCGTCTGATAGCCTGTGTTTCTTCTACTTTCTTCTGAGGCATATCTTTCTCCTATGGAGCCAGTTGCAGCATTATCATTCCCGTACCGTAGTTACCAGCGGGTATGGCGTAGCCCACTCTCATCGGTGAATTATCAGCTCCTACACCAATACCCAACGCTTGCGATGAGACTATGGTGCCATCCTGCCAGAGATACACGTCTCTGAACTCGGCTACTGCGCCCGGCCATCCAAGCCCTCTTGGTGCCACGAAGCACGGTCCCCACGTCTGACCCCAGAAGAACCAGCCATTGGCTACTTCTATTGGGGCCAGGCATACTGCGCTTTGGAATCCCACTAACCCCGCAAGTCCCGGATTCTGCACATTTCTGTAGATGTTGTGCTGAATGGTTACCCAGTTCGCAGGGCCCGCATTGATTGGCCAGGTTAATGGCTGCTCAAGGGTGATGGTTATTGTAGCTGGAGCACCAGCAATGGAAGCGGTATTGCCCACTATCCGGCGGTGCATGTACGGTGCACCACCCGCTATTGTCCAAATCTCCAACCACCCGCCAGCAAGCTCGTTAAGCCCGACTGTTCCACCCTGGAATGCGAATGCTCCCCACGGACAGCCGGCGGCAGTTATATCGACCACAACGACTAAATCCCCCGCGATTGCCGCGACTGGGAATCTATCGTTGTTCTGAAGGCACTGGTCGGCAGATATACTCAGACGGTATGTCTGCGTCGGGCCTAGAATGCCGCCTGCCCTGCAATAGCGAAACGTTCTCTCGTCAACCACCATGCGAGAGCCGAGTGCGTAGTTCTGAGCGACGGTAGCAAGATATATATCCTGCTCTGTGCCCGTTATGTTCACGCATGGGGCCATTATTTTACCCGGCAGCTGTGAGAGCGGGTCGGTTTGCGTTGGGCCTAGATTGCCCTGAATCCTTCGTCCTAGAATGAAATCTGTACGTTTCATGTTCTGTTTCCTCCCTTTGTGTCACTTCCCTTTATCGAGGGCGTACTTACTCATATCGGCGTGACACTACCTAGTTAGTCAACTATGGAATCAACATATCTCATAGTGACAAGCATGTTTCCTGCATCTGTTACCACCCATGTTGTACTTGCGCCTGCCGGGCCTGCCCCACCAACACTGAATAGAGGGACAGAATCCTCAGTTAGAGGACCGTCAGGGTCTACGTCTACGTCTCCCACTAGCACACCTGAGAGATACCATAGCGGCACCGTTACTACTACGGCGTTCTCTCGTGCGCCCACCGTCAGCACATTGGGACCCAAGAACTGGTTAATTCCCTTGAGCGAGTAGACATACCTTCTGTGATTTAGTGGAATCGCAGGCCCTATCTGTGCGCCTGCATTCAGGGCTCCCATCGGTGCTACTACCCAAGCAATCTGAATCTCTGATGGCTTAATCATTCTTCAGCCTCCATGACGGAGTTAGTCCATGTCAGCAAATCCAGGGTTACAACTTCCGACAACCACTTGGGTATCGTCATCGGATTAGGGTCCGCCTGTCCCATGGTGTACTTCTTAACCTTGCGATTACCGACGAGCAGGTCCCTGATGAGTGCTCTATTCTTAAGTACCTTAAAGCTATACTTCATTATGTCGAACTGCATCAGTACCTGATACATCGCAGTGCCGAGTGGGTTGAAGACCTGAAACGCCGGGTATCTCTCGTAGACCGTGAACAGTTCTGTCTTAGGAGATAGAGGACCACCAAACGGCGACATATCACCGTCGATATACCCGACGTCTCCTGTAATTACTCTTGTCTGACCCAGCAAGTTACCTAGATCTGCTCTTGGGGGGAACTGAACGTAGACACGAGCTTTGGGCGGGGTTACACCCCAGAATGCTTGGTAAATAAACTGGTCATTCTGAGGCATCAGCAATCTATTCGCGGCAGCGTCCTGAATCTCACGCCACGCTGCAAGATTGCCACCAGCGGCAACTAGACCCAGAGAGAATGGGCGTAGATTTGCAGGCTCACGTGACGTAACTCTGCAACACGCCCATCCTTCTCTAAACTGTAACGCAAAGTACCAGCCTTGTTCGAGCCATCTGTTTTCGTGGCTCTCCTTCAGTATAGCCTCCATGAATCTCCTTTCTTTTTGGGAGATATTGCTCTTTTACAGAGCAGGATATGCGACTGTGGCGTTAAGCGCACGGCCCAGCCCGAACACTAGGCCACCGAGTTCAATCTCGTCGTTCACGACCCCGACTGTGTCTGACCTCGCCTGCGCAAAGAGCGTGGACTGCGGCGCCATAAGCAGGGTCGGTATTGGTACAATACTTATCTGATTCTCTGTGTCGCCCGTCCTTAAGCCCCTTACGCTAATCGGGATAAGTATGCCGGTTCTGGACGTTGTGAACTGCACCTCTGCCATGAACGGGTTAGGGGTCACGAGACCCTTGAGATGGGTTATGCACATTCCGAAGGCGTTACCTATCTGGTAGCCTACGCCCGGGGCAGCCGAAAGCCAGTTTGCCCACACCTGCGAAAGAGCTACCGTCCAGGTCACCTTTACCGCGCCTGCGAACTGGGTGAACACAGGGCGGATATGACCGAATCCAAGCTCTACGTCCTCAGGGTTGAGTCCGGCGAACTTGATGCCGCCGAGCTTCATCTTGATTGCTCTCAGCGCAACGATGTACGCTTCGAGTCGGTCCAGCATCAATTTGCGCTCCTCGCTACCTGGTGCAGCGAGCAGCGTGACGAACTGTGCCTTGAATATGGCAAGCTCATCCTTGTCCAGAGGGTCACCCAGCATGATTGTCTGCCGATACAACTCTATCTGCTTCATTGTTACCGGGTTGAGCTTACCCATCCACCGTTCGTCAACGTTATTTAGGGAATCCACTACAGCGATGTTCTGATAACCTGGCATCTTTACCTCCTTGAGTTATACTTTTTTCGACTTCCTTATGCCATGGCTGTGTACCGATTTAGACATTGGCACTCCCCGCCCTTTAGAGCTGCGATTCTCAGGCTTAGTGCCCAAGCCTAAGAATGTTTAGACAATAAGCTTGTCTTCCAGGGTTATATCCTGCGCTAGGTTGCGCCCGGGTGGGGTATTCCCGCCGCCAGGGTTCTGCGGCCTGGCCCCTGCCCCTGCCCCGACAGGCTGCCGTTTTCTGGGCAGGAACACGCGCTCCTCGGTGCCGCCGCCGATCGCTGCTCGAATCGGCTTCGCTACCGACTTCACCAGAAGCGGTGTTGCCGATAGAGCCAGGGCCTCGCCGATCCTGGCCTGTCTGGGCATGAAGATCTGCAGAGCGTATCCGCCCAGAGCGCCCAGGAGTCTGACGATGTCGGTGGCCTTGCGGAAGGGCTCTGTGCGTCCTTCCTTCTCGTCCCACGACTCCATCACCTCATCGACCACGCCCACGCCGACCGATATTCCGCTCTTCATCAGGTCAACCATCTCTACCTCCTTTTTTTACCTGACGGGACGCTGTCTGCAAAAAGGAAAGCCTGCGGACCGACCCTTTCACAGGTTGAGCGTCCCGCAGGCTTTATATTTCCTTGATTAAACTGATGTCGCTTTAAACATCCCGCAGGCTTAGATTGCTATCCCTGAGATGGGGGTTACCCCTATACCCCCGGGCGGGATGCTGTCGCAAAAAGAAAAAGCCTGCGGGCTGAACTTTTTGCAGTCCAGCATCCCGCAGGCTTTATGTCTACTTATAATATAGATATATTTTAGGAAATGTCAAGGGCTCTTAAACCTTGACATAGGCAACATCCAGTCCTGTTACTTCCGTTGTCATGACCTGAACGGTGTTATCGTCGTGTCCGAGTGGCGAGCCACCCGGCATATCGCTTTCCAACGAGGTGTTCTTCGTAGATATCCACTTGAACGTGGTGTAAACCTTCGAAAGCATCGCAGGGAGGATGGTCAAAACTGGATTTACATTTGTATGGTCTATATGTGTCTTGCTAGTGCACTCCGGTACAGTAAATGAAGCAGAGGCGAACACCCCATTAGGCATGGGTGCAAGAGCGGCGCCGTTGTTGAAATCGGTGCCCTCCTTCAGCCCCCAGCAGAGCCATAGGGTCTGCGCGGGGCCGACATAATCAAATACGGAATGTGTTATCTTCACCTTGTCTCCAGCAACCACCCTGATGGGATAGGGCCCGCCCTCAGGTAACCTGGCATATTCCCTGTCAAATATCTCGAGTCCCGTCACTAAACCCTGTTTCATGGCAACCCCCTAAGTCTTGATCTTGATGGCGTCTGCATCGCTGTCGATCACCAGAATGTAATTCTCATCGGTTGTGGCCTTCTCTAAGGTAACCCAGATATAGGTGTCGTAGGTCTTGGCCTCTATCGCGTCGGGATCCAGATAGAGCACAGGCTGTGTCTCGAAGTCCTTCTTGGGCACAAATGAGTATTTCTTCTCGGTCGACGTCGCCACTTCCATAGGGCCGCCCCAGGCCCAGAGGCCCCCGACCAGGTCAGCACCATTATCGAACTGTTGGGGCATGTGTATAAGCAAACTCCAACCGGGCAGCAGAATATCCAACCAATCGAAGGGGCCGGTGCTCTCCCTCAGCCCCCAGCAGATAAAGAGGTCTCTGGCAGGACCGGTATAGGTGAAGCTAACCTTCGATAGGGTTACCTTATCGCCCAGATAGATGGCGGGGGGTTTTCTCAGAGCGAGATAGAGGCCTAACCCTGCCAAGCCCGCTCCTGCCCCGACGGCCACAACAGTTGTCGTATCGATCTTCCCCTCTGTCGTCTCGATCTTTCTCTCTGCCATGTCACACCTTCACGTAGGCTACATCCAAGCCACTCACTTGAGCCGGTACTGTTGCTGCCCAAACCCAGTAAGCAGCCTCCTTCATATTCACCTGGCAGGTCTCCCCATTGTAGAGATAGGTGAGGTCGCTGTCGATAAGGTCCAGGGGGTCATACATGTGCCATGCGCCCCCTCGGTACACCCACATTATTATCAGCTTCGATTTGATAGATACAATAGCAGCCTCGATTCCCTGAGAGATGCCGCCATAGATGACATCGTAATTCCAGCCGGCAACAAGCTGTACTCCCATATCTATCTCCTGATTAACTTTTCCTCGTCACCAAATAGACACTACCAATGATGGCTACGGCAGCAATAGCCGTGATGGCTACGGCAGCAATAGCCGCACCTATAATCAAGCCTGTTTTCGATGCAGCAACCTCCCAACTCCAGTAGCAATCTTGAGTCACGTAGATGGAACAGGTTTCCCCGTTATAGACATATTTTAGGGTATTTAATAGGTCCCACCACTCTGGGGGCACTCCAGGATGCCATTCAAGCCACTCAGTGCGATAGACCCAGATGGGGTAATTGGTGGCATCCTCACTTGAGTCCCAAGGTTTCAAATAAGGAACAACAGAAGCAAAGACGTCAGCAGGAACTCCAGAGTTGCCGCCATAGACCACCGTGTTCCAGCCGGCAACAAGCTGCATCCCCATCTTTATCTCCTCGCTGCCTCGATATATCTTGGCCCCACCTCAACCGCCTTGGCCGCTACTGGCCTCATTACATAAGCAGCCAGCACTAGACCCCCCACACCAATCAAGGTTACAGGAATGATATATTTTGCCAGGGCATCGATAACATTACCCACCTTCCAGCCCAGAAAAGCTGCGATGCCTACACCGCCCAGCGCTACGATTATTAACACCGCCAGGGGCCACACAGCCACCCCTTCGGGGCGGTAAGGCCTGGTGAATATCATACGCAACGCATAGGGCCATTCTTTGGTTGAGCCCATCTCTATGGAGCGCAGGTCAAGTCCGGAGTTTACAAGTTGTTGCTCTAGCTGAGCTACTTCCTGGTCGCTGATATCTCGGGGGAGTCCCAGAAGGAGCTCCACCTTTTGCCCAGGGGAGAAGAACTCCATCAGCGCTCTGTCGAGTGCCCTTGTGTCTGTGCCCTCCAGCGCTACTTTGGTCATGGCGACCTCCTTAAAAAAGCAAAAGGCCTGCGGGGCCGCAGGCTTTACTCATTATGTATCCCAAAGTAAAAAAATGTCAAGTAATCAGGTCGAGCTCTCTGAGCCGGCAGACGCAGGATACTTTCTTAACCTCTAGACAGATCTCCTCTGCCATGCAGATCAGGTCAAGGTCGTTGACATAGGCATCCGGTATATACAGGGAGGAAACCGACGCCATCGGGATCCAGGGCTGTGCTCGGGGCGGCATGGTCGACTCGAGGACATACCAGACACCAGTGTGACCCTGCACAATCACCCAGGCATGCCCACCAACATGATCTTCTGCCAGCCCACCTATAGCCATGTAGACTCTGTCTTCAGGCAGGCGGTTTCTGAGAAGAGACACCAGCAGGTGGGCCTTTCCCGCGCAGTTGGCGCTTCGCCTCCTGAGCACCTGTTCTGGCAGAAGGCAGCGCTGACAGGATACGGAACTGTCGAAAAACTTGATGGTGCTGCCATAGGCTGAGTACCTAATCTTCCGCCCCACTAGGTCCCAGGCTGCCAGGATAAACTCGTCTTCGTCCTGAGGCAGAGCATCGGCGATATAAGCGACGCGCTGAGGGCTGAACAGGTCGGCTAGTGAATATCTGCCCTTGCTCAGCCGAGATTGTATCCACCATACTGACAAGCCGGCAGCGAGCGAGCCGGCAAGCCCCAGAAAGAGGTGCTCCCTGGAGCTGATCTGCTCGGTTCTGGTCATCCCTTCCTCCCGGGCCAGGATTCCAGCCATATCCCCTCATCGTCCTGCTTCACCCATAGATGGTGTCCAGGTACGAGCCAGGCAATAATGCTGTCCTTGCGTGGTGAGGCGATGAACACCTTATCAGCAACACGGTAGAGCTCATTTATAGCCTGAACAGCGTCCTCAATCGTGGGTAGATGTTCGATTACATGACTTGCTAGGCAGCTGGCGAAAAAACCATCGGAGAAGGGGATATCCCTGACATCGGCTACCACAGCTTCGCAGCCGGTGCAGGCTCGAGGATCTATGTCCAGGCAGACATCGCCACAACCATGAGCCTTCAGATTGAACAGCCCCCCGGCGATAGGCGAGCCGTAAGGCCCTCCCACTACCAGCATCGGCTTCTCTGCTTCTCTGGCGATGTGCCAGGCCAGGGCATACTTATCGTTTCGCTCCTTAACCTGGGTCAAGCCCACCTTGGCCTGCCAGCCCAGCAAAGACAGGGCTAATAAATATACAGGCTTCATGGTTCTGGCTTTTCTCCCTTAAGCTTTCTGTCAATCTCTCTGAGGCGCTCGAGCAGTTTGTCTCTCTCTGCTTTGAGATTTTCCTCTTTGCTCACCCCAGCCTCTGTATCTTCAATGGTGATGAGCAAAGGTCCCAACTGTACCTTGGCTCTCTCAATTCTAATCCCCAGGTCCTGCAAGCTGAACCTTTTGCCCTTGTCTCCTGGCCTCTCTTCCCCGTCGGTCATGTTTGCCTCCTACAGCCCGTCTTCGCTGCCTGCTTAAGAATACCTCAAGAAACGCCTGAAATCCATATGAGGTCATATCTCCATATTGATCCCTCGCTATCAGGTCAAAGAAGTCCTCATTTCCCTCCTTGAAGTTGTACCACTTATACCTGTGTTTCTGGCAAAGCCAGTGGGGCGGGTCGTGAATCCATTTGTCCCTATGATATTGAGCGAGGTGGTCAGTGTAGCCGGTGTGCCACTCAGCCGTGTCGCCGCAGATCTCGCATCTGCCCAGCGCAATTATCTCTGTTGGTCGACTTGCGACCTCAGCCATTTAAGCTCCTCGCCGATCCATATCTGAGCCTTCTCGTCTGCCTTGACCAGCTTGACCAACCAGGGGGGTAAAAGGCTGACCAGGTCGTCGTCCGTCAGCGATTCCAGTGCCCAGCGATAGCCTTTAGCCGACCCCAGAGCCTTTCCCCATTCCTCCGGTATATGAGTGTGAAATGGTCGGTCGTGCTCGATGAGCCACCTGATTCTGTCCTCCCCAATGGCATTCAGGACCGGCCACAGGTGCTCTTCCGCAGGGTCTCTGGCCTGGCTCAAGACGACGCTGCGCCTAAATCGCTTGACGTTAATCCTGGGAAGCTTGACGGGTCACCTCCACCATGTCGTATATCGCGCCGCAACCGCCCCCTTCCTGCTTGCACTCGACCTCAGCCGCGCCGGCCGGCACATCCAGCATTCTGCCGCAGGTGCACTTGAACTTCTTGGGCTTTATTATTCTCTCCTGCGCTGGCGGCTGTGCCGCTTTCTCCTTTTTGAGCGGCGCCTCATAGCCCTCCTCGGTTTCGATGGACTCTATAACGCCTCCCACCAGGTCACCCAGCCTTGTCATCGCCTTGTCCTTGCGCTGCTCATCTTTTTCTGCGAGCTTCTGAGTGTTTGCTGCCGCGCTCTTCTTCAGCTCTAATTCCTCCAGCCAGTGTCGGTCCTCGACTTCCCAGCGTCGCTTCTTTTCCGCCATCTCCTCTGTCCACCGGTCGTGACCTTCCTGCGACGCTATCTTGATCTTCTCCAGCTCTATCATCGAAGGCATGTCGCTGATTTTCACGTTAGCCGATTCGGATATGCCCAGCCTCTTTTTGAAAGAGTCAAATAGGGCATCCAGCTTTGTTTGTGTCTGGGTGAGATGGTCGATGGGATCCACGCCCCCTGCTTCAATCTTTTGTTGCAGCGTCTGCAGCTCCCCCTCGAGATGCTGCAGGTAGGGATCAGTTGTGGGGCCTGTCTTGACCTCTGAAAGCTTGTCGAGCGCTTTAGTCACAACCGCTGACTGAGAATTAAAGATCGCGCCTATATCTATGCCGATCTTTTCCGAGGACGTGGTGGGAGTGGGAGGTTGAGGCTGTTGGTCTTTAATCCCCGCAGCCTGCTTGAAGGCTTTCAGCCTCTCGCCTCTATAGGTAGCCGCCTCAATCTCCTCTATAGGGTCCTTTTCCTTTTCCTTCTCCTTTTGTTTCTCAGTTGACTGTGGTGACAGGTTCAGCTTCCTGATTACATCGTCCTCCGCGTAGTCCTTCCTCTCCGTTGGTCCTGCCATACTTTCCTCCTATCGCGACCTGATGTATTGCTCGCATAAAGCGGCACGCTACTCTTATGAAAGATGAGAAGTCCCCCTCAGCTCCCATATCTCTAACATCGCGATACTGGTCAAAAGCATCGTCAATGTCAACGCGGTACAGCATTATTCTTTCATCGCCCAAAACAAAGGTATGAAGAGGACGTTCATTTGTGCTGGTGAGAGGTAGAGTCTGTATGCCAGGGGTTTTAGAGCTGCCGCCGTTCTTCTTGAACTGCTGGAAGTAGTTGTAGCCCGTTCTTTTGCCCAGCCCTAACGCCTTCACATCCGGGTCGCTGGGACGTTTGCCCTGGGAGAATAGCTCGAAGGCCTGCTGTTTCTTGCTCATAGCGTTTATCTCTGGGATTGCCCCAATCTTACTTCCACAGTAATTACCACGGTGGTACCTGTGAGTTGAGTGCTGACCTGGCCAGTACCCTCCTTGGGCTCCTGCCCGATCTTTTTAAAGTGTTGGAAGTAGCTATAGAGGGTCCTGTTTGTTAGTCCCAGAGCCTTGAGATCGGGGTGGCTGGGGCGTTTATCCTGGGAGAATAACTCGAAGGCCCGCTCTTTCTTGCTCATTTAGTCCACCTTTAATCCGCCCTGATGCAGTGCACCAGGGGTAGTGCACCAGGGGTAGTGCACCAACGGTGCCTCAGGGGTAGTGCACTAATACTACCCCCGGTGTAGTGAAACCCGCAGGCCTTCCTCTTTTATTTTACCACAGGCTTGCAAGATATGCTATAATCTAACCGAAAGCCTGCGGCTAAAGCCTTTGCTCTTTGGTAGAGCGAAAATCACGCAGGTTTTTTTGTTGACATGAAAAGTGTATATCTGAAAGCCATCAAAACAGCGCTGCTCCTCGTCATTGAAGCCAGGGGCCCGTCACAGCCCTTGCGTCCGATGGAAACCCCTGCCAACCCTGGGAATGCCTCTAAAACCGAGCCACAGAGCCTGTCGCAGCCTTCAGCGCTGCCCACTACCCAGGAAACTGTCCAAGTGCTGCGCCGCAGGCTGGGCAAGGAGCTTTACAAGGCCGAGCTGGATCTGGCTGGTGGGCTGAGGTTCTTCGGAAAGCCCTGCGATTGCCTCGATCAAAAACACTCTCTGATGCTGGAGGCGGCAGCCGAGGAGATGATGTCCTACGAACAGAATCCTGTGTATGGGCAGATCATTGACTGGCTGAGGCTTCACCAGAACGAATTTCCGCCTGAGGAGATAGCCAAGAGGTCTCCGGAGCACTACCGCAGTTATGTGCCCGAGATGCGTAATTTCCGCAAGCGTGTGATGGGAACTGAGGCCCTATCAGCGATGCGGTCACCGGCTGTTCCCATCACCCTGGAAGAGGCAAAAGCAGTAGCAGCTCGAGTGGCTGCAGAAAGGGTGGAGAAGCAATGGCAATCGATAAAGAAGACGTAGAAAAGATCGCCCGGGCTACCGCCGATGAGGTAATAGCGCGGATAGGAGGAGAGCACGATCTAAAGTGGTTCCAGACAGGCCCACTTGATAAGATTGCGGAGTATCTGGAGAAAGACGAAGATCAGACAGCAGACAACTATAATGCTCTAGCAAATAGGATTGAGGGCATGTCACCCGTATGGGACTGGGCAGGAGAGCAGGCAGAAATCATTAGGGAAATTGCGGACCAGGAAGAGCACCATTCCGCCACTTTTACGAAACTGTATGGGCAGTTAATGGCAGTCAAGAAAACCCTTAGAAAGTAAGGTGGGGCGGTGTCCTTGGGCATCGCCCTGCTATGATTCAGGGAGGAAGTTGGTAAAGCTAGTCAAGCTGCTCTGCAGGGCGATTCTCGAGTCAGTGGTCCAGGTGCTGGCACTTCTCATCTTTACCATCATGTCGGGGGGGGCTATTGTTTTGCTCAGCGTAATAGTCGCTTTAAGCTTTGCCTGTCGGGTGAAAGATTTGGCTAGCGCCCCGCCAGGCAGCAGATAGGGATGCTTAACATGGCAAAGTGCCCTGTGTGTCATGGCCCTCTCGACAAGCATGGGTGCTGCCCTAAGTGCGGGCTCTGCATTTTACCTCCTAAACGCCCCTATTGACAACCCCCCCCTAAACCCTTTACAATAAGGCATCAAAGACCTGCGGAAACGCAGGTCTTTGTATTTTTAGAGAAGGAGGTCGAGTCGAAATGAAAGTCCCTGTTAACCTAGCCGCGATCATGGCAAGCCCGACGATGTCGGTCAGCACCTCGCCATTTGCCCCGGACATGGCGATCATCAAGAGGGCGAGCTTCCCTAAGGGCGAGGTGCCCAAGCACCTGGAAAAATATCTGATCAGGAAGGGTGAGTGCGGGGGTAGGACCGGCACTCTCGTCTATCATGGCGCCAAGATCCCGGCCGCTGCGGTATGCGTGGCTGAGAAGCATGGCGGGCGTGCGGTCAGGCGAGCCAAGAAATCCGAAGAGTAGGCTTACGCCTGGCGTAATTCATCAAAAACAGTATAGGGCAGCCTTGACAGGGCTGCCCTTTGCTTTTATCATGCCTTTAGCATTAGGTGTGGCATGGTCGAAGAAATACAGCTACAAGAGATTAAGTATTACAAGCAAATAAAGCCGCCCTCGCTTAAACAATTTCTCTTTCGCAGGGCGGTTAAAGAAAAGATGTCTCTGATTAAGGGCCAAACAGGGGTTATCATCGAGAACGGCAGACCTATCCCCGTTTCGGCTCTGGCAGCCAGGGAAGCGCTGAAAGGACTCTCGGCAGACAAAATTCTACAGGAACATCCAGAATGGAGAGAGGATTATGAGCGAGAGAGAGATTTACATACTCGATGAAGACGAATGCACTCCTTGTGCAGAAATCAAGAAAGCCCTGCAAAAAGAGATAGCAGAAGGGAAAGTGCAGGTTCTGGATATAACCTCTGACCAAGCCCTGGAGCTGCTGGAACAGGCTGGTGCCCCGGAGAAAGTAGAATTCCCCTCAGCCCTGGTGAAAGACGAAAAGGGTGTGAGGTTTTGCCAGATCTATCATAGCCAGGACATCACTCTGTCGAAGTGTGGCGATGAGATTATCGCTATTCGGGAGCCCCCGGAAGAGCAGCCAGCTAGCCGGCAGCCCGAGCCACAGACTCCGCCGCCCAACGATTAACATAGTTCTCAAATATCGTTCTTTTCTTGCCGCGAGCCCAGCCCACGTAGTTTCCCGAGGCACTGGTCACGTGCCAGGTCCCATCCGGAGCCTCTGCAATTGTAACTTCGGCTGTAGCTTCAGCGCCTCGAGGCTTCATGGTTAACAGGCGCCCCAGATCTTCGATGGCAAAACCGTTCAGGATGAGCTTTGTAAGGAAGATATCCCGGGCTTTGATTTCCACTAATATAACCTCAATTTAGGTAGAAAGTCATTTGACTATCCTCAAATGCGCGACATAGCATCCTATTCTCTATTTCGAGTTGCCGAATCCTCTTTTTATAAGGCTCTGACTGGTGAATATGCTCACCAGCTTTCATAGCTACAAGGTTCTCAGGTCTATTATCATTCTTTATACCATTCAAATGATGAACTAGAAAACCATCAGGTAGGCGCTTGTGATGGTACTCTTCCCAAACCAAAATATGCTCATAGACATAACCAGTGCCATTAGCACGATGGTGATCTGGGCAATTAACCCTTATATAGCCCGCGGCGTCTTTAATTCGTCCACCTTTCCAACTATGATGTTCCTTACCTTTTCGAGTCCCCAACCTACCTGCCTCACTAAGGCTTCGCATAATTCCCTCTTTTTTCACGTGGTCATGCACTGTTTGTGTAGCTGCCCCAAGAAGTCTAGCTATCTTACAGGTGGACAGACCTGACTTATAAAGCTCGATTATTTGCCCATGGTCATATTTCACTAGAGGTGGTATGCCCAGCCTTATTCTCTTTAGATGTTCTCTAATAGTGCTACCATCGACACCGAGTTCAGACGCAATAGCATTACTAGATAACCCCTTGTTATGCAATTCAACGATATCTTGCCTGTTAATACCCTTGTGCTTCATTTCTTTCTCCGTTTCTTCGGGGTCAGAGAATTAAAAAGAGTGATGTAGGCATCGTTGCAGTAGAGCCCGCAGCGGCACCGATTGATTTCCTTGATATCCTCCAGGGACTCCTCACAGGGACACTTATTCCGGCCTGGCACGCATGGGCAACCGCCCCCCTTTTTCAGCACCAGGGCAGCCCACTTTACGGCATTCTGCCCAGGGTGGATCTGCAAAGCATGGGCCTCGGCGAATTCTGAGATTCTTTTAGCGAGCGACTCCACTTCCATATAATAACCTATCACTTGACAGTCCGCTTGATTATAATTATACTCTAGCCATGCAATACACCTCAGAGAGCACCAGAAAGACCTATGAGCAGCATCTCCGACCCTACTTCAAGTGGCTGGACGGAAGAGAGGCAGACGACCGGAATGCCCAGGAATACATCGACTACCTCCTCAATTATGGCAGAAAACCCAACTATCTAGCAACAGTGGCCAATGCCCTGCGGTCGCACTGGAAAGATCAAGGGAAGGTGCTACGCATCCATGCACCGACACCCGAGATAGGATATCCCAAGTATCTCACTATAGACCAGGTCTACAATCTCCTCGAGGCTGCCAAGACGCCTCTGGAGAAGTGTATCCTAACACTGCTTTTCGACACCGGTGCCCGGATCAGCGAAGTATTAAACCTGCATCTTGAAGATATAAACCTCGAGGAGCGACTTCTGCGCATCACTCGCAAAGGCGGCAGGGAGGAGGATGTCCTCCTGGGAGATAAGGGGAAACAGGCACTTGAACAATGGCTTAAGGCAAGAAAAGGCAAGGATAAGCGCGTCTTCATGGATTGGACCTATAACGATATCTATTATGTTCTCAAAGGGACAGCGAAAAGGGCCGGAATCGAGCCTTTCACCCCACACATGTTAAGACATTCTCTTGCCTTCTATATGTTATCGAAAGGAAAAAGTCTGCACGACATTCAGGAGGTCCTGGGGCACCGCTCTATAGCAACGACCGCCAATATCTATGCTCGCAGGAGGCCGGAGCACTTGCGAGATGTGAAGCCGGAGTGGTAAAAGAGGAGGCGCCAATGCAAATAGAGGTCAAATGGTGTAAGTCAAGTTTCGAGGCAGATCAGGCTTATATTAAGGCAAAGAATAATAAGGCTATTGCGCTCACTATCCGCCCAAGAAGGAAATACGCAGAGGTTTGTTTTGACACTTTCACTTCGGACCCTGAAATCTGCGACAAACTTACTGACGAGGGCACAGAGACAGTTCATGGGCTTTACAACAGTTACCTAAAGGAGATGTCAAAGCGCACCGATCGGCCAAAACACGCTCCAGATGTCTATGTAGGCTATGGCCCCAGAACGGGCTATCTTACCGTTCTCAAAGAGGATGCTGAATCTTTCGCTCAAAGGCTAAAGAAAATACTTGATAATACGCAGTATTGGCAGACGATAAGAGAGAGCTGGTGGAAGGAGTGGTAAAAGAGGAGGCGCCAATGCAAATAGAGGTCAAATGGTGTAAGTCAAGTTTCGAGGCAGATCAGGCTTATATTAAGGCAAAGAATAATAAGGCTATTGCGCTCACTATCCGCCCAAGAA
>Ga0315274_10002080_pt1 | contig 30621 bp, 20 predicted proteins | sample YL17G02_20_MG_FD_203700 | JGI IMG/M metagenome (GOLD analysis project Ga0315274, IMG submission 203700) | Sediment microbial communities from Yellowstone Lake, YNP, Wyoming, USA - YL17G02_20 | ecosystem: Environmental > Aquatic > Freshwater > Lake > Sediment | place: USA: Wyoming | collected...
CCCTTGGAAACGCAACCACAGGACGCGAGCTCGGCGCCCGCTCCCGCGGGCGCGGAATCGCGGGCCGGGCGGGGGGGATCCCCGAGCGCGAACGGGACGCCGGGCGGAGCGGTCGCGCCAGGCGGCGAGGCATTCGCGCCTCGGGGCGAGGCGTTGGCGCGGGGCGTCGGGCCGGGCGCGCCCCCCCCTCTGAGTCTCGCCGTCTTCGTCACTCTCCTGCTTGCCGCCGGGTTCGGCGCCCTTGCCTTCCGCGTGCCGCGGCTGGACCTTCGCCCGATGCACTGCGACGAGGCGGTGCATGCCGTGAAGGCGGGCATTTTCCTCGATACCGGCGTTTACAGGTACAATCCCCGCGAGTTCCACGGTCCCACGCTCTACTACTTCTCCCTTCCCTTCATCTGGCTCAGCGGCGCGAGGAAGTTCGCCGAGATCGGAAGCGAGGTCCCCTTGCGATTGGCGCCCGCTCTCTTCGGCGCGGGTGTCGTGTTCCTGCTCTTTCTCTTCGGCGATGGCCTGGGCCGGCGAGCCGCGGTCTGCGCCGGCGTGTTGACCGCCGTCTCGCCGGCGATGGTCTTCTACAGTCGCTACTACATCCAGGAGATCCTTCTGGTCTTCTTCACCTTCGCCGCCATCGCCGCCGGATGGCGCTACACGCGCTCGCGTCGTTTGGGCTGGGCCCTCCTGGCGGGAGCGTGCCTGGGATTCATGCACGCCACGAAAGAAACGTGCGTCATCGCCTACGGCTCGATCCTGGGGGCCGCGGTCCTGACCGTCGTCTGGACCCGCTGGCGCGACGGCCATGCGCTGAACGTGCGCTCCTACCTCCACCGTTGGCACATGGCGGGAGCGCTCAAGGCCGCGGTCGTCGTTTCAGTGGTCTGCCTGACGGCCTTTCTCTCCAACCCCCGCGCCACGGTTGACGTCACGACGACGTACCTGCACTACCTCGTGCGGGCCGGCGCCGCCAAGGATGCCACCGTCGACAGCGCCCACTTCCACGATCACCCGTGGCGCTACTACCTGCAGTTGCTGCTCTACGCGAAATACCGCGCCGGCCCGGTGTGGAGCGAGGCGGCCGTCTTGATTCTTGCGGTCGTTGGCATCACTCGAGCGCTCCGGCGACGGAAAGGCGCCTGCGAGGCGAACGTGCATCTGCTGCGATTCGTCGCGTTCTATACGATCCTGATGACGATCGTCTATGCCGCGATTCCTTACAAGACGCCGTGGTGCTTGCTAGGTTTCTTCCACGGGATGATTTTGTTGGCGGGCGCCGGGTTCGTGGCGATTCTGAGGCGTCTGCGTGGGGCGCCTGCGAGGGGCGTGGCCTGGGCGCTGTTCGCCGCCGCGGCGGGGCACCTCGCCCTGCAGGCGTACAGGGGCAGTTTCATCTACTACGCCGACGCCCGCAACCCCTACGTCTACGCCCACACGTCCACCGACTTCCTGCGGCTCGCCCAGCGGATCGAGGACGTCGCGCGCCTCCACCCCGACGGCCGCAGAATGCTCGTCAAAGTGATGAGCCTCGAGTACTGGCCTCTGCCATGGAGCCTTCGCCGATTCGAGCGAGTGGGCTACTGGTCCGCGCCGCAGGAAGACGCCGACGCCCCCGTCATTGTCGCTTGGCCGGAATTCGAGACCGAGCTCGACGCGCATCTCTCTCAGAAGTACGAGAAAGAGATCTACGGTCTGCGCCCCCAGGTCTTCCTGCATCTCTACATCCAGTCGGACCTCTGGGACCGCTTCATCCGAACGCGGGAATGACCGCGGGCGGAGGACGCCGCTCCCCTCCTCAGTCGAGGCTCACGGCAGCGCCGAGCCCCTCGGCAAGCACCGAGCCCCTCGGCGAGCTCCACTTACCGCGACCTTTCCGCTGCCCGGAGCCCCTCGGCAGCACCGAGCCCCTCGGCAGCACCGAGCCTCTCGGCCCCCTCGGCGTCCCAACGCTCGATGGCCTCCCGGAAGCGGTAGTACAGAATCCCAACCGCGATCAGCATGCTGCCGAGCGCGCCGGTGGCGACGATGCGGATGAAAGTGTCGCTGATATCGACGAAGAGCACGCGGGGGATGCAGACGCAAAAGCCCGCCAGCGCGAGAATGCGGAACGGTTTGGCGCGTCCCAGCAGTCCCGCCAGGAAGAGGGCCACGGCTGACAAGACCCAAAAGGCCGAGACGTAGTCCTCAAGGGCCCCTCTGCGCGTCAAAAAGAGCGCGTAGAGCAGAACAAGGACGAGAAAGCCGCAAATCCATTGCAGCCGCTTGTGAACCCGGAACGGGATCTCCGGCCACAGCCGTCTAGTCGCCAGGGCGAGCCCCCCGGTGGCGACCGCGACGGCCAGCGAAATCACCAGGAACGAGGAGCTGCGATCCGCGGCTCTCGTTTCCGCCAGAATCCGGTAGAACGCCAGGTGAGCGCACGCGGCGTAAAGAAGAGAGCCTCCAAGAGCGGGCTTGAGCCCCGGCCATCGCGCCAAAGGCGCGGTCACGACCGCGGCGAGGGACAAAAGGAGCATGAGATCCGTCGAAGGAACGGCCCGCGTGTTTGGGAAACGGAACAGTTCGTCCAGAAACGCGGGGCCTTCCACGATGCCGGCGATAGCGGCCAAGCCAATGGCCGTTGCCAGAGATGTGTGGAACCAAGCATAAGCGCCGAAGGGCTCCGGGCGCGGCGCCAGGAGGGAACGCATTTTCTTCGAGGCCGCGAAAGCGCAGGCGTACGCGTAGGCGCCGAGGGCCGCCGCCGCCATCCAAGAAGCGTGGGGCAGCTCCGCGGGGACCGGGCTGGCAGTCATCTCCTCTTGGAAGCGGAGGGTCGCGACAGCCAGGAGCATGGGAAATAGGGAGACTTTCGCCAGGACTCGGAAGGGGAACCGCGTCGCCGTCGCCGCCGCCGTGAGGGCCGTCGCCGCCGATAGGAAGAAACAGACCGACATGCCAAAGCTCTTCAGGCACATCATGTGAAGCGTGAACATCCACGCCAAATGGAGCGCGCCGTCGAAGGAACTCCGGGCGGCTTCACTGAAGCGCTCCTTGAATGCCTGGCGTTCGCCCACAATGCTCAAGACGACCGCGACCAGGATCGTGGCGAGCGCCACCCCCGCGCCGTTCCGCCAGAGATAGCCCTGGAATTCGCCCCGGATGAACCAGACGACGAAGTGGGCTGAGCACAACGGCAGGAGAGCGCCGGCGGCCGGAATCCAGTGCCGTCCCCCTCGGCCCAGGAGAACGAGAGCGGCGGCGATGGCGAGGGCGCTCAACGGATAGTATTCGCTCACGTGATAGGCCCACACAACGATGACGGCCATCACGTTCAAGGCGACGGCGTACCAGACGTTGAGAAACGGCCGCCAAGGGGCGGGGTGGATCTGGCGCCCGCCAATCCCCCGTCCCAGGGAGAGCGGGGGTGGCGATGCCGGCCGTGAAGCGCCGCTGGGAGAGGGCGGTTTGCCAAGCCAGCGGGCGTCGAGGCAAAACACCCACGCGGAGAAGAGGAGGTACGCAACGGAGACCAGAGCTTGAGCGCTCCAGGTTGCGCCGGGAGTCCCGAGATGCCCGAACGTGTCGCGCGCGAAAAAGCAGAAGGAGGCGAGCCAGACGAGAGGCACGGCGATCTCGACGATTCTCAGTCGAGAGCGCCGGGCGCTGAAAAGGAGAACGAGACTCTCGACGGCTAGCGAAACCCATCGGGTCCGCGCGTCGAACGCTGTGATGAAGCCGAGCGTCACGAGAGCGGTTCCCTTGACGAAGTACACGTGCATCAGAAAGTCGCCGCGGCGCGTCAGATAGTAAGCCAGCGAAGCGGCAACGAGGACCGCTCCGAAGACGAAGTAGAACGCCGGCAGCCGGTCAATGGCTGGAGCGTGGTGATAGAAGATCCGCGTCGCAAGGTATCCGAGAACGAGGGCGCCGGAGGTGTTGGCGACCTGCATGACGCGTCGCAGGCGCGGTCCCATGAGGCGGCCGCGGACGGCGGCGGCGTAATCGCTCGCCCCGTAGAGCGTCATGCAGAGGAGCAGATAGCCCACGCCGCGCCAGAACGCGGGCGGCTCGCCGGTCCGGCCCCAGTGCCAGGCGATGCATCCATACATGAGGTAGGTCAAGGGCAAGGCCACCAGCAGGGGGGCAGTCCAACGTTTGCCCAGATAGAACGAAACGCCGCCCACGCCAAGGACAAGGGAGGCGATGAGGGCGTAGTTGTCGAATCCCTCCGAGAGGGAGAAGCCGCAGGAGATGTAGCCGAGAAAGGTAGCCATGGCGGCGATCAGGTGCGACCGACGCCAAACGGCGTACGAGACCAGGCCGGCCACCGTCGCGAACTGGAGGAGCGTCGCGAGGGCGGGGCTCGCGACGACGCGCACCGGCGCGACGGCGTACGCCGCGTAAGCGCAGAAGTAGATGAGAGCCAGACCCGCGCTGCTGACCGCCGTGCCGACCTTGCCGTAAGCGCGCTCGAGGCCGTAGCCCAGGGCCGTCAGGCCGAAGGCAAAGCCGGTCAGCTCCAGAAAGCGAACCCAGGGACTCATGTTCGCAGCTATGTAAACGCCGAAGAAGACGCCGCAGATCACCAGGAACAGAGCGCCGATGCGCGTGAGCCACCACACGCCCAGCTGGATCTCGATGCTCCCTCCCGTGCGGGGCGGCAGAAGCCCGACCCGACGCAGGACCTCGATCAAGTCGGTTGTCGGCTTTTTGTCGGCGTCGAACGAGCGCATCGGTTTGGGGGGCTCGCCCAGGAGCGTGGAACCGGGCCGCTCTCGAGGCGTTCGTTCACTCGCCGGCCCCCTTCCCGAGACCGGCGCACCGAGCCCCTCGGCCGCCTCTTCCCCCGGGGCCGTCGTCGGGGGGGATTTCGGGGGAAGATCCTGTCTCGCGGCCCAGAGGGGAACGGGCGGAGGCTCGGGAAGACCGGAAGGGATAGGGGATCTCCCGTGGACGGTCGGCTTCCCGGGACTCGGCGCCATGTCGGCGCCCGCCTTTCCCGATGGAGCGACCAGCGGGAGTCCCAAGTCGGGAAGCGGCGCGGCGGAACGCGGCTCATCGGGGCGGACGCCCTTCTGTTCTGTGCGCTCGCGCTCAAGTTGCTCGACGCGGCCTTTGAGGAGGGCGATCTCTTCTTCGAGTTCGGTCAGGCGTTGCCGTAGGGGCTGAGGCGCATCGTTTGTTTCCATGGCTGGGTCCCCCGCAAAGGGCAGGATAGCACAACTCACGACCTCCTGGAAGGCAAGATCGGCGCCAAGACGCGCTGCGAAAGCAGAAGACTGAAACTGAAGGGCTTCGAAGAGGCGCCGCGAGCCGGTTGCTGCGTGGGGAGTCGCCTGTCGACATTCCTTGCAGGATCCGCTTGCAAGAAAGGGAGATGGCGCTAAGGCCGGCAGCAGAACTCGATGATGGCTTTGGGGATCCGGTCGAGGTGTTCCACGCGATCGACGCCGCCGGCCTTGATCGCCTCCTTCGGCATCCCGAAGACGACACTGCTCGCCTCGTCCTGGGCGATGTTGAGCGCCCCCGCTTGCTTGAGAAGGGCCATAGCGTTCGCGCCGTCGTTTCCCATGCCGGTAAGCATCACGCCAACGGCGGCGGGCCCGGCGGCCGCGGCCACCGACTGGAAGAGCGCCTCGATGGAAGGGCGGTGCCGGCAGATGAGGGGGCCGTTGCGCACGTCCGCCGCCAGGTAGGCGCCGGACTTGCGCACGATCAGGTGGGAGTTCCCCCGGGCGATCAGGGCCAAACCGGGCCGGATGCGGTCGCCCGATTTCGCTTCGCGGACCTCTATCTCGCAGAGGGAATCCAGGCGGTTGGCGAAGGCGAGGGTGAAGTGCTCGGGCATGTGCTGGACGATCACGATGCCGGGGATCTCGCGCGGCAAGGACTCGAGCACAACGCGCAACGCTTCGGTCCCGCCGGTCGAAGCCCCGATGGCGATGATCTTGCGCTGGGTGCGCTTCAGATCGGGAGGCGCCTCCAGAACAGCCGCTTTCCGGCCGTTCGTCCCGCGGACGCGTCCGACGCCGGCCACGGCGAGAGGCTGGCCCTTCTCGTCCGCCGCGCCGGGCGGGGGCAGGCGCCGGGGGCGAACCCGCGCCTTGGCGGCCGCCTTGACTTTGTCCACCAACTCGATGGCGGCGTCGTGGAGCCCCTCGATCTCCGCGCTACGGGGTTTTCCAACGACATCGACGGCGCCCAACTCCATCGCTTTCAGACTGAGCCCCGCTCCCTCGTGGGTGACGCTGCTGCACATGACCACGGGAAGGGGATGGTGGGTCATGAGCTTGTCCAGGAACGCCAACCCGTCCATCCTGGGCATCTCGATGTCCAAAGTCACGACGTCGGGCTGGAGGGAGACAATCTTGTCCCGCGCCTCGTAGGGATCGCCCGCCGCGCCGACCACTTCGATTTCCGGATCTCTGGAGAGGACGCGCGTTAACACGTTGCGCACGACAGCGGAGTCGTCGACGACGAGGACGCGGATGCGTTGCGGGGCCATGGTCCGGGGATCCCTGTCTTGAGAAAAGCGTCACCCTCACTTCGGTTTCAGATAGATCGTGGGCTGTACGAACTGAAACGGCGTTGTCAGCGAGTTGAGGCTTTCGCTGTGCCCGATGAAGAGATACCCCCCGGGATGCAAGTACTGGTGAAGCCGGTTTGCCAGACTCTCCTGGGTGGGACGGTCGAAGTAGATCATGACGTTGCGGCAGAAGATCACGTCGAACTTCCCCGTGAACGGGTAAGTTCCATTCATCAAGTTCAGGCGGCGGAAGGCGACCATCTTTCTGAGTTCCGGCTTGATCCGGTAGAACGCGCCTTGGTCGGTCTCCTCTCTGGTGAAACTGGCCAAACGCATCTTGGGAGGCACGGGCGCAACTTTGGATTCCTCGTAAAGCCCGACGTAAGCGGCGTGCAATACCTTCGTCGAGATGTCGGTGGCCAGGATTTTCGCGTCCCACGCAACGCCGGTGGCGATCCTCTCCCGGAGCACCATGGCGAGCGTGTATGGCTCCTCGCCCGACGAACATCCCGCACTCCAGATCCGGATGCGACGCGGGCCCCCGCCGGCGATCCGGCCGGTCAGGGCGGGGAGCACGGTATCGGCCATGAAGCGGAAGTGCTGGTTCTCCCGAAAGAAGTCGGTCTTGTTGGTGGAGATGGCGTCGAGCATCGCCACCAGCTCTTCTCCGTCTGGGTCTTGTCTGGAGACGCGCTCGTAGTACTCATCGAAGCTCGACAGATTGAGGGCGCTCAGCCGTTTGAGCAGACGTGTGCGCACCAGTTCCCGTCTGGCGTCGCCCAGAGAGATCCCGGCCTCCCGGTAAACCAAGTCAACGAACCGGTAGTAGACGCGGTCGGACAGTTCGACGTTGCCGCTCAAACCGCTCGAATCGAGAGTCCTTCGGTTTGAACTCATGAGGAGTCTTTGCCTGCCTCCGGCAGGGGCTCGGGAGGATTGCCCGCCGAGCTTTGGAACCCCTCCATCGCCGTCGGCCCGCCATCTCCTTTCCCAAGCGTCCCCCGCGCGAGAGTCCTGGCTCGCCGCGGCTGTCATGCTTCGTCCCTGATGGTCAGGACCTTCTCCGTGTCGAGCAACAGGACCAGGCCATTCTTCATCTTGCCCACGGCAAGGATGAATCCCTCGTCAGTCTGCTGGCGGAAGGTCGGCGCCCGTTCGATGCTGCCGGCAGGGAAGTCCACGACCTCCTGCACCCGGTCCACGACCATGCCTGCGGGGGTGCGGCCTGCGTCAACGATAATGATACAGGTTTGGTCCGTGCGTTCGGCCTCCGGAAGTCCGAGCCGTAGACGCAGATCGAGAACGGCTATCACTTGCCCTCTCAGATTCATCACCCCTTTGAGGTAGGGAGGCGTGTCGGGCACCCGGGTGACATTCTGCATCGCTATGAGCTCACGCACTTTCAGAATGTTGGTGCCGTAAAGCTCCCCGCCGAGCGAAAACGTCATGTACCGGCCTTCGTACCCCGTTAGTTTCTGGGAGGAGAGATTCCCCTTCACGCTGCCGGGTTGAACCGTGTCGCTCATGGATGGCGCCTCTTGGGGGAAGACGAGACCTGGCCGTGCGCCAGCCGCGGGGATTGGTTCACTGCTGGAGGGCAGAGGCAAGGATGCCGTCCACGTCAACAATCAACCCGACTCGTCCGTTGCCGAGAATCGTGGCCCCAGCGATCCCCCGCACGTTGCTGAATTGCTCGCCGAGGCTCTTAATCACGATCTGCTGCCGACCGACCAGCTCATCGACCATCAGGCAGCCGACCTTGCCGTTGTTCTCGACAACGACGACGAGCGAATCGCAGGGGTCCGCGACCTTGGGCTGGATGTCCCACAACCGGTGCATTCGGATCAGGGGGATCAGTCTGCCTCGCACGTTGATCACCTCGCCGCGCTCGGTGACAGTGGCCATCTGGTCCCGTTGCGGGCGGAGTGACTCGCGGATTGCCATCGTGGGGATGATGTACTCTTCCTCGCCAATGCGCACGACCATCCCGTCGATAATCGCCAAGGTCAAGGGGAGTCTCAGGGTGATGGTCGCGCCTTTGCCGGGCTCGGAGTCCACATCGATTCTGCCGCGGAGCTTCTCGACGTTGCGCCGCACGACGTCCAAACCCACTCCCCGGCCCGAGATGTCAGTGATCTCTTTGGCCGTCGAGAAGCCGGGCGCGAAAATCAGGTTGAACGCCTCTGCGTCGGGGGGATCGGCTCCCGGTTTGAGGAGGCCGTTTTCTATCGCCTTCTCGATGATGCGCGCGCGATCCAGTCCCCGCCCATCGTCCCTAACCCGAATAACGATCTGGTCTCCCTGGTGGAAGGCGTCAAGATGGATGGTTCCCGCTTCCGGTTTGCCGCCGGCCTTGCGCGTATCGGCGTCCTCGATGCCATGGTCCACGCAGTTGCGAAGCATGTGAACCAGAGGATCCCCGATCTGCTCCACCACGGTCTTGTCGAGCTCGGTGTCTTCACCCGTGATGACCAGGTTCACTTTCTTACCCATCTTCCTGCTCGAATCGCGGACAAGACGGGTCATCTTCTGAAAAGTCTGTTTGATCGGCATCATCCGCAAGGCCATGGACCGGCCCTGGAGCTCTTTGGTGATCTTGCCAAGCTGAGAAAGGTTCCTCTCCAGGATCTGGGAATCGCCCTGACCATTGTGGCCGACCGAACGAAGGACCATCTGGGCGACCTGCGCCTCGATAATCACCAACTCGCCGACAAGATCGGCCAGAAGGTCAATCTTCTCCGTGGCGACTTTGATGGCCGAAGCGCCCCCGGAGGAGCCCTCTCCCGCGCTCTGGATCTGCTGGTCCAAGGCTCTGGCGATCGTACCAGGAGACGCCGCTCCGGTCTTGACGAGGATTTCCCCAATGGGGGCGTTCTGGATCTCGAGCGCCTCCTCCAACTGCTCGGGCGTCAGTTCTCCCGCTCTGACGAGGATCTCGCCCAGTCTCTCCGGTTTCCCACCCGGCTCCCTTCCGTCGGCCACAGCCGCCAGATCGGGGTTTTCGAGGAGATTCCGGATGCTCTCTCGAATGGGACCGATAACGACGATGCCCGCCTTCTCCGGATCGTGATCGGACGACTCGACCACTTTGCCGAGATTGGCGATCATCTGCTTCAGCGCATCAACCGACTGCAGGCAGACCTCCACGACCCGGCTCGATGTCTGCATCGTCTTCTTGCGACATCGGTCCAGGAGGGTTTCCGTGTCGTGCGCAAGTCGGCCAATCCCCCTGAGCTGGAGGAATCCCGAGTCGCCCTTGATGGAGTGAATGGCCCGGAAGATCTCGTTGATCAGCTCCTCATCATCCGGGGCGCTCTCGAGGCGGAGAATCTTCTCTTCGATCGTCTCCAGGTGCTCGTTGGACTGAAGGACGAAGCGTTGGTGCAGATCGAGGTCCTCGGGGTCCAAGACTTCCGGCAGCCCCTTGGAGGCGTACTCCTCGTTCGTCAAGTGCGCGTCAAGTCCGGGCGGCCGTGGCGCGGTCTGCGTGGCAGCCGCCAGAGGGGGAACGGACTCAGGAGCCGCCTGGGCGCCCGCCTCGCCTTCCGCCCGGTCCGGATTCCCCAGGAGAAGGCGGATCTCTCGACGAATGGGGCCGAAGACGACGGGCTCCGTATCATTGCAGGCCGAGGCGGGATCAGCCGCCTCGCAGACGTGACCGAGATTGGCAATCAGGTGCTTGAGCGCGTCCACCGAACGAAGACAGATCTCGATCACGCGGCTCGTGACGGGGATGTCCTTCTTGCGGCACCGGTCGAGGAGCGTTTCCATGTCGTGGGCCAGCCGGTTCAGGCCGACGAGAGAGAGAAGACCGGCTCCCCCCTTCATGGAGTGAATGGGGCGGAGAATCTGGTTGATCAGGTCGACGTCGTCCGGCGAATCCTCCAAGTTGAGAATGCGGTCCTCGATTGTCTCCAAATGCTCGGCGCACTCGGAGACGAACTCGCGGTAGAGACCCGGGTCGTCCAAGGCTTCGGGCAAGCCCTTCGAGGTTTCCTCCTCGCCGGCGGCGGCGGGGGCCTGCGCGCCTGCCGGCGCGGCCTTTTCACGAGCCGCGGCTTCCTCTGCCTTCTCGGGTTGTGCTTGATCTTCGGCGCCCAGGACGACGGACTTGGGCGTCTTGCCCTTCAAGCGGACTAGGGGAAGATCCAGAAGGCGGAAGGCCTCGTCGATCGCTTCGCGGCAACTGCCCCCCCGATCTTCGCCTCCCGTCAGGGATTCCAGGCGCTGTTTCAGGGCCGGGAAGCGATCGTTCACAAAGGCCAGGATCCTCTCCGGGTTGTCGAATCTGTCGCAGAGAACGCCCGAAAGCAGTTCCTCCATCGCAAAGCACAACTGAAAGACCGGCTCCTCGCCCGCCCGGTCAGCCAGCGTTTTCATCTCCCCGAATTCTTCGACAAGTTTCACCAGGCCCTTCAGGTCGGCGGCGTCGTTGCCCAACATCAGCAGATCCACGCCGATCTGGTCCCCCAAAGGCGCGGCGGCTTTGGCAAACTCCTCTTGAGCGACCTCATCGTGCGCAGTGGAATCGGACGTCATTGGGCTGTCTCTCCACGCGCGGGAGTCGTCCGCGGGCGCTCCGTTCCGGTTCGCACTGGTTCTCAGCTTCCGACGCGAGGGAAGCAGCCGCCCCGGTTTCCCCCCGCCAACACGGCAAGCCTTCGTGCCTGCGCGGCGCGCCTCCCCGGGGCTGCGCAAACCTCTAACTATTCTTCGGCGTTCGGCTGTGCAATCTTGACTCTCTATCGCCTAGCCCCAGCGTTGTTCCCCACTCCTTCTCTCGCGTCCTCCGGGTTCCCTGCTTGGCATCGCCCGCTTCGCGAAGCTGGAACTCGGTCTCCCGCGGGACTCGGGAACACGGAACGGGTCTCGACGCCGGCGCCGGACAAAATATTGACGCCCGAACGCGGGAGGGCGCTTCCGTTCTCGGGCGCAGGAATCCGGGTCTGCAAGACCCGTACGGAAGATACATGGCTGATATAAAACGTTTTGGCGAGAGCCATGCGCTCATGGGCGACCCGACGAACCGGGGGCAAAGTGGATGCTCCCCATCGGCCCGTTTTTTCTTGCCACGGGTGGCGCCGTAGCGGTATAAACAGAATGTCAAAGCATTGGCGCCGCCAGATGGACCTTGGCCGGCGCCGTCGCCGTCCTCCGGCTCTCTCCGGAGGGCGCCGAGATCCTCAGGGATTCGAGAACATTGGAGCCTTCAGCCCGTCAGCGGATCCTCGTGGCGGACGCCGAGCCGCGTGTTGGCGATCTTCTTGCTCCGATCCTGCGAAGCGAGGGGTGCGACGTCTCCTGTGCGAGCGACTGCGCCCAAACCTACCGACTCCTCGCCGGGGACGCATTCGATCTCGTGTTCGTCGATCTGCGGCTGCCGGGGGGGGGAGCTGAGCCTGTCCTCCGACACGTCCAGACACATTCGCCCGGCGTCCGGGGTGTGATTCTGGCCGCAGACGGCTCGGCGGAGACGATCCTCGCCGGGCTGCGGGCTGGGGCCTTCGATTTCCTGACCAAGCCGCTGCACGCCGATGAGATTCGTTGCGTCGTTGAGCGCGCCCGAAGGAGTTCGGAGAGCGGGGCGGAAGGGGCGTTCCGATCAGGGAGTCGGGCGCCGGCTCGCGGCGGACCTTCCCGCTCCAGAGGGATCAGGCGGCTCATAGGCAAGAGCCGCAGAATGCGGGCTCTTAACGATCTCATTGCCGCGGTCGCTCCGAGCGACAGCACCGTGCTCATCCGCGGCGAGAGCGGCACGGGCAAGGAACTCGTAGCCCGGGCCTTGCACAATCTCAGCCCCCGCTGCCGCGGGCCGCTCGTCCCCGTTAACTGCGGCGCCATTCCCGAGGAACTGCTCGAAAGCGAGCTCTTCGGCCACGTCAAGGGGTCCTTCACCGGCGCCGTCTCCAGTCGACCGGGTCGTTTCATGCTGGCCGATGGAGGAACGATCTTTCTCGACGAGATCGGCGACATGAGCCCCAAACTCCAGGTCAAGGTTTTGCGCGTCTTGCAGGAGCAAGAGGTCGAGCCCGTGGGATCGGCTGAGGCGGTCCGAGTGAATGTGCGAGTCCTCGCGGCCACGAACGTTGACCTGGAGCGAGCCGTCGAGGAGAAACGCTTTCGCGAGGATTTGTATTACCGCTTGAACGTCATTCCGATAGAAGTGCCTCCGCTTCGTGAGCGAATCGAAGACGTGCCTTGCCTGGTCGATCACTTCATCAAGCGACTGAACCAGCATCAGCCGCGTCCTTTGGAAGGTTTTGCCCCCGTGGCGGTCGAGCGGCTCCAGATGTTCCCCTGGCCGGGAAACGTGCGCGAGCTCGAGAACCTTGTCGAGCGAATGTGCGTGCTGGCGCGCGAGCCCCTCGTCGAGGTCGACGACTTGCCCGAGAAGTTCCACCACCCGGAAGCGGCGCGGCGTCGGCTCTCCTTCGCCGCTCCGAGCGGCCCCTCTGCTTCGCCCGGCGGCTCCACCGCGGCGTCCTTCGCCTCGGCCGCTTCGGCGGGAGAGAGCGCGGGACCCCCACCGACGGGCGTCCCTTTCGGTTTCTTCCAGCCCCCCGCGGCGCCGGTCGGGGTCCGCGGCACCGAGGGCGTCAACCTCGAGGAACGCCTCCAGATTGGCACGGTGCGGGCCGCCGGGGAGCAGGTTCACTCGCCGTCAACGCCGCCGCCCTTGGCCTTTTCCTCTGGGGCCGATTTCTCGGCGCCTTTCGGCGTCCTGCGAGAAGGGACGGACCTCAATGAGCTGGTTGACCGCTTCGAGCGGCAACTGATTCTCGAGGGGCTCGAGAGAAGCGGGGGCGTGAAGAGCCGAGCCGCCGAGTTGCTCGGCATCAAACGCACGACCCTCGTGGAGAAAATGAAGAAGAAGAACATCGTGTTTAGCCGAAAATGAGGGAACGGCGCGCGGCGCCCGCCGCGGCTCCGCGCCGACGGGAGAACATGGGAATTCGAGATCGGCTGAAGACGCTCTTCTCGGCGGAGGCCAAACCGCCTCCCTGGCACCCCGACCGCGGCGAGGACTACACGACGTTTTGGACGAGCATGTCGCAGACCGACGCGGAGGCGCAGATCGCCACCTATGGACGAGAGGTCGGCGACGCAGAGCGGATCCAGACGTGCCGTTACATCGCCCGCTACATCATCGAGGCCTTGGAGATCAACGAGACCAAGAGCGTGCTCGAAGTGGGTTGCGGCATCGGGACGTTCGCTTACCTTGTCGGGCCGAAAGCGAAGCGCTACGTCGGGGCCGACATATCTCCCCACATGGTCGAGCGGGCGCGCGCTTTCACTCGCGACGCGGGCGGTCGTCTGGAGTTCGCCGTTCTCTCGCGGAGCGATCTTTCCAACTTCGCCGATGAGACCTTCGACGCCGTCTTCTTCGAGGCGGTCCTCATGCACGTGGCGCGCGAGGACGCCTTCAACTACCTGTGCGAAGCCCGCCGCGTCCTCAAACCCGCAGGACGCTTCTACGCTTCCTTCCAAAACCTCCTCCAGCCGCTCGGGTTCAAGCATTTCCTCCGCCTGGCCTGCGAGGCGGACCAGACGGGCCGCCACGCCATCGGGCGCGTGCGGTTCCACACCGCTCCCGAGCTGCGCCATCTGGCGAAGATGGCCGGCTTGGAGATCGACCCGAGACACGCCCGCCTGGAACTCGTCGAGAACGACCCCGCCCGCCATGAGGCGCGCACCCTGACGATCGTCGCCGCCAAAGGCGAGCCGCCCGATTGGGGCGTGGCCGACGGCTGGCCGGTGTAGATGACGGGCGAGCGAACGACCGTCCCCGCCAAAGGCGAGCCGCCCGATTGGGGCGTGGCCGACGGCTGGCCGGTGTAGATGACGGGCGAGCGGACGACCGTCAGGCGGTCATGCGCCGCATGTATCCCACGCGCCCTCGGGCGGAATGCCCCTGCTACGCGACGTTTACGACGGCGCGCGGTTCGTCAACGGCCGGCGCGTGACGAAAGGGGAATGGGGCAAGGCCGTCTCCGACGGGCGATCCGATAGGCCTCGCGGACGCGCGAGGCGGTCCGGTCTCTTTGCTCCACGCCGCCGGGCGGTCTTGGCGCCGCCTCGCCGCCGGCTGGAGGCCGCCTCGCACGCTGGGCTCTCCCCTCTTTCATCGCCGGCCGGAGGCCGCCGCGCCCACCACAAATGGAGCGTCGAAGGGTGCCCATGCCGGATGGATTTCTCCCGCGCCGAGCGCTTCGACACCACAGCGATGGGGAAATCCACTTCCGCCAGACGTTTGCATTCTTTGGGGATCACGAGGGCTTGCGCTCCTTCCAGAGGCGGACGATGAAGCGTTCCCCCTCCTCGATGAGATCTGGATCGGTGCCGTTGTATTCCCGCATGGACTTTACAATCTTGCGTGGTACACCCATTCCCATGTGCTCCATGTAGCCGTAGTCGCGCATTGTGTCCTTGAGCAATTGATTACGCGCGGCACGGCAGCCAATGCGCATGCGTTCTGGGGTGATGGCGTTTAGCAGACGACCGGGCGAGATGATTTCCAAGCGATCGCTAAACAAGGATAGCTCGATGTCGGTACCCGAAAGAAGATAGTCCCGGTGAACAAGTGCATTTACGACGGATTCCCGGACAGCATCCTCCGGATACTCCCGACGCTCCAAACGGCGAGAACCGTCCACGAGTTCAGCAGTCACAGTCGTGTTTCGCCTGACAAACTCCACCGCTTCTTCGACAAGACCCGATTCCACGTTGGCCCCGTCAGCGGCTCGCAACGCGACCATCGGTCCCCGCAATGATATCCGTTCCTTGGCGGCGTAGTCTTTCTCTAATCCTTCATAAGCCGCGGCGTCGATGCCCGCCTGGGGGAGGTAGCGCTTGGGGTTTCTCCCAAACAACAAAAGGCCCGCTACTGTACCAGGATGCCGTTCTCCGCTGTCGAGGATCTCTGTGTTAACCAGCAGCGATTCCCATGCTCTTCGCTGTTCCTCCCGCCAATTCCTTAGTTGCAAATCGTGAATCTCCCGCCAACGTTCGGCGTCCTGCCGCTTGGCTTCTGCTTCAACTTGCTCGCGCCATTCTGGAGGAGGCTCATCGGAAGGAATGGACTGCGAGCGCACACGGGCAAAGTACTCAACAAGCCGGCGCAAGTCGAGGTCGTCGAGCGAGGATCCGGACACGGGCCGGATCTCAAGACGAAATGCGCCACGCTGCTGAAATAGCCGCTCGAGTTCTTCACCGCTCGCCTCCCGGCTTAGAGTTCCGACCCGGATGTAGTAGGTGCGGTGCTGGTCGTGCCACACATGATGGACACTCCAACCACGCTCGACCTCCACAACGGCCACATCCAATCCCGGTTCGATATCGCGGATGACTTCGAAGTATGGAATGATCTCCGGCCGGACCTTGTCGCGGCAAGTCTGCATTACCCACTCTTCGAGGCGGTTATAGGTGCGAGGCGGGTCGTCGGCACCAGAGTCACGATCAACTCGCGTCAAACCGTAAATAGCACCATTCTTCTCGACACCAAGGAGAACACGACCACCCTGCAAATTCGCAAAAGCCACCAATTCCTTTGCCAGTGCACGATTTTCCTCAGTATCCCGCTTGAACTCAATACCTGAATTCTCCCCATTGCGGATGATCTCGAGTAGTTCTGTCTTATTCATTCGGTATCGGTTCTCCTTCAGAATCCGTACTTGCGGCGGCGCCGCTCGAACGCTTCCTTGCCGCCTTCGAGAATCTCTTCCACCAGTTCACGCACCGGCTGGGCATCGATGGAACCCATGTGCTCGGGTACGATGCGGGCGTGCCCACGCTCGGCTTCGCCCTTTGCGCTCAAACCCACGATCAGTTCGGCATCGCCGAGAACAGGTATGTTCGCATTGTGGGTCGAAAATATGAACTGCCGTCGTTGCTTTTCCTCGCGCATGCGCGGGACGACGCCCTCAGTGATGAAGCGGTTGTCAAGGTCGTCCTCCGGCTGGTCAACGATGAGCGGTGCGTCGGACTCCAAAAGGAGGAGTAAGAGCACCGCCGTCGCCTTCTGTCCGGTCGAGAGGTCTTCCAGCGTTTGCCAAGCAGGCGGTTCCCCGGCGGGCGCCGTGTTGAGCTGTATTGCCGTGGTCGGGGGCAGATCAATCTCTTCGATGCGCATAAGGACTTCGGGCTCAGCATTGGCAAGCCGCTCGGCTTGCGCGGGGGTGATGCTGTATACCTTGTTTAGCGTGTCGGTGGCTGACCGGCACGCCTCGACGAACTGTGTGAGTGACAGTGCCTGAACACGAGCGAGCAAGTCGATGGCTTCGGAAAGGCGGCCCCCGACCTCCTCACGTAGCATCTTGAATAGAGGCTCGCGGTCGCCGGCGGCCGTAACCTCCACCTGGACCTTATTACGAAGCTTGTGGTTGACCTTCTTCGCGGCGCGGTCCAAGCGTCGGAATTCCTCAGCTTTGAAGTCCTCCCATTCGGCCAGTAGCGCCCTGCGTTTGTCCGCGTGCCCTTTCTCCGAACGGCGCACCAAGTCAAGACGTTCGCGCAAAGGTCGAAGCTCCTCGATTTGACGCCGGAGCCGAATGAACTCCTCGCCATCCACACGTGACTTCTGGAGTTCGCGGAGGATCTTCTCGTAAGCGGCTTGGACGCCCTTCTTTCGAGTTTCCCATTCCGCGCGCACTGTGGCGACCCCCTGGTCCGCGCGCTGGAGGGCTTGCTCCAGATCCTTGGCGATTTGCGCCAGATCGCGGTCGAGCTCCGCAAACACTTCATTGGCGCGTGCCAGGATCTCCTTACCGGGAAGGTCTTCGAGCGCCTTCGCCGAAAGAAAGACGCGATCGATCGGGATTTCCCGTTTCAGGTTCTCTAGGAATTCGCGAAAAGGAGCAAGACGCTCGGGGATAGATAAGAGCACGCGCTCCTCGCGCACGAGCAGGCTCTGTTCCTTCAGACGCTCTTCGAGGCCCGCTTCACGAAATCGTTGGAGCGTTTCCTCAAGACCGGGAAGCGCAGCGAGGCGCTCCTCGATCTGCCTGAGCTCAGCGCGCGTGTCGAGCAGACTACGCCGGTTCTTTTCCAGGTCGCGCCGCAAAGAGGCCTTGCGTCGCGGGAGCGACTCATCCTGTTCGACGAATCGGTCGAGGAGGCGGGTAAGTTTCTCGCGGCTCTTGGTTAGCTCGGAGATCTCATGCTGGCCGTAAACTTCGACGCGGGGGAGCACATCTTGCGGCGAGAGGTTCGAGACTTGGCCTTGGGCATCCCGGACCAGCGGTGGGTTTGGAATGGTGCGCTCAATACGATACTCACGGACAGCGGGCCGATGCACGTTGACAAGTAGCGAGATCTTCGTGCCGCTCTTTAGCACATGCCGCACAATCCCTTCGTGCGCCTTACGTGCTTCGTCGCCAACGGCGTCGAGGGCCAGAACGGAACGAATGCTTTCAACGACTGTGGATTTACCGGTACCGCGGCCGCCAACAAGGACGTTTAGATTGGAATTGAAGTGGACTGCGGCGCCGTCGAGGAAGCCGCCTTCCCAAGCCAGGGCGACAAGCTCTGCGTGCTCTTCCGGCTCGATCTTGCCCTCTCTGGGATTGAGCCGGATGCGAGAGCCGGGATCCAGGAAGGCCTGGCGCAAGCCTTCGATGCTTATTTCGGACATCTTGATCCAGCATGTGGCTGAGGCGTCTTCGAGGTGTTCGGGTTCAACGATGTCCTTCGCGTTCAGGACAGCGACGGCGAGGCTATCATCGGCAGCGTGCGCGCGACGGTAGTCAGGGTTCGTGTTCTGGACAATTGGGCGCACATCCTGCGACAGCTCGTCTATCAAGCCTGGGATTTGGATCGCGAGCAGGTCGTCGCTTTGCCAAGCGTGGATCCGAGGTTGGCCGCTGAGGACCCTGAGGAGTCCATTTTCATTGGTGACATGGGCGGCAATCGCGATGCCACCCTGTTCGCGGACTTTTCTGAGGACTTGGAGGAAGCTCTGGTTCGAAAGGTCGGAAGAAGGCCCAGTCTTCGTGATTCCGAACTCCCCCAAGAATCTGCCGAGTTGCTCTTCGTTGGTGTCCTTGGGATAGATGCACAGGACATGGACGCCCTCGTTGGAAGAAAGCTCGAAGCCGGGAAACACATGGATGCCATGATCTAACGCGGCGCTTTGGAAAGCTGGGATGCCGGTGACGTTGTTGTGATCGGTGATGGCGATCACGGAAACCCCAATCTGAGCTGCCTTCTCGATGATGGCCCTTTCATGGGCGCCAGCATCCCGCAAGACAGGCTGCCCGCGAAACGCGGCGCGGTAGTGGTGCGGGTTCACTTGAAGGGCGCAACGATGAAAAACAGCACCCGCCGAAAGAGCTTTTGCTTGAGCGATTGGGTCGTTGGAAATCACGCTCTCCCTCCATAAGGCGGTGAGTCTTCCCGCACCATCATCGGCTTGGTCATGGCATTCACTCCCAGCCAGTAGTGGGCGATCTTGGTTACCTCGCGCCACGGGAAACGCGCCGGGTCGCGGATCGGTTCCTGCAACACAAGATTCGCACTCCCGCCCTCTCCGCCACACGCGCCATATTATTGCCCAATTCCCTGCCCATATCAATGGGTATCACCCCTTCCCCCGTTTCTCTCTCTCTGCCACTCGGCTGCGAATTTGGACTTGACTCCCTGGGAGGCCCGGCGTAACGTCGCGGGCGATGGGCCATGTCGGCGGGACGCCGCGGTCGGGAAGGCCGCCCCGGAAAGGGCGGCTAACGGATGAACAATCCGACCGCGGCCGGAAGAGGGTGAGAGTCCCTCGCGGATGCGCCGCTGTGACCGGGAGCTCGCTCCCCAAAACGGGGCCTTGGCCGCAAGAAGCTCTCTTGGCCGCAAGAAGCTCTTGCGTAGGGCCGGGCGCCTCGATTTTCGGGAGAGGGAGCGCCCCGGGTTTCCCAGGTTTGGCCGGGAACCCCGTGGGCACGAAACCCGCATTTGCATGTCCACTGTCGCCCCGAGTGCGATGGGAAGGACGCGGGGAGTAGGACGATCCGGGAGCCAGAAGACGACCGCCGGCGTGCTTCACGATTCAGCTTCTCCGCAGAATGAGAGGGTGAAGGTGCGCTCAGGTCGTCGGGCATTCTCCCTTCCTCGAGCATTCGCGATCCGCTGCAAGGGCCGACTGAAGGCGGTCGGGTCGGACAGCGGCGCGCGGATTGCGCGTTCCCGCGGACGCGGCCGGCGCCCGAAGGTCCGGCCTGCTTCCCCGAGGATCTCGCAACTCCTTCCTCTCTTCTCGTTCTCCGGGACATTTGAGTCGTAAGCAACGCCCCGCATGCATCCGTATCTTGCGCAGGAAGGAGGCGTCCGGGCGAGACGGGACTCGGGACGGCGCGCTCGTCCGGAGAGAGCGGAAGAATGGCTGGAAAACGTGTTGCAGGATGGTTGATGGCTCTGGCGGGAGCGATCCTGGCGCCCACCGGCGCCGGGGCGACGACTCGAGCGGAGCTGGAGGCGGACGTCATCAAGTGGGCCGGGACGGGGCCTCGCGCCGTTTTCGTGGCGGTGGATTTCCACGACTCCGATTCGGCACGGGCCGAATTCGTTTTCGGCGTTCGTTTCGGCGACGATTCCTCGACCACGATCTCGGGTTTGCAAGCCCTCCAGGCGCTTGCCGATGGAACGACGCTCGAATTCACGGACGCGGGGGGCGGGTTTATCACGCGCATCGCCTACACGCACAAAGGCCGAACTTACGAAGGAGGCGGAGACTATCCCCCTTGGTGGAGTTACTGGGAAAGCTCGGACTTCGCAACGACCTACGTCGCGAGCCCCACGGGATCGGCCGGCCACGCCATGCGCGACGGCGACACGGCCGGGTGGCTCAATACGCGAGTTCTCTGGCCGGACATGCCGTCTCCCCCCAACGGACCGCGCGTGACGCCTCGTTCCTCGCTCAGGGAAGACGCGATCGCATGGGCCGGATCGGGGCCGCGGGAAGCGTTTGTGGTGGTGGATTTCGACGACTCGACGACCCAATCCGCCGAGTTCGCGTTCGGCGCGCGATTCGGCGAGGATTCCTCGACCACAATCACCGGTCTTCAAGCGCTCGAACTCCTGAAGGACGAAACGGCGCTGGATTTCGTCGATGCGGGAGGAGGGTACATCACCAGCATCGCCTATACGCACAAAGGCCGCAGGTTCGAGAAGGGGGGCGACTATCCCCCTTGGTGGAGCTACTGGGAGAGCGCGAACTGCGGAATGAGCTACGTCATGAGCACAACCGGCGCGGCGGAACACCAGATGTCCGACGGGAGCGCGGGCGGCTGGTTGAACACGCGCGTTCTCTGGCCCGCCATTCCCCCCTCGCCGAACGGCCCGCGCGTTACGCCCCGCTCCTCCATCGAGGAGGACGTCATCGAATGGGCGGGATCGGGGCCGGACACGGTCTTCGTCGTGGTGGATTTCGACGATTCCTCGACCCGGTCGGCGGAATTCGCCTTCGGCGTGCGTTTCGGCCAGGACGGCGCTACGACGATGTCCGGTTTGCAGGCGCTCGAGGTCCTCGCCGAGGACACCGCCTTGACCTTCGTCGACGCGGGAGGCGGCTTCATCACAACGATCACGTACACTTTCGCTGGCAGGACCTACGCCAAGGGAGGAGACTATCCCCCGTGGTGGAGCTACTGGGAAAGCGACGACTACGGCGCGTCCTACGTCATGAGCGCGACCGGCGCCGCGGGGCACGTCATGATGGACGGCGACACGGCCGGCTGGCTCAACACGCGCGTTCTGTGGCCGGCGACGCCTCCCTCGCCCAACGGCCCGCGGGTTACTCCGTGGGACCGTAGGCCGGCGGCCGCGCGGCGTTGGAGCCTTTACTGGTAGGACGCAGTCGAAGAGGGACGGCGTTCGCAACGCATAGACGCCAGGCGACGTCCGGGCCGCCTGCCGTTCCGATTCTCTTCTCCCGGGCGTTTCCTAAGTGCTCCAGCTCGGAAGTTTGGTGACGTATTCTTTTCCGGACAGGATTAACAGGATTTACAGGATGAATGGAAAAGTGCCTCAATCGTGTTGATCTTGTGCATCCTGTCTGATACCTCCCGGGAACCACCATGCGTCACAATACTTACGAATGCCTGTACTAAGCTCTCGGGCGCCATGGTCGAACTCGCTTGGGCGTTCACGCCCGCGCGCGAGAAGGCCTGGCGCCCGGAAGGGGAGCGTTGGACAGTGACGCGAGATTTCGGACAACAAGGAGACCCGCTCATGGTCAGACATCTCTCAGCCCGCGCCGCCTTCACTCTGATCGAGCTCCTGATCGTGGTGGCCATCATCGCCATCCTGGCCGCCATCGCGGTCCCCAACTTCCTCGAAGCCCAGGCGCGCTCGAAAGTCGCCCGCAGCGAGGCCGACATGCGCTCGATCGCCACCGGCCTCGAGGCATACCGGGTGGATGAGAACGCCTACCCTCGGATTCCCGGCGGAATGGACCCCCGCGCCATGAACCCGATCGCCTGGCTCACGCCCCTCACCACGCCCGTCGCCTACATCACAAGTCTTCCTCACTATCCGTGGAAGTCTTGGGAGATCAACTGGACCGGCCAGCCGATGACGATCGACTATTACTATTACAACGAGTACGAGAGCTTCTACTTGCCGGGGGGGCTGCCGTGGACGATCTGGGACGCCGCGGGAACCAGTCTCTGGTACTTGAGCGCGGCCGGTCCGGACGGCGACATGGACCAGGAGTGGACGAACGCGCCGGGCAGCAACTGCAACCCCTATGACGCCTCGAACGGCACGATCTCCAGCGGCGACCTGATCCGCCTCGGGCCGTGACGCGGAAGTCATGCTACAGGCAGCGTTCGAGAAACTTCTCGATCTGTTCGCCTATCCGGTTCCAGTCGAGCAGGCTTTCGGCCGTCTCTCTGGCGGCGGCGCCCATGGCGTCCCATTTCTCCGGGCGATCAAGCAAAGCGCTCATGGCGTCGCCGAAGTCCTCCACGGCGCCCGCCGCCGCGATGCCGATGGGGAGGGGCGCGTGGCCTGCGTCCTCGGGCGCCCTCGACGGAGCGCGCGGGTCTGTCGTTCCCCTGTTTTCGGGCGGAAGAACGTCGCCATCTGCCGCGAGCCATTTCCGCATGGCGTGAATCGGCGGGAAATAGTCGGCAATATCGCCAACCGCGCACGTTGCGATGGGACGGCCCGCGGCGAGATAGTCGCCGAACTTGTTGGGCCACCGGCTCTGATTGAAGGCGTTGTCGCGAAGGGGCAAGACCAGGACGTCGGCCGCGCCGAGAACGACGCTCATCTGAGTGAAGGGGAGACGCCCCAACTGGATCAGTTTCCCTTCCAGGCCGTTCTCCCGGACGAGGAAGTCGGTGAATGGAAGGGCCGCGGAGATCATGCGAGCGGACGGGTGGCTCTCGAAAACGCGAGCGAGGGAGGAGAGGAAGAATCGCTCGTCGTGGTTGTAATAGGCGATGTAGCCAAGGAAGGGCCCGTCGCCGTCGATGCCAAGAGCCCGGCGGCACTCTTCTTTGTCTTGGGGGGCAATGGCGTCGAGATTCGCTCCCGACGGGAAACGAAGCACGCGTTCCCGTGGGACGCCCGTCTCCAGCGCTTCGCGCTCGAGAAAGCGTGAGATGACCGTGACGCCCTTCGCCTTGCGCAGGATTCGTCTTTCCAACCGCCTATCGACGACCTCCGTCCAGCGATGAAGGGTCGTGCGCCAGCCCCGAAGATTGAGGTAGTCGCGGAATTCCTCGCGAATCTTGAACGCCCCCCCCTCATACAGATCGCACCAGTCAGCGACCAGAGGCTTGCGCCGGAGGAGCTGGGCCAGACGGGCGGGGAAATACACGTTCGGGGGATGGGCGAAGGCGTAGACTAGGTCGCAGTCCTCGACGAGCGCGCGCCAGAGCCGGTAGGCGAGGTCGAGGGGCCCCCACCCGTCGTCGGGATTGACGGCGGGGTTCCAGGAGGGCGTCTCGACGATGCGGACCCCGTGAAGGGTCTCCTCCGCGACCCGGTACCAGTGACCCGGCGAGGTCGTTAGCAAGACGGCTTCGTGCCCCCGCGAGACCATGACACGCGCGATCTCGAAAGCGCGAAAGAAGGTCCCGCGCCCGCGCAGGTTGTGGTTCAGGCAGAGAATGCGCATCGTTCTTCAGTCATGTTCTCCGGCGCCGCACGAGACGGAACCGACCTTGCGCCGCCGGGACGCCGCCCCATCGGTTCGGACCGCCCGGTACGTTCCCAACCCTCGCCGACGCGAACCGTCCCGCATCGCCGGTCGTGTCTTATACCGATTGGGGCGGCAAGCCGCAATCGAGAACCGAAGGAGGAGCCCGTCGGAGAGGCCGCGGGCTGCGGTCTCTCTCGCCGCCGTTGACCTTGATCTTTGCCCCCGCCCCCGTTATGCTTGGCGACATGCAGGACGGCGGAGATGACGCTGCAGATCCCCATTTCCGAGAACTATCCCCATTTTCTTTGGCGGGCGCTGAAGCATCCACGGGAAGCGTTGCGCGCCATGCGGCGGTTGGACAAGATGCCGGGGTTCGTTTGGATCGAGGTCACAAACCGCTGCAACCTGCGTTGCCGCTCCTGCTCGAAATTCTACGGCCTGCACGACTCCAACACGGACATGGATCTCGGTCTCTTCAATCAGATCCTCGACGCCGTTTCACCGTCCGCCCACACGGTCAATCTGACGGGGATCGGCGAGTTCTTCTTCCACAAGCAGGTCGACCGGATCTGGGAACGACTGGCGGAACGGCCGCACATTGACTTGTGGATCACGACGAACGGAAAGCTGATAGACGAGGATTGGATCCGGCGTCTGGCGGAAAGACGGTGTCGCGTCATCTTTTCCATCGATGGCGTCGACCAGAAAACCCACGCCTTCAACCGCCCGGGGGGGGACCTAGGCAAGCTGGTCCTCGCCCTCGAGCGCGCTCGGGCGCTCGAACTCGCCTCGCCCGATCCCGCGAGTTTCCCCTTCAAACGCTACATCAATTTCCTCGTCATGCGAAACAACATGGATCAGATGCCGGAAATGGTGGAGTGGGGAGCGAAGTACGCCGTGGGGGATCTTCGATTCACGCTGATGAACAACTGGGGCTGCTCACAGGACTTCTGGCGGGAGCAGAATCCGCTCAATTACCGAGGCGAGCTGATTGCGCTGATTCAGGAGTCGCGAAGGATTGCGGCCGAAAAGGGCGTTTTCCTGATTGCGCCCGCCGTGCGGCCCGCGCCGCCGGAGAGCCCGCCATCGGAGGCCGGCAACCCTCGGCGCGGCGCGGGTGCGCTGCGTTTCTTCCGTCCCTCCGCGGCGACCGCCCAAGGCCTCCCACGGTTCGAGGACCGTTTCTGCCGCCACCCCTTTACGTCGATCTACTTCTCCGTCGACGGAAAAGCCAGCATCTGCTGCGCCTCTTGGGGAACCGTTCTGGGCGACATTCGCAGGCAAACGCTGGATGAGATATGGAACGGCCTGCCCTTCCGCCGGATCAGGGCCGGAATGGCCGTCGGCTCGCACACATCCTTCTGCCGCGCGTGCGATCTTCCCGACGGCCTCGCGAAGGGCAACCCGAGAGACGGGACGGCATGAGCTTCACGCCAATCGCTGCTCCACTGAAGCCCCGTATAGACGCCCTGATGACGATCATCTGGTTGCCGTCGCTCCTGCCGCGCTCTTCCCTGCGCGAACTGCCACAGGCTCACTCCCTTTCATATTGCAAGCACACGATATTTGATTGAGCCGACGATGCGGCCGGCCAACCAGGACAGGTGCGCGGCCAGATCGTAGCAGGCCTCGACCCGCAGCCAGTGATGGCGCTCGAAGAGAAGAGCGCGGGGGGCGCGCAAGGCCGAGACGAATATCGCCCAGAAGTGATCCCAGGCGATCCAAGTCCGTCTCCCAAAGCGATGGCGATGCTTCTTGAAGAGTTGGACCGTCCCCTGGCCGTAATCGAAGACCTGGCGGAAATAGTCGATCCGGCGGGAACGGTAGCGGTGGCGAACGACCGCCTTCCCGGCGTATGCCAGCCGCCGCCCGGGTCCCAGGATGCGCCAGGCAAGATCGGCGTCTTCGCTGATTCTGAAGTCCTCGTCGAAACCGCCCGCCTCAATGACGGCCGACGCGCGGAAAGCGGCATTGGCCGTCGCGGCGAAAGGCAGCATGCAGGGGAAACCCGTGAGGTGCTTCTCCTGGCTCAAGAGCTCGCGGATGGCGGCGTGCATCTCCGAACCGGTTACGAATCGATAGTGCTCGATCCTGCCGCCCACAATCGCGACCTCGGGATCGCGGAAGGGCTGGACGAGGTGGAGCAGCCACTCGGGCTCCGCCACGGCGTCGCTGTCGATGCAGGCGAGGATTGCGCCCGTGGCGTGCTCGATCGCGCGGTTGCGCGCGGCCGAGGGCCCCGGGCGTTTGCAGAGGAGGGGCTCGAACCCCATGTCGCGAGCGACGGCCGCGGAGTCGTCGGTGGAGTTGTTGTCCACCACGAGGACCTCCAGATTCTCGCGCGGATAGTCAAGGTTGCGGATAGAATCCAGACACTCGCGCAGACACCAAGCGGCGTTGTAAACGGGAATGATCACCGATACTCTGGGACAGAAAGGCGCGTCGGACAAGTCGACTCGCCCGCCGTCCACGGGCTTCGCTTCTTGCGACCGGCTGCCCGAGCCTGTCTTCCCGGCATTCTCATCGGGTCTGCGCGTTGAGGAGTCTTGCATCGATCGCTTCTTGCGTCCTGCTTCGGAATCGCTCGATGACGGCTTGCCAGGAGCGCCCGCGCGCGATCTCGAGGGCCTTCGCCAACCGGATGGGATCCGGCTGCAGGCTCTTCTCGATGGCCTTCTCCCAGCCGTCCGCGTCGGTGGCGAAGTCGATCGCTTCGCCGTAGAATCTCATCATGTCGGGGATCGGGCTGGAGACAACCGGCCGTTCCAGGGCGAAATACTCCAGCGTCTTGGTGGGGTTGATCGCGCGGGTCAGTTCGTTCATTAGGAAGGGCATGAGGCACACGTCGAACGCTTGCGCGTGACGGGGGAGATCGGCGTACTCCACTTGATCCGTAAAGTGGACGTTGGGCATGGGCTTGAACTTCTCCTTGACCAGATCGTAGGGGCCGATGAGCAGGAACTGCCACTCCGGCCGGCGGCGGGCAAGCTCGGCGATGAGGGCCAGATCGATCCGGTCATCGATCAAGCCGAAGTAGCCCAGAATGGGGGGGCGCAGCTTCTCGTAAAAGCCCCGGAATCCTTCCGGCCAGGAAAGGGGTTTGCGGCGCACCTGATTGAAGAACTCGAAATCGACGCCGCACGGGATGAACTCCGCCACCCGAGCAAACGCGCGGTTTTTGTCGTAGAGAGTGTACGTGCCGGTGAAGACCTGGTCGGCGGCCGCAAGCAGCTCGCGCTCGCGCTGGGGCAGGTCGGACGAAGACCAGAAGAAGTGCTCGTAGTTGTCTTGTATGTCGTAGACAATGGCGCGTTCGCCTAACCGGCCAATCATGAACACCATGTCCGGGAAATAGTACCAGAGGACGGGGCTTCGCATGGCAAGACGTTTCATCAAGCGGCGCAACGACGCCCCTAAGAGGACTTGATTGAGCCGCTTGATGAAGGAACTGCTGCGAACGCCGGGAATGATGACGGGATAATGAACCCAAACTCCGCTTTCGCTTCGACGCACGGGTCGCATGACCCGCGTCCAATGGGCGCGGAACCCGAAGAGCTTCACCGGATGGCAGTAGAGCACCGTCCCGTGTCTGGCCAACCCGCTCATGACGTGGTGATTGCGTTGCCAAGCGTGATGCCAGGGGACATGGGAGATACAGATGACGTCAAAGGCGCCAGCCTTCGCCCCTGCACTCGCGCCTTCACCGGCCTTTCCGCCCAGCGACTCGACGAGCAGCGCCCAGATCGCCAATGGAAGCGTTCTTGCCACGCAAATCAAACCGAAAACCAGTTCGATCACAAGACCCATCGACACTTTCCGCCCCGGAGATCGCTGACGCGGCAGGGCTCTCTCACGCGCGCCGTAGGGCGCTGAGACTCGAGCCTGACATCGCGCCCGATTCTACCCCGCCATCCGCCTCAGTCAACCCTTTCTTCCGCCTTGCCGCTCAACTCGACCCCTTCTTGCCCAGCGGGGCCTGTTCGCGAGTTTCGCGCTTTTCTCGCTTGACCTTTGTATATTCTTCGCGTAGATTCCAGCCAAGATCGGGCCGTGCGGAAGACGATCGCGCTCCCGACGACGGCCAGAGAAGGGAAACCGGAAACATGAACGGGCCGCTGACGAAACGCCAGCACGAGATGCTCGCCTTCATCGAGGAATTCATCGAAGAGCGGGGGTATTCGCCCTCGCTCGAAGAGATCGGCGAGGGGCTGGGGCTCTCGTCCCTGGCGACGGTGCACGTCCATCTGAGCAATCTGGAAAAGAAAAAACGCATCCGCCGGGCGTGGAATCGCAGCCGCTCGATCGAGGTCGTGCGGCGCAGGAAGCCCAAGGGCGCGTATCTGGAGGTCCCCCTGCTGGGCCGGGTGGCCGCCGGTTCGCCGATCGAGGCGATCACGTCGCCCGAGACGGTCGAGGCGCCGGCCGAGTTCGTGCGGGGCCCTGGAACCTACGCGCTCAGAGTTCAGGGCGACTCGATGATCGGCGAACAGATCCGCGACGGCGACACAATCATCGTGGAGCGACGCGAGACGGCCAAGAACGGCGAGACGGTCGTGGTCCTCATCAACGGCTCGGAAACGACCGTCAAGAAGTTCTACCGCGAGGGGCCCAACAAGGTCCGCCTCCAGCCGGCCAACGAGAAGATGAAACCCCTTGTGCTTCCCGCCGAGGCGTGCGTCGTCCAGGGCGTCGTCATCGGCTTGCTCAGGAAATACTGAGGTCCCTTGCGCGCCCTTGTGGCGCCCGGAAATAGATAGGGCATTGTGCGTCGCTTGCCGACGCGCAATGCCCAAACAGATGAAAACGTCTGTCGGACTCTTGGAGTGCGGCGGCTGGACGCCGCTTTGCCGCCCGGCGCGGCTTGACGCGCCGTTTTCCCCTTGGCAAGGACCGCTTCCCTTTCGTTTTCTCGAGGCAGTGCGCGGGCTGGGCCGCGCCTTCCACGGCCCCCTCTCGAGGGAGCCAAGCGGCAACCCCCCGGGAGCGGCATTCGCGCCGCGCCCAGGCGCTTTCAAGACGCGCCCTCAGGGATTCTCTCGCCGGAGCGCCGCGGCATGTTTGCCGTTGCGGAGCAGGGCGCGGGTTTCTACAATGATCCCCACATGAAGGTGATCCCCGCATGAAGGCAATCCGATAAGAAAGCCGGGCATTGGCGGACAGCGCGTAAGGACGCAAAGGGCGAAAAGGGGGCGAAGAGATGATCGAAAAGCAAAGAAGGCGGGTTACGAGCTTTGCATGCTTCGGGGCGGCGATACTGGCGGCGTGGGCGGTGCTCGAGCCGGTGCAGACAGCCCGCGCGCAGGGAACCGTCGCCACCCTGCCCGCCGAACTCGAAGAGGCGCTCTTCCCGCAGCCGTCGGACATCATCGCCGCGGTGAACGAACATATCATCCCGCTAAAGGGCCACGCGGCAAGCCGCGCATGCTCCGTGAGCGAGAAACTGCGGAGGGAGCGGCTGGGGGTGTGACGGGAAAGACGGGAAAGGAACGCGCGACGATGAACTATAGGCTTTCACGCCATGCCGAGGAAGAAGCGCGACTACGCCAGATTCCGCGGGAGTTACTTGATTCCCTGCTGAACGCTCCGCAACAGGTGGTGTCCGCGCACGGCGGCAGGAAAGCTTATCAGTCGCAATTCGACTTGGGCGGTGGTAAAGTGTTTCTCGTGAGGGCGATCGTGGACGATACCGTCAACCCGGCAGTAGTGCTCACCGTCTATCGCACCACCAAGATCGGCAAGTATTGGAGACAGCCATGAAAGTGACTTACGACCCTGAAGTGGACATCTTGCGCATCCTGTTGAGCAGCGCTCCGATCGAGGAAAGCGACGAGGAAAAGCCTGGCGTGATTCTCGATTACGACAAGGACGGCAATGTCGTCGGCCTGGAAGTCCTCGACGCCTCCAAGCGCGTGGAAAATCCCCGATCCGTCGAATACGCCGTCACGGGATGAAGCCGCGCTCGAGGGCGCTTGCGTTCGCAAGTAAACTCTTGGGGCGAGAGGGAGCGTTGGGATACGTTCGCATAAGCGGAATTGATTAACCTTCGCTATGCAGTAGCCCGACCGTTCGCTATGCAGTAGCCCGACCGTTCGCTATGCAGTAGCCGGACCGTCAGGGAGGGCCAGAAGCAGTGCAATGACACACCACACCCACGGCTACAACCCCGACGGCGTCATGGCTTACTTCATCTCGTTTCGCTGTTACGGCACATGGTTGCACGGTGATCCGCGCGGATCCATGGACCGCGCCGATCATCATGGTTATGGGCTCCCGCCAATCATGGCGGACGTCCGGCGCGAGGCGCGCGACCGCTCCCTGCTCAGGCATCCCCCCGTATTGCTGACGCCGGAGATGCGCCGCCTGACCGACAGCATCATTCTGGCGGTCTGCCAGCATCGCGGATGGGCGCTGGAGGCGCTCAACGTGCGCACCGACCACGTCCACGCGGTCGTCCGCGCTCCGAGCATCAAGCCCGAACCGGTCATGGGCGCGTTCAAGTCCTGGACTACGCGCCACCTGCGGGAAGCGGGCCTCATTGCTCCCGGGATAACGCTCTGGTCTCGCCATGGCAGCACCATCTGGCTCTGGACCGACAAGCAACTCGCCAACGCCATCGTCTACACCCTCCACGGCCAGGGTCAACACCCCGCCGAATATCGCGAAGGAGAGGACACACAAAGCAATCCCATGCGGCAGGCCAGCCGTGAGGGAGGGCTAGAAGGGTAAAATGTGCGGTAGCCCGACCGTGAGGGAGGGCTAGAAGGGTAAAATGTGCAGTAGCCCGACCGTGAGGGAGGGATAGAAGAAGGGCAAAATGTGCAGTAGCCCGACCGTGAGGGAGGGCCAGAAGGGCAAAATGTGCAGTAGCCCAAGCGTGAGCGCGGGCCAACAGCCACCCAGCGTCACAGGCCCTCCTCACGGTCGGGCTACTGCACAACAACCCATCTTGTACTGGACAAAGGATAAAATCAGGCCTGATTTGGCA
>Ga0315274_10002082_pt1 | contig 30605 bp, 24 predicted proteins | sample YL17G02_20_MG_FD_203700 | JGI IMG/M metagenome (GOLD analysis project Ga0315274, IMG submission 203700) | Sediment microbial communities from Yellowstone Lake, YNP, Wyoming, USA - YL17G02_20 | ecosystem: Environmental > Aquatic > Freshwater > Lake > Sediment | place: USA: Wyoming | collected...
AGGAATATGCAACGAAACTCTGGGCAGCAAGATGGTAACATTCATGCGGTTCAACCTTTTTTACCACATTGAAGATGCTCGGATAACTCTCAACAGATCCGGCGTGTATAACGATTCGATCCAGGATATGTAAGATCCTCGACATACGATGTTCGGGATCTTCAATTGCTGACCGCCTCACGATGCCATGGACCTCATAGTTTTTTTCGAGAAGAAGTTCTGTAAGATAACTCCCATCCTGGCCAGTGATCCCTGTAATAAGTGCCCTTTTCATGTTAACTCCTTCGTTTTGTATTAATGACTTCTTCAAAAACTTTAATGTGTTCCCTTGCAGATTTTTCCCAACTGAACATTTTTACTCTTTGCAATCCTTGCTGGATCAAACTTCCCCTTAGCTCCTCATCTGTGGCAACTCTGTAAATTCCATCAGCAATACTTTCCGCATCGTATGGATCAACATAATATGCGGCATCTCCACATACTTCTGGGAGACTTGCAACATTAGAAACCACAACAGGACAACCGCAGGCCATTGCCTCAAGCGGTGGAAGTCCAAATCCTTCATATAAAGATGGCTGGACTAATAACCTGGCGCCGCAGTAATATCTGCGCAATTCTTGATCAGATACCTTTATTATCTCTTTAATCGCATCCCCATCCAAACCAAAATTTTCTCTCCATACCTTAACCGGATCCACCTCAGCGAATTTTTCCCCGATGATAATAAGCTGTAAAGCTCCATGTTTTCTTTTAATGACGGGAAAGGCCTCTAACAACCTTTTTATATTCTTATGCGGTTTTCGATTCCCAACATAAAGAATATAATCCCTGATTCCCTTGTTCTTCTTAAAATGGGTCACCTCATCTTCAGAGAGTGGATTAAAAGCCTTAGCAATCCCGTTCTTTACTACCCTTACTTTGTCCTTAAATGCAGGATAATGCTTACCAAGGTCTTTTGCGGTTAATTCCGAACCCACGATAACCCGCCCAGCCCCTTTTAAAGCATTTCTCAATATAAAGGCCGCTCCAAACCGTTTAATCCTACCAAAATAATCTGGAAAAAGAAACTGTATCAAGTCATGAATAGTGACTACGCTATTCTTAGGCAAAAACCATGGGACGTTATAATGAGGAAAATGAAACACATCAATCGCCTTCCTGAACCTTTGGATCAATAAGCTCCCTTCAATCTGCTCTCTCAAAGAGTATATTGGAGAACGATAAGGAAAAATATCTTGGGTTTTTAAAAAAGTTTCTTTAAGAAAATTTATATCACCCACCGCCGTCACTCTTATGTCCGGAATATTCTCGAGGATCTCCTTGTAAAAACCTTCTATATATCTACCTATTCCGGAACGATTGTATAATCGGGCATCTAAAAAAATATGTTTTTTCATTGTCTTCCAAATAGAAAAACAAAAATTAATTAAGGGAATCTTTTGACATCCAAAATCAATAGCTGATTGAAGTCTTTTTAAATTTACCCTCTAAATTTTCTTAGCATAATTTTCTCTCTTTCAATAATCTCCCGCAAGTACTAGTCATGCAAAAGTCTAAAGAACCTTTACCCACTTAGGCAAGTTCTTTATAGACCTCCAGGGTTTTCTGCGCAGTCTTTTCCCAAGAAAATAACTTAGATCGCTCTAGCCCTTTTTTCCCCAACTCTTCTCTCAGGTCTGAGCTCTCACACAACATTTCCATGCGCCAAGCCAACTCTTCTATATTCATGGGGTCGACTAAAATGGCTGAATCACCCACTACCTCGGGTAAGGAAGAAACCTTCGAAGTAATAACAGGCGTTCCACACCCCATGGCCTCCAAAACGGGAAGACCAAAGCCTTCATATAGTGAAGGAAAAACGGAAAAAAGGGCCCCGGAATATAAAGCGGGAAGATCTTCTTCATTGACAAAACCGGTAAAAATTACATCCTTCTCCAATTTTGATTCCTGAACTTTCTTAAAAATTTCCTTGAATAGCCAACCGGTCTTTCCAGCTACCACCAGTTTCCTCCCCCGGAGCTTGCCTGTCTGTTTCAAAATTGAAAGAGCCCCCAAGATCGAGACGATATTTTTTCTTGGTTCAAGCACTCCCACGAAAAGAATATAATCGTCCTTGATGTGGTATTTTTTTCTTATTTTTTCAATTTCTTGGAATGAAACGATTTTGAACCTCTCTTCAAGCCCCAGGTGAATAACAGTAATTTTCGCATCATCAATTTTGAAAAATTGAGATAAGTCATTTTTTGTAGAGTGCGAATCAGCAATCAATTTGTCAGCTCTGGCCAACATTTTCGGAAGCATGAAATTTATTATTTTCCTATGTTTCCAGGTAAAGAATTTGGGAAAGATAAAGGTAATTATATCATGGATGGTTATGACAAACTTTCCCCTTTTATTAAAAAGGGGAAGACTCGCATGATCTAATCCATGGAAAACATCAATCTTTTCTTCGGGTAAGATGATGGGGAAAAACAAGAATGATCGAACAAGGCTACTTTTGATTTTTCTAATTCTATTTGAAACCAATATATTATCAGGCACTAAAAAATCTATTTGGGTCCGGGGACCAGCAAATAAAACAATTTCGATCCATTGCTCATTCACTAATATTTTAGCCATAGACCGGATTAAATTTATAGCGTATCTGCCTATCCCGTCGGCCTTCAAGCTGATTTCTTTTCCATCCAATCCAACGCGCAATTAATCAAATCCCTTCTCTATTTTATTAACGATAGAATAAAAATATATGATAGCGTCCTCATTAATACCCATCTTCTCAATGGGCAAATATAGCTACCAGGTCATTGTGACCAACATGAAGCTTACTCCTCTCAATACTTGGAGGTTTTATAATGGTCGAGCCGCTGTAGAACTGATTATCAAAGAACTCAAAGGGAATTCTCCGTTGGGAAAAATCCCGACAAAACATTTCGTGGCCAACGAGGCTTATTTTCATACCCTTTTATTCGCTTACAATCTCATCAACTGGTTCAAACGACTTTGTCTGCCAATGGAGTTTCAAAACATGACGCTTAAACCCTTAAGATCTCGTTTCTTCTTGATCCCCAGTGAACTTATAAAGTCCGAGAATAGACCTATCTTAAAATTACCAGCTAATCCCTTATATAGAGATGCATTTGAATATGCCATAAAGAAAATCGAGAAGTTGAAAATCTAATTATAGTTTTCACGCAGGATTCAGGTTCAATTATTAAACTGCTATCTTCATTTTTCTCAATAATAGCATAAAATATTTTTATATTATTCAGTTCTTCTGTCAATATAAAAGATTCTTCTCTGGAACGCAATCTTTACCCTCACTCAAATCCAAATATCTTTATTCTATTTTCTTGTTAGGGACCACGCAGCGATTTCTACTTAAAATGAGGCCTCAGCCATTCCCACCAGCGTTGGTATTCTGAAAAGGGGACCCGATGATTATATTCCAAGAATTTACTCATGCTAAGACCAATCAAGCCAATTATAAAAAAGAAATTCCCTAAGGGTTTGGAACGGTCAAGGTAGCGTTCCAAGAAGGCGTGGCCGTACCCGTAAATCCAGGAGGAAGGAACCAATTGGTTGTGTCGATGGACAACTCTTAAAATTTCCTTGTGAACTTTCACCCTTTGCCCGAGGGTTTTAGTTTCGCGATAGAAACGCGTACAGGCCAGGTATTCAGGCACATATCCAAAGACATATTTCATGGCGATTCGAAACCAGAGATCATAATCCATACAGTATTGGAGATTTTCGTCCAGGAAACCAACTTCTTCCAGGACGGCCCTGCGGATAAAGACGGTCGGCTGACAAATGTAGCATGTCTCCGCTAACCTTTGTCGGTTATAAGGCTCAGTCGGGTACCGCTCAATGATACGGCCGTCCTCCTCAATATGATATCCTTCTCCATAAACACCACCTGCTTCAGGATTACTCTTCAGGAAGTTAACCGCTTTGGAAATTGCCCCCGGCAAATAGATATCGTCCGAGTTCAGCCAAGCCAGGATTTCGCCCCGGGCCCGACTCCATCCCTTATTGATGGCATTCGATTGGCCCTTATCCTTCTCGGAAACCCAATAGAAACGCTCTCCATATGTTTTCAGGATCTCCATCGTCTCATCATTCGACCCCCCATCGATAACCATGTATTCGATCGGAGTGTAATCCTGGGAGAGGACGCTTTCTATGGTTTCTTTAATGAAACGACCCTGATTGAAGGAGGGCGTAACCACGGAAACTATTGGGCTGGGCAAGTTATCTTAAACCCCCGAAAGAAGTTACCCTTTTTCTTGACCTTCGACCCTAGGCTAACAAGAAAGAGGATTAACCTAATTTTCCCAGGCTCCTTTTTTCATTCGACCGAAAAAAATATTGTGGAAATGAAACAAAAGCCGAGGAAAAATATTTTTATCAAAATTTATAGCATAGCCCACCGGTCCTTTACAACTTAAATCTTTTGTTCTTGAATCGTGGGAAGAAAAATCATTTCCTTAAGTAGAATTGATGGGGAATCTGTGTTATATTTTCAAAAAATTGAAAGCAAGGTTCTGTCAGTTAATTTCTAGAAGGAAGATGAAAGAATTTCGAGGAATTAAAGAATGAACTTAACCGTTCTCATTCCCAGCTATAATGAAGCCGAAAACCTAGAAGAACTCATACCGAAGCTTTCCCTTTCCCTAGAAAAAATTACCCCTGCCTCCTGGGAGATCCTGGTGGTTGAGGGAGGCTCCATTGACCAAACAGTAGCAATCGCCCAGAAGCATGGCGCACGAGTTGTCTTTCAAAGAAAGCCCGGTTATGGAGGGGCGATTCAAACGGGGATTGAGGAAGCCAAAGGCGACTATCTTCTGACCATGGATGCGGACCTTTCCCATGAGCCAAATTTTATCTATAAACTTTGGGAAAGTCGCCATCGGGCGGATATTATCATTGCCTCCAGGTACTGCCGGGGTGGCGTCGCTTATATGCCCTGGACGCGGAAAGTCCTCAGCAAAATTCTGAATGCGTTTTTTGCCCGAGGCCTATCCCTTCGCGCGCGGGATCTATCCAGCGGATTCAGACTCTACCATACACCCTTACTCAAAGGGATGGAACTTCGGGGCAGGAATTTTGAAATCTTAGAAGAGATTCTGGTGAAGGCCCATATCGAAGGTTGGAACATCCATGAAATTCCCTTTACCTACTTTCCGCGAGTAAAAGGTTCTTCCAACGCCCGGATTTTTAAATTTGGGATTGACTATTTACGGACCTTCTTCCTTATGTGGAAGATTCGGAATTCGACCGAAGCGGCAGACTATGATGAACGAGCCTTTTACAGCGTCATCTTTCCCCAGCGGTACTGGCAGCGGCGCCGGCACCGGATCATCACAGCCCTTGCCAGAGCCTCCAACCTGACCATTGACGTTGGCTGCGGCTCGAGCGTGATTCTGCAGAGCTTAAACCATGCGATTGGGGTTGATATAAGCTTTTCCAAAATGCGTTACATGCGGCGCTACCGCCTTCCGGTGGTAAATGGCTCCATTTTCCGTCTGCCCTTCCCAGACGCAACCGCAGATTGCGTCATCTGTTCAGAGGTGATCGAACATATCCCGATGGAGGCAGCGGCCTTTCAGGAGCTGGACCGAATATTGAAGCCTGGTGGAATTCTAATCCTGGGAACTCCAGATTATGGAACCTGGATCTGGCCGACCATCGAATGGCTTTACCGGATCTTGATCCCCGGCGGGTATGCGGATGAACACGTTTCCCACTATTCCTCCGAAAGCCTCCAACTTATCCTCTCCGCGATGGGGTATAAGATACTCGATCGTCAATATATCCTCAGGGGGGAGTTAATCTTAGCTGCCGAGCGCGGCCTTTCTCCGGCCGAACCAGCGGCAATCAAACAGGCCCTGGCATTCGCCTCACGCCCCTAGAAATATTTTCCTGGATAAAAAGGTTTTGTTTTTCCCGGAAATCGATGGCAGGATCTTCCCCTCAAAAACCCTGTCTCCCTCCGAGATTGCGTCGGAACTCCGGGAAAGAGAGAAGATCTTCTGGTCGGAGCACAATAACCGACTCATCCTGGTAAACCGCCTTGCCTTCCCTGGCCATCTCCACGAAAAACTGTGGAATCGTCTTGTCCCGAATCGGATCGAGCTGGGGGTGGTAAACAAGGTACCGGACTTTCCAGACTGCCAGCTTCTTAACCGTGCGTTCTATCTCTGCCTCATCGAGAGGAGTCTCATGGGGAGGCTTCCACCAATACCACTTTCCCGGAATTTCCTCATTGGTTGCCGCATGCAAAAAGGGATTTTGAAGTACCAGCCGGTAAAAATCAAGGACGGGCATGCTCATGTATCCAATCATCATCTTTTTGCCATGAAAAACCTGGAAATAGTGGTACTCGGAATGGGGGGACACGGGAATGGGAAGGATGGCAAAATCTGCAGGATCCTGGCCGAGAGATCTATAGAATTGGGAAACGGGTTGATGGTAAAGGGGTGCCTGAGGATGTAAATAATCAAAGCCTAAAAGGGCCAGCGCAGCCATTCCCCAAAGAGCAGCGGAAAAATTCGATTTCAATTTCTGCATCCAGAGGGAGAGTCCGAGCCCGTAAAGCACTGCCAGGGCTAAGAATAGAAGGGTTAGAAAACGGGTCGGATAGCGTAACATGGAAAAAAAGGGGACATATTTATGCAAATAATAAAAGGGAAGCACGATGGGATGAGTTGTCCCCTTCCATTTGAGAGGAGTATCTGGGGAAACCCCCAGGAAGCCCTGGTCCCACCCGAAATGAATCCTCAGGCGACCGATATGCAGGGAGGAGCCCAGAGAGAGAATAAAGAATACAACCACCAAAAGCCCGAAGAAGCGGGTGATCGAAATCCGCTGGCTTAGGAGGGCCCAGGAGGAGATCAAAAGAACGGTGATCCCTGCATAGCAATTGATGGGGCTGATATTGAGTTCATGGTAAGCCTGGGTCACCCAAGACCCAAAAAGCGGGTGAAAGGAAGCCGGGAGAAAGAAGCTAAGTAGATCCGAAGAATAAAAGTCAAATTCGCTGATATTCCGCGCCCCCAGGCGAGCACTGAGTTGGTGCCAAAGAATGGGGATGTAGTAGGGTGAAGCCAGCACGACGGAGGTGAGGAAAGCCAGGCTCCCTCTACGAAGCAGAGAACGAGAAAGGATTTCTTTCCGGAACCATAACCCAAAAAAAATCAAAAAAACGATTAAGACAAAGACAAAATAGGGGCTGGTTAAGGTCAGAAGCGCCATAAAAACCCCCAGCCCCAGGGCATTTTTCCTGGAAGGCTGGTCCTTGAATTTGAAGCAGAAAAGAAGGATGAAAGGAAACCATTGGATACTCATCGCCTCCATTTGACCGAGCACGAAGGAAACATAGTGGTAGGGGGCGAAGGCGGGAATGCAGCCGGCGATGAAACTTGCCCATTTGTTTTTGGTTAAGTACCGAACCAACAGATACGTTCCATAGCTGGTAAGGACAAAAGACAGATAAGCACAAATGTTGAACGCAAAAATATCGCCCCACAAGAAGGCAAAGGGAACGCCCATAAAAATGATCGCGATGGGAAAGGAAATATGAGCCGGAAGGAAAACATGACTGAGCGGATAGTAAATATAATCGGAGTAAAAAAGGCCATGCTTTCCCAGGAGGGCACCCCGGAGGTGGCTGAACCACCATACAAACACCAGACTATCCCCCCCGGCGGGGAGTTGAGTTTGGAGGTGGAGAGACCAGGGATATGTATAAAGACCGGTAAGAAGGAAATAACCGAGGAAGGGAAGCCCATAATCTGCGAAACGCTTTACCATCCCCTTCAATCCCCCTTTTTGAGCTCTCGAGATAGTTCCCCTAAATAGGCATTGACGGTGGAGAAAATGCGCCAGAGGCGCACCAGCTCATGGCTGGAAACCCCTGCTTTTCGTTTCTCCTGGAAAACCTCTACCTCTCCAATTCGAAACCCGCCCAGTTTGGCTCTGACGAAGAATTCGGGATTGACAAAATTCACGCGATGTTTGATTTCTAATCGCTCGGCAAAAGACCGGTTAAAGCCACGGATGCCACAATTCACATCGTGAAGGTTAAATCCAATGTGCCACCAGGTGAGAGTCCAGAGGAAGCGGGACATGACGAGGCGCATTAGCGTTTCTTGGCGTTGACGGCGCCAGCCAAATACGATATCGTACCCTTCCTCCAGCTTAGCGTCGAATTTCCAGATATCTTCAGGAGGATGTTGCCCATCTGAATCGAGAATGAAAATCCGGTCTCCCTTGGCAGCTTTGGTGCCGGTGAGGCAACTGGCCGCGTAGAGCCGATTTTCTGGATGAGAAATGAGTCGTACCCGGTGAGCTTTCGCGGCGATTCCCTCCACGATGGAGGCCGTATCGTCCGTAGAGGCATTGTTTACCACAATCACTTCGAACGGATCGGGACGCATCTCTGCGGCTTGGATGGACCTCTTGATCATCTGGGCAATGTAACCCGATTCATTGTAGGCTGGCAAAATGATGGTGCGTAGAATGGGAGTCACTCCTTCAGGATGATCAATTTTTTGTCTTCCACCAACGGGCAGTTTTCGCGATTCCTTCCTGGCAGGAAATGCTTGGGGTCCAACCCTTCAGGGGAAAATCCGGACTCGAATATTTTGGGGCCATTTGGACATCGGGTTCATGGGCGGGACGCCGCCTTACCCCCAGATGAAAGATGGCTCCCGGAAATTCGGCTGCAATCAGCTCCAGAACTCTGGCTACCGAAGTCCCCGCCTGACTTCCCAAATGATGCAAATGAAATTCTCCTTGCAGGCAACGAGTTAAATCCACCTGCAAAGCGAGCCTCAGCCATTCCAATAGGTCATCAATGTACAAAAAATCTCTGATTTGCCTTCCGTCGGTAAATTCTGCCGGGCGGCCCTCTTGGGCCATCTGAAAGGCATAGGGGATGAGCATTGTCCCCATTTGCCCGGGGCCATAAACCGGAAAGGGCCGGAACCAATCGATACGGAGGGCTTCCCGGCGAGTATAAAATTCTGCTACCTCTCGCAAGAGAGATTTACACAACCCGTAGGTGGTCCGGGGCTGAGCCGGAAGATCGGGGGTGAGAACCCCATTTTGGCTTCCCAGCTCATCGATGGTTCCTGCCATGATGAGGTGAGCGACTTTCGCGGCCACCGCTGCTTCGAGAAGGTTTCGGCCCGTCTGGAAGGTATTCCGCCACTGTTGGGTCCGACTGGACTCATCTTCCTGTCTCGCCAGAGATGCAGCGAGATGGACGATTCTTGAAGGTCGGCAGGTTTCCAAGAATGCCCGGACAGCCTTCAAATCCGCCAGATCGAGATCTGGAAGGTCTATTCCGATGATACTTCCCATTCGGTTGCTTTTCTGCAAATGTCTTCGCAAGGAGGAGCCTATGAAACCTTCTGCCCCGGTAATCAGAATATTTTCCATATAAAAAACTCAGTCTGGATTTGAAGTCCCCATGCCTTGGGAATCAAAAATTCACTCGCCAGTTGATAAGACATTTTAAAAAGGCAGATGGGTGTGCTGGAAAAGCTTTACAGCGGCACCTTTGAGCGTGTCCCTACAGATTTCATCAATCCCTTACAGAGGCCACTATCAGCGACAACATAGATTGCCCATAAAACAGAATAAACACCACGTTGTAAAGGTTTGGAAGCACACCTATCTGCCTTTTCTATGCAACATCTGGGTTTATGATTTGAGCTGCTGCCTTCCAGCCGGATCGGGTCGCATCATCGGACCAGAGGTATCCCCACTCCCCATATCGACCCGCCAGAAAAATATCGTGGCTTTTCACCCACGGGTAAATAACCGAGAGCGCTCCGGCTCGGTTTTCATCAAAAATCACGTTGGCATATTGGATGTCGCGGTGACGAATCCAGAGGATTTCCCGTTCGCTGGCCAGAATTTTCAGCTTTACAAGTTCTTCCCCAACTCGCCCCGGTAGGTTCGAAGATTCACAGGGCAGAGGTCGAAAGGGGGAATGATAGATCTCCAATTGAATAGAACCCTGGCCTTCGGGTGCATTGCAGGGCGAGAGCATGTGCGGAAAATGCCCCCGGGCAAACGAAATTTCCTCATCATAAACATAAAACCAGTGGTGATGGAAAAGATCTCTACGATTGACGGCCACGTCAACCAGAACCAGGGAACTGCAGGATAGTTTTTCAGCAGCCAGCTGAACCTCTCGGGGAACTTGTTCGGGGGAGATTACACCGATTAAACTGGGAAGCGCCATGGTGGATATGAGTCGATCATAGGGGCTGAAGGTGCCATCGTTGAAAAATATCCTTTTCCCCCGTATATCCAGCCGGGAAACTCTTTTTTCCAGTCGGATCAAATCCGGCCGGACCATGGCTCGCAGGAATGACTGGTATCCGCCCTTGGTGGGATACCGAAAGCGGGTTAAATAATGAAAATTCCCTTTTTGTTCCGGTTCCAAGGCGCCCCGGATAACCTCCTTTAATTTCGGAGGATACATCCGCACCTCCACCCAATCAGTGCTTAAATCGGCTGCCTCCCGGGTCCAGTATTTTCGGGTATAGGCAAAAGCAAAATTTTCCGAAAAAGTCTTACCGAACATGGCATAACACCAGTCGGCGTAGGTTATCATTTCGGGTGGATTTTGTTGGGCGGAGACAAAATCAGCGATACAATCGGTTACCAACCCTAGATCCAGACCATAGAGGTGGCATTGAGCAGGATGGGTGATCCAATGGCCGCGAAAAGCGTTGGTTATGCGGGCGCTAAATTCCTCAACCTCCCCCGCTCCCCGAGTGAACACATCCTGCACGTTCTTATCCGTAGTGAAGGAGACGTGAGGACCTTCATCAAAAACAAATCCTCCCTCGCTAACGGAATGAATGCGGCCTCCCCAGTACGGGTTCGCCTCGAAGACTTCAACCTCCCGGCCCGCCGCTGCCAGGGCGTCACTGGCCGCAAGGCCTGCTAACCCCGCCCCGATGATCACCACTTTCATAGACCCGTTTCCTTCTCAAGGAATGTTTGGGGGCGGGTCAGGAATTCTCTGTACCAGTCAATCGTCTCTTTAAGCCCCTCCTCAAGGGTATAGCGCGGTCTCCATCCTAATAATTGGCGGGCTTTCGTTGCGGATAGATACTGATGGAAGATCTCTCCGGTAACTTCATTCTTGATCAGGGGTTCCAGATCGCTACCCATAAGCATAAGGATTTTTCGGACCAGTTGCAGCACGGTGACCTGGATTTCGTTGGAAAAATTGAAGGCTTCTCCCGCGATACCCTTCGTGGGCATGGCTTCTGCCAGCTGAAGGTAAGCCAAAGCGCCATCCCGAACATAGAAATAGTCACGCACATAGGTGCCGTCCGAGCGGATAATAGGCTGCTGGCCGCGAAGAACGGAGCGAATGGTGCCCGGAATAATCCGGTTGAAGTTTAGATCTCCCGCACCGTAGAAATTTCCGCAGCGGGTTACGCAGACCGGCAATCGGTAGGTATGATAGTAGGCCAGAGAAAGAAGATCAGCGCAACTTTTGGAAACATCGTACGGATGGCGGCCCATCAGGGGAGTCGATTCGTCATAGGGCAGCTTCTCCGATGCCCCATAGGCTTTATCGGAAGAAGCCACAATCAGTGCCTTGACCGTGGGGGTGAGTCGACAAGCCTCCAGCATGTGGTAGGTTCCCCGGATGTTGGCTTCAAAAGTCGATAGGGGATTGCGGTTGGCGATGGAAACGATGGTCTGGGCTCCCAAATGAAAAACAGTTTCAATTTCGTATTCATTTAGGGATCGAGCAATCGTCGCATAGTCCTCCAGGGAACCATGCACACAGATCAGGTTTTTCACGTTGGCAGCCGTCCAGAGGTAGGACTGGGGCACCCGATCACGAATCAGCGCAACCACTTGAGCGCCTCGGGATTGCAGCTCTTTCACCATCCATGACCCGAGAAGACCGGTCGCGCCAGTGACCAAAACACGTTTGTCCTGCCAGGAATATTCGGGTTGAAGATTCCGGCTCGCACCTTTTCCGGGAGATTTCATTGCTTTTGGGTCCACCTTTACCATTTTTTCCAGGGGGCTCCTTTAGCCCAGGCTTCCTCCAGCAAATCGCGGTCTCGGGCGGTATCCATGCACTGCCAGTAGGAATCATGTAAAAAAGCTTCCATTTGGCCGTCAGCCACCACTTTTTCCAGGGGCTCCTGTTCCAGCGCACAGCTGTCATGGTCCTGTAAATAGTTGAAAACTCCTGGCTCACAAAGAAAAAAGCCGCCGTTGATATAATCGTGGGTGGTCTGGGGCTTTTCTGCGAATCTTACCACTTGGGTCCCTTCCAAGGTTAGCAATCCAAAGCGGGAAGGAGGATGGACCCCCGTGATGGTAACCAGCTTTTTGTGACTCTCGTGGAAGGCCATTAAACGGCGGAGATCCACGTCACACAGGCCATCTCCGTAAGTTAACATGAAGCGAGAATTACCCACGTAGGGCTGAATTCTTTTCACTCGGGCGCCAGTCATCGCTCGCTCGCCCGTGTCCACGCAAGAAATGATCCAGGGGTCTGATTTGGGTTCTGTAAAGGTGGCTGTTTCCCCTCTGCCGATGTCGATCGTGAAGGAGCTATTCAATTGATAAAAATTGAGGAAATAATTTTTTATGACTTCCCCTTTATATCCAAGGCAAAGGATGAAACGGTGGAACCCAAAAGATGAATAATATTTCATAAGATGCCATAGGATGGGATGACCTCCCACCGTTACCATCGGTTTGGGAATGGTGCTCGTTTCTTCCTTTAACCGAGTCCCCATACCGCCACAAAGAATAATCACAGGAATATCATTCATAGACGATCCAATCCATTATCGAAAATTTCAGTCCATTTCATGCGAGATCTCTCCATCGAAGAGTACCGCATGAGTTGATATCCGTTATCTCCTTTAACAAATATCTTCTATTCTGTCCAGGAAACATGTTTTCAAAACATGCTTTCACTTCGAAAGCGCCAAGCAAGAAAGATTCCGCACCCCGATACGTACATTCCGATGGTCTTGTCCCATACGGGCAACCGGACCGTCGGCACTCAAAAGAATTTTATGGATTCCAGGAGAAAGATCCAATTCAATGGGTGAAAAGGGGGTGAACCAACATTCCCCGAGGGTACGTTTAATGGATAAATCGGGCCGCCCTTCCACCCGAATCGTAAGAGTTCGATGAGGAGCCCCGACTACGACAATTTCTCCCTGCAGTCTGACCCGTGACGGTTTAGGAAGGAATACAAGGACTTCTCCTTCTCCTTCTAGCCAGCGCCACCAGCCCTGCGCATCATGTTCCCAACCGTACCATCCCGAGCCCATGAGCATCAGAATCTGTGGTTCGCGGTCCAGAACCAAATTGGCAACTGTCCGCTTGGGCTCAAAGGGTTTATAGGCCAAGATGGGATAGGAAAAGTTGATCGGCAAAGATCGATAAGAAGGGGGAAGATGGGGCCAAATGTACTCATCATCCATCCAGTTGGCAATTACGGGTCGTCGCAAAAAATAGGCCGTCATTTGCCGATGTTTCTGCGCTTCGGGGGGAAAGACCAAATTCACGGGGGTTTCAGGAGGCAGGTCCGAAAGGACCTGCCGAATCCTTTTATATTCTGCGATGGGATCTCCCTCTACTCCCGTAAGTTCGCGCATACCCATTACGTTTGACGCAGCCGCTTTAAATGTAGTGACGGAAAAAATGAAAATATGGACTCCGATCAGGCCTGCCACTCCTATACGAACCCACCTCTTTTTTTTCCAAAGCATGCCGAGACCAAGGCCATACATCGCTGCAAAGAGGAAAAAGGAATACGTCATTAATTTATATGTACTCCAGGGTTGCCCCCTTTCATTCGGGCTCCACGGGTTGGCCACAAATAGCGCAAACCAACCTAAAGCCAGGAGGAAAATCAATGATAAAGAGACAACCTGTCGACGTGTCCGACGAGGTCCGGCGATAAGGGCGTAGACAACGACCTCTAAGGTCAAAATCGAGATAAAAAAGAGGAATGGCGAAGCTTCTTTTTGGAAAAAAGATCTAAACCCTGCCATCATGGAAAGATAGTCCCATATCTTAAACTTCACATCCCAGCCCACCACCGCAGAAATCTGGGTCACCATTGCCGTGGGAAACTTCCAGGCCGAGACCGGCGTCAGAAGAACAGCCAGCAAGCTGGCACCGAAAAAGGAGATCAGTCCATTCTTCAGCCGTAGTTTCCCGAATCCTAGCCGATAAAGATAGGATATTCCGATAGCCGCAAAGACAAAGGGAAAAATCTCGGTATACGTAAAGAGTAATAAAGCTCCCATCACCCCCGCCGAGATGAGCATTCGCTTCCGGTCCAAATGAGTCGCTGAACGAAGGTAGAGAGGGAGCATGGGAAACAAAAAAACCATTCCCCAGGTTTGAGACATAAAGCCGGATAGCGCATTCGCAATGGGAATAGAAAAATTCAAAGCATAAAAAGCTGTTGCTAAAACGCGAACCAGGGGGGATAAAAAAAGTCCTCTTTTGCATGATACCCAGAATCCCGGAATCGCCAGCCATAATCCGAGGGCTAGGGTTGGCATATAGACATCAAACGAGAATTCTCTTCTAAAAAATGCGGCAAAAAAGGCTAGGAGGAAATTCGAACCCATTCGCAGGCCCAGTCGTTGATAAAGCAGCATCTGGGAGAGGACCGGTTTATAAGCTCCCGGATCGGCGGGAGTGAAAAAGGATTTATCCAAGAGATAATCGGCGATAGAAACATAGGTGAAGGCATCGTGGTAGGGATTCCAGGCATTATATAAGATGACACTGGCGAGCGCAGCCACACCCGCAATGAATCCTATCAGGTTGGTATAGATCGCGGCTGGCCAGCCTAGGAAAGATCGGGAAGCTCTGCTGTTGGAAATATAAACGGCAGCAGAGACGGCCACGCCTAAAGCGAATATAATCGGAGTGGCAAGACGCATTCCCGCTCCGGCATAACTCATAAAACTGGAAAGGAGAATGATTCCGCCTGCGCCAAAAACCGGCATGAGTAGAAGGCGTTCCCGATGCCAGCGGCGAGGGAGCAACAGACAAACCAAGCCATATCCTACCAGGCAGCATGCTGCCCACTCGGCGATTAAAATACCAACTACCCTGAAATTCATAACTCCGGCACCTCTTCGAAAGGATGGGGATCGGACATTATTTGAGCGTAGATCATAAGTTCGGGAAATTCGGGATATAAAAGCTGAATTTTATGAACCCAACGAGTCTCCTTCAGGTAGAATAATACGAATCGTTTTTCCGGCGAGAAAGGACCTCGGCGTAACAATCTAGGATCAAGGAGGCGGAGGATTTCCAGCTAAATTTTGATGCCTGCTGCTTGGAGTGTTCGCTCAGGTTATGTCGAATATTGAAGTCCTGCATCAATTCCTCCATTCCTACAAAAATCTCTCTTGCATTCGTAGCATCAACCAAAATTCCCGCCCCCCCCACAATTTCAGGAATGGAAGTAGCGTTAGAGGCAATCACTGGGGCGCCAAGACTCATCGCTTCCAAGGCGGAACTTTCGGGTTTTAACTCCTCGCTGATTCGAACCTGCCTGGTTTGATGAAGATTGATCCTTTTATCAAAATCAATATGGTTGCCATAAGGAAGTATTTTTTTTTGGTCACTGTCATAATAGAGCATTTCGACCTTTTTATTGCTGACTATAAGGGTTTTGCTGTGGAGAATATGGCCATAATAGGATAGGGGCCCTTCGAAAGTTATTTGGCCATCTTTGACCGACAAGACGTTGTCTCCGGATTCGATATATTTTTTAAAATTAAACCAATGGAGCAATGCGCCATTCAGATGGCTGATCTGGTAGTAATGAAGATTTTGAGGTTTCAAAAAGTTTATGAGAAGCAAGGCATCCACATCGTTGATGTCAGGGATGTAATTTTGGATTTGCTTCTTGACGTTAAATAAAACTCTTGTTTTTTCAGACGAATGACTGCCGTAGTTCAAATTGAAATTCATGGAATTGATGATAAAAAGTGGGAATACGGCATAAATCAAAAACCACTGAAAGATATTTTTCCATCGGGAGAAAAATATATAGTCGAAATAAAAAATTAAACCGCAGATAATCATGGCCACACCTGGGGTCATTAGATAGAGATGGTGGTGCATGACAGCTGTTGGGGATATCCAGTTGTTTAGAATGAACAATAAAACAGAAGATAAATACCAGACAACGCCGAATAAAAATAAAGAAATAGGGTTTCGTGGCGGATGTAATGGAGCGTCCGGGTTGTCATCCGTTCCGGCCTGCCTCCGGATTAGATAGATTCCCCCGTAGTAGATAATGAGGCCAATGACGATTTCCGGCCACAGGAAAAATTTAAACCTCGTAAAGGGCTCCAGGAGAGCTTTGGAATAGGAGAGAAATCTTGTAAAGATAGCCAGGCTTATGGTGATGTCTGCTCCATCATATGGCGTAGGTTGCCGGCAAAAAAGGAGGTAGTAGGCTCCCAGAGCCCCAAAGTATGGAATGAGAACCCATAATTTCTTGGGATTCGAAAAAACGGACTGGCCCTGGATGATGGCATTGAACACGACGAGCCGGAAGAAAACAATTGTTGCAAACATGGGGAAGGCAACTTCATAGGAAAAGACCAGCCCAAGGTAGGAAAGGTAAGAGAGTGTAAGAAGGGTATATTTCCGGGATGTGGAAGACGATTCCAGACTCCATTTGAGATACAAAAGTGTTAGGAAGATGAAGAAAGCGTTCAGTCCCGATCCACCAATCATGGCACTTGGGCTCTCGATCATCCGGAAGACGCCATAGACGGAGAACACCACGGAGGTAATGAAGGCAAGATAATTATTGACCCGAAAGGCGCGGATCAGTAAAAATAAAAGCACGACATTTACGAGATGCAGACCAAAATTATAAAAAAATGAATATTCTTCTGGGACCAAATGGGTAGCCAGGCTGAATAAGAGAAAGCGCACGGGTTGGTAGCGTTTTTGTTCCCGGTACAGCCATGTGGTCATTTTCTCGCCGGCACCCCAGATCGAGTCCATACCCCCCAAATCCACCGTAAAGTAATCGTCCTGCAGGTACCAGACATTTCCCCAATATTTTTGATAACCCAGTAGCGTCAGCGAAATAAGAAACAGTAAACCGAAAATCAATTCTTTCTTTTTTATTAATGCTTTTGTTAATGCTTTTGGGGCCATTCTTTTTTTAAAAGTTGAATCACCAACTCAGGCGGTTCCAGGCACCGCCAACCGATCATCCTCTTCAATTGAGAAAACTCACATAATCTCAAGGCCTGAGCCAACTTTTGTTATCATGATTTTTTCGCTCCGCTACCTCTGATTATGTTGGGGACAGGGTTACCCTTGATGTCATTCGCAGGTATATCAAGTATCAGCACCAAGAACAGTTAGTTTTTGATTTTTAATGCCTCGCAGCTCTGCTGCGGGGTAATTTACTCGTCGAATCAAGTCTTAACGATACAAGCCCCAACCCTAACCGACGGACATCTCCGCTCAATCCTATTTCGGCTGGCGATTTAGGATTCTTTAGTTTGAACTGAATGAGCAAATTACCATCATTCTGCGCTATCAACGCTTGAGGAATTTTGACTACACGCACTCCGGCAGACGAGGCAGTGGTGTAGGTCAGGCGTTCTAACGAACGACGGTTAACCAGTACCTCAACTTCTTGTATCGGGTGTTTGTCGTTCACGAAGGCGCGGCTTTCAATCAAAAGAGACATGTCTGTCCCCGGTAAAGTTGCCAGCTTGAGCACAACTACCGAACTATCACCATCCGACCATGTTCCCCACTCTTCAGGCGATGACCATCCCCACACCACATAATCTTTACTGTTACCCTTCGCTGTAAAGACTATCCCTTCCTTCTTGTACTCACCTACCTTGTCCGCTCCGATACTGACAATCGCTTGCTGATCAAATACTGCGCAATCTTTCCACTTCGGCGCTAGGACGCGAAACCCATCAACAATTCCGACCGCATCCGACGAAGCGGCTTGTCTTGATACGATCCTCCACAGGCCATCATCCTCAAAGACATAGAGCGAATCGTGGTCTAGCTCATTAGCGATCACAGATGCGGCTATCTCTTTTTTTGCCTTACGCTCTTTGTTTGGGTCAACGCGCGCGAAATAACCGACATTGATTGCCATGCGGTTGGATGCAGCGAAGTACGCAAGAGGTAGCCAGGAACCTGGTGCATTGCGTGGAAGGACAAATATGATTTTTTTATACACACTCGGTACACCGCCCCAAAAAGAGGATCGCATAGGCGAGGTCCACGTAGGCGCATCCCGGAATTTTTTTCGATAGTGCGAAAACGCGGCCGACGAATCTACAACCTGAACACATAACATGACTGCAAACAATGCTATCGCTAAACGCCGCTCCAGTACCCTAACGATAATGTAGAAAATACCTATATACAGAGCGTAATAGACTGGCCAGAAAAACCTCCCTGACGCTCGGAAGACGTTACCCAAACGATCAATTGCACTCGGCAAATTGATCACGACTATTTCATGGTTGCCAAATGCCACGTGATTTGAAATCCCGATTACTGTCAGAACAAACGAGAGCAACATCAACGGACCAACTGCTCTCCAATCAATGGCCAATCTTGATGTCCGGACCGCTTCATAGCAGGCTACCAGACCAAGGAGAATAACTCCGAGACCCAGATAGTTAAATCCTTCATAGTCGCCTTTCCCGCCCGGTTGGTCTCGCAAAACCCTAGACCAAATGTCGTCAGGATCTATCAGCGAAAGCAGATTCATCCTGTGAAAACCAAAGCCGCCAGACACAACACCGCCACCAACCATGAAATAGCCAACGAGCCACATAACTGTTGTGGTAACAGCACAACCCGCAAGCACAAACACCAGGGCCTGATTTGTTTTCACCTCCTTCCGCACAATCCGCTGCAAGAGATCCGCCACCCATAAAGCTGCTACCATAAGAATTAGATATGCGTTAATCAGAGCGGTTACCCCCAACAGCCCCATCCAGCGTAATGGGGAAAACTTTTGAGAAAAGTAGAAGTAGAGACCAGCAAGCAACACCCATTGCCCCACAAGTGCATAATGGCCATGAAGGCGCCACAGAAAGGTGGGGGCCACTACGAAGAAGCCACACCCCAATAGCTGCAGCCATCTTTCCTTAGTGAAACAGGATAGTAGCTTGTATGCAAACACTGACTGGAGCACAAAGCAGAGCAAAACCCATATTCCAATATATTGGAACGTATCTGGCAATATCACTCCAAATGGTTTGAAGAGCAAGGCCAACAGCGGGATCGAGTCCGTATAAACAATAGAGCTTCCAATATCTAGCCCGTAGCTTGGATTAGCCCCGATCGGTAGTTGGAAAAACGGCGCATTTCGGAAAAAATGCCATCCCAGGAAATGCGTTGCTGGATCGCCCTCGCCCTCCATCAGCCAATCAATATTCTGTGGACTAACGATGCGTCCGCCAGTAAGGAAAACAAAAGTCAAGAGGCCAATCAGCGTTGCCAACCAGAAATTCCAACTCTGTTTGGAAAAAGAAAAAAATTTCATTTACTTCCTCAGAAAAAGATAGCCGGTATAAGTAATTCCAGGCTCTTCATACGGTTTCAGTCGAGGAATTTTGTAATTATCCAATTTTATGCTACCGTGATTGATCAAAGGCTGGGTTACCAGCATTGAATATTTTGAGTTACTAATGAGTCCATAATTGAGAAGACACATTCATCCGAAAATCTCCCCTAACCCCTCTTTTCCAAAGAGGGGAATTCCTCCCTTTTGTAAAGGGAGGGAAGGAGGGATTTGATCCTTAGTGTATATACAATTATGGACTGATTAATAGCAAGCTGGACAACCGGGGCCATCAAAAATATGAAGAAAGTGAATAAAAAAATCGCTGCTATAAGAAACCAGGATTTGGGGTTGGTTTTAATGTTTTTCGAGTCATTCATATGATATTCAAGTTTTCTACTCTATAAACCATGACTTCGTTTGCATTGTTTCTTGATAAATTTTAAGTACTATTTCAGCGGCTTTATTCCAGGAAAAAATCTTAGAACGTTCTTTAGATTTTTTTCTGAGTTCCTGAATCAGTAACGGATGATCCATTAATAATTTCATCTTTTCGATAAGATTCTCCTTTGACCGAGGATTAATATATAAAACTGCATCGCCTCCGACTTCAGGCAAACTGCTTGTGTTGCTGGTAATTACTGGAGCATCACAGGACATTGCCTCAAGGACTGGTAATCCAAATCCTTCATAAAATGAGGGATATATAAAGGCAAAGCATGAGCTATACAATGCTGAGAGTTCCTCATCAGAGACATAACCAAGAAATTTCACATAGTCTTTAATTCCATATTCTTTTACCATCCCGCCAAGATCGGATTCGAACCATCCTTTGCCCCCTGCTATTACAAGAAGCCTTTTTTCATCTTTTAACTCAGCGTAGGCTTCTATAAGTAAACGGTAATTCTTTCTTGGTTCAATCGTTCCAACACCAAGCCAGAATTCCTTATTAATATTAAACTTTTTTAAAACTTTATCTTTCAAATCCACATCCATATTAGAATTTAGGGTCTCTCGTGTCCCTAAATATACTACCGTAATTCTGTCTTCAGGATAATGAGGGAAGTAATGAAGAAAAGCCTTCTTGGTATGCTCAGAGATTGCAATACAATGGTCCGCATAAAGGCTGGCGTTGAAAACACCGTTGGAACACCCTGTTCGATTCTGCTCCGTGCTCCATTCGGGATGTTCTAAAAAAGAAAGGTCATAGAGGGTATAAACCAGCCTGGCCTTCTGCAATTTCGTGGGGGGAAAAAAGTTGTTGGCATGGATCAAATCTGGGTTCGCCAAGTGGGACTCGATATCAGCGAGAGGATCGTTCCAGAAAAACCTTGCCGCTTCAAAAGTTTTATGGCCCGACCCACACTTAAAATTGGGACGTTGAATCCGGCAGGTCCCCGAGGACCAATCAGGATCCCAAAACAGGTCTCCGAAAGTAGGATACAAAATATATTGATTCTCCGCATCGATTTCAGATAGGTGCCGGACCAGGCTATCGGCAAAATAACCACAGCCAGCTTTCCCTTTTCCCGTTTGGCTAATATCAAACCCAATTCTCAAGATTCGCAATCCCTTCTGAATTTCCCTTAAACCCCTATCTCTATTGGGCCCAGTTAAGTTATTTGGTAATCCTTTCCAGCAGGCTCTCGCGCTTGTTTCCCGCAATAATGGAGCATTCATGGCAAAGACATCCCAGCCATCGTTCGTCATCACTCATTCCGTATTCTTTGGGTTGGAAGGTTGGTTGGAAGAGGAATTCAACCGTCCCTCCCTTTTTCGACAAAGGATGGCGAATGGACGCTGAATATCCACGTTTCAAAACGTACGTTCTTGAATGAGTTTCCCCATCACTGACCTTGACAGAAATGCGCTTATGGGGCTGTGCCGGGGGTACTTCGAGAATCATCTCCAGAAGGCCTAAGTCCGGGCGGGCATTATAATTTACCGTCACTCGCCCCTGGGTCCAGCCGTCAGAATATACCCCATGCAGACCAGGAGGGGCCCGGCGAGCCCCACCCAGCACGTCATGGAAGACGTGTAAGTATTCATGGGCCATCTGCTCTGCATCGCCGAAAGAAGCGGTTCGTCGCCTACCTCTTTCAACCAGGCGCGCCGCCAGTCCTGGCTCCGACATAATCCGTTTGATGGCGAGCAAGATATCGTCAGGTTTTTTCGGGTCAAAGAAGAGAGCGGCATCCCCGGCCACCTCCGGGAGGCTGGTGACGTTGCTGCAGAGAACTGGTTTACCAAAGACCATGGCCTCTAAAACGGGCATGCCAAATCCTTCATACAAGGATGGAAAGATCAAAGCCCGGCAGGAAGCCAGCAGCGCGGCAAACTCTCCCTCAGGAAGAAATCCGGGTAAAAAAATCCACTGCTCCATCCCCATGCGCCGGATTGCCTCTCGAAGGGCATCCATCCGGTCGTCCGGAGATCCAGGGCATACCAGACAGAGTTTTGATTCTGGATAGTGTGACCGATATATGGCGAAGACCGTGAAGAGCATAAGGTGATTCTTATGTGGCCAGAAGTTTGCTGGATAAAGCAGAAACTCATTTTCTGGCAATCCATATTTTTGCAGTACAGTTGAAACGGTTTCCGAATTCGGCTTCTTAAGGCGCCTGAACAATCGAATGGGTACACTCACCACCTGTTCTGGAAGTAGATCGGTATTTTTTAGGACAGTTTCCCTGACGTACTCCGAGATACAAACCAGACGATCTGCCAGGCGGCAGGTTTCCTTAAAGTTGTTTTCTCGTACAAAACGGTCTTCACTACTAAAGAACTGAGGGTAGTACTGATACTGCAGATCATAGATCACGGATACGACGGGGATCGCGGGATCGTAGAAAAACGGCATGGTGAACGGGCAAAAAAGCAGGTCCGCTCCAAGTTCCCTGATGATTCCAGTTGCCTGGCGCCGACGGACCCGCAGCGAAAGATAGGCGGTTTTCACCCTGGCAAGAAGAGGGGGAGGAAGGAAAACAGTTAGCCATTCTCGCAAACGAACACGCATCCGCCTAATTTGCATAGAAGAAATCGGGGAGCCACTTGGAGTTTTTTGATGCCTTACACATAGCCGGCGGACATTCGCCGAATCTAAATCTGAAAGTTCATCATGACTTCTGTCTGAAGTAAGAAGGATAAATTCGCAGTCAGGAAGGAGCTGACTAAGATGTTTGACCAACTCTATGGCCAACAATTTTGCTCCCCCATTTTCTGCTCCTGGCAGAATAGGAGTTAGATCTACGGCAATACGTGTCATGGGAAATTCATCTAAAAATTTCGCTCATTCGCCAAAGCGAGTATCTGATCATTTTTTTAAGCCTGCTTTAAACCGGAGTGATCAGGTTGACCTTGATTTTTGTCTGGCCCTTGTCTAAATAAAATACGATACGCGAGTCATAATTAAACGCTTTTAACCAATTCAGATAACCGGCTTCCAGTATTTGATCACCTTCTCTGAATTTTTGCCAGGTATGAAAATCATACTCGCGTAAATCAGGTAATAATGAGGGTCTTATGATCATCTGGCTGAACCCGCATTTTTGTGAGATTTGATAAATTTCTTCCAAGACTACGTCTCGTTCGATCCAGGTTGGATCATCTTTTTTGCATTTCTTAATAAATTCGATAGTTTCCTTAGAAGTAGAATGCTTCGCACCAGGCTCGACAAAGATAGCTCTGCCACCCGGAATTAAGACACGATAGAACTCTGACAAAACTTTGTGGTAATCGTGCATGTGATGGAGCGAGTCAAAGCAACAAATATGGGCAAAGGTGCTCGTTTTAAACGGCATCTCGTGACCATCGCCACATTGGAAGTGTATTAAATTTGGGTTGAGGCGTTTATCACAGGCAACTCGCCTTTGGCAAATTCTGGATAAATCCATGTTTATATCAAAGGCGACTACCTCATACCCCATCCGATTAAGCCACTCGGCAATCCAACTGGTTCCAGTCCCAAAGTCAAGGATTTTATAATTTTTAAGGTCATCTTTCAAACAGGAAATCATAATGCTGAAATCAAACAATAATCGGAAGGAACCCCTACCTGCGCCAAAAGGTTCATTTACTTTTTGAAAATCTCGATTAAAATGCTTCATTTTCTTTTCACTTCGTTAAGATAGAGGCAGGTAAAGAATTGGTTAATCAATAATCTTTTTTAACAAATAAAAAAGCCCCTTCCTTATTTTTTCCCTCAGATAGCTCTTTTGTTCAGCATAAAGCCGGCTCAGCTCATTAATCTGATCCAGGCGAGCGGCCCGGTCGGCTTCTGATTCCTTTAGCAGTCGGGTGAGCTCGTTGATTTGATTCAGCCGTTCACTGCGGTCAGCTTCGGATTCAGTATATTTTTGAAAGAGTTGCTGTTTTTGAAACTCCAGATCAAACAAGGCTTGAACCATTCTTCCAGAAGCAGAAGCGCTCAAAGCCTTCTCGACTTCTTCGTGGGAGTGGGGTGCAAGAGGTGTTCGTCTGGCCACCAGGAACATATCGTAATGGGAGAAAATAGCCGGCTCGAATTCCAGATGTTCGGTCCCCAAACGATGAAGAAGCTTGCGGATGGAGGATTGGCTGAACAGAAAAATATGTTCCTTTTCAATCAGCATCTCCAAAAACAGATCCTGCCGGGAAACCAGGTCTTGGTAACTTTTATCCTCTGGCAGACAGGGGGTCTGTAGGATCAGGGCGCCTTCAGGTTTGAGCAGGGTCAGGCAATGGCCCAAGGTTTCTGCCGGATTCGGAAGGTGTTCCAGCACGTCGATCAGAATGACGGCGTCGAAAGAATGTTTTTCCAAGCGCTGGTTCTCCACCGGCCCGAGAAGCATTGGGACCTGAAAGGTCTTTTTGGCGAATTCAACCACCCAGGGACTTATTTCAAGTCCCGTGGCTTCGAAGCCAACCTGGCGGAGCAAATAGGTGAACCCGCCGTGTCCGCAGCCAATCTCCAGTACTCGCCCAGGTGGGAATTTGTATTTGAGAACTGTCCTCAGCCAATGAATGCACCGTTCCGGAATATCCTGTCGAGCACGCTGAATAATATCGGGCTGATGAAGTTCTTCTTTCTGATGGGTAAACCAGTAGTCTTTGCCGTAGAAACTATTTTCCGGATCCGTAGCCGAGCTATTTTGTTTTCCCGCTTGGCTGGAGATCAAGGTTTCACAGACTGAGCATTTTTGGTACGAAGAAGAAAAGGGAACCAGGTTCACGTTCCCGCACCAACATTTTAAAGGTCGACTCATTGCGGTCTCGCCAACGCAGAATTGATGGTCATGGAGCCCCTCCATGGCCTTTGGCTCCTGTCTCTACCTGCACCTGGCATCTTCCAGGAAGATTGGCCACCCCATGGTGCATCAATGGAACGGGATCTCCCGTTTTCCGAAAAATAACGGCAAATCGGGCCACCGAAGGAAGAATACACACCCGGATCAGTCTGGCATATAAATCTTCATGGAGAAACCGGTGGCGGAGATTGTAGTCTTCTTGGGTCATGGAACCCATTCCGAGGTTAAATGTATATTCTCCCGGAGCGATTTCCAAACAGATATCCTGACGGAATTTCAAACAACTGCCGCGGGCGACAAAATTAGGAACCCTTGAGCCGTACTCCAATGTACTCTTCCCGTGAACGATGATTCCTTTATCGTTGACGATCTCCACCCCCGCAGTGGGAACCTCGATGTCCCGCAGAATGGTAAATTCAAAGAAAAAACTGGCCGTCTCGCCTTGCTGGAAGACGGAACAAGCTTGCCCCTTAGGGTCGCAGAGGGCCACACCGGTGCAGCGCGCCCATCCGTTGGAGACCTGATGGATTCCGGAAATGGGCAAAAAGGATTCGGCAGCTGGCCAGTGATCATGCCCGGTAGCCTCCGGTTCAGCCTCTGGATGGATCTCCGCAGGTCTGAGGACCTCCTCGACATCGGTACGGCCATAGGGCTCCTGCTGTTTGAGCAGGTAGTATCGCTTCACAACTTCCGTCGCGCCCCCTTGAAGCACGACATCCCCCTGATGGAGCAGCAAGGCGCGGTTGCAGAATTGTTCTACCTCTCCTATTGCATGAGAAACCAGTAGGATGGAACCTCCCCTTTTTCGAAAATTTTCTAGTCTTTGATAGCATTTTTGGCGAAAGAATATGTCCCCCACGGCCAGTGCTTCATCAATCAAAAGAATGTCCGCATCCAGACCCGTTGTTACAGCGAAGGCTAATCGTACAAACATCCCACTGGAATATAATTTCACAGGTTGATCGATAAATTCCCCGATGTCTGCGAAAGATATGATCCCATCGAGGCGTTTTTCCATCTCTCCCCTGGGAATACCCATGATGGCGCCATTCATAAAAATGTTCTCACGGCCAGTGTATTCCGGGTTAAAGCCGCTTCCTAATTCCAAAAGAGCAGCAACCTGACCCTTCACCTGAACCTGACCTGTGGTGGCCTGGAGCGTCCCTGCAATGATTTGCAAAAGAGTGCTTTTCCCACTGCCGTTGCGACCAATAATGCCGAAGGTCTCTCCTCGGTGAACATCAAAGCTTACATTTCGCAGCGCCCAAAATTCATGGCCGTATTTTTTTCCAAAGTGCCGAAACAAGGATTGCTTGAGTCGATCTTGCGGCTTATCATAAAGCATATAGCGCTTGCTCACGTTGCGTACAGATATCGCTAGGGAATCATTCATAAGACGTCAGCAAACCCCTTTTTGCTATGCATAAACCAAAAATAGCCCAGTAAGAAAATGAAGAAACAAAAAAACGCTGTTCCCAATAGCTCATTCAAATTGGGCAGCTCGCCCGTCATGAAGGCTTCCCGATAGAGTTTTACAAGGCGGGCCATCGGATTCAGCTTAAATAAAATGAGAGCCTGCGAAGGGACCACATCTTCCGGATAGAATATAGGCGTCAGGAACATCCAGATCGTGAGAACCAGAGAAAGCATCTGCCCTAAGTCGGGAATGTATACGGATAAACTGGCCGTGATCCAGTTCATTCCGATGGCCAGCAATAGCTGGAGGATCAAAATGACGGGTACAAAAAGAATCGTCCCAAATAAATCTCCGGTTACCCACCAGGCAAGGGGAATGAGCAAAAAAAACCCGACGACTTGCTGGATCGAGGCCGTCAGGGCAGCATTCAAAGGTAATATTTCTAAAGGGAAAACTACTCTTTTCACCAGATTGACGTTCGATCGAATAATATCTTTGCAATGAGACATCCCTTCGCTAAAAGCGCTCCATGGTAGAAGTCCGCAAAGGAGATAGACGGAAAAAGTGACCGGGCTGGCATCAGTGGAAAACTTGATTTTGAGGAAAAGAGAAAAAACAATGGTATAAATGATCATCATCACCAATGGTTGGATCAAGGACCAGAACAAACCCCCGAAGGACCCGCGGTAATGCGCACTAAATTCGCGCCAGGTCATGGTGATAATTAACTCTCTGTGCTTGGCAAGGTTATCGATTAGGCTGGCTACATCAAAAAATTCTCTGATGTATCGCTTGAAAGCGCTTTCTCTCTCAACTTCGGAAGAATACTGCCTCATGAATTTTTTGACCTTTCCTTGTACCACTCAATCGCTTCCTTTAATCCTTCGCGAAAATTGGTCCTGGCTTTGAAACCAAATTCTTGAAAGGCCCTTGTCGTATCAAGCATCCTTCGCGGCTGACCATCTGGCTTGGTAGAGTCCCAAACAATTCGCCCTTTAAATCCGGTCAATTCAGCGATTAATTCGGCGAGTTCTTTAATGGAGATCTCAAACCCCGCTCCAATATTCACTGGATCTTCTTTGTTGTATTTCTCTGTGGCCAGCAGGATAGCTTCGGCACAATCCTCCACATATAAAAATTCGCGGGTGGCTTTTCCCGTACCCCAGACCACAATTTGATTTTCTTTGCTTTGAATGGCATCTACACACTTTTTTATAAGAGCAGGAATAACATGGGAGGACTGGGGATCAAAATTGTCCCCCGGCCCATAGAGATTCACCGGCAGGAGAAAGATGGAATTAAAACCGTATTGCTGGCGATAAGCCTGGGATTGGACCAACATCATTTTTTTAGCCAGACCGTAAGGAGCGTTCGTTTCTTCCGGGTAGCCGTCCCATAGGTTTTCTTCTTTAAAAGGCACCAGAGTATACTTGGGGTAGGAGCAGATGGTCCCCACGGCTACAAATTTTTTAACTCCGAAGAGTCTGGCCTGCTCCATGAGTAGGGCTCCCATAATCAGGTTTTCGTAGAAAAAACGTCCCGGATTTTCGCGGTTAGCTCCGATTCCTCCTACAACTGCTGCCAGATGAATAATAACGTCGGGCTTTGTTCCCTTAAACAACCGGATGATGGCCTCTTCCTTGGTAAGGTTGTATTCAGCGCTTCTCGGGACAAAAACGTGAGCAGACCCCCGTTCCCTCATTTGTTTTACCACATGAGACCCCAAGAAGCCCGCCCCGCCTGTGACCAAAAAACGCCTATCCGTCCAAAAACTCACCGCTCACCCCTTTACCCGTTTCCTTTGAAATTTTCGGCCCTTGCTGATTTTTTCATGGGCAAACAACTATGAATTTTTAAGGATTTGAAGAAACAGGTTTAATCATAGCGACAGCCACTCCTAAGTCACGGCTATCCTCGGACAGCCCCAATAGTTTAGGGTTCCAGGTCCTGTTTGCGTGGAAGGTCAATACTTTCGAGTCCCTTAGCCTTTCTGCATCTATATGTATCCTTTTCCACTGATAGTCGGTAAATGTGACTTCTTCTATGATTCTGCTATCGCACAGGATTTTTACCTTCACAGGATTTTTTTCGGCATCTGGATGAGCCACCTTAAGAAAGAGCGTGATTCCGTCCTTCAACCTATTCTCTATATTCATCGAAGCGCGCAAGCCTGTCCATCGAACTTCTACTGGAATATTCTTTGGCCATCCTTGTATTTGTGTCTCCCGCCATGTTTCTGTTGCCCAAAAGCCCACACCCTCTTTCGGTATCTCATCGTAGAACTTCATTTCACCTAATGCCACACCGAGGTGCCGGGCATCTTTACTTAAACCTAATCGAATCGGAATAAAGGTTCGGTTTACTCCCGTTTTTATCTCCATAGGTTCATTTTTCTTGTATGGAATGTAGTACTTCAGATTTCTCGTTCCGCCACTTGTGAAGTGTACCTCGTCCCACAATTCTTTATTAACGAATATCTTTAGACTTAACCCTTTTGAATCAATGTTGTAAGGTGAGGTATATACATCAAAAGCGACTAAACGACCCGTAACAAAGGTTCGCAGGGCGGTTCTCTTTGCTGTCCATCGAACCCTTTTCCCATCCCAAAGTTCATAAGGATAAAACCCATACTCGTAGTGTTCTTTGCCCGTCATTCCCCAAAGCTCGTAAACATAGGCACCAACAAGCATAGCAGCTAATAAGAAAAACAACATGCGAGGTTTTGGAGATACCCTGTCGGACAGTGCTTGTTGATTTATAAATCCCTGTGGTATGACAATCGAGGCAATGATAAACCAAAAAAGAAATTGTTGATTTAACAATAGAAGAGGGTGGCCGGTCAGGCAGGTGATCAGATAAGCGCTTAGTCCAAAAAGTAAGCCTCTTACGAAGGCGGATGATTCGCCATTTTCTGATAAGACCGTTAACCCTGCCCGATATGTATGAAAAAGTATACCCAGAAACACCAGGAGAGCGAGCAATCCCAAATCCGAAGCAAGTTGGAGGAAATAGTTGTGGGCGTTTTCGTAGAAATCTCTATATTCACCCTTACTTAAATCTTCATAAAGGGGGGATATTCTATAAAATGTTCCTATTCCACTCCCAGTGATGGGAAAATCACTGATAATGCTTGAAGCTCGTTTCCACAGGGCAATTCTTACATAACCACCACTTTCAGAAAAAAGTTCTTTCGCCACTACCAATTGCCCGAGGCGACTTATGTGGGTGTTGCTTGATTTCAAAAGACTATTTGGAAACAGGTTTACATAGAGCAGAATAATAAGCAGGCACGATATCGATAGAAATTTTTTCCTTATCGAGAGCTTGTGTATAATAAATGCGGTTCCGACTGTAATTGCCGCAAGCCAGGTGCCTCTGGAATAAGATAAAACTACAAGCAGGGAAAAGAAGCCCCAGTAAACTCCGTTAATAAGTCTATGTCTTAGTGATCCGCTAAGCATACAGCCCATGAAAACAAAACAAAGAAGCACGATATAGCTTCCATAAGAGTGTATGTCGTCAAATGGGGAATAGATTGCAAATCCTTTGAGTGGCGTTGGTTTACGAAAGACCCATTGGAGCATCGAAAAGAAAATGATGATCGATGCCTGGAGATAAAGAACTGGAATAAGTCTAAACCACATCCGCCGGCTGTTTATTTCCAGTTCCGCGACCCGATAGAAAAAAAGTCCCTGAAGTATAATATAAGCTGCTTCAATGCTATAGAATGATTCATGCATGTCCGATGGAACATACCATACCAGGTCAACTATCACATCGAGTGGATAAGGTACAAGCATGAAAATTAAGGAGAGCAAAACGATTGCTGATAATATATCAGCGAGATTACCTATTTTTGTCCATGGGGAGATATCACCTTTTTCAAAAAATAGTCGTTTAGGAAGATAGGATAAATAGATGGTAGCAAAAATAAGGCTGATAAATGGAATAGCTTGCATGAACCCAAGCATCTGCAATCCGCTGACAAGGGGAATAATAATAAGAAAGCCATATAAACACCATAATGTTTTCCACAAACTCAGGATTGCTATTGTAAATAAAATAGGTATTAATAAAATTGGATTTTTTATCGGAGCATGATCTATTTGGATAAAAATGAAGCGAATAGATAAGACGTAAAAAGAGATGAAGATGGCATATCTAAACAATCCAAGGAGTTTATGGAATAAATCCTGCTCACTTATGGGCTTAAACTTTGGAAACAGGATATCTTTCATAGGCCTGAACCAAAAATTTCCTTTAGAGGCTTAAAGAATGACGAAGT
>Ga0315274_10002083_pt1 | contig 30603 bp, 29 predicted proteins | sample YL17G02_20_MG_FD_203700 | JGI IMG/M metagenome (GOLD analysis project Ga0315274, IMG submission 203700) | Sediment microbial communities from Yellowstone Lake, YNP, Wyoming, USA - YL17G02_20 | ecosystem: Environmental > Aquatic > Freshwater > Lake > Sediment | place: USA: Wyoming | collected...
TCCGCTCGTGCCATCTGTAGCTGTGGCGAAGCTCCTGCTCGACGAGCTGCTGGAGGCCCATGCCGCGTATCTGCCGCAGTTCAGGCGGCAGAATCGCCGGGTGGCCCGGCGGGCCGCCCGCTGACAGTCTCTCACCAATGACAGGAGGCCCGGCCGATGCCGGGCCTCCGTCCTTCGCCTTCTCGTGACGCGCGACGCGATCAGGTCGCGTGCTTGAACTGCGGCAGTCGACCAGCCGCGATCTGGACCTTGAACAGCTCGTCCACCATCTGCTTGATCTCTTCGAGCGACAGCTTCGAGGCCGCCAATGGATCGAAGCAGCAGGCATGGTAGGCGGCGACCGGATCGCCGGTCAGGGCCGACTGCACCGCGAGCTCGCTGACCATCACAGTGACGTGGTTCAGCGCGACCAACTGCGGCGGCAGGTCGCCGACGTGGATGCCACTGTAGCCGGTGTTGTCGGCGATCACCGGGACCTCCACCACCGCCTGGTCCGGCAGGTTCGTGATCAGGTCCGTGTTCGGGATGTTGCCGTAGAACTTGTACACTTCGTCGAAGAGCAGTCCGCGCACGATGAACGACGCGTACTCGTGCGACCGGCCAAGCCTGATCTCGACTCGCCCCTCGGCGTAGTCCTGGAGCCGTTTCTTCCAGGTCTGAGCGGCCTCGGCGTATTCCTTCAGGATGTAGCCGTGCACGCCCGGGTTCCAGTCCTTGCCGTGGGTGCAGTACTTCTCAATCAGGTCGGGCCGCTTTCGGAACCACCAGTTGTACTCGGAGTTGTGGCCGCTCGACTCGGTGACGTAGTACCCGAGCGCCTTGAACATCTCGTTCCGGACGATGTCCTTCTCCCAGATCTCGGGCTTATCCATCGCCTTGCGGAGTAGCGGGTAGAGGTCCTTGCCCTTGTGCTCGAAGCGCAGCAGCCAGGCCTGATGGTTGATGCCTCCTGCGTCCCAGACCACCTCGTCACCCGGGATGCCGATCCACCCGGCCAGCCGGGCGGCAAGGCCCTGGACGCTGTGGCAGAGACCGACCATTCGGACCGACGTCTCCTTGAACAGCGCCCGGCAGAGCATCTGCATCGGGTTGGTGTAGTTCAGGATGAAGGCATTCGGCGCGTACTTCTCCACGTCCCGCGCGATGTCGAGCATCTGCGGGATGGTCCTCAACGCCCGGAACACGGCCGCGGTCCCGTAGCTGTCCCCGACGTTGAAGTCGACGCCGTACTTCATCGGGATCTCGATCTCGGGCCGGAATCCCTCGACTCCATGCGACAGAATCGTGATGATCACGATATCGGCATCCTTGAGGCCGGCGGCGCGGTCGGTTGATGCCACGACCTTGGCCGGGTACTTCCCGGCCTCCATGATCTTGTCGACCGCGTGCTTGGCGTAGTCGAGCCGCTCGGAGTCGATGTCGATGAGCGAGATGGTCGATCCCGCCAGGTCCTCATGGGACATCATGTCTATGACCAGAGTCCTGGTGAAGCCCAGGCTCCCCGCACCGACGAATGCGATCTTGGGCATATTGCCTCCGCTGTAGGGCGGGCATACCTATGCCCGCCAGAATGTAGGGGCGCACCTCTGTGTGTCCCTACGCAATGGGCTGCGCCGCCCTACTTCGGCGGTGACTCACGTCCCCCTCTGTGCCGCGCGACCCGCTGCGCTGCATTTCCGTCTCGTGTTCTTGTCGAATCGTCGCCATAGAGTTTCTTGCATTATGGTCAGGAGCACCCATAATGCAAGAAACTCTACAGCGCACGGCGTGAGGCTCACACAGCAGATTCTCTTGCATTACGGTCGTAACCGTAATGCAAGAGAATCCGTAAGTCGAGGGGTGTGGCTTCTGCTCTTCGTCCGTCAGCATCGCGAACCTCACCCCCTTCCCTCCTGACGGCCGGCGGGCAAGCCCCGTTTCGCGCGGAGAGCGGCGCGACAAGAGAGTGCGAGGAAGCGATTCCAGAAGGGACGGGTGTGACCGCTGGAAGCTGGAGATGCCGGGTCGCACCCTCACCCCTGTCCTGCGGACATCCCCTCTCCAAGCTTGGAGAGGGGAGCGAGGGGTGAGGAAGACCGACAGACCAACGGGAAACGGTCACACCGGAAGGGACTGCTTGCGTCGTTCTGTTCTGGGTGGTAGATTGGGGGGACCCGCCGGCGGCCGCGTGCTTGGACGCCGCGCGAGCGATCCTCTGCGGTGAGGGATTGTGCTATGGATCCGGGCGTCGCTGCGGACTGTCTCCAGCGGGTGCGAAGCACCAGGCCGCTGGTTCATCACATCACCAATGTCGTGACGACAGGTGACTGCGCGAATGCCACACTCCTCGCAGGCGGCCTGCCGGTGATGGCCAACAGCCCGGAGGAAGCCGAGGAGATGGTCGGGCTGGCCCAGGCGCTGGTGCTCAATATCGGCACTCTTCACGAGGAGCAGATCGCAGCGATGCTGCGCGCCGGCCGGCAGGCCAATGCGATCAGTGTGCCGGTCGTGCTCGACGCGGTGGGCGCCGGCGCGACCCGCTACCGCACCGACACCGCCCTCCGGCTGCTCGGGGAGCTGAGGATCACCGTCGTCAAGGGGAATGCCGGTGAGATCGCGACCCTTGCCGGGACGAAGGCTGAAGTGCGCGGCGTCGAGAGCGGCGCGGTGGACGACATCGCGACCGCTGCTCGCACTCTCGCCGATCGATTCGATATCATCGTCGCCGTCACCGGAGAGAACGACCTCGTGCTGTGCAAGCGATCACGTGCTGTGGTCCAAGGCGGCTCCCCTCGCATGAAAACCTTCGTGGGCAGCGGCTGCGTCGCCGCCTCACTCATCGGGTGTTTCGTCGGCGCGTGCCCGGATCGCCCCTTCGAGGCGACGGTGGCGGCCCTTACCTTCTACCGCAAGGCGGCCGAGCGAGCCGCCCTGCACAACCCCCGGGGCCCCCTCTCCTACCGGCAATTGGTCTACGAGGAGCTTGCGCTGGTGCAGCCGGGGGACCTGTAGGGCAGGAGCCTCGGTCGCCTCTGGCGACTTGCCTCCTGCCCTGTCTGTCGCTCGTCAGCCGCGGCCCAGCACTGTCGTCACCAGCAGGAAGAGATCGAGCGCGATCAGCAGCGCGCAGAGCACCCAGGAGAAGATCGCGTAGCCCCGCGATGCAACGAGTTCGCCCATGAGCGACTTGCGAGTCACCAGCAGCAGCATCAGGATGAGGATGACGGGCAGCAGCAGCCCGTTCATCACCTGCGAGAAGAGCATGATCCTGATCAGCGGCGCTCGGGGGAGCAGCACGAGCCCGGCGCCGACAACGATCATCCCGGTATACAGCAGATAGAACTGCGGGGCCTCACGGAAGGTCCGCGCGACCCCTCGTTCCCACCCAACGCCCTCACAGATGCTGTAGGTGGTGCTGAGCGGCAGGATGCTGGCGGCGAACAGCGCCGCGTTCAGCAGGCCGACGGCGAAAAGCGTGGAGGCGTACTTCCCGGCCAGTGGTCCGAGCGCCTTGGCCGCATCCGCAGCCGTCTCGATCTGCTTGGTCGGGTAGATGGTGGCGGCGCAGGCGATCACGATGAAGAATACGACGATGATGGCGAAGGCGCTGCCGATGATCACATCCCAGCGGGCAAGGTTGTAGCTCGCCGCGCGCGTGCCCTTCTCGACGACGCTCGCCTGAAGGTAGAACTGCATCCAGGGAGCGATGGTGGTGCCCACGATGCCGACCGCCATTGCCAGCGCGTCGACGTCGAGCGTGAGCGCCGGACGCACCGACTCCCGCATGACGAAATGCCAGTCGGGCCGCGCGAGAATCCCGGATATCGGATACGCCAGGTAGATCAAGCAAGCGACGAGGAAGATGCGCTCGACGCTCTGGTAGCTCCCGCGAAGGATCAGCAGCCAGATGATGAGTGCCCCCAGGGGCACCGCCACGTAGCGCGACAGGCCGAAGATCTCCGAGCCGCCGGCGAGCCCGGCGAACTCGCCCGCGGTGTTGGCGAGGTTCGTAGCCAAGAGGGCCAGCATCAAGACGAACGTCACCTTGACGCCGAACTGCTCCCGGATCAGGTCGGCCAGGCCCTTCGATGTCGCGACCCCCATGCGGGCGCATATCTCTTGCACCACGGTGAGCACGACCAGCGTCGGCCAGAGGAGCCAGAGCATCGAGTAGCCATACACCGCCCCGGCCTTGGAGTAGGTGGCTATCCCGGGCGCGTCGTTGTCGACGTTGGCGGTGATGATGGCCGGGCCCAGCACCGCGAAGAGGGCTATCAGCGGCAGTAGGAGCCTTCGGCGGAGCAGTGTCAGCACGGGAGGCTCCTGACCGATCAGCGCGCGAAGATCCGAGGGAGTTGCTTCTTCAGCCGGCCAGGCAGGACCGCTTCGATGGCGTCGTCCACGGTTACGATCCCAAGCACTCGTCTCTCCCCGTCAACCACCGGTATCGCGAGGAGGTTGTAGCGCGCCATCAGGCCCGCGACCTCCCCGTGCGAGGTGTCCGGCGAGACGGAGATGACGCCCTTGGCCATGATGTCGTCGATCACCCTCGTGGGAGGGGCAATGATGAGATCGCGAAGCTCGAACACGCCCACCAATCGCCTCTCGCTGTCGATGACATAGCAGTAGTAGATGGTTTCGGCTTCCTCGCCGGCCTTGCGCAGATAGCCGATCGCCTCCTGCGATGTCATCCCGGAGGGAACCGCCACAAACTCCGGTGTCATCAGGCCGCCCGCGGTATCATCCGGGTACTTCATCAGCTCCTTGACGTCGGACGCCTCCTCCGGCTCCATCATGGCCAGGAGCTGGTCGGCGCGCTCCTTTGGCAGATCGCCCACGAGGTCGGCCGCGTCGTCGGGGTTGACCTCATCAAGGATGTCGGCCGCCTTCTCGTCCGCCAGCGAGTCGAGCACCGACTGCTGAAGCTCGAAGTCCATTTCCTCCAGCGCAGCGGCGGCGGTCTCGTCATCGAGGGAGGAAACGACCTTCGCCCGGTCGAGCACGCTCAGCTCTCCCAGGATGTCGGCAAGATCCGCAGGGTTCAGGCGCTTGAGCCTATCGCGGTCCAGGTCAAGCTGGAGCTGCTGCGAGGCCGGGTCGAGCGAGTGCACATGCTCCCAGCCGATGAGGTGCTCGTGCGGCCGTCGGCCGAAGAACCCCCAGAGCCGGATGGCCAGGCCCTCCAGCGTCAGCCGCCGCAGCAGGCTGCGCGTGCCCACTCCCGCTGCGACAAGCCGCACCTGCCCCTGGATCGAGCCCAACTTCAGGTCGTTCACCCGCACCACGCGGTGGCCCTCGACGTCGACGATCTGCTTGTCGAGCACCGACTCCTCGAGCAGCACCTCCCCCTCCTCGATGCTGGATGGCTGGAGTTCAGCGAGCGGGTGATTGAGCGTGATCGCTTCTGTGGACACGCTCCGAATGGCGCTCCACGGAAGCACGAGCGCCTCGCCCCGACCCGGCCGCACGACGATCTTCGTTACCGGAGGGAATGTCTCTCCCAGCCTGATGGCGAGGTCCTTGAGCCGGCCCACCAGCGCGCCGTCTCGATCCACAACGTTCATCCGCACCAGGTCGCTCAGATAGCCCTCGGCAAAGAAGATCATCGTTCCACCTCCTACAGCGCATTTCATAACCGAGGGTGGTTGGCTGATCGCTCCATGCCTTGCATGAAATGCGCCTGCACAAGCCCACCGCCCTGCATCGCTGTTTCATGACCCGCCCAGGCGGGTTATGAAACAGCTTCTAACCAGTCGAGCCGGCCAAAGAAAAAGCCTTCCCTGTCAGGGAAGGCTGTCACACCGCGCCGCGCCCTCAGCCGGGCCCGTTACGGGCCACCGCATGCGCGTGCCTACGCCCGAGCGGGCCGGAGATGCGTCTCGCCGGCTCGGAGCCTGTCCCTGCCTGTTTACGTGATGATGCGTCCATACACTGGCCTACTTATTCCTTGAGAGGGTACCCAAATCCAATACCTGTGTCAACAACTTCGCGCCCGTGCCGCCGGGCGCCGCCTCGATTGTCCGGCAAAGGCATGTGTGCTATCATCACGCTGGAACCTATCGGCGGCGCACTGCCGTAGAACACGGAGCGAGCCCGCAGCGTGAGCGCCGGCTACTTTCTGCGGATACTCAAGCCAACGACGACTCGCGTCTGCCGCCAGCAGCCCGGTCGCGCCAGCATCGGCGACACCGCAGAGGCGAGGGTCGGGTCCGGGCTGATCGACCTGCTGACCTCACCCGTGGCGGGCAGCCGCCTCCCCCTCGGGGCCGGCATTCTCCCCGAGACGCTCGCCTGCCACGCCATCGCGGGCACTGCGGCCTACCTGGCGATCGGCGACCACGAGAAGACGCGTCACGATTTTGAGTGGTCTGGCGGCGAGGTGGAGCTGACCTGGGAGCGTCCCGCCCGCCGGGGGGAGTCGCTGATCGGCCGGGCGCGAGTGAGCGAGATGCGCCGACTGACACTCGATGTGGATGTTGAGACTTCCTCGGAGGCGACCGGCGAAGTGATCACGACCGGCCAGTTCCGGTTCGTCGCGGTGCGGGAGGGACGCGCGGTGCGGATCGAGGACAGCTTGCTCTCGTTCGAGCAGCCGGCCGGCGAGGCCGCGCCCGACACGCTGCCTGCGCAGCCGCCGACAGGCAGCGCAGGCGGGGCGGGGTCCGTCCGAGGGCTGCTTCGCCGCCTTCGCGGCAGATGGAGACGGGTGATCGGCCGCCCCTGACAGACGCATGCGATGGTCTGCGCTACCTCGGAGAGCCCAGTGAAGACGCCGAGCCCAGGGATAGCTGCTCGAACATGAAGGGAACAGCCAAGAAGCTGCTGGATCGGCTCTTCGGGTACTTTGTCTCGCGGTTCCTACAGCCCGAGCTCGAGGTGATCAAGGCCCAGCACGCCCTGCTCGGGAGCGAGATACGCGACCTCGCGCGGGGTCAGGCCGACGAGGCCGCCCGAGTCAGCCGGCGGGAGACGGATACCACAGCAGATGGGCCCTTGCGGCTCGCCCTGCCGACGCAGAGGCTGTCGCTCGTCGCTGGCGAGCGGGTCACACTCAGCGCCAGCGTTCAGAACCAGGGCCCCACGGTCGTGAACCTGAGCGTGGATGTCTGCGAGCCTTTCGGCTTGGGCATCCTCGCCAGATCTCTCACGCCCATGCCTCTCGCCCTCGCACATGGCGAGCAGGAGCGGATCCAATGGGAGATCACCGCGCAGCGCCCGAGCGAGGTGAACCTGGGCCGTCCCTGGGTGGTCGAGTTCGTGGTGCGGAGCGGGTCCGAGGAGTGCGGGCGGGCGAGGCTTTTTGTCGAGGTGGCGGACCCGGCGCCTGGGCGCATCTACTACCTGCTGACAGAGGACTGCGAGACCTTCGACGGAGGCGAGCTGACCGGCGACTACAGCTCCCTTCCCGATCTGCTGGCGATGCACAACCGGAACAACTTCATGGATCCCGAGGAGTACCGATGGGAGATGGTCGAGAAGCCCAATGCCATGAACCGCATCGCCGATAAGCACGGGGCGAAGTGGACGCATTTCTGGTGCGTTCCCCAACACTCAGCCGCGCGGTGGGCCGCGCGACAGTCGACCACCGGGCAGTGGCCGGAGGTCATCGCGCTGATGGAGGAGAGCGTGCGGCGCGGCTGTCTGCGCCACGAGTACGCGCCGCACATTCACTTCGGGTTCGAGCCCGATTCGGCGCTGCCCCCGCAACCTCGCTTGCTCTACGACCGAGCGACCGATGGGCTCATCCCCAACGACTTCTACGACCCGGTGACCAACCCGCTCCATCGCTATCACGGCTGGGATGGCGGCAGAAAGGGCATCGCCAACGTGAAGGCGCTCGGCACATTCACGGACGGCGATAGCAAGACAGGATCGCTGTTCAAGGCGTGCTCCTTCTTGGCGCGCCTGCAGCGCGGGCATCGCCAGCCACACGCCGCACGCGCAGGGGCCTGCGACTTCGGCGTCAGCCCGGAGGATCAGCGGATTAGCACCCTCGCCCATTTCCGCAGTGCCCTGATCGCCAGCGCTGACGCAGGGTACCACGAGGCGATCGGCGCCTATCCCAGGGAAAGGCAGATGTACTTCTGCCGCCCTGACGATATCGAGCGGGAGATACCCGATCTTCGCCAGGCCGGGCTGGTGCAGCTCAAGGCGCCGTCGCTCCAATTCGAGGCCGTCACCCTCGATCTGCTCACCTCGTGGTTCGAGACTCGGCGACGACCCTTAGTTCTGCCCGACGGAAGTGTCGCACCGGGCGTGCATGCCATCGTGCAGGTCACCCACGCGATGGTCATGAAGGGCGGGTCCGGCCGGCTGCAGGACACCGATGGCGGCGACTTCGCCAAGCTCGACAAGCACCTGGAATGGGTCGCCACGAAGCACCCTGAAGTGCAATTCGGCACGGTGTCGGAGGTGGCGCTGGAGTTCGTCGACTACTACACGCCGGTGCTGGCCGCGGTCGTGGACCCCCGAACCGAGCGCGTCGAGGAGGATGGCAAGCTGCTTCGCTTCGGTATCCGCCTTCTCGGCGCCACCATTCCCGTCTCCTCGGAGCGCCGCCATCTGCTTACGGTCAGGCCGCCCGCCTGGCTGCTCCCCGAACAGGTGGAGAAAGCTCGGGTGCTGAGCGACGGGCGGGAGATCGCCGTATACCCTGGTCTTCCGTCGCCCTGTGCACCCCTTGGTTTCCAGGTCGACCGCCGCGATGCTGTGTACGAGTTGGCGCTTCATCTGCGCCAGCCCGTGCGGCCCGCGACTGAGGAGGGCGACTAGTGGAAGACCCGGGGGCTTTCGAAGCCTGTCAGGACGCGACATCGCCGCAGTCGGCCGGGCCGATCGTCGTGATCCCCTGCCCGCGAGTGGTCGAGGTACACAGAGCCGCGGCGGAGCCGGCCGTCGGCGACTGGGCCACGATCATGCTGCCTGCCGGTCTGCTTCGGCTGCTGATGAATCCGGTGGCGGCGGGCGCCGAGCCCCTCGGCCGCGGCTTCCATCCTATGGGAACCTTGCCGTACGGCCTCGCGGCCTCGGCGGCGATCGCCGCCTGTGGGGATCCCGAGCCGCTCACGCCGCGTGCGTGGCAGGTCGAGTACGTGAATGCCCGGTGGCGCAAGCCCGTCGGGCTCGAGTCCGATATGCTCGGCAAAGCCGAGGTCGTCGAGGTACAACAGGACCGCATTCGGGCGACGTTGGAGACGTTCGATCAGGCGAGTGGCGAGCTACTCTTGTCGGGAATCGTGCGACTCAGGCGGACCCACAGCGATACCCGGTAAGACGAGACGTGCGCTTGCTGATCCCACAGCAGGAGAAGTGCATTGGCTTCCACACGACCGGTTGTCATGGGAACTCACGGCGCAGTGGCCGCGGGGCATTACCTCGCCGCGCAGGCCGGGATGCGCATTCTCGAGATCGGCGGGAACGCGGTCGATGCCGGCGTCGCAATGGGGTTTGCCCTGGCGGTGCTGCAGCCCGAGCAGAATGGCATTGCCGGCGAGGCGCCCATCCTGATCTACTCGGCCGACCGCGGCCGGCCGTTCGCGATCAACGGCCATGGCGTCGCGCCCAAGGCCGCGACCATCGACCGGTTCAAGGAGATGGCCATCGAGCTTATCCCGGGCGACGGGTTTCTGCCGGCGGTCGTCCCGGCGGTGATTGACAGCTATGTCACGGCCCTGGCCGTCTTCGGCACATTGCCCCTTGCAGAGGTGATCGCCCCGGCGCTCGAACTCGCGTCAGAGGGCTTCCCCTTGTACGCGGGGCTCCGCGGGAATATCGCATCGCTTCTGCCCATGTGGAAGGAGCGCTACCCAAGCACGGTCGACGTCTTCGCGCCGGGCGGCCGAACCCCCGAGGTAGGCGATATCCTCGTGCAATCCGACTGGGCCGAGACCATGGGCCTGCTGGTCGAGGCGGAGCGCAAGGCCGCCCGCGGAGGCCGCCTCGCGGCGTTGAGAGCCGCGCGGGATGTGTTCTACCGTGGAGAGATCGCGAGGGCGATCTGCGCCTTCGCCGGCAAGACCGAGGTCCTCGACTCCAGCCGGAAAGCGCACTCCTGCCTGCTGACCGAGGAGGACTTCGCCGCCTATAGCGCCCGCGTCGAGGCGCCCGTGTCCACAGACTATCGCGGGATCACGGTCCACAAATGCAGCGCCTGGACCCAGGGCCCGGTGTTCCTTCAGCAGCTCAACCTGCTCGAGGGATTCGACCTCGCCGCGATGGGGCACAACACCCCGGACCACATCCACACCGTCATCGAGTGCGCGAAGCTTGCCTTCGCCGACCGGAACGCGCACTACGCCGACCCGCAGTTCGTGGATGTGCCGCTGGAACGGCTGCTGTCGAAGACTTATGCCGATGAGCGAAGGCGACTGGTCGATCCGGCCAATGCCTCGCTCGCCGACCGGCCTGGCGACCTGCCGCCGGGACGCAAGCTGCCGCCTCCCGTTCCGGACGGGTCGTGGCCCGTGACCTTCACCGGCGACACCACGAAGTGCGAGGCGGTGGACCGGTTCGGCAACATGATCTCGATCACGCCGAGCGGGGGCTGGTTCAGCGCCTCGCCGGTCATCCCTGGGCTCGGCTTCCCGCTGGGCACCCGCGGGCAGATGTTCGAGCTTGAGCTGGCACACCCGAACTGCCTGCAGCCGGGCAAGCGCCCGCGCACCACTCTCACGCCGACGCTCGCGACCAAGGATGGCCGCCCCTGGATGGTCTTCGGCAGCCCCGGCGGCGACTGCCAGGATCAGTGGGCGCTGCTCTTCTTCCTCAACTACGTCGACTTCGGCATGGACCTCCAGGAAGCCATCGACGCTCCGACCTTCCACACCGTGCACTTCCGGAACTCCTTCTACCCGAGAGCCGCGTTCCCAGGTCAGATGCTGGTCGAGGGACGGATCGGCGAGGAGGTGCGCAGGGCATTGGAGGCGCGCGGGCACAAGGTCGAGGTGGCCGGCGACTGGTCGAACAGCAACACGATCGCGATACGCTTCGACGCCGAGACCGGCCTCATCTCAGCGGCCGCTACGCCGAGGAATGTGAGCTACGCGTTGGCGTGGTAGTAGAAGCTGTTTCATAACCCGCCTGGGCGGGTCATGAAACAGCGATGCAGGGCGGTAGGCTTGTGCAGGCGCATTTCATACAACGCATGGAGCAATCAGCCAACCACCCTCGGTTATGAAATGCGCTCTAGCCAGACCCCCCATGAGTGCGCGTGTGGGGCGGGTATCGGCCAGAGCCCGCCGGCGGCGGACGACGGCGGATGCCCACCGTTCCAACCGCTTACCCTACCTCCCCTTCGGGAAGAACTCGATCTTCATCCGGCCCCGCAGGATGGTGTCCATGCGTGCCTTCTTGCCATTCATGACCACCTCTTTGACCTCTTCCTCGAAGATGTTGATGCTCTCGAGGATGTCGCGCACGCGCAGGCCGCCGGCGTCCGGAAGCGTGAAGCTGATCTCGTCCTGCCCTACTCCAGAGGTGCCGCGGAGGTGCCCATGGACAGCGATGGTGATCCTCATGGGGGCGCCTCAGTCCCTCGACTCCACGACCGCAATACCGGCGTGCTGGAGTTCCCTGGCGAGGTGCTCCCTGACCGCGTCGACAACGGCATGATACTCCCCTCGGTATGACCGAAGCTGCCGCGCCAGCGCAAGCTGAGCGCTGCGCAGGTCAGATGCGCGCTCCTCCGATGCCGGCAGGTCCGGCGACCTCGTGCTCGTGATGTACGGCATCACCTGCTCTACATATTCGGCGCGGCTTTTCTTACCGTATCGCGCCTCCACCACGATGCGCCCGCGAAAGGCGATCTGGTCTCCGCCCGGGCTCGTCGTCGTAGCAACGCGCGCTGAGAGGGCCGCCTCCGCAATCTTTCTGGCGCGAAGGAACTCGATCAAGTCGGTGAGGCTATCGAACTGACGCTGCACTATCGGACTCCTCGACCCCTCATGGTGCGCCTAACTATAGAAGCTATCTCAGAACTCCGTCAGGAGGTTGGAGATAGCTTGCCCCAAGCACTCACGTGACTTTTGAGATTACCTATAGAGTTTCTTGCATTATGGTTATGAACAGCCATAATGCAGGAAACTCTACAGCGCACGGCGTGAGGCTCACACGGCAGGTTCTCCTGCATTACGGTGAGGCGGAAGCGGAGCTTCCGCGAGGCGGGGGCGGTGGGCCTGCCCGCTGACAGGAGCTTTGCTCCTGCCCAACCGTAATGCAAGAGAATCCGTAGGGCGCAACACCTCTACCAGAAAGCCACGCGATACCGCGATGGCCTCCGCCTCATAGTCGAGCGTGCTGAACACATGATCCGCGCCTTCCACCAGATGCACTCGGCACCTTCCGCCCAAGGCGAGCCGGTAATCGGTGGCGTCTGACGGAGGCACCGTTTGATCGTTGCTGCCGTGCACCACCAGGCTCGGGCCGGCGTAGCGCGCCAGCTCCTCCAGAGGGCGGATGTGCTGAGCATCGTCGACAAATGCTCGGCCCAGACCCCAGCCGTCCATGTCTAGTACATCCCCGTCCCCGAAGCTCGGCGCCAACCGATCGCGGATCCGCTCCGGATGCGCGGTCGCCGCCCACAGAACCAGCGCGCGCACCCGCGCATCCCTCCCGGCGAGACAGGCCGCGACACACCCGCCGAGGCTGAGCCCGAGCACGCCGACGCGGTTGGGGTCGACCTCGGGGCGCGACACGAGCGAGTCCAGGGCGGCCCCGGCGTCTTCGATCTCGCGGGAGATGGTCATCTCGCGGAAGTCGCCGCCGCTGTCCCCGGAGCCCCGGAAGTCGAACCTGAGCACCGCCAGTCCGTGTGCCGCCAACTCTCTCGCCGTCTTGACGAATAGCCGGTGGGCCTCGGACTTGCTGCCCGTGAACCCGTGGCACATCACGAGGCCCGCCGCTGGCCTGCGCTGGGGGAGATGGACAACCCCGAAGATGTGCTCGCCGCCGGAGGTGAATGCTACCTGGATTTCCATGCAGATGCCTCTCGAAGCGCTCTGGATGCCATTCTGCGGCCTCTCGCCCCCGCCTCTATAGCTGGCGCCCCGACGGAGGCGGTCGCCGGGGCGCCTATGGGTGGTGGGGGGTTGCGGTCCCCGTCGGCGGCCGCAAGCGCGGCCGCCGGAGATAAGTTACCCCATCTGCAGCGGGCATTCCCAAAATGCATGCAGGGGCGCGCCAACGCCCCCGCGATGGCTCGGACACGGTCCGCGAGCACGCTTCGACCCGTCCGCCGGCAGGGTCGTTCAGCCCTCCCGGAGGGCTCGCGGGTGGGGTAGGTAGTAGGCAAGCGCTGTTCCGCCAGCCAGGCAGAGCCAGCCAAAGGCGCCGAGCTGGCTCAGGTACCCTGGGAAGGCGTACAGCGCCCCCAGGAGCTCCGAGCCGCCGCTGCTGTTGCTGTAGGCGGCCGATTGGGCCCGCACCAGGATGAGGAAATGGCCGACCAGGATGCCGGCGAGCGCCAGCAAGGAGGCGATCTGCTGCAGGTTGTAGCCACGCTTTTCGCCCGCGCCCTTCATGACCCCGTACGCGACAAGGGCGCCCAGAACGAGTGCGAACAGGTCCAGGGGCCTTCCCGTCATGACGGCGAACTGCGACCAGGCGAAGGCCGTCGCCCCCGCCGCGACAACCCCCATCCAGCAGGCGCAGGGAACCTTGAGGTGCTTCGTCTCCGCTTCGATCTCGGCCGCTTTGCGGTCTCGAATGCGGCCCAGGCAGATCGGGCAGACGGACTGCCCCCTCAGCTTGCTCTCGCAGGCAACGCAGATGGCGCTCTTGCAGAGATAGCAGTTGAAGAGCGCATCCTCGTCTCGATGGATGACGCATTTCATGGCCTATCCCCCGCATCTCAGGCGCAGCAAATGCCACCGACAACAGATCGAGACTCAGCGTGAACCCGCCCGATGCTCGCGCGCATTGTAGGCGCGGGCACTCGCCAGGTCAAGGTGTCGCGCGCCCAGCAGGAACCCCGTCCCTCCTCCGCCAACTCTCAGGCGGAGGAAGCGATAATGAGAACCAGTGCGAGCGCGAAGTCGTTGCCGGTGCAGTGGGAGGAGTTGACCGCATCCGATTTCCCCGCGGCGGTGAAGAAGGCGAAGGGCGTGTGCCTTCTTCCCATCGGGGTCTTCGAGAAACATGGGCCGCATCTCCCATTGGGCACCGATGTGATGGCCTCACGCGCGGTCGCTGTCGGGGCCGCGCAGGAGGAATATGCCGTCGTCTTCCCCTGGTACTACTTCGGCCAGATCAACGAGGCCAGGCACGAGCCAGGTTGTGTCTCCATCCGGCCTGAGCTTCTCAACGTGCTGCTCGAGAACATGTGCGACGAGATCAGCCGGAACGGCTTCGACAAGATCCTGATCGTGAACGGGCACGGGGGGAACATCAACTGGCTGAACTTCTTCCTCGAGACGCTGCTCGCCGACCCGAGAGACTACGTCGTCTACATCGCCCGCCGCGACATGGATCGGGCGATCGCAAAGCAGATCGAGGCGAAGCGCAAGACGGATTGGGGCGGGCACGCCGATGAGGTGGAGACGAGCTGGATGCTGGCGATTCGCGGCGATCTCGTGCAGCTCGATCGCGCCGCCCGGAATGACGGCCGCCCGCGCAACAACCTCAAGCATCTCCCCGGCGTCGGCACGAGCATCTGGTGGTATGCCGACTTCCCCCAGCACTACGCCGGCGACGCCCGCCCGGCGAACGTGGCTCTCGGGAAGCTGGCCCTGAAGGGCAAGACGGCATCACTGGTGGAGGTCGTGCGCGCGGTCAAGGGCGACACCGTCACCCGCCGGCTCCAGGACGAGTTCTACGCGCAGATTCCTCGGCCGCTGGAGAAGGGCACGACGCGCAGGCGCCGGTAGCAGGCGCGCCACGTGGAGCAGCGGCGCCCACGCATAACCGGGGCATCGCTCGCCATCGCCGCCCTCGGCCTCGCCGTCGGCGCGGCGCTATGGACAACCGGGCCGGCGATTTCGGAGGAGAAATGGGCGCCCGCGTTCCTGCGCGGCTACGCGGGTGCGTGGGTGTGCTATGTGCTCGCCGCAGTGGTGGCTGCACGAGCGCGAAGGCTGCCGCGATGGGTGCTCGTCTGGATCGTTATCGGCGCGGTCGGGCTGCGGCTTGTAGCGCTTGCCCGTACTCCGCCCCTCTCCACCGACGCCTATCGCTACCTCTGGGATGGCCGCATGGCGAACGCGGGCATCAACCCGTTCGTATACCCGCCCGATGCGCCCGAACTGCGGAGCCTGAGGGACAGTGACTGGAGACAGATCAGCTACAGGGAAGTCCCGACGATCTACCCGCCCGCGGCACAGGTGCTCTTCGCCGGACTGGCGATGATTCGGGCCGCTGACATCAAAGCGTTCCGTTGGACTTTCGCGCTGTGCGACGTGGGCTGTGTGCTTCTGCTGATCGCGCTGCTTCGGCGCACCGACCGCCCCCCCGAGCGCGTGATCTGGTATGCCTGGTGCCCTTTGCCGATCACCGAGACGACGGCCGGAGCGCACGTGGATCCCTTTGCTCTGCTCCTCTTCCTCACCGCCGTGCTGCTGCTTCTCCGCGGCACTGGCAAAGGGGCGCTCGGCAGCGGCATCGCACTCGCCGGCGCTGTCATGACAAAGGGTTATGCAGTGCTGGCGCTGCCGCTCCTTGCACGCCGCGGCGGCTGGCGACTGGCCGCGTCTTTCGTTGTCGGCTGCGCTCTCATGTTGGCGCCGTACGTGGGGGCCGGGAGCAGACTCTTCGGCGGGCTCAGAGCCTACATCGGCAAGTGGGAGACAAACGCGAGCATCTTCTTCGTCGTCAACGCGCTGCTGAGGCGCTTCACGGAGGATCACTTCGACATCACGCGCACGCTCACAATGGCCGCGGTAGTCGTCGCCGCCGCGGTGCTGACGTGGAGGCTGGAATCACGGGCCGAGTCGCTGCTGCGGGCCGCCTTTCTCGCGCTCGGCGCACAGCTCATCCTCGGCGCGCCCACGCTGCCGTGGTACGCCATCTGGGTCGTGCCTGCGCTCTGCTGGTGGGCGATGCCGGGGCTGGCGCTGTTCACGCTGACCGTATCGCTTCAGTACTATGCGCGCTGGCTCTACCCGGGCGATATGGCGGCTGACTACGCGTTGCTCTGGGCGGGCTACGTGCCCGTGTACGCGCTCCTCATCGGCCAGTCCGTCTGGTGGGCTGTGAGCCGGCATCGTTCAGCGCCCAGTCGTACGGCATGAACTCGATGGTGCGCACTCTCATGGCGATCCCCTTTCGACCAGCGCCCGGATCGGATGGTCGGCGTGCAAGTCCGCCAGGCGCGCCTGGCCGGCGATAACTCCGCGGGCGATGTCAGCGAGCCGAACATCCCCGAGGAAGCAAGCGCCGATGAGCACGCCGTCACGTGTCACGAGACGGATGCTACCTGTGCCGCGGTCGTCTCTGATGACGGTCTCCTTGACCTCCGGCTGGCCGGGCACGATCTCTCCTACCCCGGCGAAGTCGAGGCCGCAGAACTCGCTGACGTTAAGGTACACGCGGCGGCTGTACCGCGCGTCACCGCCGGCCATGTTCGCGCCGGCGGCCCGGCCCATGTCGCCCGCCACATACCACAGCATCTCGCTGCGCGCAGGCGTGTTATCCGGCCCCCGGACCTGCGCCACATCCCCTGCCGCGTAGACGTCAGGCAGCGTCGTCTGCATGCGGTCGTCCACCACTATGCCCTGCTCGGTCTCAGCGCCGGCAGACTGAGCCAGTTCCTTACTCGGGACCACGCCCACGGTGCAGGCGGCGATGTCACAGGCGATCTCCTCGCCGGTCGATTTGATCGCGGCCGACGCCACGCGCCCCTCCTGTCCGTTCACCGCCGATATCTCCTCATCGGTGCGGACATCCACGCCGTCCGCGCGAAGCCGCCGGTGAATCAGCTCGGCCTCATCCATCGTAAGCTGCTTCTCCAGGAAGCGATCGCCCCGCATCACGAAGGTTGTGGCGAGGCCCCAGCGCCGGCAGCTCTCCACCAGCTCGATCGAGGTCAGCCCGCCTCCCGCCACCACGGCGCGTTCCCCCGTCGACAGCAACTCCGAGATCGATATCACATCCGCAAGGGTGTTGAGTGTAACGACGCCGCGCAGATCCTGAGCCGCCCAGGGCAGCACCCGGCCCCGCGTGCCCACGGCGAGCAAGAGCTTCGAGTAAGGGAGCAGTGCCTGGCCTTCGATCTGGACGGTATGGGCGGCGGGGTCGATGGCGGTTGCGGTCGTGGTACATCGGAGCTGGGTGCCGTTACGCGGGTAGAACTCCTGCGTCCTGCCCCACGCGTCATCGAACTCGATCCGGCCGAGGAGGATGTAGTAGAGCGACGGGCGAGAGTAGAACGCGCACTCCTGATCGGTGAGGATCACGATGGGCGTGGCCGCGTCGCGTGCGCGAATGGCTTCGACTGCCGAGATCGCGGCGACGCCATTGCCGATGATCACATACGGCGCCATCAATGGCCCCTTGGCGTGGCGAGCTCTCGCTTGAATGATCTCCGGAAGCGGGACACGCGTCGCGCCGCGAGAGCGTCCCCAGTCGTTGGGAACGGGTAGAAGCTCAACGCATATCTGGGGCACACCGCAATGCACGCGCCGCAGGCCACACATTCGGTGTCACACATTGGGATGCCCTGCCGCGCCCGCGCCCTGATGTCGATCCCCATCTCGCAGTAGCGATTGCATGTCCCGCACTCGATGCACCGGTGGCTGTCAGTGTAGATGGCGAACCGTCCGCGGCGCGAGAACCAACCGAGCATCGCCCGCAGTGGGCAGAAGAACCGGCACCAGACGCGGTTGCCCAGGATCGGATACATGGAGATCCCGACGAAGTCGGCAAGCAGGAAACCGACGATGGCGTCGTACCACACGTACACCCGCGTCAGGTTCAGCCAGAGCAGGGCTGTCGTGATGGCGGCGAGACCCAGTGTGATGTAGCCGATGTTATCAAGCGGTTGTCTACTCGGTCCCTTCGGACCCTTCGTCCGAAAGGAGTCGCCCGCACTCTCCGCCAGGTTGCCGCAGAAGCAGAACCACGAGCAGAACCGCATGCCCAACAGCAGCGTGATGGCCGGCCACGCGACGAGCGAGACGATGACCCCATAGATGAAGGCCGGGTGAAGATGCTGCTGGAGATAGGGCGTGATCGCGCTCATGTGCAGTGGCCAGGTGAGGTGGAGGCGCTGCCAGAATGGCGGCACCCCAAGTGCTGCTTTCAAGGGACCCGCGAGCAGCAGGCCGAATACCGTCTGGCTCGTCATCGTCGCGAGGGTCCGCCAGCGGAAGTAGGTGTTGTGCCAACGACGGATGACGATGACGCCGAACAGCACCACGCCGCCCCAGTAGATCCACCAGACTGCCGCGCCGAAGACCGAGAGGAGGCGCGGCGGGAGCGGCCTGCCGGTCAGGTCGCCTACCTCGCGGGCGGTGATCAGCGCGACCATGAGCAGCACCGCGGCGCCGGTCAACCACGGTACGACGTCGCGCGCAGCCGGCGGCCGCACCGGACGCGGGAAACAGCCCTGTTGGGCAGGAGCTTGCTCCTGCCATGGCTTCGCCTGATTGCCCATAGCTATGTGCACAGGTCGCTCTACCAGCAGAGATGGGCAGCGCCTGCCGGCGTCCGCGCCCCGGTGGTAGCAACCGACCACATCCGCCGTGAAAACGGCCGGGTACCGCAGGCTTTAGCCTGCCCGCAGTCTGCCGTTCTCAGCCTCTCCGGGTAGCTCGCCGACCCATGGATGGCTATGTCAGGAATCGCGCGGCCGCCACCAGAGCAGTCGAAGTGCGGTGTAGAGGATGATGACCGCGGCCTGCCCCGAGGCTTTCAGTGAACCAGTGATCTTCGACCGCCCGATTCTCCTCCGGTACGGGACAGGCATCTCAAGCGTGCGGGCCCGCATGCGTGCTGCCTTGGCCTGCATCTCCATCGTCCAGCCGAAGCCGCGGTCCCGCATCCGAAGCTGCTGAAGAGTTGTGAAACGGATGGCGCGGAACGGGCCCAGATCCGTGGTCCGTTGGTGATAGAGGTAGGTGAGGATCACCCCCGCCAGCCAGTTCCCAAGGAGCGAATGGAGCGGCAGCGCGCCTCGCTCGCGTGTGCCCAGCATCCGGGATCCGATGACCAGGTCGGCATTGCCCGTCAGTATCGGTTCGGCCAGCTCGGTGAGCCTCGCGGGGTCATCGCTGAAGTCGGCGTCGAGGAATGCGACGATCTCTGGGTTGGCGAGCGCCGCGATGCCCGCGAGGCAGGCCGCGCCATAGCCGCGCTCCGGCTCATGGACTACCCTCGCGCCGTGCGCGCGGGCGATCCCGGCCGTGCGGTCGGTTGACCCATTGTCGACCACCACGACATCCGCGGCCAGCTCGCTCGGGATGGCGTCGATGACGCGGCCGATGGACTGCTCTTCATTGAGAGCTGGGATGATGACGGCGACGCGGGCCGGGCGGGCCTGCCCCCCGTAGCCTTGGCGGAGGCGGGTCACGCGCCTTCACCCTCCGGCAGGTCGCAGAGGTAGTCCCAGGTCCTGCGACACGGGATCGGCTTGCCGGCGAGCATCTGCCTGGCCAGTCGCTCCCGCAACAGCAGCAGGTCAGCAGGGGTGTCGATGTCATGCCACGGCTCAAGAAGCGCCACCGCCAGACCGAGGTCCTTCGCGCGCCCGAGGGTCTCGGAAAGCACGGTCTCCGTGCTCCACTCGATGCCGCGAAAGAGCGATGGGATGACCGCTCGCAGCCCGACCAGGTAGTATCCCCCATCAGCGCACGGGCCGAGGACCAGGTCGTTGGAGGCGCTCAGGTCGAGCGCCCGGCCGATGAGGTGGGCTGGCAGATCAGGCGCATCAGTGCCGATCACCAGGGCCGCGAGATGCCCCTGCGCGAGCGCGTATCGCACTGCGTTTGCGATTCGCTCGCCGAGATCAGCACCCGACTGGACAATCATCTCCGCCGTCACCTGGTGGGCGGTGAGCGAGGCCGAGAGCGGCTCCACGTCGTCCCGCTCAGCGGCGGCGACGATGATCTCGGCAGGCGCCTCGCGCAGGGCCTCCAGTGTGTCGAGCAGGAAGCATCGATAGAGCTCGGCCGCGCCCTCAGGCCCCAACGCGGGGATAAGACGAGTCTTCGTCCTGCCCGGGACCGCGGCTCGTGCGAACGCAATCACCGCCGGCCGTGCGTCCATGAAGACACTCTTTGCTGCAAGCGCCTCGCTCTTCCTGCCGGCGCCGACGGCGGCAAAACAGCGACCCCGACCTGGGCTGGGTCGGGGTCGTACACCCTACGAGCTGGGAAGGAGGAGAGGAGGTTACTGCTTCCAGAATCGCAGGAAACCGAGCGCGGTGCGGGGCCGGTGGCCCGTGCGCTTCAACTCGGAGAGTTCTTTCTCGGCGCCATCATGGCCCAGCTCCTTGGCGCGCAGGAATGCCTGTGCCGCCTCTTCCACCTGGCCGAGGGCCAGCAGCGTCTTGCCAAGGAGGAATCGGAAGTCCGCGTTGCTGCCATCCATGTCGACAAGCTCTTGGTAGCCGATCAGAGCCTTTGCGTGCTCGCCACTGCGGCGGTACCCGTTTGCCCTGAGCAGCACCTCGGTGATCCTCGCGGGGTCAGCGAGAACGACCGTGCGCCGCGCCTTCTCCTCGCGGATACCGAGCCCCAGGTTGCCGACGAACAGCCCGCTGAAGTCGAGCGCCTCGACTTCAGGGAGGAACTGAGCCCGGAGCCAGTCCGCCTTCCTGACATACTCCTTGCGCTCGTGGGTCTGTCCCTTGGGCTCATCCGTGGGCTTCTCGGCAACGATGGTGAGGATGCCGCTTGCAGATGGTTGCGCGACCACAGGAGCCACCCCGGCCGGCGCGACAGCGCTGGTTTCCACACCGGGACTTGCCGCACCGTCCGCGTCGCCATTGCCGGCGTCGTCCATCGACCGGACGAGGTCGTCCACCAGACTCGTCACATCTGAAGCGGGCTCGGCGATCTCTGCCTCATCGCTGCGGACGTTGTCTGACGCGGGCTGCCACTGGGGCACAAACGACGTCGCCGGCACGACGGGCTTGGCCGCGCTCGGTTCGGCCTCGACCGCTGGCGGCGCGGGCACCTGCCGGCGATCCTCTCCGGCCGGCGCGACTCCGTCCGCTGTGGAACGAACTTCGAGGTTGATGTTCAGGAAACGGTTACCCTGACTACCGGTCTGTTCCCGCGCCACCGCGCGCGCGAGCTGATCCAGGGTGATCGCCTGATCCGGCATGCCGCCCTTCCCGGGGATGACGACCTGACAGCAGTCGGCGGCCACCAGCTCGCCTATCGCCAGCGCGGCCGCGCTCTCTGCCTGAAGCTGGCTGATGGGCACGCCCACTGAGAACAGCGAGCTCGGGCTGACGACTCGCTGAACAAGGTCTCGCACCGTGAGTCCGCGGACAACTTCCTCGGAGTTGCCAAGACGGCAGATCGCCGTCTCGATGCCAGGCGTGCTGATGGTGATCAGCACCGAGGTCTTCGTCTCGGGGGGTTTGAGAGTGCTCGTTGCGCTCGATTCCGCTATCATCCGCTGTGACCTCCCCGCCGGCCCTAGTTGGCCTGCGCCGTTGCCAGTGCGCCCATCGGCGCCTTCATGCCGATGTCGCGATCCAGTCGACCCATCACTTCCTCTGCGAGCATGCGATAGGCCTCCGCCGCCGGCGATTCCGGCTCCCGCAGCGTCACGGGCAGGCCGCCGGCCTCGGCCTCGCTCACCACCACGCTCTTGGTGATGATGGTCGAGAAGATGTAGTTGCCGTAATCGCGCTCGATCCGCTCCTTGAGCAAGCGGTACATGGTAACGTCGAGCGCGGTCTTCTTGTCGAACATGGTGACCAGAATGCCCAGCATCTTGACGTTGGCGCCGATCTGCTCGTGCAGTGTCGCCACCATGTCACCCAGCAGCGCCATGCCCTTCAGCGCGTAGAACTTGGTGGTCACCGGGACGATCATATGGGTGGCCGCGGTCAGCGCGTTGATGCTCAGCAGATCCAGTGAAGGCGGGCAGTCGATGAGCACATAGTCGTACTTGTCGGTCATGACGCTGTGGCAGAACTCCCGCAGCTTGCTCTTCAACCGGCCCTCGCGACCGACCTCCATGACCAGCGCCTTGTTGCAGTCTGACAGGCGCGCGCTCGCGGGCACGAGGTCTACATTCGGAATCTGGGTGGGAACGACCGCCCGCTCGAGGGGAAAGCGAGCCATCGTGAGAAGGCAGTGGGCTTCCCGCTCGATCGCCAACTCGGCGGAAACGCCGAAGGCTGTCGTGGCGTTCGCCTGCGGGTCCAGATCCATGCAGAGCACCCGCTGCCTTCGCTGGCTCAGGGCTGCCGCGAGGTTCACGCACGAGGTGGTCTTTGCCACCCCGCCCTTCTCGTTCACAAACGCGAGCACCGGTGTCTGACCGTAGGGTGCGAACTCGTCCAAAGTGCCGTTTAGCCGTCCACGTTCCATGGTTGACGACCCTCCGCTTGTGGGACCCGCCTGGCAGCAGATTTGCCCGCCTCTGGCGGGCGCGCCGAAGCTCCTCCGCTGCTTCGTGAATCCCCCCGGGCTCTAACATCTTATCCCGGCCACGCGCTTTGTTCCACAAAACCGCCCTGTTTGAGAGGGTCCGCTGGCTTTTCTGGGGATGACTGCAGGCGGCTCAGGTCGGGGCGGCAGGCTCCCTCCGGCCGGCTGGCGAAAGTCCGACCCTTGGTCCCGGTGACCGGAGGCCGCAGACAGGAGGCGCGACCATGGGCAGGCCAAGAGTCGGGGTTCAACTGATCATCTTCGGGGAGCGGGCAACGACCGATCTCCGCGGGGTGCTCGCCGACGTCGAGGCCGCTGGCTACGACGGCTTCGAGGGCGGCGCTCTCGCCTCGCCGGCCGATGCTGAGAGCGTCCGGCAGGCGATGGAAGGGCGGTCGCTGGCGTTCCTGGGCGGCCACTCCGGCATCGACCAGATGGCCAACCCAGACGAGGTGGAGCGGCACGCCGGCCTCGTCGCTGCGCTGGGCGGTCGCTACCTGATGGTCTCCGGCGGGCACGACACCCTCGACGGCTACCGCCGCGGGGCAGAGATGCTCGACCGGGCCGGCGAGCGGTGCCGCAGGGCAGGGGTCGCGTTGTGCTACCACAACCATGCCTGGGAGTTCAAGCGGCTCGAGGGGCAGGTGCCGATACACCTGCTGGCGGAGCTGACGGACCCGCAGCTGGTGAAGCTGTGCCCCGACATCTACTGGGTGCACGTGGGCGGCGAGGACCCGGCCGCCTTCCTCACCCGCTATGGCAGGCGCTGTCCGTGCATTCACTTCAAGGACGGCCTCGGTGGCGACCAGGCGCGCGATTTCCGCGAGCTCGGGCGCGGGAAGGTGGACGTGGCGGCCGCGCTCGATGCCGCCCTCAAGTGCGACGCTGACTGGATCATCGTCGAGCAGGATGAGACAGAGCGCGATCCGGCCGAATCCTGTCGCATCAGCCGCGAGTACCTGAAGAGCTTGGGCGTATAGCGAGCATCGGCTCGCCGCTGTCCGGAGGTGCCCGTGCGGATCACGCGCGAGGCGTTCGAGAAGCTAGTGGCCGAAGCGCTCGACGAGCTTCCCCCGGAGTTCGCCGAGAAGCTCGAGAACGTGGAAGTCGTGATCGAAGACGACCCATCGCCCGATGAGCTCGGAGGCCGCGAGCTCGCGCCTGGCCATCTTCTGCTCGGCCTCTACCATGGGGTGCCGCTCACCCACCGCTCCGTCTTCGCCACGAGCCTGTTCCCGGAGCGGATCACCATCTTCCAGCGCCCCCTCGAAACGATCTCGCGCACACCCCGCGAGGTCATCGCGAACGTCCGCCACACGGTGCTGCACGAAATCGCCCACCACTTCGGCATCTCCGACGCGCGCCTGAGGGAGCTGGGGTACTAACCGAGAGTCGAGATTCGAGAGTCGGCATTATTGGGTTTCGCCCAATGAAGTAAGGGCGAAACCCAACAGAAAGAGCCCTGAACGCGCGCATTGGCCGAGTTGCCAGTTACTTCCTTGCGCGAGCATCTACAGACATTACCCTCGACTCCCGACTTTCGACTCTCGACTCTCGGCCTCTACCGCGAATACAGCCCTACCAGCTCCGCCGTCCCAAGGACGTGCCCCTCCATCGCCTTGCGAAGCTGCTGCTCGGTCGCGCCCGGCTTGAGGTCGAGCTTCGCGCCGAGAGCGAAGAGCTGGAAGTGGTAGTGATGCGTGCCCGACGGTGGGCACGGGCCCATGTATCCGATCCCGCCCGCGCCGTTCTTCCCCTGCTTCGCGCCCCCGAGCGCGGGCAGCGTCTCCTTCGCGGGCACCGCCTCGGGCAGTGACATCGTCCCCCCTGGCAGCCCGTAGAGCACCCAGTGGACGAACGTGCCCCGCGGCGCGTCGGGATCGTCGCAGAGGAGCGCCAGCTCGACCGTCTTCGCCGGCGGCGCCGTCCACGAGAGCGGGGGCGACACATCCTCGCCGTCGCAGGTGTACTTGCGCGGGATCATCTCACCATCTTTGAACGCGGTACTGCTGAGAGACCACGACATCTTCGCCTCCCTCCCCTGCCCCAATGCTGTAGGCTCCGCCTGGCCTGTCCCGAGCGAAGCCGAGGGGCCTGTGCGCTGGCAGCCGCCGACCAGCGCCAGCAAGCCCAGCATTGCAGCCGCAGCAAGGCACGCTCTGCCTTTCATCTCCCCGCTCCTTTCGCGTTGCCCGGAGAAGAGTAGCGCGGAGGAGGCGGCTTGGGAAGAGCGGGATGGGCACAAACTCGTAAGGCAGGAGCGTGTCCTGCCCGTGCTGCTGAGATACCCTCTGTCTTGGAGCTACCGTTCTGTCTGGCCTCGGCAGTTACACCACGCGGCCCTGGCAGGATGGGGAATTCCGGCAGCGAAATAGCGTCCTACCGTATCAGCGGTTCGCCATCAATTGTCGTTCGGGGGGTGTGACCGTGACGACCAAGGATGCTGTTGCAAGGTTGTTGGCCGACTATGACGCACGGTGTAGTTTGTGCGAAGAGTACAGACAGCGGCTGGAGGCACTGGTAAGACAACTACTCAGTGAAGCTGGGATGCGGGTCCATTCGGTCACCTCTCGTGTGAAAGAACGCCCGAGCATCGAGAAGAAGCTGCGTGATCGCGCGGCCCGCGCAGCTACCCTTCAGGACGTAACTGATGTCGTAGGTGTACGCATCATCACTCTCTTCGAGGATGAAGTTGACAAGGTCGGTCAGTTGATGGAGAGCGAGTTCGAGGTCGACAAGACGGCCTCTGTCGACCGGCGCAAGCTCATAGAGCCCGACCGTTTCGGCTACATCTCTCTCCACTATGTTGTTACGCTCCCCTCGAGCCGCGCCGCTCTGGCAGAGTACCGCCGCTTCGCCGCTGTCAAGGCCGAGATCCAGGTCCGCTCCGTGCTCCAGCACGCATGGGCTGAGATTTACCATGACCTTGGCTACAAGAGCCGGGAGGGAATACCTCGCGACTACGAGCGGAGGTTTGCGCGCATAGCGAGCATGCTCGAAGTCGCCGATCAGCAGTTTGTGGACCTCCGGGATAAGCTACGTGAGTATGCGAGGGATGTGTCCTACCGCATCACCACGCACCCTGAACTCGTTGCTATCGACCGCGAGTCGGTGGGGGCGTTCGTGAAGGTTAGTCCTGTCGTCGCTCAACTCGACAATAAGATCGCTGCTGGCTACGGATGTGGTCTCGAAGACGCTACGGATCACTTCCTTGACAGTATTGTTACGGCCGCGAAGCACCATGGCATGGAGACGATCCACGATCTCGATATGTCACTGAGGGAATCAGGGGAAGCGGCCGTTGCCCTGTTCCTTGCGACCACCCCTCTCCAGCGCGAGAAGGGCGATCTGGAAGTCGACCTGCCGGGCGACGTCCCTGCTGGCATCTGTGTGTGGTGGCTCGGTTACCAGCTTGCCCTTCGTAGGGATGCCAGCCAGGCCGGGCTTTTCGACTACATGAACCGCGTTGTCTACGCGGACGAACACGAGGCAGCGGAACCGGGCGTTTTTGAGGAGGCTATAATCGAGGCCTTCGCCGCTCTGAACCCGCTGACCGCGTAGAGCATCGCCTCCCCTTCGCATCAATGGCGCGCCTGGAGGGATTCGAACCCCCGACACCCAGATCCGAAGTCTGGTGCTCTAATCCGCTGAGCTACAGGCGCGCGGACGTCAGCAACACCTCGTGCAGGCGAGACGCCTGCGCTCCCAGCAACGTCAGGCCAACATCATCGGCAGCGGTCGCAACTCCCTCCGCAGCGGGTCCAGGAGGAACCCCAGCGATTCGAGCGTGACCATGCCCAGCAGGTCGCTGTCCCCCGGCTTCCCAAAGATCACCGGCGACGCCCCGTGCTGGCCCTGGTACACGAAATCGGCATTGCCGATCTGCCGCTCAATCGACTCACCGTTCGCGAGGATGAAGCTGCGCTTCGAGTGCGGGCGTATTCCCAGGTTGCGAAGGACTCTGCCGGATATGACGGAGAGCGTCGCTCCGGAGTCCACTAACAGCCTGACCTTCACCCTGGACTTCGGGTCGGCTGGATTCGCGACCTCGATGTCCACGTGCGTCATGCCCATCTGCAGTAACCCTCTGCCCTGACTCTACCACATCGCGCATGGCCAAACAAGCGCGGCGCCAGTCGGGGTGTGACCCCACGTTTCTGGTCGGAGGAGACGCCGCCTTCTAGGGGCGGACCGCTGTCCGCCCAGGGCGCTCATCGGCGCTCATCGGCGCTCATCGGCGTCTGTCCGTTGCCTCCATCCCCCAAAACGACCGCGCAGGGCCTTCGCCCTGCGCAGCCATTTCGCCCCGGCTATCCTGATGAGGACAGGCCTACGCCTACGCCCCTCGAACAACCTCGATCCCGTTGAACTTGCAGAATGTCTCAAGCGCGTCAGCCACCGCGGGATCGTGAATCAGCACCCCGTGATGGATGATCCCGTGCTCGACCATCTTCTGCTCCCAGTCCATGGCGTCGGCAACCTTGACCCAACCATATGAGCCCCGAGTGTAGGGCGGCGTGTCGATCATCTCGCCGTTCCCGATGAACATCGTGAACCAGCCGTCGTATTCGACCAACCGGCAGCAGGTGACAGGGCCGGTCTTGAGCCTGAACTCGCGGGTGCCCCAGGAGGGCTGAATAGGGAGAATCATGTGCTGGTTGATGCAGATCTCGCAGCCCTTCTCGCACAGGCTCGGCGGCGCGTTGCCACAGTGCCAGGCGAGCCAGATGTTCTCCTTCTCGGGGTGCAGCTCGGTCCAGTCGATGAAGTGCGGCGGCGTCTCACCGAGCCCTGCCGCCCAGGCGGCCAGCATGCTCGCCGCGCCGTAGACATCGACCTCACAGGCGCACAGGTATCCGGCATCGGTGAGCCGCCCGAGAACCGAGCAGGCGCAGATGCCGTAGCGCGACTGCACCTGGGTCCAGCAGTTGACCGCCATCGCGTTCAACTCTTTCTCCATCGCCAGGCGCTTGATGGCGACCTCGAAGCGGGCGAGCGTGGAGACATACTGCTTGGCGTCATCCGGGATCGTGGCGCCGGCCGCGATCTCCCTCGCCGCCTTCCTCGCATCGGCATCATCGGCCGAGACGTTGTCGAGCCGCATGAAGACATCGGCGAGGTCGATCGGCACGACGGTCTGGTTGAAGTCTCGCTGGAGCGAGGCCTCGTCCCACCAGACCGACTCGAACTCCTCCGGCCTGGCGCCGAGCTGTCCGATGCGCGCCCCGCGGAACGCCTGGGTGGCCGCGCAGGCGCGGGTGAAGCGAGCAACCCACTGCTTGAAGATCGGCTCCTCGGGGAAGCAGGTCGGGATGTGCTCGAACACGATCTCCCGGCGCTTCAGCGCCGAGGTGATCATGAACTGCCCGCACCAGGAGTCCGACGGCCGCTTGCCATCCTTAGCAACCATGCCCTTAGTGGCAAAGTGCAGCACCGGCGTGCCCTTGGGCATCCCCGCGATGGTCACACCCACCGCCGAAGTCTCGTGGCCGAACGTCATCCCTCCGACGATGATGCCGGCGACCTTGTTCTGCATGAACAGGTCAAGAGTCTTCCTCGCGTCGGACAGGTTCCGGACGAGCCCGTTCTTCGTCAAGGACTGGGCGGGTACGACGACGTCGAGGCCTGGCACCTGCTTCATCTCGGCCAGGCAGCGGGCCCGCATCTCCTTACCCCACTCCTCGCCGAACGGCTCACGATGAGACGGTATGAAACCGATCTTGACCTTCTTCACGTGCTGCTCCTCGGCACGGCCTCACCGCAAAGACGCAGAGAGCGCAAAGAGAACCTCTCCGCCTGCGGCGGATGTCTCTCTGGACTTCGTGCTCTTCGTGTCTTTGTGGTTTCGATGCTATGGCATCACCGCCACGCGGATCGCGCCATCCTGTTTCCGCTCGGCAAGCTCGAATGCCTCCCGCGCGCGGTCGATCGAGAACCGATGCGTCAGGACCGGCTCGAGCCTGATGCGACCCTGTCGCACCAGCTCGATCGCCTCGGGGTAATTCTCGTTCTGCCGCCGCACGAACCTGAAGGTCAGCTCTCGGCGGCGCAAATCCGATGGGGTAAGCCGATATTCGTCCTCGGACGGAATGCCGATGACGATCAACTCTCCGGCCGGTCGCACCGCCTCGAGGCATTCCCGCAGCGCCTCCTGGGGACCGGCCGCTTCGAATGCGATGTCGACTCCCCGGCCATTGGTGGCCGCCAGCACCTCCGCCACGGAGGCCTTCCTGCCGACATCGACCGTCATGTCGGCGCCGAGCTCTCGCGCCGCTGCCAGCCGCTCGGGCACCGGGTCGGTGGCGATTACACGAGCAGCGCCGCGGAGCTTCGCCATCTGGAGCGTGAACAGCCCCACCGCGCCGCAGCCCGCGATGAGAACGTCCGCGCCCTGCGGATGCGCGGCCAGCTCCAGTGCGTGAACGGCCACGCACAGCGGCTCGACCAGGGGGGCATGGACGAGGTCGACTGACTCGGGCAGCGGGAACGCTCGGTTCGCGGGCCACGCGACGAACTCTCGCATGGCCCCGTGGATCGGCGGCAGGTCGAGGAACTTCAGGTTGCGGCAGAGATGGAAGAGACCTTCCCGGCACATGTCGCAGTTGAAGCAGGCTGCTGCCGGGTCGAGCACGACGGGCGTGCCCACTGCGAGGTCGGTCCCGTTCGAATCAGCAATGATGCCGGCCGCCTCATGGCCGGGGACGAACGGCCGATCCCAGCTCACGCCGCCGACGTTGCCCTCGGAGTAGATGTGGAGGTCCGAGGCGCAGATCGTCACCGCCCGGACGCGAACCAGCACCTCCCCGGGGGCCGGCGCCGGAGGCGCCATCTCCTCGATGCGGATATCGTGGATGCCATGCTGTAGGACTGCGCGCATAGTGGTTTACGGTTTACAGCTTACGGTTTACGGCCGCTCCACTCTCGGTCGCCGCGTTGCTTCGGTAGCTTGCTGCCGAAGCCTCTCCTACTCCCGGCCGTTCCGGCCAACCGTGAACCGTAAACCGTCAACCGTAAACCTACTTGATCTCCTCGAACATATCCTTTGGAACACCGCAGAGAGGGCAGACCCAGTCCTCCGGCACGTCCTCGAAGGCTGTCCCAGGCGGCACGCCGTTGTCTGGGTCGCCGACCGCGGGGTCGTAGATGTAACTGCAGGCGAGGCACTGCCATTTCGACATCGCAGGTCCCTCCGTGGGAGTTCAGCCGGGTCAAAGTACCAGAGCGCGGTTTCGCATGTCAACGGGATCATCCGCAGATTACGCAGATTGCGCCGATTATCCGCCTTCGGCGGACAGTATTCTCTTTGCGTTCTCTGCGCCTTTGCGGTGAGACTTGCGCGACAATCTGCCGCCGATCGCGATATGCTCATTGGATGGCTCGCAGCGCCGCTTCGCGGCGTAAGATCGTAGGGGAGCCCCTCTGCGGGCTCCCCAATGGCCGGGCGACCGCAGAGGGTCGCCCCTACGGGTGAACAGCGTGCCCGAACCTGAGGCAATAGCCGTTGACGCGACGGGACGCACCGCCAACGACGCGCTGATCCGCGGCCTGCAGCGACAATCCAACCGCGACGGCTATGGACAACCTGGGTGTGTCATACGCGCACCGGCCAATGGCGTATTGCGGGATCGGGGATGAGATAGCGCTCATCAAGCTGACGCGCAAGAAGAGCCCGATCCCGCCTGGGCTGGCGCGCACTGTCAGCATCATCGTTCAGGGCGGCACCTTCGGTATGGGAGGGGATCAGACGGTCACGTTCGCCGACCTGCCTCTGCCTCCGCGTCAGAACGTGGACGACCTCTTCGCCGCGGAGACGCAGGTCATCCAGTACTGAGGGCAGTCTGTAGGGCGGGGATGTCTCCGCATCCCCGCCGCTCACGGAATGGCAGGAGCTTCCTGCTTCGCCAAGGCTACGCAGGACAGGCCCGCTCCTGCCCAACATGCAGCTTGCGGAGGGCCCCCGAAAGGCGGCCCTCACTCTCTGCCGGCCGTTCGACTCTCGACTCTTCGACTCCTCGAATCTCGCCGCAAAACGTGAGGCGGCAGACCGGGGGAGTCTGCCGCCTCGTGGTGGGGTGGGGTTTGGGGT
>Ga0315274_10002087_pt1 | contig 30583 bp, 33 predicted proteins | sample YL17G02_20_MG_FD_203700 | JGI IMG/M metagenome (GOLD analysis project Ga0315274, IMG submission 203700) | Sediment microbial communities from Yellowstone Lake, YNP, Wyoming, USA - YL17G02_20 | ecosystem: Environmental > Aquatic > Freshwater > Lake > Sediment | place: USA: Wyoming | collected...
CCCAATCTTCAGGGCTCCGGTAGTATAGTCCGGTCAAACCTTGTAAAGGACCATGTATAGCGGCCTCTCGGCACTTGAAAGTGAAAGAAAGTCGCGGACCCGGGTCCAAATCCCGGCCGGAGCACCAACAATTCTTGAATCGTTTACGGGTTCTGCTAAGGAGTTTTGGAGTAATTATAAGGGTAGAACTGTTGGTGACAAATCGTTCGCTTCCTTGATGGTTGGAATAAGAAAAGATGTTTCTTGTTTTTAAGAGTGCCCGTGAACTGACATTCTTGGGAAATGACCCTCAATCACTCATGTCTCAAGGGTCAACCCAAGATGTCAGGACACAAATCGAGAATGAGGTCAACCAAGACTGGGGAAACAGGAGAAAAAGAAAGGAGTTGGGGGAGACGTCCCATTGTGGTGAGGATTCAAGTCCTACCAGCGGCGTCATCGGCATCTTTTTTCGAGCCTGCAGTTGCTATCTTCCATTTTCTGGATAGGTTAACCTCGTTAATGGCGTAGCAGATGAACGACGAAGATCAGCATGGGCATAAAATGAAGTCTGCGCTATTTCCCAACTTTATCCGTATGTTTTTTCTTCTTTTGAACATTCTTCTTTTTCAATGAAGGCATGCACTAATCTCCACGAAGCAATACCTACAATCAATTACAGCGCGTAAGTTTTAAAAGACTTTCCACTGATCAGGACTCCTCGGATCAGAGAAGAATGAGGGAGTCCAGGGATATGTCTCCACTGTGGTGAGGGCTCGAATTTTCCTCCTCGCACTCGACGTGGCGCGCTGACGTGGGAATGCGACACTTTAATTCCCGTGTCAAGCTATATATTTCAGGGGCCCGTGGGTGAAATGGGTTTTTGCGATGTTTGCGGTTCTCATTTGAAGGAGACTGCGGCGGGGTTTCTGTGTCCAAAATGCGGTAGGTTGGTTCGCTTCAGATCAGAAGTGAGAGGTCAAAGTGTGCAGAAAGCGTTTTCTGATGCTGTCTACGTGATCGACGACCCCCAAGACAATCGTGTTAAGGTTTCCCGAGTATGCCCCAATTGTGGAAACGGTGAAGCGCTCCGCTTGATATCCAGTGTCTCTGGTGAACATGCAGGTGTGAGACAGGAAAGAACAGTGGATCATTTCAGGTGCACGAAATGCTCGCATTTTTGGGTGGAAAGCTCCTGAAGACTGCGCGATCATTGAAAGACGGGCACGGTCACTCTCAACTGATTCGCACACAGGTTTTATCTGGTTTCTTGCCGTGCAGTATTTGAGGAGAAATGCGTAAGAAAATCGTGCTTCAAGTTGCTCTTCTATTTCTAGTCAGGAGTTAACACAGACAAACAATTGATGATCAGGGCAGGAAATGGTTGCTCGGGCAATAAGGAAAACAGGGCTAGGTGAGCGTGTTTGATAGACTGAGATGGTTTCTCACGCTCTGCATAACCTCTGGAACACTCTGTTCGGTTTCCGGTATTGGGTAAGTCTTAAATTGCCAACGCCAGAGTAAATCACTGTTTGAAAGAAGGACTGTTTTATGAAAGACGTCTATGTGAAGTTGCTGCTGGAAATGATGGGACAATGTAAACGAAGTGACAGAGAGCTTGCAAAGGCTTTGCATGTCTCGCAGCCCACTGTTACTCGTGCGCGTCGCTGGCTTGAGCAGAATGGTTACATAAGCGAGTACACGTTGATACCGGACTTTGCGAAGATAGGGCTTGAACTCGTTGCTTTCACGTTGATCAAGTTACGTACTGGAAGTTCTGCCGAGAAATATGAGGAGACAAAGAGAAGATCAATAGCTTTCCTGCAGAAGAGCCCGAATGCTGTTATGAGCTTGCGAGGCGAAGGAATGGGTTGCGACGGAATACTGGTTACCTTGCACAAGAATTTCGCCGAGTTCACGCGCTTCATGAGAGAATTGAAGATGGAAGCCACTGGAATGGAGGTTGTCGGCAGTTTCCTGGCAAGTCTGACAGATCCAAACCAGTATCGAAGCCTGACATTCAAGCATATCAAAGACTACGTAAACAGAGAAGAGAAAGAATAGTGGACTCAACGACGTTGTTCACGTAAAGAATCGAAAACCTATTTTAAAGGAGAACCATCAAGTTAAAACGCGATTTGAAGTGGGCCGGTAGTCTAGCTCGGTCAGGACATCTGCTTGACGTGCAGAAGGTCGCCGGTTCGAGTCCGGTCCGGCCCACCACAAACATTCATTCTTAGATGATTCACTGTTGTTCAACTGATTGCACTGTGAGAATTGCGTGATTAGGTGTTTCAAGTGGTTCTCAAAGGTCTTACTTAGATTGAAGCCAAGACTACGAGTCTTCTCAACCAAGTCCTTGTCTAGATACAACACGACATTTCGTTTGTTCGACATTTGCGTTTGCACCCGGGCTGGTGCGAGGGGTGTTCTTTGTTATAAGTTTGGTGTTTGTGAGTGGGGTAAAGTTTTATCCCAAACCCAAACTTTCCTACTAAAATGTTAGCACTTTATCTGCTTTTGCTGCTGCCTCTATGAATTCTGTCATTGTCCCCTTTACTAGTCCTGGGAGATAATCTTTCTCGCTCAGATTTCGTCTTTTTCTGCAGGTTTCACATACTTTGATTTCTGCACCCTTTTTGACCGCATTTTTGATGTATTCTTCTAAGTTTGGATAAACGTCATATTGTTGGCCTTTTTTTGCAATCCAAGTAGCATCTTCTGCAAGGAAGACTTGGACCTTGTGGCCATTGTCAAGTGCTAAATCAACAAATCTAAACGGCCATTCGGCTTCTCCATGGAAGGGCCCTTTACTCACTAAGACAACAAAGTTTGTCATATCCAACTCACCTCCCTACAAACTAAGACGCGAAATCCTATTATCTTGCTCTTATCTTAAATCACTTGTGACGAGATGCGCCCTTGAAAAAGCGTATACTCGATTCCGATACTACCTATATCCCTACCCTATACTGATATTGACTACCTTCATTAGCCAGAATCCAGTATACGCTGATAAGCCTCTTTTTTCATGAAGCAGTTTGTCGTCGTCAGGTTTGGTTTGGGGCAAAGTTTTATCCCACACAAATCTAGGTGGTTGATGCCTGAAGTTTCTGTTCTCTTTTCTTTGCTTCATTGTAGAGATACTCAAACCACCGCCATGTTTCTGGATTACCAGTCCTCTTTCTACTGCCTATTAGTATGGGTTCGAGTTTTCTCCACCCGCTTTCTATAGGGAAGAGTTCTCGAAGCGGTTCAATATCCACGAGTTTTCTGTGCAGGAGAACGCCTATACCCTCCATGAAATTAGCACACATCAGAATTGCCGTTTGCTCAGATCCTTCGGCATTCAGAGGCCCATACTTCTCTACAAAATCGTTGTATTCTTTGAATTTCAGACTTAAAACCTTCTGGTATGCATCTACAAACTCTCTGGTGCATGTCTGTGAATGCAGTCTCATGATTAGGTCTGTTTGCCTTAGTTTGGCCTGATGCCTGACCTGAAACGCGTAGTAGATGATTCCAGCCACAACGCCAACAGAAGCAATAGCAATAGAAACTGTCTGAATGTCAACCATTCTAAGCACCTCTTTCTTCTTTCTTCCTCAGTTCACTGACAAGATATTCCGCTTCATTGCCGAGTCTCGGCGTGCTCCACTTCTTTCTACCACCTTCAAGCACAGGTTTCACCTTCTCCCATTGAGCATTGACTTGTCCGTAGGAAAGAGGTATCATGTCAACGTCTATGAGCCCTTTCTTGAGAAGCATGCCCAGTTGTTGAAGGAACACGTACACCTCATTTAACTCAACAGATCCATATTCTCTTAAGTAGTCATCATAGTTCAGGATTTTCCTTTCTTGGACTTTCTGCCAAGCCTCTAACCAATCCTTGCTGACCATTATTGAATAAAGTCTCGTGAGAAGATCTGTTCTTCTCATCTTAGTCTGATGCCTAATCTGCAGCGCATAATAACTGACCCCAGCCACAACACTTGCAGAAGCAATAACTATCGAGATTGTTTGTATATCAACCACTACTAACACCCAAACCGCTGAGCAACGTAATGTTTGCTCGGTTCAGCTATAACTTTTCCGCAAAACCAAAGAATGGCTTTCTTCAAACTGTCTTTGTCAGTATTTTCGGTTCTTTCCATTCTTCCCTGAGGATGCTATAGACATAGAGGTCTACCCAATTCCCCCAAGCAAGCATCCCTTTTCGTATTCTTCCTTCTCTCTTGAAACCAGCTTTTTCCAGAACCCTCTGTGATGCCACGTTGTCTGTAAAGGTTCCTGCCTGAACCCTGACTATGTCTTTAGACATGAACAGATAGTCTACTGCAAGTTGGACCGCTTCGGTGCAGTACCCCTTACCTCTTTCGCTAGGAATCAGAACATAGCCTATCTGCCACCCGAAAACACTCGTTCTCATTACCAAGAAACCAATCTTGCTTCCATCTTTTTTCAGTACTAGAAACCACTGTTTTTCCGAGCCGAGTCTCTCATATTGTTTTTCAACATCTGCCTTAGACTGTTGTGCGTCTAATGGATTGTAAATTCCAGAGAATTCAAGGCTATTCCACCACTCTTGAAGTAGAGGCAAATCTTCTTTCTCTGCTATCCTCAAATTCACATTCTTGCCTTCAAGCATTCTCTCACCATCTGTCGTGTTCTCTGCATCAGTTCTTATGAATTGTGGAAGAATCTTCGATTCAATTTCTGCAAGTCCACTATCTTTTATGAATTTCTTATTATAGAATCCATATAAGGAAAAATCCAAAGATAATTCAACCCTGGAATATCGTAGAGTGCGCTAGTGAGAAAATGAAAAGGTCTGAAAGAACAGAGTGGTTCTTGAGAATTGCGGCGTTTGGGTCTGCACTTGCAGTCGGAATCATCGGAGCTTGGAGCATTTGGGTGTCTTTCAAGGACATCTCGACTCTTCTGGTTTTCACTCTTGCTTTTGCAGCGATTTTCGCATCTGTGGTCTACATCGTCAAAAAGAGAAGACTTCGAATGTTGCAGACCTGATCCAGGTATGATTTCATTGACAAGCTCTTCGAACTCAACGAAGCCTACCTCTTTGAAGCCTCTTAGTTTTCTCAAAGCTCTCTTTTACACAACAACTACTCAACACTGTCACTATTCAAACTATCACATTTTCAGGTAACAACTAATTTTCTAGTTTTCTAATTTCTAAAAGGGTAAAGAAATATAATTTCTAATATTCTTGTTTAGAAATGGAAATTAGAAAATCCGAGGAGTGTGAGGACGTTTTCTGTGTATTAAGTCTGGTGCAAATTGTTCTTTTAGAAAACATGATCTGAGAGTAGACTTTACCCGAACCAACCAAGTGACGTATGCAGGGACTATTTAGCGCACGCTAGATGGTGCCCGCATTTTTCAGAGCGTCTAGGACCAGAAAAGTTTCGGTTTCGTGTTCCTTTCTCCCCCAGCTTCCGTCCTTGTTTTGTCTCTTGATGACTGTTGGAAAAGCTCTTTCAAGTTGCTTCTTTGCCACGGTGTGTCTGGCTCTGGATAGGGCGTGGAATGTATGGCAGAATGGGAAGCCTTTCCATGCTCCTGTTTTGGTTTGCAGTTTTGCCAAACGCTCTATCCCGCTGTTGACCTGTTTGGATTCTGCACTCAGCGGATGTTCAATCAGCATACGTAACACGTTGATTGTGCACCATACGCCGCACCATTCAGGATTCCAAAAACTAAGATATGACCTTACGGTAGTTTGAATCTGCTTGTTGTCGTGAAGACCGAAAATGTGGAATAGATGAACTGCATAGGTTGTTTGATAGAAAATCGAACAGCCTGGTCCGAATTCTCCATAGGATGTCAAACGCATCAGACTTGGGTCTTTTCTGTTGGGTGAATTGAAAAAGCCTGGGTAGCCTCGATAGTCGCATTTTTGAATCGACAGAAGCCATTTTAAGGCTTTACTGACGCTTTTGTCCTCTGCTTCACAGCCTAGGAGAGCCAGGTTCCACAGGTTGTTGGCGGTTAGAACAAATAGCTGGCTCCAACTTCCATCTGCAGACTGGTCTGCAACTGTTTCCTCATACAGTCTCCTCTTCAGGATTGCATCGCTCTTGGTTTCCTTTTTGAAGATTTCTCTTCTGATGTAGACGCCAATGGGTGACTCTAAGCCTGCAGCATAATTCAGCGGGTCAATCTCTAACTCATCTGACAGCCTCATCTAACTGAACCACAAGAGCTGATTTTAACCCTGAAGCATAAAAAGGGTTTGGGTTGGTTGGGGCGAAGTCTTATCCAACCAAAAAAGACGATGCCTTGAAGTGGCAAGCTAGTTAGCAGGAAAAGTGTCTCAGAAACAATGTTGGTCTAATGGCTCACACCTGTGTTGTCTCGGTGAAGTTGAGAAGAGGTTTTTTCTTGTCTCGCTTTTCAAGAAAACTTTGGGCTTCCTTCCTCAAGGATGTTCTTGTGCTGTGAACTTGTTTCTTTGCAAAGGATAGCACTTGTTCTTTAGCTTTGATTTTTTCGAAAAACGCATCAAAGGATTTGATGGTGTGTTCTATTATGACTCGCTTGCACTCGGCAGTGAGATGAGGGGTCAACTTGATATTCTCGACTGTTAGCAGCTCAGCTGCTATTCTTTGGACAAGGTGAGGTTTCGCTAACGCGATTTTGGCTGAGTTGCCAACAACATTAGCCACGGTAACCATATATTCATTGTTCAGAAAACCGTAGTACTGGTCAAATATCGCGTCAAACTTTCGGTCTCTGTCAACCCTGGTCAAGTTTGCGATTATTGCCATAGCGTTCCAAGTCAGAATACGATACTTGCTGTCAAGGAGCACAATGAAACCGTCAACGTGGGGATACAGTTTTTCAGGATACTTCTCGCTCAGATCCATTAGCACCTTTGCACATCCGTACCTAACTATTGCTTTCGACGAAGAAGTTCCCTTCAACACTGCGGGAAGCAAACTGAAGTCCTGTTCAACTTCTTGTAGAAGTTCCTCTTTGGTGATTGCCTTACTTCCAAGTTTCCGTAACAAGTCAGTTTCCGTATCAATCCCAAACTTTCTTGACCTCCCGTTACTATTAAGACTTTAAGGAATGAATAATGATTTTCCTAAGTTTGGTCTGGTGTAAAGCTTTGTCCCACACACAGAGAGGGAAGCCAGGTTTTCCTTATTGCTTCTTTGCTCACGGTCCATAGTAGACTGTTGCGTCTATCGGAATCGCAATATCTTCCTTCGGTATCAGCCCTAGCAGCGTTCGTTCATAGACCCTGACATGCAACTCGAAATCGATTTGATATGTTCCAATTTCCCCGAGCTCATAATCTATCCTAATGGCAGTATAGTTGCTTTCATAGGCGATTTCGTCCATATGGGCCCAGAAGCTACTTGTGTTGTTCGAGGTAGCCTCAAGATCCAAAACTAAAAGGTCTGTGCCCAGTACAAAGTAACTCCCATTCTGCTCGGTCTTGAATATAAACACATAACCATTTTGAGGTGCAGGTCTTCTAACTATCCATCCGACAATCCAACGACAACCACTACTTGAGATTGTAGATGTACCTGTATAATATTGTGAATCTGAGAGTCTGTGAATTTCCTCCTCATCTACCACCGGAAGACCATGTATCTGCACATAAACATGAGCGTAGACCTCTATTGACATAGAAATGATTAATAATAAGGCGGCCAATGCGATTTTTCTGCGACTGAAACGATGCACGTTGGCTTTGTTCTCTTTCTGCAATACTCCTTCATCTTGAGCTACTGTGTGAAGAGAATGCCTTAACTGTTTCCCAGTGTAGTGGGGGGTGAAGCTTCATCCGATATCTCAAGTTGTCCTTGTCAGTGTCTTTGGTTCCTTCCATTCCTCTCTGAGAATGCCGCGCGCGCCAGATTGGTCGGAGCAAAGTTTTATCCCAAACGAGTTTCAAATGGAAAGTCAGGTCAGTCACACATGTGAGAATAAGGAAGTTCAGAGCAAGCGATGCGAATAGGGTTGCACAAATCATCAGAAGATGCCTACTTGAAGTTAACGTCAAAGACTATCCCAAGGGAGTCATTGATTCCATGTGTGATCATTACTCACCACAGAACCTCATTGAACTTGCCAAAAGACGTGACTTTTACGTGCTTGTTCACAGTAACAAGATTCTTGGGACAGGAAGTTTGAGAGAAAATAATGTGCGGTCTGTTTTCGTTGACCCTGATTTTCAGAGTAGGCATGGGGAAGCGTTTGATGAGGCATCTCGAGAACTTGAAGAAAAACGGATATGAAACTGTCGAGCTGTTCTCAAGCATTAGCTCATTCGAGTTCTACGAGAATCTTGGATACAGGAAGATAAGCACTTATCAAGATAAGGACACTGGCAAGAGCATAAAAATGAGAAAGATGCTGTAACGGAAGTTGGTTGGTTGGTTGGTTGGTTGGGGTAAAGTTTTATCCCCAGCGCGCATGCCTGTTCCGAAAATGGTTAAAAATGGTCTTAATTCATCTTTTGTGATTTGGGGGCAATTTTAGGCCTCGCGTCGGCTTTCGGTCTTCTTGCAGTGTCCGCCTTTCTCGAACTGCGGAGGGTTAAGCTGAAGGACCTAGTGTAAGGCTCCGCGATGATCAGATCGGCTTGATGCCCGAATCCATGATTTTCCATCCTCAGAACGGCCAAGACTTGACTGCAAAACAAGCCCGTATCGGGCGTGAACAGGCAAAAGAAGAATAAATACCATTTTAGACCAATTTAGGAACACGCATGCGCGCTTAAACACAAAACAGAAAGACATAAGCCGATTCCAAATACATAGGTTGTTGTTTAATGTCGAGAGTGCGTTAATGATGGCAACAAACTATTCGTTTGCGGTCGAAATCAAGAGAATCGTCAAACGCTATGGCGAAATCTGGGCCGTCGACAATGTTGACTTGAGCATTAGATCGGGTGAAATCTTCGGTCTGTTGGGGCCAAATGGCTCAGGCAAATCATCCACCATGAAGATGCTTCTCGGTTTGGTTCAGCCTGACTCGGGCGCGCTTAACGTCCTAGGGATAGATGTGCAGGAGGATCCAGTTGCGGTGAAAAGACTCGTCGGTTACGTTCCAGAATCTCCACGTCTCTACGAGTTCCTGACTGGAATCGAATACTTGGATTTCATAGGCGACGTATACAGCATGCAGACAGAAGCAAAGAAAGCTAGAATCAACGAATATCTGAAGGCCTTTGAGCTAGAGGGCAGGGAAGGCGACATGATAAGCAGCTACTCCGAGGGAATGAAACAGAAGGTCGCATTGATTTCGGCTTTTATGCACAAACCAAAACTGTTGATTCTTGATGAACCATTGAGCGGTCTAGACCCTAGGTCAGCTCGAATTGTCAAAGACTTTCTGCATGAGCTGAAAGCTCAGGGAGTGACCACGATGATGTCTACACACGTGTTGGAAATAGCTCAAGCGCTCTGCGACCGCATAGGCATAATGTACCACGGAAAGCTCTTGGCCCTAGGTACGATGGATGAGTTGAGGGAAATGGCGAAACTGCCTGATTCCGCCTTGGAGGACATCTTCCTTAAGTTGACTGGCACTGGCGACATAAGACCAGTCGTTGAGGAACTGTTGAAATGAACTGGAAGAACGTACTGCACCTTATACGAATAGACATGAAGTCTGGTCGGTTTCTCAGAGGGAGGAGACTGACAAGATTTCGCGAGAGCAGAGTCTTCACTTACGTGCTTTATGGCGGGGCTTTGGTTCTAGGTCTGGTGGTCGGCGCACTTGCGGGGATGTTTTACGTTTCAGCCTCGGCGACCGATCCGAATTTTGCCGCTCTGGCTAACCAAGGGATGTTGAGCCTTCTTCTTGGCCTGCCAACTCTGGTGCTGATCTATAGTTTAGTTTTGACTATGATGCAGCAGATTCAGCGTAGCGGAGCCAAGTTTTCCACTCAGGCGCCTTATTGGCTGCCCATCACTTGGGGGGAGCATACCCTTGCATCCATTCTGACCAATCTTTTTGGTTTTCCGCTTGTTTCAATAATGTTCATCACACCGGCCATAATCCTGTTTTCCACATTCACAGGTCAAGTCGCCGCTGCCGCAGCAACGGTCCTCGCTGCATGTGCCGCTGCTTTCATGGCCAGTGCAGTGACTGAGGTTCTCAGAGTCCTGCAGGTCAGATTCATAGGCGCAATCTACAGGTCCACTGGCCGAGCCGCGATTTGGGTGAGGTTCGTCGGCTCTCTGCTGTTTTTCCTGGTGTTCTATATCGTATATTTCTACGTGGTTTCGGGCACCGGGGGAATTTATCTGGTACAGACGATTGCGTCAGCGCAGAGCGCGATTTGGTTTATACCCTTTGTGTGGTTGGGTATGACGCTGTACTCTTTCCTGAATGGGTTGATATTGCAGGGCATCGCTTTCGCGGTTCTTTCCCTAGGGTTTATGGCTGGATTGTTTTACCTTGCTACTTCGCTCAACGGAAGGTACGGACTATACGAGCCGCCTGCTATCACTGTATCGCGGGGCGTTTATGCGCCCAAGACCGGCCTGCTCGGTAGATTCGGGTTTTCGACGACAGAAGGGGCGCTGATCAGAAAGGATCTGAAGGCGTTTACACGTCGTCGAGAGTTGATGGTTGTTTTCATAATACCAATAGTCATCATCATAGCGCCAATCATGCAGGCTCTAGGCCAAATGGGGAGATCAGTTCCGACCGAAGCGTCATTGTATTTAGCTGCCCTAGTTTTCCTCTTTCCAAGCGCTGTCATGGCGATCATGCTGGGCACGTTCATGATAGGTGAAGAAGGAACGGCAATCTGGCGGATCTACTCGTCTCCAATTTCCCCTGAGAGTCTTGTGAAGAGCAAGTACTTTTTCGTAGTCTTCTTCTCACTCGCAGTCTTGGCTGTCACAGGAACCGTCGGATTCATAGCCTTTCATCCTTCCCTAAGAGCCGTTTTTGTGGCACTGCTTGAATCAGTCTTTTTGGTGTTCGCATTAGGATCTATTTCATTGTCGAACGGCACAAGGGGGGCCGACTTCACTGAAGTGCCTCGACCGAGGATGATCCGAACTTCGTGGAGCTTCATCAACCTGATTGTATGTTTCCTCGTGGCAATAGCAATACTGGTTCCTTTCGTGCCGTATCTACTCTCATCTTTTGTCCCAAGTCTGGCTCAACCTTTCATGGACCCCTATGTAGCTGTTATTTTGAGCTCAATAATCGCTACCGTCATAACCTTGATCTTCTATCGAATCTCAGTCAAGAACGCTGAAGAACTATTGAGAAAAGCAGAAACCTAGTTATCTCGCTTTTCGCGGCGCGCGCGAAGTTGCAGTTCTATGATAAGGCTTCCAGATTGACTTTCTCATAGATCTCTTTCAGCTTTTCTAGCGAGAAATCAGTATAGTGCCTCGCCAAGACAGATTGTGGCACTCTACCACAAAACGCATCAATATAGGTTTCGGAAACACCTAATCTGAGCATTTCAGAGCAGAACCATTGCCTTGTCACCAGCGCGAGTGTGTCAAACGCCTTCTGAAGTTAACCATTGAAAGAATAGCTACGTCTTCTTCCACAGATTGTGATTGCAGACAGCATCGCCATCAAAGCGCGCCCGATAATAAGGTGTTGTTCTCTTCAAGCAGCACAAAAACAGAAAAACGTAGTTGACGTCGGCCTTTGTACCTAGCTTTGTGGAGCAGTCGTCGTTGTCGGTTGTGCCTGTTGGGGTTTCATCTGGAAGAAGGCAATAGCAAGTAACAGTGCAGAAATCCAGATTAGGATTAACCCTATGCCGAAAAGAATGATTAATACTGCGCCTATGAGTAGTAGTAATCCAGCGGTTGAGAATAAGCCAACGCCTGATTTTGCTGAAAGCGTTCCAAGCGAGCGCCTGATAAAGAATGCTGTGGTTATAGCGGATATCCAAAGAATAATGAACACTGCGAAAATCCCTACAAGGAGAGGCACAATGTCGCCCAGAGATAAATTCGACGGATTAGGGGTTAGACCTGAGAGTGCCGTCCAATCACCATTCCAGTCGGGAAAGAGCGTGTATAGGAGATCAGTTAGCGAAGTTAGAACCGTAATGATAACCGCTGCTATTGAAATTACGCCGCCAACTATTCCTATTATCAATCCGTAAAGTGCGTTATTGAAAATGCCTCCTTCTCTGTAATGTCTAGCCAAATTGTACAGAGCAACCATGACAAGTATTAGACCTACAAGCTCGATGACGCCGAAGTAATTGATGTATGGTATGATTCCTATGAACATCAGTAATGCTCCGACTCCGCCCAAGATTTTGCTATTTTCTATCGACATCTTTCGTCCTCTGAACATCGTCTCAGTGCGTTAAGAATAAAAACTTTACTTAAGATACATTTCATTAAAATGAAGAAATAATCTGAGCGCGCGCTATGTTGACTTTCTCATAGATCTCTCTGAGTTTTTCAGCAGAAAAATCCGTGTAATGTCTTGCCAGAACCGATTTTGGCACTCTGCCACAAAGAGCATCTATGTACGTCTCTGACATTCCTAACCTCATCATTTCTGAACAGAACCATTGACGTAGCTTCTGCGGTGTGATGCATAGGCCTGTTTTGTCTCTTGCACTTTTCCACAGCTTGACCACTTCATCTCTTTGCATTGGGAAGAGTCTTTGGCTTCTTGATTGTTCCTTTATTCTCAGGTATTCGTTGAGTGCTTGCTCTGCTTCTTCATTGTAGAAGCTGACCCACGACTTCTTAGTCTCACCCCTATGATTGTCAGGCGTAATCATTCTCTTCTCAAAATCTACGTCTTCGAGTTTGAGTGACAGAATCTCGTCTCTTCTCAACCCAGTTGTTGCATAAAGCAGAAAAAGTGCTTTCTCTTTGGGTGTCTCTAGGCACTTGTAGAATTGTTGAAGTTGTTCTTTGTTGAGTATCTGTTTTGGCTTGAACACTTGGTGAGGAAACTTGAAGCTCGAGACCACTTCGGGTGCTTTGAGGAAGTCTCTGAAGAACACTTTCAAGGCCATGAGAATATTCTTGTATTGTGCTGAACTAATTTTCAGGTTTTTCAAGTATTGTCGAACATCATCAGCATTTGCTGATTCAACTGGTTTGAGCAATTCATTCAGGAACTTCTTGACGTAGTAAGTGTGCTCATAAGCTGTTTTGTCTGAGCGTCTCAAATCGACCTTGAGGAATTCTCTGAACCTTGTAAGCAATGTTTCTGTTGGTAACCCCAGGTGCTTGACGTGCAGAAGGTCGCCGGTTCGAGTCCGGTCCGGCCCACCACAAAGCTTCATTGCTCATTGATTCAAGGTTGTTCAACGGATTGAATTGCGAGAATTGCGTCAACAACTGTTTTAAGTGGTTTTCAAAGGTCTTTGAAAGATTGAAGCCAAGACTACGAGTCTTTTCGATTAAGTCCTTGTCTAGATACAATACAACATTTCGTTTGTTCGACATTTGCGTTTGCACCCGGGCGGATGCGAGGGCACTCACTTTGTTATAAATTTGGTGCTTTATGAAGGGTGCATGAGGAGAAAAGTGGAGATATCTCCCGAAAAGTCCACTCTTAGTCTGGATTTCTCACTTTCCCCACTATGGAGTAATTAATCACTAGCTTAAAAGAACTGATGGAATTGTCTTCTATTTTCGTTGTTCTCTTTTCGTCATAGAGGTATAAAAACTGAATCATGTGAGATCTAACACTGTATGACATGCCACAAGTAATAAGAGCATAGGGAGAAGATCAATGCGTAAGGAGATGGCTCGTATGGCGAAAAGAGAGATTGTTTGGGACTTGTCAGAAATGTTCCCGAGCACAACGGATCCTTCAGTCCAGAAAGCTATTGACGATTTGACTGAGTTGACAGAGAAGTTTGCAGCTAGATATCGAGGAAAAATCAAGGATCTATCTGCAAAGGAATTGCTGGAGTGCATAAAAGGTTACGAAGAATACCTTACGAGACTTGATCGCCTGTTGAATTTCGCTTGGCTATCGTTCACTGCCAACATGACTCTTCCAGACACGCAATCACTCAGGGACAGAGTAGACAAGATGAGGGCAGAATTGGAGAAGATGCTGGCATTCTTCAACATTGAATTAGGCTACATGATCTATGGAAACCCTGGAATCGTCAATGAAGAGGCTCTGAGGAATTACCATCACTTCTTGGAAAGGTTCTTGAAAAAAGTCCCTCATCAATTATCGGAATCGGAAGAAAAGCTGATCATCGAAAAAGACCAGTTTGGAATAAACGCTTGGCAGGATCTACGGAGAGTATGGCTCAACACCAGAACGTTTGAAGTAGAGGTCAAAGGCGAAAAGCAGACAGTTCCTTTTGGCGAAGCATATGGTTTCACATATGGTCCCGACAGGTCTGCTCGAATATCAGGGACTAAATCCATAGGCAGCGTTTTGGCAAAAGACGGTGAAATATTCTCCTCAGCCCTCAGAAACATCTGTAACGATTGGGTGAGTGTCTGCAACAGAAGAAAGTATGATTCTCCAATGGAGGCAAGTCTGATAGACAATGATGTCGATCAGCAAGTCATTGACAATCTGTTGAAAGCAATTGAGAATAATACTGGGCTATTCCAGCGATATCTCAGACTGAAAGCCAAAATCATGAATTTGCCAAAACTTAGTGGTTGGCATGATATTCTTGCTCCCTTACCTGACGCTCCTGACACAAAATTCGACTACGAGAAGGCAAAAGCCCTGGTCATTGAAGCATACGAGCAATTTGATGAAGACTACGCTTTCGCTGTCAAAGACATGTTTTCAAGAAATCACATGGATGCAACGCCAAGACAAGGCAAGAGGGAAGGTGCTTTTTTCTCAAATTGGTATGAAGGTAAATCTGGTTACATACTCCTTAGTTTCAACGAGACATTAGCGGATGTCTATGGTTTGGCTCATGAACTCGGTCATGCAACCCATGCTTATTATTACTCACGTGGTCAAACGATACTCAATGGATCTTTTAGTCTCTCAATGGCTGTTGCTGAAACAGCGTCCACTTTTGGAGAGTTGCTGCTGACTGACTTGTTGCTGAGCAGATCACAATCAGATCAAGAAAAAAAGGCAATAATATGCAGCGATCTTGACGGAGCTAGCATCAATGCTTCCTGCGCATTTCGGTTATGGTTTGAGCAAACTCTCTATGACGCAATCAAACGAGGAGAATACCTGGACTTCAAGACCATTTGTCGACATTGGACAGATGCCAGAAGCAAGTTTTTCGGAGATGCTGTTGAGTGGCTTGAAGAGACTCAAGCGGAATGGGCTATAGTACCTCACTTCTACATGCCCAACTTCAGATTCTACAACTATCCGTATGTCTATTCCCAAATGCTCGTCTACGCTCTCTATCAGCAGTATCTTAAAGAAGGCAAGGGATTTGTGCCCAAATTCAAGAAGGCACTATCAGCTGGCTGCAGTATTTCGCCAGTGGAGATCGGCAAGATCGTTGGCTTAGATGTCACAGACCCTCACTTCTGGGAGCTTGGCTTGAAGCAGTATGAGCATTTCCTTGAAGAACTCGAGAAGATCGTTGTCTGAGGATGCCACACACAAGACAAGACCCAGTTCCAGCAGATCACACTGAAGTCTTCTTTGTCAGTATCTTTGGTTCTTTCCACTCTTCTCTGAGGATGCTGTAGAGATAGTAGTCTCTTAGCTCTCCTCTGTTGAAGACAGCTTTTCGCATTGTTCCTTCTCTTTTGAAACCTGCCTTTTCCAGAACCTTTTGAGATGCCTTGTTCCTCACATCGGCTATTGCATGAATCCTGACAAGCTCTCTTGACAGAAACAAATAGTCAACTATCAACCGTGCAGCTTCAGTTCCGTATCCTTTCCCTCTTGCACTGGGAACAAAAATGTAACCAATCTCCATCCACTTGTATGGCAGATTTAGACGATGATTGATGATGCCTATTTTGGTTCCATCTTTCTTCTGAACAATGAACGTCTTCGACTCAGTCAGATCCAGGTTTGAGGGATTATCATAATACTTCAGCCATTCTGCCCTAGAGACCTGATCCCCAATAGGGATGTATTCTCCCCAGAAATCTAGGTCATTGCGGCATTCAACCAGAAAGTCAACGTCATCTCTCTCCATGACCCTCAGATTCACAGTTTTGCCTTCAAGCAACCTAACTCACCAAACCACACGGTAACTTTCAGTTCAGCTATAACTTTTCTGCTAAGTCATAGGAACAGTAAACAGAGTCCCAGTAACGTGTACTTCATGCACACGTGGTCTATCTCTTCACAATCTCCCAGTTCTTCACAACCTCCCCATAGCTGAACAACCAATCAACACTGTCACTCTCAGTCTTCGCGCGCACAAAGCCATTTGTCATATGCCTTCCGTAATGAAAACAAATAAATATGTGCATTTACCATGTGTAAAATCGAATACGAGTTGCCCAAAATGAGAAAGTTTGATCGTCTCTCAGTAATCGGTTGTATCCTGATGGTTGTTTCACCTTTTCTTCCTTTTTGGGCTGGTGTTTCCATTCTTAATGGAGTATATGACATGTGGGTTAGCGTACCGATGAAAGGACTCTATGGACTAACTCAAATGGGTCCTCAAACAACAGTTGATGTGGGCTGGACTACATGGGCCGACGTAATTATGCTCAGTCTGGGTGTGATATTGATATTTGCAGCAGGTATAGTCGGGCTTTTTAGAAATACGGTTGGAGGAATCCTTGGAGTAGTTGGCGGTTTGATGACGCTTCTTGGCTTCATTGGCTTTCCTCAGATTACGTATTTTTGGGTTTGGGCTCTCATTGGGCCTGCGTTTTTTCTCCTTCTTGCAGGGGCTACACTCTGTCTAGTTTCTTCACGCCGTCAGAAAATTCGAGAGATACTAACGCCAGGCAAAAGAGTGCTCATCCTCCCTATAATAGTGATCCTGTTCGCCTCTTTGCTGATGGGTTCAGCCCATTTTCAGGCTATTGCTGTGGAAAATTCAATAAACTATTTTGATGAAAATCTTAACAGTTTTCAGCCGAATGGCTCAGATGTAGAGTCTAGGCGAGACTTCCTACTGGGTTTAGATCTGTATATTCAAGCGAGATACAAAGAACTGCCGAATTTTGTTGAATACTCGGAGGCAGTTGGACATGGACTAGGGTGGGGAAGAAACTTTCAAAGCTGGAGTCTAGTTCGATTAGGGGAAGCTCGAATTCGGCAAGTGCTGAGAGAAATTAACGAGACAACAGTCAATTCAGGGGCTATCATTTGGCGAGTCTATAATGATGGATTCATTGTCAAAACACACAACCTGACTCTTGGGTTTGACATTGCCTGCTCCTTCATGTTTCCAGAAATTGTTAAGATAGCTGACTATGTAGATGTTCTATTCGTCTCGCATCTTCACGGAGATCATTGCGATCTTGAAGTCTTGAAGAGAGCTGCAGCGCTGGGAGTGAAAATTATGGTCCCAGAGTCTGACCTTCAGACAATAGCAATGCTGCTTCAACCTTATGGCTCTCAACTTGTTCCTGTGAACGAGGAGCAACCAGCAAATGTTTCTGGAGCACAAGTTAGAGCATTTCTAGGGCCGCACTCGGTTACAAACTATGTGTATCTAGTAGAACTCCCTAACGGTCTAAGGCTTCTTCACACAGGAGATACAGAGCATTTTGGAAATCTAACATGGGTAGATGACTTAGCCAATGAGAAACAGATCGATATTGCCTTCATAGATACGACTGTCCTCACAAATGTCCCACGAGAGGCAATAAAGACACCGATACTTGCCAAGAGGCATGAAAAGTTGCCTTTGGGCAGACCGTTTTCTGAAACTCCTCTAAAACCTAGAATAATAGTACCAATGCATGAGAATGAGTTGGGTCATGGGTTTGCATACATCTCAACTTGGAATCTGCATCTTACCTACCAACAATTGGATGAGTTAAATAGCTCGACCACACAAGTTGTTGTTCTCGCTTGGGGACAAAGAATATCTCTCAATAGCGGATAGTCGATTCCATACATTGATCTGAGCGCGCGCATAGAACAACCACTTAACACTGTCACTGTTCAAACAGTCGCATTTTCAGGTAACGTCTAGGTCTTCTAGTTTTCTAAATTCTAAACGGGAAAGAGTAATAGAAATTTCTAATATTTTCCCTTATTTAGAAATAGAAATTAGAAAATTCCATGGATTTTTCAAGTGTAAATACACCCTACTGAAGGAAATGCAGTTTATGTGCACCGAGGTATTGGGGATATCGGTGTCTAGTCTTTCCTGTACACTTTCATCACTGAGTCTTGGTAGATCAATGTGAAACCCGCGTCTCTGTTGTCAAGCAGTCGGGAGATCATCATTTGTTTCCCAGAATCTGTGAACGCCAGAGGACTCGTGGGCGTTGTGTAGTTCAAAGGATCCAATCCCGCTACCTTGCACATCCAACCTGCTTTGGCAACTACGTATTCGTCTTCGTAGACAACGACGTAGCTGGCACCATATCTTTCCATGATTAGTTTAGTCTCAGTGGAGTTGCTTGTGGTAAGAGCGTTAGCCACGTCCACAATTTTCTCATTCGAGTCGAACTCAGTTACTTGAGAGCGCCATGGCTCTGCAATCATGTTTATCCACTCGTGCGATGGATTACGGACTATGACGTTTCTTTCAGCGTATCCTTTGATCATGTGGCCATAATCCCACCAGCACAGAAACACTGCGTTTTCGGGTGTAGCATTCTTGATCCAATCCAAACCAGTCCTCATCTGGGGTTCAAAATACATGAAACCCGAATGGCTTCCAATTTCATCTGTATATTCCATTTGGCCTCCACTACTGTTGAAGAAACTGAGTGTAACATTGTATTTGCCACCCACGTGTTCAGTGCTTGTTGGCAATTCCTTACTCTTCGGTGTAAGGCCATAGTAAGAGATAGCTGCAATGACAACTGCAGCAACCACAATTATCGTAATGACTGCGACTACTCGTTTGTTCATCCTGCCACGACCAAGCAATGAAATATACGCGGCCAAGCGATATAAAGAGATTATAACCTGTCAATCTTCCATAGAACTGTCATCGAGCTTCTCTATCACCCATGCTTCACCTTCAATCTCTTCAAAGTCAACACACTCTTCAAACTTGCCAATGTTCTTACACTTGACAAACTTCTTGCAGTTCAAGCAAGCCTCAACCCTCTCACGCTTCAACTTCTTCTCTATGTCTTCCTTCATCTTTGATCATCGATTTTAGGATGATCAAAAACTTTCAACAGTACACTAAAATCCTGAAAAAGGTTAGGCTCTGATCATTCAAATAAACACTGTTTTAAGAAATCTGGTTGTTTTGGAATTCCAAGTCGTGTGTTAGATGGCTTCCAGAATTCTAAATTCTGAATTCCAAGCTGTCTTGATTTGGAATTTCCAGAAAACTTCTAGGATAGAATTGGAGTTTGGAAAATGGAAAGTCTGATAGTCATGGTTTCTTGAGCGTCTCGGTAATAAAAGTGGAAAATGGTGAAGCATCTCTCTTCTGGCTCCTTTTGAGCTTCACTGAACTGCCACTGCTATTGCATGCTTGTTGGTCAGCTGTCATTCGATTAGTTGTCAAGTTTTGAATTGATTTTCCAAATTCCAAATTTCTAGAATAGGCCAAGATTTAGAAATTCCAATATTTTCACTAGAATAGAAATTAGAAAATCACGTGGTGCGAGGGCAAGTTATTTGTCATAGGTCTCGTGCTTGAGGCCTTGCTGGCACAGTAGACTTAGTCTAGCTATTCAGAGGCAAGTTTGTTCACCAGTTTTCTGACAAATGGTATGACCAGAAGGCTTGTCGGCAAACCCACTGCAAATCCTATTGCCCACCCACCTAAGAATCTCTGGAGAAATCCGGGAGTCCAGCCTGTCATTATCGTGTTCATGGCGAAGGTCATTGTGGAATCCATAGCTAACGTCATGAGTAGTGCCGTCAACAATGTAGAGTATTTGCGGCTTACTTTCATAGCAGGTAACCATCCCATCAAGAGATAGAGCAATGTGTTTAATTTGTCTATTCACATGGTTGACGTTCAAGTAACGTGCACCTAGTGCACACGAGCCAATCTCTCTCAAGCCTCTTAGTTCTCTTCAGTCTCTCTGTTAGATATCACTATTCCACAATCAGAGTTTATGCTACAGTCAATCAAGGTAACGCAGATAATCCTCCAGATCTAAAACTAGGGCCAAGATTTAGGAATGGAATTCCAAGATTTTTCTAGTTTATCAGAAATTCGCGTATCTGACTTTGCTTGACGGAATCTCTGAAGGGAATAGTCGAAATTCGTATTTGAAATTCATAAACGCTAATAGCATATGCAGATGTAGAAGCTTCCAGAGTGATCTAAATATGAACTGGTATATGGTGCTACTAAAGATCGATCCTAACCACACAGAAGAAGCAGTGCAACACCTCCGAAAACTGCAAAAGAATCCGATGCCAGACATAAACCTAAACTACTCTTACTACGTCTTCGGAACATGGGACGCTTGCATATGGTTCTGTGCAGACAACCACGACAACGCTATGAATTTTGTGCAAAAATACATCCGCAACATCCCATGGGTTACTGACACCTACGCACTGCCAACCACAACAATAAAAGAATACTAAATCGAAAGAATCGTTCAATACACCATCTCTTTTTTTCATCTTATTGTTGAATCCCCATCCAATGGGTAGATGTGATCCAAAACTTCTTCCATGTTTTCTCTGCATTTCCTGCAGTGCAATAAGAAAGCTGACTCTGGCATAGGCCCCAACATATCACAACTAATTCGGTTGCCCTTATGAAAGGTTAGGCAACATGGTGGATATCCACGACAGTTTTTGACTTTTTCTCGGACAACAGCTAGCGCTGCAATTGTAACGTCTAATCGTTTCCTGAGACTGGTCAAGATCTCCCCACAACGATCTTGTACAAATGGGAATATAGCCACCATTCCGACAAATTCAATATATCGGTATTAAGAACTTGGCGTGCGTCATTATTTGTTTCAAGTGGTTCTCAAAGGTCTTACTCAGATTGAAGCCGAGACTACGAGTCTTTTCAACCAATTCCTTGTCTAGATACAACACAACATTGCGTTTGTTTGGCAATTGCGTTTGCACCCGGGCAGGTGCGAGGGCGCTTCCTATGTTATATGTTTGGTGATTATCGTTCTTTTAGAATTTGTGACTTGGGTGGAGTCCTGTCCTAGACACGTGCGGTGGAAACACCAATGCTAAATAGATTCTCTGGTTTACAAAGAGTCTGGGGCATGGAAGCACTATGACACTGATTAGAGAGGCCACTGAGGACGATAATGATGCTCTTAATGGACTCTTAAGAAAATGCCCGATGGGCACCAGCTTTGTACTCGGAGTCGACAGTTCACCCGACTATTTTGCTCGCTCAAGACCCTTCAAAGATTGGCACATTTTTGTGGCAACTGAAAACAAAAACATAGTTGGCTCTGCAGCGTTTGCAATGAGCGATGCATACGTTGAAGATAGACGGGTCAAAACTGCCTACGAATACGGTTTCATGGTTCACCCTCTTCACAGGCGAAAAGGAATTGCGGAAGAGTTGCAAAGGCACATCGAGCACATTCTACTGGATAAAGACGTCGACTTACTGCATCTGGATATAATCGAGGACAACCTCCCCTCGGCAAACTTATTTTCCAAGATGGGATTCGAGAAAGTTAAAGACTGCATGACATATTCTTTGATGCCGTACAAAAGGCAGAAAACCGCCAAAGGAACAAACATAAGGAGACTGGAAGAGACAGATATTGATGCTTTGACAAACTTGATTAACGAGACGTATCGCAACTACAACTTCTTCGCTCCTTTAAGACCCAAGGAGTTTCTGGAGTCTCTTGAGAGGATACCGCACTTCGACTTTCACAATGTCCTTGTACTAATTGGGGACAATGACAAAATCGAAGCCTCTCTAGGGTATTGGGAATACGACAAAGTAAGGAAATACATCGTAGAGAAACTGAATTGGAAGCTGAAAGTGCAGACACGTCTGATAAGGCTAGCGGGCCTCTTTACCAGGATGCCCTACATTCCCAAGCTTAGTGAACCACTCCTGAGCTATAACTTGATTATTATGGCTTACAGGAACCTTGAAAACGTGACGGAATTAATCAAGAACATGGTTAACATCGCTCTGGAGAACAAGATCAACTTCATTCACGCAACAGTAGACCCGAAGAACCCTATAGCTGCAGTTCTTTCTCAGTTCACACACACCAAAAAAAAGCTATACTTCTTCGTCAAGTGGCTCAGGCAGGAAAGACTTCCTAATCTCAAAGAAAGGAACCTCTACATCGATGCCTTTGAGATGTGAATGACACTTGAATTCACCTCGTAACAAAAAACAGAACAATGTTTGGGTTTTGGGGGTAGAGTTTTATCCAGATTTCTCAAGTTGTTTTTGTCAGTATTTTTGGTTCTTTCCATTCCTCTCTGAGGATGCTGTACAGATAAGCATCTCTCCATTCTCCTCTAATGAACTTGAACTTGCGAATTATCCCTTCTCTCCTAAACCCCGCTTTTTCCAGAACCTTCTGCGAAGCCACATTTCTCACATCAGCATGGGCTTGAACCCGCACTATGTCCTTTGAAAGGAACAAGTAGTCAATCATTATCTTCACAGCTTCTGTGCCGTAACCCTTACCTCTTTCACTGGGAATCAGGACATAGCCTATTTCCAAAGTGCTCCATGCAGGAAAGTGAGTGATGCCCCCAATTCTGTTTCCATCTTTCTTCTCAATAAGAAACCTCTTTTCTTCAGGGCCAAGCTTCTCATACTGCTTCTCTAGATCTGCCTTGGACATTTGAACGAGAGGATTGTATTCACCAAAATAGTCAGGATTGTTTACTAAATCTGCATTTTGTTGCAGGTCTTCTTTTTCCACAACTCTCAAATTCACATTCTTGCCTTCCAGCAATCAGCATCACGATTTGTTGTGTTCTGTGTCTCAGCTCTTATGACTTATGGAAGAATCTTCAATTCAATTTCTACAAGTCCACTATCTTTTATGAATTTCTTATTATAGAATCCATATAAGTAAAAATCCAAAGATAATCTAACCTTAAGACATCATTTGTGGACTTCAGAAAACTCAACTATGCGCTGACATTCAAGCAAAGTGCACTTCGTGCACACGTGGTCTATCTCCTTCCATCTCTTAGTTCTTCAAAACCTCCCCACGGCTGAACAACTACTCAATGCTGTCACTGTTCAGTCTATCATGTTTTCAGGTAACAATTGTTTTCTAGTTTTCTAAATTCTAAACGGGGAGAAAATATAGAATTTATAATATTTTTTCTTGTTTAGAATTAGAAATTAGAAAAGTCCATGGATTTTTCAAGTGTAAATACACCCTACTGAAGGAAATGTAGTTTATGTGCACCGAGGTATTGGGGATATCGGTGTCTAGTCTTTCCTGTACACTTTCATCACGGCATCTTGGTAGGCTAGAGTGAGACCTGAGTCTCTGTTGTCCAGAAGCCTGCTAAGCATTGTCTGTTTTCCAGCATCATTAAACAATTGAGTGGAATTCTCAAGTTTCCAATAGCTCGGTGGATCCAATCCAGCCACCTTGAGCATCCACCATACTTTGCCAACCGGTGGGCCGTCATCCTTGTAAACGACAACATATGTAGCACCGTATTTCTGCATAGTCTGCAACGTCTCGGTAGAATTGCTTGTCGTCAGGGCCTTGGCGATGTCCACGATCTTTTCGTTTGGATCAAACTCGGTTACTTGAGAGCGCCATGGCTCTGCAATCATGTTTATCCACTCGTGAGAGGGATTTCGAGCGACGACGCTTCTTTCGGCGTAGCCTTTGATCATATGGCCATAATCCCACCAGCACAGAAACACTGCGTTTTCGGGTGTGGCATTCTTAATCCAATCCAAACCAGTCCTCATCTGGGGTTCAAAATACATGAAACCCGAATGGCTTCCAATTTCATCTGTATATTCCATTTGGCCTCCACTACGGTTGAAGAAACTGAGTGTAACATTGTATTTGCCACCCACGTTTTCAGTGCTTGTTGGCAATTCCTTACTCTTCGGTGTAAGGCTATAGTAAGAGATAGCTGCAATGACAACTGCAGCAACCACAATTATCGTAATGACTGCGACTATTCGTTTGTTCATCCTGCCACGACCAAGCAACGAAATATACGCGGCCAAGTGATATAAAGAGATTATAATTTGTCAATCTTCCATAGGACTGTTTTCAAGCTTCTCTATCACCCATGCTTCACCTTCAACCTCCTTGAATTCACCACACTCTTCAAATTTGCCAACACCATCACACTCAACAAACCTTTTACAGTTTAGACAGATTTGGACGCGTTCACGCTTCAACTTCCTCTCTGTGTCTTCCTTCATTTTGATCATCGAAGCTGATGATCTAAGCTTTCAAAGGCGTACACTAAAATCCTGAAAAGGTTAGGCTCTGATCATTCAAATAAGCACTGGTTTAGGAAATATGGTTGTTCTGAAATTTCAGGTCGTGTATTAGATGGTTCCAGAATTCTAAATTCCAGATTTCTAGAATAGGCTAAGATTTAGAAATTCTAAGATTTCCACTAGAATAGAAATTAGAAAATAGAAAACGCAACGTTCTGATTCTAAGGTGGCAATTGGCCTTGCCTTTTGTTTAGGTATTCTTGCACTTCAGGCAATTTTCTCAGTTTTTCAATTATAGACTTGTGACAACAGATTACAATGTTGAGTTGGTGTGTGCTGTCTTCTAGGGTTTGAAGGCATTTGACAATCATTTCTGGCTTCAGACTAGCTCTGACAACCTTCACTAGTTCATCGTAGTTGTTGATGGTCTGTCTAGCTTTCGTTTCACTTGGCCAAGTGAATGGGTTGAAAAGCGTTCTGATCAACTCATCATTCATGAAATACCGTGACCGATCATATTCCCCTAAACCGGGTGTGCTTCGATTGCTTGTCTGAGACGGGCATAGCTTTCAAAATATTCCGGGATGTGATCATAGTTTGCATAAACACTGGCAACTTCAGCCCATCTATGCTTGACAGCAGGATCGTATCTTATGAGCCATAAACCGTCTGAGGTCAAGCAGTAATAGTCTGGTGGTCGCCCACTTTCTTTTTCGAATTTGCCTGCTCTCACCTTAAGTGCATGTTGCCCACGATTTCTTCTGAGGGGTAGACCTCTAAATTTCGTGACGTAGTCTTCTTTCATGCCACGCAATAACAGCTTCTTGATTCCACTTTCTGAGCTGCTTGTCTTGTCTTTGATTTGTTTTACAGTTAAGGCTCCTTCCGTGAGCGACAATAAAACTTCAATCAATCTTTGGCTAGGTTCCTTTTTCACCAGTTTAGCGTATCTCGAATCAATGTATTTTTCGGGCGATGTAGATGAAAGGTTCCAAACATTTTCTTGTTAAGGCCCTCAACCAATCATGGTGTCTTATCATATCCGCAAGTGGAGGGCTGACATCATAATATAGTTCCACGAGTTTTTCTCCCATAGGGTTAGGGTTGAGTTTTTCGTCTCTGAACTGTCTGAGAATGTCGATTTCGGTACACATTGGAGTGCCATAGGCTGCTGTTGCTATGAAACATTGGCTCTTTGGAGCATGTTGTGCACAGTATATTCTGCCATTACTGAATACTGAGCAAGGGGTACAGACGTATTTTCCACATGTTACGCATTTGCCTGCCATCTGGCTTACAGGTTTTTTGCGCCCGCAAACGTCGCAAATGTACTGTGGCTCATTAACTATTCCAGCTTGAGTTTGTGTAACTTGTGTGGTGGGACTCGCAATCTCTCTCTTCGTAGTGTATTCTTTGCAGTTGCGGCAATACCATTTGTCATACTGCGTCACATAGGTTGCGGTTCCGCCGCATGTAGGACAAATGTAAGCTGGGTATATTCTGCAGTTGAAGCAGTACCAACGGTTATACTGAGGTATGTAGTTAAGCGGACCTTTGCATTTTGGGCAAGCTTTAGAGGAACCAATGACCATACCTTTCTGTTCCAAGCAGTTCTTGCAGATGCTCCTTCCGGATACGTTTTGGATACAGCTGGAGCAAACATATTCTGTTCCACAATCTAGGCAAAGGTATCCTTCGTCCGCCTTAACTGGTCGTCCGCATATTGGGCAGTTGTGAGGACGTATGTCGCGAACCACCGTTTTCTTCGTGGAGTCTATTAGGCGAAAAGTTGAGTCACAATGGTCGCAATGGTATTCGTCTTTGGTTTTGTCAATAGGGCGGCATTGGGCGCCACAATGTGGGCAGCGTATCTCTTTAATGGACATTATCTTGCTCCGCTATTGTAGTTTTGTGATTGAACTTAAAAGACTAATGCATGTCGGAATGGGCAAGAGATTCTGTTTCGTAGGAATAGTCAAGCACTCCAAAAACAAATAGAGACCGATTCCCGCTCATGGAGAGTGATGAGCCAATCTGGACTGTAGGTTCGAAGCTGTGTTCTGGAAGACAATGCACCAAATGCCCTGTTGAGGATTTTTGCGACAAGACTAAGGTATAACGTTCAAAGAGAACACTGTGGTATGGAAGCGAGCTTGATTGAAGACTCTCGGTTTGATATCGTGCACAAAGAGAAAGCAAGATCATCGTTGCAAGGCTTCTGAGATGTACTCAGCCTCGGACCTGTTCAAGAAAGCCTTCGCTTATTGTACCAAGAAATATGACAACGTGGCTATTCTCAGCGCGAAGTATGGTCTACTTCTTCCCCATGACGAAATTGAACCCTATGATCTGACATTGAATGACATGAGCTCTGAGGAAAGAGAAGCGTGGGCAGAAAGAGTGTTCAAACAGATGAAAAGCAGGCTCAATCTCAAGGACATTGACAAAGTGTACTTCCATGCTGGAAAATACTACAGAGAGCACCTCACCCCGAAACTAGAAGAGGTGTGCATTGCCTGTGAGGACCCATTAGAGAGTCTGGGCTTTGGGAAACAGAAAGCTTGGTACAGCGCACGCGAACAGAGATCGAGAAAGACGCAGTCTTCTGTGTAAAATGCGGAAAGAAAACATCTGAAACATAACGTGTTGAAGCGGGCATTAGTTCGATCGACAATTGGGGCGAATTTAACCAGTAAGTTACCTTAGGCTGCGCGCGCAAAAGATCTTTGAAACTGAATGAAATGGTCAGATTGGCACGATCTCCTCTCTCGGGCGCGCCAGCACCGAAATGCACGGGGCCGGTTGGATTAAATATTAATATAAACCTTCAATAATACAATCTAGCAGCAGGAAGAACGAATGGAAATATTAGAAATGCTTCTTATTGCCTTAGTCCCACTTTTTGTGGGTCTCATTGCCGCGTCAGGATTCTACATTGTTAAGCAATGGGAAAAAGTCGCTGTCCTCAGATTCGGAAAAATCACCAAGATCGCCAGCACAGGGATAAACTTCAGGATTCCCTTTGTTGACTCGCTCTATCGAGTTGATATGCGAATGCAGACTATAGACTTGAGAGGACAGTCCGCGATAACCAAGGACAGCATTTCAGTTGGTCTAGACGCAGTTGTTTTCATGAAAGTGGAAGACCCTGAGAAAGTAATTCTGAATGTCGTGAACTATATCGAAGCGGTCACAAAATATGCGCAAACATCAATGAGAAACATTGTCGGACAATACAAACTAGACGAGTTGCTATCCAGCAGAGACAAAGTCGCTGCCTCATTAAAGAGCATAATTGACGAGTTGGCCCAACAATGGGGGATCGACATAGTAAGGACTGAGCTACAGGAAATAAACCTGCCTCAAAATATGCAACGTGCTTTTGCGGTACAAGCTGAATCAGAGCGCGAATCTAAAGCAATAATAATAAAGTCTGCGGCTGAACTGGAAGCGTCTACAAATCTTCAGAAAGCAGCTGCAAACTTGGCAGAAAACAATGCGCTACAGCTGAGAATTTTGGAAACTATCAAACAGGTTAGCAAGGACCAGAGCAACACGATCATCTTTGCGTTGCCAACGGAAACTTTAAAGAGCATTGGCGCAGGAGGGTTGGCTGCTATGGCTTCAATAAATAGTAGCGACGCAAGAAAACGAGCGCAGAACAGACGAGAGCAAACGCAGGAAGCAGCTGCTACTTCGAAAGTCGCTAGGCAAGAGACAGAAGAGACCGAAGCAGATAGTTCCTAACAATACTGTTCATCGATTTTTGTGGAAAAACTGATTTGGAACTCGTTTGGAACACTATTTTGGAACAAAAGACCATCAAAAACCGCGCGCGCTAGTGTATGATTGACCGGCCCGAGGCTCATGGTATTTGCTGCAGGTTAGTGGGGAATCATAAGTCCAGCTTTCTCATAGATTTCTATCAGTTTCTCAGGTGAAAAATCAGTGTAATGCCTTGCCAGTACTGACTTTGGTGTTCTTCCACAAAAAGCGTCTATGTATGTTTCAGAAACTCCCAATCTCATCATCTCAGAGCAGAACCATTGGCGCAGCTTCCGTGGAGTGATGCTCATGCCTGTCTTTTCTCTAGCAGCTTTCCAGAGCTCAACTACCTCGTCTCTTTGCATCGGAAACAGCCTCTGGCTTCTGGAATGCTTCTTCGTTTCCAAGTATTCTTTCAAAGCTTCCTCTGCTTCTTCATTGTAGAAGCTGACCCACGACTTCTTAGTCTCACCCCTGTGATTGTCAGGCGTGATCATTCTTTTCTCAAAGTCTATGTCTTCGAGTTTGAGTGAAAGAATCTCGTCTCTTCTCAACCCAGTTGTTGCATACAGTAGGAACAGTGCCTTCTCTTTGGGTGTCTCAAGGCACTTGTAGAATTGTTGGAGCTGTTCTTTGCTGACTATCTGTTTGGGCTTGAACACTTGGTGTGGGAACTTGAAACTTGAGACTGTTTCAGGTGCTTTAAGGAAGTCTCTGAAGAAGACTTTCAAGGCCATGAGAACGTTCTTGTACTGAGCTGAGCTGATGCTGCTTAAGCCTTTGAGGTATTGTCTGATGTCTTCTGCTGTGACTGTTTCAATTGGTTTAGGCAACGCATTTAGGAACTCTTTGATGTAGTAAGTGTGCTCATACGCTGTCTTGTCAGAACGTCTCAAATCAACTTTCAAGAATTCCCTGAACCTAGTGAGCAATGTTTCTGTTGGTGTTCCAGGTACTTGACGTGCAGAAGGTCGCCGGTTCGAGTCCGGTCCGGCCCACCATAAATCAATATTGTTGCTGTTTCCACTGTTGTTCACTGAATTGACGCTTGAGAATTGTGTGATTAGGTGTTTCAAGTGGTTTTCGAAGGTCTTTGAAAGATTGAAGCCAAGATTACGAGTCTTTTCAACCAAATCCTTGTCTAGATACAACACAACATTGCGTTTGTTTGACATTTGCGTTTGCACCCGGGCAGGTGCGAGGGGAAGTTCAATGTAATAAGTTTGGTGCTTCATGAATCGCGCACGATGAGAAAAGTGGAGATGTCTCCCGAAGTAGTCCTATCTAAGGAGTGACTTCCACTAAGATGGTTGCATTCCGTGGCTTATGAGCTACTATGGAATCATCATCTATCTGATGCCAATGCGTTTTCTTCTGTAGACTATGAGTGTTAGTATGGTTGCTATCATGAATAGTGGCAGTATTATAAATGATGGAAACTCTGGCATGACTTGGTATGCGCAGTAAGGTTCTGCTCCGTCCAAAGTTGCATTGTTACCAAGGTGGTCACAGGCGGCTATTCTGAATTTTACCCAGGTTCCTGCTTGTTGGCCTGGGATTGTTGCTTCGTAGAGGCTTGTTGATTGGTTGAAATTCATGGTTGTATTTTCCCAAGTTGTCCCGTTATCTGTCGTGTAGAGCAGTGTTGCGTTTTGAACTCCACTTTCTGTGTCCGTGACGTTGGCTGAGACTCTTACGTCTTGGTATGGTTGCACGTCGGTGTCAGGCATTCGGGAAGGCGCGCCTATTTCGGGAGCGGTGTTGTCCTCGTCCAGTTGGATCGTGAAGTTTGCTGTTGCACCTATCCGGTCATCGTAATCGTAGGCAGTATAGTTGACGTGAGCCCAGACTGATCCTGAGATCATTCCTTCAGCCGTTATGTTCACCGTGCCTATCACAGGGGAATTCGCGATTAGCATCCAGTTCACTGTAGCATTAGTTCCTGCCAGCAAAGATCCTGTGCCTATCGTTTTCTTCTGAATCTCGCCTTCGGCTAGGCTCAGGTTGGCAGGTAAGGCAATTGATGCATTGCATGAGGAGGCTGGATAATCAGACAGGGCATTTGGAGGCGGTTTCGGATACATAATTGTCGCGTTTATCTGAAATGGTGTTTCAGGCTTGATGTATCTTGGGGAGGAAAGGTCTACTTTCCAAGGAGATACAAGGAGAGCCCAATTGTCGTGGTATGACCAAAGGTCCATGAATTCCGTGTTATTGAAGGGTATGTTTGGACCACCATATTTTCCTCCCCACGTGACATTGTTCCACGGGTCATGAAGGAAGACGTGGGTTTCGTTGTAGCCTGTTGCAACACGGTAATGGGTTGAAACATGCATGCTACTATAATACATTAGAAGAATCAGCGGTCCACTCTTGTCCAAGGTTTCCTTAAACATCGTCAAGTCCATGCCCTCAGACTCGAAA